>Ga0070697_100000106_pt1 | contig 65504 bp, 63 predicted proteins | sample KBSK1501metaG_FD_65475 | JGI IMG/M metagenome (GOLD analysis project Ga0070697, IMG submission 65475) | Corn, switchgrass and miscanthus rhizosphere microbial communities from Kellogg Biological Station, Michigan, USA - KBS K1-50-1 metaG | ecosystem: Host-associated > Plants > Roots >... | reverse complement strand
GCGGAGGGCCGGTCGCGAGCCGCTCGACCAGGGCGGGATTGGCGATGTAGGGTCGTCGAGCGCGACCTTTCCCTGAAGCTGCTTCATAGTGCCGATCCTCCCTGGTACAAGAATGAGAGCGCCGAGAGTAAGCAGAGCGAGAGAAACGGCTCCTGGATGATGGTCAGCATCTGCATGATCAACATAATGTCGCGCCTCCCTCATAGTCCACTCACTGACTCGCCAATACAAACACTCGAGTCATCGAAGCCACGACGCAATCTCATCGTGCTGTCCTATGCAGCGGCATCCTCGAAGAGCTTAGTCAACGTCATCTCCTCCTTCCTTATGATTGGATTGGCGTTGTTCGACGCTGCGCCTTCGCCTCTCATGCCGCATTCAGCGCACGCTAAGCGGCTCCGTTCCTTGTAACCAGCACCACCCGGAACCGCGCTTTGCCCTGGATCATGCGAGCGTAGGCGTCGGCAGCCTGTTCGAGCGGAAATGTCTCGATCATTGGACGGATATTCTCCAGGACGCTGAAGGCGAGCGTGTCCTCGCCATCAATCGGCGTGCCCGTCAGGCTCCCGTAGATCGAGCGCCCTCCAAACACGAGCGGGAATGCATTCAGCTGGATCTGATCCTGCGGTACACCAACCACGATCAACTTGCCGCGAGCCGCAAGACCGGGCACAAGTGCCCCCATGGCACCACCGCTGGTTCCGGTGGCCAGAATCGCTCTCGCCCCGCCCATACGCTGCAGCACCGCGGCCGCATCGGCGGCGGAAGCATCGATGTAGACGTGCGCGCCCAGATTTTTCGCCAGCTTTTCCTTGTCGCGTCCACGGCCGATTGCGACAGTACGGAATCCCATGTGCCGCGCAAACTGGACACCGAGATGCCCCAGGCCGCCAATGCCCTGAACGGCGACCAGATCTCCGGCGCGCAAACCGGCATTGCGTAGAGCGTTGTAGGTCGTGATGCCCGCGCAAAGAAGAGGAGCAGCTTCTGCGGACGTGAGTTCATCCGGAACGGACGAGATGCCACGGGCCTCCGCGATCATCACTTCCGCATATCCGCCGTCCACCGTTACTCCAGACGTTACGGGGGTCTGGCAATTTACGATGTCTCCGCGACGGCACGGTTCACAAGTTCCGTCCTCTCCGGCAATGAGACCGACACCAACCCTTTGACCGACTTTCCATTTGGACACTCCGCTGCCCAGGGCTTCAATGCGACCAACCACTTCATGTCCAGGAACGCGTGGCAGGGTCAGACCGGGGTAGGCTCCCATAACCGTGGCTGCGTCGGTGTGACAGATTCCGCATGTTTCCACCCGGATCCGAACCTGACCCGCTCCGGGTTCGGAAACTTTCCGCTCCACTAATCGAAGCTTGCCCGGTTCGTATACCTCTGATGCACTATATGTGTCTTTCACGTGACCGCTCTCGTTCTCCTCATCTTCAGTTTTGTTCGCCGTTGACTACACCTTCATCGCAAATAATATTTACGCTGCCAGAGCGCGAAAATTCATTCGCGCCCACGCCGAAAACCTGGTCGGTTGCTGGCCTGCTATTTGGTTTGCGAGCGCAATTCGATCGTACGAATCCGATCCCAGGTAGGTATAAGCTTCGAAGTACCTGAACGTCTCTGCCGCCTCGGCGGCCCCAGGAAAGGAGGCCGCAAAGACCTCCGTGGGCACTTGTTTGAATGAGAATTGGTGACCCTGCCGATTCAGTGTGTCGACGATTTCGTTGAAGCCCATGAAATCTCCGACGAGCGGCAGATACTCGCCATTTCCCACCTCATCCGGGTGTGCAAATGCTCCGGCCACAATGTTGCCTAACTCGGCGATGTCGCCAATGTGGACGCAACGCACGTTCGGATCAAGAGGGAGAGCCCAGCCCACGGATCCATCAACCTGCTTTTGCGGAGCCAGAGGGCCCAGAAGGTTCTGGTAGTAGAAAGGAGCGATGACGAACGTATGATTCGCAAAACCCGCTTCCGTGACGATCTGATCAATCTTGGCCTTGCCGGTAAAGTGGGGAAGGTGGAACTTGCCGCGGCTGATCGCTTCTACATTTGGTAACGTGGACCAGATAAAGTGTTTGACATCGGCCTCCTTGGCCGCGCGCACAGCCGTAGTTGCCTGCTTAAGTTCGTTCGCGCCTTCTTCCCAAAAATTGGTTACTAGAAAAACGCCATGCGCCGCTTTGAATGCGGCTTCGAGCGTTTCGGGCCGGTTTAAATCCGCGGCGACGACTTCCTCAGCAAGCTTACGATGCTTGTCTGGATCGCGAGTCAGAGCGCGCAGTTTGAATTGGCTGCTCGCTTGTAAGGCACGTAGCACTGCGCCTCCCTGTTGTCCCGTTGCGCCGATTACGGCGATCAGTTTTCTACTTGTGCCTTGCATTGGATCCTTTCATTTGGGTTAGTCCCACCCGACGACAACCATGTCACTTTCGATCGAGGAACTCGGATACATGACCGGTGAATGCGCCAGAGTGCTGAAATAACGATCCGTGACCAGAATCTGGATAGATGATGAGCTGCGCGTTGGGCAGATGCTCGCTGAGCGTGAATGAGTTCACTGTGGGAATCATGATGTCGTGGTTCCCGTTTGTAACCAGCACTGGCTGCGTGATCTTCTTCAGGTCAGCGTAGGGCTCGCCGCCGGACTTCTCCCAAGCAGACATCGCCGCGAGTTGGGCTCCGGCTGCCTCTGCGGTCGTTGAAGTGTCCTTATCTTCTGTCCGCCGTGCAAGGCGTTCTACAAACTGGCGTCCAGCCGATTGACTCGTCTCCGTGGTTTCGAAAAACAGCTTGAGCAGCTTTTCACTCGCGGGCATCTGCTGATCTACGAAGATTTTCAGAAGCTCCGGCCTGTCCATGGCGACGCCAACTCCACCCTCAGGCCCCGTACCACTCAGAATGATCCTCCGCAAGCGCGCCGGCCGTTTCAGAGCCATCACCTGGGCAACCATGCCGCCCAGTGAGAACCCAAGTACATCCACCCGAGTCAAGCCGAGCGCGTCAAGGAACTTCATGGCATGATCCGCCATGCCAGCGACAGTGGTGGGCACTGTTCCGTTGGAGCGCCCAATGCCGGCGTTCTCGAAGAGGATGACTGACCGGCCTAACGCCAGAGGGTCTGTGACGGCAGGGTCCCAGTTGTCGAGCGTGCCCGTGAAATGCTGCAGGAACAACAGTGGAACACCGGGATCTGAACCAAACTGGCGATAGGCATAGGTGTTATCTCCTACCGTGACGTATTGCGTTGGTGCGGTGGTGTTGCTTGGCGTTGGTGTCGAACTCACGACTACCGAACTCACGATTACTCTCCTGTCGGAAACTCTCACACAAGGAACTATGTCAGACCGTTCGATCTCCTAGCTGAGGACGAACTGATCCAGGTCGATGGAGACGACCAACGGTTCGGGCAGAGAATGGCCCTCCGGTTGGCGAGGGAATATCCTCCTCGTGGTCGGAAAGACGATGCCGGAAACCTCCTTGAGATCGGAGACATAGTGTGCGGCCGCTGTGCCGCCGCTGATCTCGACGTCGTAGTCGTGTCTCTTCAACAACCCTTGCTGATCGAAGTACAGTGTCTGCTCTGTGCTGTGGGTCGCGATATCCGCGGGAAAGCGGACCTTCAGGCGACGCCACGTTTCACCAGATTCTCCCCACGGCTCGAGTTCTTCGGATTCAACGCCGGGTCTAACGAGGAGAAACGGAGTATTCAGATACGTCCACATCGCGCACCCGGCGAAGTATGCAAGTTGCAAGTCACTCCAGGGGGTCTCGAGAGTGTGTCCCTTGAACGATGATCGGGGTTGAAGCAGTTCTTCCACTACCTCATCTTTGGCGTTTTCGAGGGCGACCCGTTGAGGTTCGAAGCGAGACCTTCGATCCGGAGAGCCGAAGGGCCAGTGCGAAACCTTCTCCGACCGAAGGTCGACTGTGATCGTTACGTCGTCGAGGACCCCGGCTTTGCCCTTGGCCCCCCAGAGCACACCGCCATTGATCCCGTGTACGGAAAGTGTCGTGAAGCGCTTCCAGCGTTCAAGGCCACCGTGGGCTTCAATTGCGAATTGCGCGAGGTCTTGTTCGACTGCCTTGGATGTGCTCTTCATTTATACTTGCCCTCATCAGCCTGCGAAGTGCCTGTCAATCTCACCCTGACGATTTGTCGCATTCTGAACGAAAGGCTTTTTGGAAGTCGTCAAGAAATCGGTAAAAAAAGGTGAAAAACCGGGAAATATCTCAATGAAAGACCGAATCGCCTTTGCCATGGGCTATTTGTACCGCTTTGGAGCGTTTGAGATTGATCCTCAAAAACGCACACTTTCTTGCAACGAGTCACCCGTCCCCCTCACCCCGAAAGCCTTCGACGTCCTGCTTTTCCTGGCTCAAAACCCCAACCGTTTGATTACAAAGGAAGAATTACTCCAAGCGGTCTGGGGGGACACTTTCGTAGAAGAGGGGAATCTGAAGCAATACATTTCGCACTTGCGCAAGGCGCTGGCAGACAATTCCGAAGACAGCCGGTTGATCGTTACGATTACACGAAAGGGGTACCAGTTCACAGCCGATGTCATACTTGCCGAAGGTGCGGACATCCCGAAACGAAATGCGGCTGAAGTTCTTACCTCCGGCGTCTCCACACCCGCAATAGCCGTCGACGCCAAAGCTGGCAACGAGAACAACCCCCGAACACCGGCTCTAACCGTCCTAGAGTCATCAAAGGTTAATGCAGTAGTCCCCAGACCCTGGAGTCACTGGAGGATCGGTGCTGTCTTGGGCGGGGTTGCAGTCGTTTTGCTTGTCGCCGGCTATATTTCTTGGCGTTTTCGGGCTGCGCGGCCGCCAAGATCGGAAAAGATCATGCTGGCCGTGCTGCCCTTCCAGAATCTCACTGGCGATCCCAAAGAGGAGTATCTCGCTGACGGTTTGACGGAAGAGATGATTGCACAGTTATCTCGGCTGCACCCAGAACAGCTGGGGGTCATCGCGCGAACCTCCGTGATGGGATACAAACACAGTGACCAACGATTGGACCAAATCGGACGTGACCTTTCTGTTCAGTATGTGCTGGAAAACAGCCTTCGAGGAAACGGGGACCGCCTGCGCATCACTGTCCAACTGCTGCAGGTGAAAGACCAGAGCCATCTGTGGGCTCAGGATTTTGATTATCGCCCGCGCGATATTCTCAGTCTGGAAGATGATGTCGCTAGAGCCGTGGTGCGGGAAATCCAAATCCGTTTGACTCCGCAACAGCAAGCTGAGTTGACGCGGCTGCGTCCTGTCAACGCGGAAGCCTTCGACGCTTACATGGAGGGACGTTTTTTCCTCGACCGGGACAACGACGGAGATCTGAACAGAGCCGCAAGCTATTACGAGCAGGCGATCAAACTTGACTCCAGCTACGCGCCGGCTTGGGTGGGGTTGTCTCGCGCCCGCTTCCGCCAGGCCGACAGAGGCATTATTCCCCATGAGGAGGGCCAGCGGCAGTCGCGGGAAGCAGCGGAGCAGGCTCTAGTCCTGGACCCGAGTCTGCCAGAGGCCCACGCGCGAATCGGGCAGATGAAGAGGCTTGTCGACTGGGACTGGATGGGAGCGAATGCTTCCTTGCAGCGCGCTCTCGCCCTCGACCCCGGAAATCCCGCAGTACTATTTGGTGCCTCCGCCCTCGCCGGTTCCCTCGGCCACTTTGAGGAAGCTCTGGCATTGGTTCGCCGGTCCATTGCATTGGATCCGCTCAACGCAGTAAGTCGCGAATCGCTGGCGCAGGTCTGCTGGGCTGTGGGCCGCCAAGAGGAAGCAGAAGCCAACTTCAAGAAGGCATTAGAACTCAATCCTGGTCTTCCCGGTGACCATGCATGGTTAGGCTTGGTGTATCTGGCGCAGGGACGGGTTCAGGATGCTCTAGTCGAAATCGAGCGAGAACCGATCGCCGCCTTCCGCTTACAAGGACAGGCCGTTGCGTACTACGCACTTGGTCGGAAGAAAGAGTCCGACACCGCTTTGAGCGAGTTAATTGCCAAATATCAGACGACTGCCGCCGTCCAGATCGCCGACGTTTATGCCTTCCGAAAGGAGCCCGACAAAGCATTCGAGTGGCTGGATCGAGCCTATGTGCAGCACGACGGCGGAGTCGCAAGCACCAAATGGGACCCGCTGCTAAAGAATCTGCGTGGCGATGCGCGCTACATCGCATTTTTGAAGAAGTTGCGCCTGCCACTCTGAGGCCACCCGTTCCACAGACGAGCAAAAAGGTCCGATTGCGGGAAAACATCCGAGTTATCGACGATCACTATTTCTCGATTATCGTAGATTGTGAAAATAGCGGACGGCGGTATTTTCGATCTCTTCTCGAAGTGAGTTCGATGTTTTTCGGGGCAGTTGGCGGCTTTTCAATAGGCAAAATTGTACGATAATTGTACGATGGACAAGCTTGTGTAGGCCTTTTGGCACTTTAGTCCGTTTGTAGAATCAGCAAGTTACAGAATCTAAATGGGGATGGAAGGTTCGACTCCCGCCGCCTCCACCAACATCTCATTTAGCATCAATAGGTTACAACGGAAACGAGATTTCGTACAATAGCGTCCCTCAAAGGCGGATTCTCCGCTGTGCTCCTTACTACCGTTTTTTTGTGGCGGGCGGACGGAATGCTGATTGGTGCGGAAAGGCATCTGGGGCAATCGGTTGGAATGCAGCGGATCACGACTGCTATTCTAGGTCGCCTTCGCCTCCAGAGAGTGCAGACGCCTAAGCCCAGCTGAAGTCCCCACCAGCCTCTGGATCAGGCCCCAATGCAAAACCACAGATCCGTGCAGGCCACCTTGCTCGCATGAATTCTTCTCGCGTAGTATATTGGTAGTATGAAAGAGAAGACATCTATCACACTATCTGGGGACGTCTTGGCGAGAATCGATCGTTTGGCTGGATCGAGCCACTCGCGTTCAGCCTTCATCGAAAGCGTGCTCCGCAGATATTTGCTTGAGCGTGAGCGGGTAGCCGTGCAGGCCCGCGATTTGGAACGAATCAACCATGCTGCCGATCAGCTCAATGCCGAGGCGGCGGATGTAATGGAATACCAAGCATCTGTGGAATGACTGCCTGGAGTCGAGTGTGAAGCGCGGAGAGCTTTATCGTGTGCATAAGCCCGGGGGTGATCTTAAGTCGCACCGGACATTTGTCGTTGTGAGCCGACAGGTGCTTATTGACTCCAAATTCTCGACAGTGGTATGTGCACCGGTCTTCACCAGTGGTCAAGGATTATCAACTCAGGTTCCGATTGGGACAGAAGAAGGATTGAAGCACTCAAGCTGGATCATGTGTGACAACCTTGTGAGCCTTCGTAAGGCCGATCTTACGAATTTCATCGGGTCCCTTTCGAGGTCTAAGGTCGCCGATCTGAATGAGGCTCTCAAGATGGCGCTCGACCTTGTTTAGCACTGGACACGGGAGTGAAATGGGCGGGTGGCGATGGGTTCCGGATACTTTGAGGCGCTAATTCCGGGAAGATAGCGGCAAGCTAGCTTCCAAGATGGCCTTAGTACCTGTCGACCTAGCGCATCTTCTCCGGGTTCATCGCCAGCCCGCGTGCGATCTGTATCTGGGCGTGAGACAAGTGGTGGCGCACTCGTGCATCGATCCCCGCTTGCATCTTCGGATTGGGCTGTCTGGTTTTATGCCATCTGCGCGATCGGAGGGCTTCGCTTGATTGGTCATCCGCAACACCTTGCGCGACGCGTTTCACCTCCCCCGGCTTTTAAGCACCTCATCAATTTCATAGTCCGAAGAAGCATCGGCCTCGCCGGTTATGCAGGTGAAGCAAGCGTTTCCTACCACGGCCGAGCCGATGGCCCAGATAGGAGCCCCGCAGTGACACCGAGAGCCTTGATGCGCATCTGCCACACTCCGGCGTAGAAGCCTTATGAATTCATCAGGACGCTCGCCAGGATTACTCTTCCGATACAGCTTGATGAACTCATCCATCCGAATCGGCACAAAACCCATTACGCAACTCCCTTCCCTATCGTTAAGACGGATGCTTAGCCTCCGATCATTCACGCGCGATTTCTTCCAATGCTTGCTCTTCGAAACGATACCAGGATTCCTCAATCCCCAGCCGGCAAATCGCATCCTGGAACCGACAGAAGTCCCGAACGGTGAATGGCGCCCTTGCAATATTTCCCGAACGGGAAAGGCAACATTTTGCGGTTTTTGGTCGCCGCCCGAAATACTAGAAAGCGGACACACTTCAAAGCGGCTATGACCTTCGGAACCGATTATTCGTTCCGTGTCGACCTCAACGAAACTCAGCGGCAAGCAGTGCAGAAAATTGTTGTCCCAGCGGTCCAGAGCGCCGCCAGCACGGAAACGTGTCGTCGAAGCTCACTGGCACTTTTCACTGACCATCTGGAGATCAGTTACTCGAATATGCCTTGCTTCGTTCATCACTGTCTTTTCGTTCTCTCCACGGGGCTGCGACGGCAAGCCGCCCTCGTAGCTCGGTCACGATGGCCGCAGCGATGGCGTGGGCGGCGCGCGCATTGGGGTGTCGGTCCCAAGGCAGGCGCCACGACGAATCAATGTCGATCAACACATAAGGTATGCTCGCGTCGTCTAGGATCCGGCGACGCAGCACCTGTTCGGGCCCCTCTTCATGCCCAAACTGCAGCACGACGAGTAGCGGCGTTGCCCCGTGCGCACGTGCCAGTTCGCTGGTGGCGCGAAGTACCTCCTGGGTCACCCTTACGCCCCGTTCGACGGTCGTGTCGGCGCGGTACGGCACAATCAGCTTCGCGAGCGATGAGAGCCGCGAGCGCTGTTCTGCCGGCAGCCAGACACGACCCGGACCGAGATGCGGTCGATCCTGGTCGAGGTTCCGCCCGAAAAGCGCCGTCATGAACAGCGATACTACGGCCACTGGCCGACGAAAACGAGGCAGTTCCGTTTCCAGCCTCAGGTACGATTGGTCGTTACCATAGCCGTGGACCGCCAGATTCGCAGTCTGTATTCCCATCATGGCTCCGACTTGCGCAGGTATGCTCTCTGCATACGTCAGTCCCTCACCGAACATCACTGACTCACCAGTGAACAAAATGGTCGGTTGCTCAGGATCCACCGGTTCGTCCACACCGCTGACGCGATATCCTGCGGAGTCGATGGCGTAGTCGATGACACGCCCACCGATGCTCTTTTGTCCAGTGCGCGCCGGTACCCAAGTCCAGCCAAGTCGCGGGTTGGGTTGGCGGCGTGGTTCGTCTTCGGCCGACAGCCACTCGGCCGGACGCAGGTGCACACGAATCAGCACGAGTTCGCTCGCGCCGAGCGCCAGAACCACAGCGATGACAGTGCGGAACGCTCCTGCAGGTGTTCGCGCGGCGAATCGCCCAGTACGCCGGCGTGCAACGAGCGCAAGCCACGTGCCCAGGATTGCCATCGCCAATCGTCCAGACGTTTGGAGTACCACGTACCAATGGCGCGGCAGGAAAAAAGACGGTACGAAGTGCCTGTCGAGAAATCGTTGATTCGCGATGAGTGCGCACGATAAGAGCGCGATGCCAACCGATGCGACCGCGGTCTCTGCTATTACTCGTGCCCAGAAAGATTCCCGGCGCAGCTGAGGCACCGGCGACATATTCTCCAAAGCTCACCTCGACTTCTTTGTCAGATGCGTGATGGCTAATAACGCCAGAACTGAGCACTGCGCATACAATCACCCACCATGTCCGCCCAGTCACCTCTTTCTGGAAAAGAACTGGAGCAGCAGAGCGGTTTCAGCGCACCTTTCCTTCAACCATGTGTTAGCACTTCGCGGGACGATCCTCGCGCGGAGTAACGAAAAATGTGCGAAATCTAACAAACTAGTGACAAATCTGATTTCCTAACTCAAATATATTGGCAGCCGGGATGGATTCCGCTCGGCCCCATGAGCGACCCACAGCATTTGATCGAATGCTGACTCCTCTACATCGCTGGATCTGGAGCGATACCGATCGGCGTGTACAGAAACTGCTCCGCTTCAGCGAAACCGAAACTGACGGGGGCGCGATATTCTGCGCGCAGCCGAGGTTGCTTCAGACATCGCGTTTCGTCTAACTCTTTGGTCCGCCACGAAATCCGTACGAACCAATTGATCTGGAAACCGCGAAGGGTAAGCGGTTCGCTAATTGCGCAGCCAGCGTGCAGCGCGTCCTCGAGGACACACTCGTGGAGCTTGCCCGAGCACTCCAGCCGTCATCCTACACCATCTGTAAAGACGACCTACCGTGCGCTGAAGCCCTACGCTGGGGTGAGTCAAAATGAGACCCCTCAAGACTCTTTGGTTTTGAAGGAACTTGCGGCCGGCTAGCGAGTTCCAAAGCCTCTAATTTGTAATAATGCCACCTATGGTGGTATATTTAATTCGGGAGATCATCATGGCTGAACGGTTCTCTGTTAATGAGGCCGCCGCGATCGCGGAAGTGTCACCTGAAACGATTCGGACGGCACTAGAGAAGAAATCGGTGACTCCGTCTTACAAGCGGAAGACTGGCAAGGCCGTACGTTATCAGTTCTCGATTGGCGATGTGCTGTTTGTAAAGGTGCTGGTTGAGTTTCCTTTCCCGCTAAGCAAGGAAGACAAGCAGTCTCTGGCACAGATTCTGGCGCACGGAGATCGGAGAGCAGCGCGCTGGTCAAGAGAAGGCGCGGATATCGTGTATCGCTCTGGGGACATGCAAGTGTCATTTGAATGCAAGGGATTCCGTCGGACTGTAGCCCGTAATTTGTCGGCATTCCGTTGGGGTAGGCGGCGTGTTGTTTCCACATCCGACATCTTAGGAGGAGAACCGGTTTTCCGGGGAACTCGCATTCCCCTTCAGCACGTTGCGTCACTGTTTCGGAAGGGCGTACCTGAGAAGGAAATCGCAGAGGATTTCCCTACTCTGAGTGCTCGTGATCTGGCATATGCTCGCCTGTTCTCCCGCTTCGGTGAAAGGCCTGGACGGCCGCGAAAGAGGCTGGTCTTTCGACGGGGACAGAGCGCATAGCGATGCGGCTGCTGCTGGATGAAAACATATCGCCAGCGCTGGTTGGGCTATTGGGTGAGATTGATGTCTATGCGCAATCTGTGCCTCACGTCGGTCTTGGGGGTCGAGCGGACCATGTTGTTTGGCAATATGCGCTCGATCATGACTTTGCGGTTGTCACGGCGAACGCGCAAGACTTCATCGAACTCCTCGATATGCCGGTCCATCCTGGTTTGATTGTCTTGCGCGAGAGTGGTCTGAGCCGACAGGAGCAGTGGGAACGGGTAAGGCCGGTTGTCGAGGACGTGAAGAAGTCTGGTGATGAAGACTTCCTGTTGAACAAGCTTATTGAGATTAGCGGGGAGGACAATTCGAAATACGGGACATTCCGGAACCCTGAGAAAGACATGCGGTACGGCGGGTTGGTATTCGGAAGCCGCGATTCTTTTTTCAAACAAGCGCGAACTGAGGGATACTCGGCTTGTAACGAGACGGCCCTTGACTCAATCACAATGCGAAAATATTTTCGTACAATAAACGTACAATGGAATGGGCAATGGTGCCTTTCTCGCCGTAGGAAGAATCAATAACTTAACTTACGTGCTGTCAACACGCTAGATAGTTCGACTCCCGCCGCCTCCACCAGTATCTTATTATCATGCTGTTACGAGCGAAACACGAGCCTTTTATTCGCACATGCGCGCGTGCGTGAACAGCGTCAGACGCCTGATCTCCTTTCGCTCGATACTGTATTCTCGATACTGTATTCTCGATACCGTATTGACGATCGAGCTGAGGAGATCACGCGATTCGGGTAGGCGCCTTGCGACCGTTTTCGCCCAGGCCGGATTGCCATCGTCCGCTTCAATTAGGTATTCAGTAGCGGACAGTCACCCGGAACTGAAGGGCTGCCGCGTGGGCGTCGAAGGTTCTTGCCTGTTCGTACCTTTTCCGGAAGAAGTGTGCTCATCGATGGTCGAAATTCGAGCGTCTCCAGAAACGGGAAACGAGCTTATGGACCGTCGTTGAAACCGCTCTTCATAAGGGGCTCGAGCAGCGAAGGCGCCTGCCCACGCAAGCCCAAGTGTGGCACCGGGCACCATACGCTGAGGCAACGCGTTAACCCCACGGTCCCTGCCGCGTCCAGAATGCATCGTCCCTGGACAGGACGAAGTCTTTTCGAGGACAGCCATTTCAAACCGCTTGAGATAGAGCACTCCAACTAGCCGCTCCGCCGGGTGTACAAGGGCGCTAGGTCGGTTTCTTAGAGTGACCAATCTATCCGCTCGATTCCGCGAACAAGATCGAAATGGCGGTCTCGGCTTAGGAGGGAGAAAGAATGCTGACGGCAGAGCGCGGCAATCCAAACGTCGTTGGAAGGAATTGGAGTTCCGGTTCTCTTGAGTTCGGTTCGAATCGTAGCGTAGGAGTTGGCCGTCTCTTCATCCACATCGAGTACTCGGTAGTTGCAAATCGCTTCTGTTAACCATTGTTCGTAGCGCTGCCGGTCGCGTGATTGCTGAATTCCATATCGGTATTCGCCCAACACAATTACCGGAACGGCGACCTCCGCTGCTTTGCGAAGGATCGGCTCCAGCGCCGCATCACCATCTGCGACGGCTGACAATCCATTGGTGTCCAGGATCACTGTTGATCCTCAGTCTCGACCTGGTCGAACTCTTCTTCAATGATCCGATTAATTCTGGCCGTTTCCTTGTGCAGGTGACGGAGTTTGCCAAACGTCTTCATCCAGGGTTTGCTGTCTCTATCGCCTTGGGCGCGTAGCTTGTCCGACAGCGCCTCCGAGACGAGCGCTCGAAAAGGAATCCCGCGCTCGGCCGCCACCGTCTTGGCGCGACGAAAGATGGCATCGGGAATTTCTAACGTAGTCTTCATGAGCCATGCTCCCATATTTATGGGAGCGAGTCAACCAGCGCATGCTTCAGCTGCTTCAGCCCAACGCCAGGAACCGGGAAAGGTGGCCATTGCGAAGAATAGAAATTCATTTTGGTTATGTTGGATAAATTGGCACACCAACAACAAACTACGATTAAGGCCTGCGCATAGGCGGATCACAAACGGCAGGGCCCACCGTTTCTGTAACCAGCGCATTCCCCCGTTTTCACTGACGAAAATAGTCAACTCTTCTATTTTCGATGGTCTTTCTCGGCACGCGTACCCTTTCAGGCACCCTAGACTATCGCGGTCGGGAACCGCGGAATGTAGCATGCCGCGGGCCAACGTCCCAATGGCGCCGATGGGTTTGCAGTGACTTGTTCCCGTCAACGTAATGGAGCGTCACGCGTTGTCGCGCTGTCCACGCCACGCAGCCGGGCAGTGCGCCTTTCCTCCTTCTTCGCTGCTTCGAGGCGGCATCGCTCCTCGATAGACAGAACTGCTTCTGGGGAAGTCTTGCCGAACCGCTCGAAGTAGAGCTCTTCGATGAACTGCGGCAAGGGCAGCTTCCACGGCTGTTGCTTGTGGTTATCGATCTTGCCCAACTTCGCCGGGTTCATCCCCAGCTCGCGGGCCATGTGGATCTGGGCGTGAGACAAGTGGTGGCGCTTTCGCGCCTCGATCCACGCCTGCATCTTCTGATTCCGCTTCTTCGTCTTCTTGGCCATCATCTTTCCTCTCGACTATCTTGCCGACATCTTCGGCGTCTGACATCGGCGAGCAGGGGGCGCTGGTTGTCAGCGGGATCATCGCCTGGGCCATTCTTCAAAATGGAGGTTAGGAGTATTTTCACAATTACCGTAGAGGAAATCGTTTGTGTGTGGACGGGTCTTTGCCAGGTCCAGACCGAACGAAGCTGGGCAACAGATCCAGGGACAGCACTCTATGCCAACGGTGAAAATGCTCAGACGAACGCTTCCACTCTAACTTCGGTTTCACGGCGCGTCTGCGAGCAGATCCGGGATAAGGCCGTACTGTTATCCCTGAGGTCGATTCTTTGCTTGCTCCATCGCGATCTGGTTTACATGTGACAACGCCTTCGACCCAGAGGCCCCCTCGATCGCCTTTACGGCTATGTCCTGCACCTGCTGCTTAGCCTCTACCAGTTGTTTTTCAAGCGTCACGATCTGAGCAGCCTGGCGGGCCAGAGTCTCCTCCAGGGTCCTCACGTGCAGTTCAGCAAGCCGCTTTTCGGTCTCTGCGTCCTTCTTCAGAACGAGCACCTCCTGCTCGAACTTGGCTTCCGTCTCGCGTCGCACCCGCAACGCTGCAGTCTCCGCCTCATTCTGGAGACGTGCAGGAAAACCCTCCGCTTCCTTTCGTAAATGCGTCAGTTCGTCCTCGCGCTCTTTCAGTTCCGCCTCGCGCTGTCTCCAGCCTTTCTCCAGAGCCTCCTGACGCTCCTGGTTCTTCTTCTCCAAGAGGCGCATCTCTTCTTCATATTTGTCCTGAGCTTTCTTCCGCTCGAGCGCCTTCTTATACTCATAATCTTCGATCTCGCGCTGACGCTGCTTCTTAAGATTGTCGTCCTGCTCCTTGCGCTCACGCTCCATTCGCGCCGAGTCTTCCTCCCACGCCTGGCGCTGCGCACCTATCTCTGTCTCCGCCCGCTGCTTTTCCCGCGCATAATCCTGCACCATCTGATCGAGCGCCGTTGCCGCTACATCAATCTTATGGAGCTGCTCCAGTTCCTTCCGCTCGAGCACTACTGCCTCCCGCAGCGTAGCCAGTACCTTCACCTCCTGCGTGAGCTGCTCGGAAATATCGGCAAGCGCCTTGCTGACCTCCAGTCCCAGCCCGGAAATCTTCTGCACTACGGCCTCGACCGTTATACCCTCGGCGCCTTGCCGGACCTCGGCCGCGTGCAGTCGCGCGGCCCCCTCGGCCTTGGCGTCTGCGGCCTCGCGCGCAGATTCCACCTGCTCTTGGATCTCCGCGAACTCCTGCTGCATTTCCGCTTTGCTGCGCTTTCCTCGCACGGGTGCTTTCATTGCCTTCACGGGCATCTAGTATTCCTTTCGCAGGAAGATTATCAGATTTCCAGGCCCTTGGGTGCAGTCAGAGATGTGCTCAGAAATTCCGGATAGCCTTTAGTTCGTCGGCCAAATTGGGGCCAGAGCATCAGTCACTTGGACGCTCCGCACCTCGGGCCATCGTCCTCAACAAACCAGCTGGGAATGAGGAAAGCCTCATCTCCATTCGATCCAGCAATTCGCGACGTCCAGGCAATGCGAAGTGTGAGCGAATCTATTGCGCGAGTGCCCTGCTGTCGCGAGTGCCCTGCTGACAACCTCGAAGAACCGGGCTACCTTCCCACCCACTCCTGAGACGGGGTCTTCTAAGTGTGCCTAAGCCAGACTTGTGGGCGCTAGATTCGCGAAACGCGGTCGAGTTTTTTCTCGACGAATTTGAACGGACCCGTGGGATACTGGGGTCGCTACGTGGCTGTTGGAAAACCCCATTGATGGAGAGCGCGTTGGGCCCAGCCAGTCTCTCGGCCTCCGGGGGGCGTTCGATGATGTTGCGAGCAAGCGTGGTGAAGAACCCTTCTTTTCGTGGTTCAACTCTTTCTGGCTGACGCAGTTTTGAGGTGCACTCCAGCGTTTTGGCCCCCCAATCAGCCGCAATGCGGGTCCGCCCCACTTCGCATATGGGCGCTTATTGGACTAGTCCGACGGACGAACCGACTTCCGGTTTGTCGCTAGCAGCTAGGCTTGATCGGAAACACCTCGGGCAAAGTCCGATGCGAAGTTCTTGAGGTCGATCCGAGGCGCTTTCGATGAGCAGGCTAGAAGGAAGCCGCCGGCGTTTGCGGTGGGCGCGGGAGATGCGGCGGGCTATGGAATTTGAATGGGTCTTTTCTCGCCTTTTGTTCGGGCCAAAAGTGAATGCAGGCACTTCCAAGTCTGCGGAGAAGAGAGGCAGATACCACCTCATCCGTGGCGGATTATCTCACGGGCAGCGTCCGCCGCGCCAGCGGCTTCGTTCTGGCCCGTCACTCGTCTTGAATCACATCGCAAGCGCCAGTGACACAAGGCGACTAGTTTGGTTTTTGCGCAGCCGCGGCGCGTTCTTTGGCGTGGGCAACCAGGGCAGAGAAGCGTGGGTCGCTGTGCAGCGCCGCGAGATCAGGATCGTTCTCCAGATGGAGCGCAATATTAGGAGCCAGCCCGTGGTCGACTGCGTCGCGCAAAAGTGAGAGGGCCTCGTCACGCTTACCTTTATGAAGGGCAATGCCACCCAGATTGTATGTGGACATAGCTGTATCCGGATGGTCGGGCCCGAGCACGCGGCGCTGAATGGACAGAGCGTCACGCGCTAGTTTCTCCGCGTCGCCGTAGCGGCCCTCGAGAAACAACATGTTTGCCAGGTTGTTCATCGACATCAGTGTATCTCGATGGTCAGGCCCGAGGACGCGGTGCCGGATGTCGAGTGTTTCCCGCAGCAGTTTCTCCGCTTGGTCGTTGCGGTGTTCCCCGGCTAAAGTAGTAGCGTAGCCGTCCATCAACGACAATGTGTCAGGATGATCAGGCCCGAGGACACGGTGCCGAACCTCCAGAGCGTCGTGGTATAACTTTTCCGCGTCGGCCAAGCGGCCCTCATCAAAGAAAATGCTAGCGAGGATGACCATCGACCACAGTGTGTCTGGATGCTCGGGTCCGAGAATCCGACGTTTACGCTCCAGCGACTGTTGTCCTAATTTCTCTGCCTCGCTGTAGCGGCCCTCGAAATACAGAATGGCAGCTAGCTGGCTGATGGAAGCCAACGTGTCGGGGTGTTCCGGCCCAAGAACGCGGGCCTGAATATCCAGCGCTTCGCGCTGCAACTTCTCTGCTTCGGGATAATTTCCTTGCTCGCGAAGAGCTCCGGACAGACGACTCATCGACTGGAGTGTCTCAGGGTTCTCTGGCCCGAGAACGCCACGGCGGATACTGACCGCATCGCTGAACAAAGACCGGGCTTGAGGGTATAGTCCGAGGTTGTCATACACGCCGCCCATCACGTGCATCATCTGTGCCTGCACCTCGGGGTCTTTGGATAGCCCCGTGCGAATATCTTTCGACGCCTTGTCGAGGATTTCGCGGGCGGTGATGGTATTGCCGCGAGTCTGGCTCGGGTCCGACACTTTGAACATGCCGGTCATGAACTCCGAGACCCGCTTCGATGTCGCAGCTTCGCGGTTCGCCCGGTCGCGCTCCTTCGCAATGCGCCGGGACTGAAGTGCCATGGTCGTCGCAAAAGCCATCAGCAACGCTACCGCCGCTGCGGCTACCCCGGCTCCGAAGCGGTGCCGGCGAATGAACTTGCTGGCGCGATAGGTCGCGCCCGGCGGCCCCGCCAGCACAGGTCGATCGTGCAGGTGCCGCTGGATGTCGGCCGCCAGCTCCGAAGGTGAACCGTACCGTCTGGTCCGATCCTTCTCCAGCGCCTTCATCGTGATCCAGTCCAGCTCGCCGCGCAGATGCCGTTCCAGCGACTCGGGTTCCTCCCGGCGCTTTACCGCCGAGTCCTTCGAGGACTCGCCCAAAGACTTGATTTTGGTGCTGGGACGGGACGGCTCCTGCTGGCAGATCTTCTGCAGCATAGCTTCCATTCCTGCCTCGCGCAGTTCTTGAGAGCCGAAAGGCAACGCACCCACCAACAACTCGTACAGAATCACGCCCAGTGAATACACATCCGTGCGGGTGTCAATGTTGCGCTCGTTGCGGTCGGCCTGCTCCGGGCTCATGTAGTCGGGCGTGCCCACCACCCCTCCCACTTCGGTGAACATCGTGATCTCGGTAAGCCGCTGCCCTATGGCCTTGGCCAGCCCGAAGTCGATGATCTTGGGTACGGGCTTACTATCCACCTCTTCGACCAGGACGTTGGATGGCTTCAGGTCGCGGTGGATGATGGCCTTCTGATGGGCGTGTTGAACCCCTTCACAGACTTGCATGAACAACTCCAAGCGCTGCTTAATCGTTAGTCGGTGTTTGTCGCAGTAATCGGTGATGGCAAGGCCGGGCACATACTCCATCACGAAATACGGACGCCCTGCCGGGGTCGCGCCGGCGTCGAAGACTTTCGCGATGTTGGCATGCTCCATCAGGGCTAGGGCCTGCCGCTCGGAGTCGAAGCGGGCCACCACGGCTCTGGTGTCCATGCCCGCTTTGATCAGCTTGAGCGCGACGGTGCGATGAAAGGGTTCGGTTTGTTCCGCGCGCCATACTTCGCCCATGCCGCCCTCGCCCAGTAACTGGATCAACCGATAAGGACCCACACTGGCGAAAGACACTTGGATTGCAGCAGCGGTTAGAGTCTTGTCATCGGGACTATCGAGCATGCGGGCATCCTCTAAACACAGAGAACGAGAAATTGCGGATTATCGCAACCCAACCCAACGAAATCGAAAGGACAAGTCAGGAAACCAGCTCATGATAGGGAAGGATCGACAGGAAGGCAAACGGCGGTTAGAGCAGGTCGGCTTGCCCGTGTCTGTGGAGGCGTGCCTGCGTGGAAGCGCCGCGATTGGCAGCCGTCCCAATCGTCCGACCGGATTCGGAGCCCATGCGGCGCTCGAGTTGTTCCGGATCCGGATTTCCTGTTTCAGAGGAACATGCCGACGGAGGCTTCGATTCGCTGACCGTTGATCCAGAGATTGTCGTCCGCTAGCAAGGAAGCGACTGTTCCGCCGATATCGTCGGGCAGCCCGGCAGGACCGTCCTCGGAGCCCTTTTGCGTCTGCTTTTCGCCATGGAAACCGCCTCCGTTAGCCGTTACGAAAAGCATGGTCCTTCGACGATCTCGTGGCCACCAGGGCGTTGTCGGTACTAACCAATCCGACGGACGAACCGATAACCTCCGGCTTGCCCATGACTCGCCCACGATTCGACGAACACGTTCCACAACGCAAAAAGGTCGAAAGATGCCGCTCTGATCAGACATCCCTTTTGGGGGATTAACGCCCGATCCCTTGTCCGTTTCCGGACAGCTGATTCCATAAGCGCACAAGCCGCAGCCTTTCGGTATCTGACATACCTTCCATTTGCGCCCTGAAATGAACAGCTTGTAATGGAGTGGGAGTTTGGCTCGCCGTATGCAACCGATTTACACATGGACGCCGTTGCAATGCGGGAAGCGCATCCAGTGGCGCCATCCGAGACGGGCCGCGTGCTAGTTGCCGACGATCAGATGCACGTTCTGGATGCCCTACAGATGCTGTTAAGCAGCTGTGGTTTGGCGACGGAAGCAGTCACGCATCCAGCCCGCGTGTTGCGGGCCCTGGAGACAGGACAATTCGATGCTGTTTTAATGGACCTCAACTATACTCGCGATACCGTCGAGGGTGAAGAAGGGCTGGAACTGGTTTCACAGATTCGTTCCGTGGACAGCCTGCTTCCGGTGGTGGTGATGACAGCTTGGAGTAGCGTAGACCTGGCGGTCGAGGCTATGCGGCGCGGCGCTTCGGATTTTATCCAGAAGCCCTGGGACAATCAGGACCTTCTGGAAAAATTGAAAAAACAACTGTCGTGGGCACGGGCGCAGCGGCGGGCGCAGCGGCAGCGCGACGAAGAACTGCGGGAAGCCCGTGAAATTCAGGAAAACCTGCTGCCCAAGAAATTGCCCGAAGTGTCGGGCTATGACGTGGCCGCCGTGACACAGCCGTTGCGGTTCGTGGGCGGCGACTACTACAGCATCGTGCGTATCAGCGAGCGACACACTGTGCTTTGCATTGCTGATGTAGCGGGCAAGGGCTTGCCGGCAGCCTTACTGATGTCCAGCTTGCAGGCGGCGCTAAAACCGCTGATCTGGCAGAGGCTGGCGCCGCGTGAACTGTGTCACCGGCTAAACCGCATCCTGTGTGATCTAACGCCAGCGGGGAAGTTCATTTCATTTTTTTATGCTGTGCTGGACAGCGTAGACAATCGCCTGACGTATTGCAACGCTGGGCATAACCCGCCACTGTTAATCCGGGCGGACGGTACATCCATGGAGCTAAAGGCGGCAGGAGCAGTCTTGGGACCGTTCCCCCACTGGCTCTATGAACAAAGCGAACTGCAGATGAGAAGCGGTGATAAATTGCTGCTTTTCACCGACGGGTTGGTAGAGGCCTGCAATGCGGATGAGGAATCGTTTGGGGAACACAACCTGATCCGTATCACGCGGGAAAACCCCACTTCTAGCGCCGAGGAATTGATGGGCTTATTGATGCGCGCGGCATCGCAGCATAGTGGCGAACATTTTCAGGATGACGCCAGCCTCATTGTGTTGAAGGCAACTGAAGGAGCAACGCTAGATCTGGATGGAGGGGTTCAATGATCAGCTGGTTCCAGGATCTTCGCTACGCATTTCGCCAGTTGCGCAAGTCTCCCGGATTCGCCATCTCTGCTGTTTTGACGCTGGCCATGGCGATCGGGGCAAACGCCGTGGTTTTCAGTGTTTTGAACGGGCTGATCCTGCGGCCGTTGAATGTACCTGACGCTTCGAGCCTTTATACACTCGAGCGCGCAAGCGATAAGGACACAAACCAGTCGTATCCTGACTATCTCGATCTGCGCGATCGGAACCAAAGCTTTGATGGTCTGACAGCTTATGGCATTACCCAGGTAGCGCTCAACACGGGCGAAGGTCCATCACTTATCTGGGGTGTGGAGTCGAGCGGCAACTACTTTGACACGTTACGGATTCAGCCGTATCTCGGCCGTTTCTTCCACGCCTCCGATGATCGCGGTCCGAACAGCGCTCCCTATATCGTGCTCAGCTACGCATATTGGCACAGCCATTTTCACGATGATCGTGGCGTTGTGGGTCGTATTGTTCAGATGAACCAGCATCCCTTTACCATCCTGGGCGTAGCGCCGCCTGGATTTCGGGGGACCATAGCATTCGTCTCTCCGAATTTCTTTGTGCCGATGGTGAATCGCGAGCAGCTAGATGGGACGAATGACCTAAACGATCGCGCGAACCGTTGGGTCTTCATGGTTGTAGGGCATCTGAAGGCGGGAGTTACCCTGCCAGAGGCAACCGCTGATCTGAACTCGATTGGCGCGTATTTGGAAAAGACTTATCCCGGCGTCGAACGCCAAATGAGCTTTTCATTGGCGCGCCCAAACCTGTTGGGTGATCAGTTTGCCCCTGGAGTACAGGCATTTATTGTGGGATTGATGTTGCTGGCAGGATTGATTCTGCTAGCGGCATGCGCCAACTTGGGCAGCCTGTTTACCGCAAGAGCCGCTGACCGCTCCCGCGAGGTTGCGCTTCGGCTCGCGCTGGGGTCAAGCCACAAACGAATTCTGCGCGGGCTGTTTAGTGAAGCCGGGCTGATCTCGCTCGTCGGAGGCTCCGTCGGACTGTGGGCCAGCGTGGCTTTTTTGCACTGGCTGAGCGAGTGGCAGCCATTCGGGAATTTTCCCATGCATACGCCTGTGAACCCGGACGCCAGCGTTTATGGACTCGCTTTCCTGTTGAGCTTAGTCAGCGGATTCCTCTTTGGAGCGGTCCCCGTAAGGCAGGTGCTTCGCACTGACCCATATCAGGTCATTAAGTTGGGATCGAGCGGCGGGGGAGGGCGCCGGATTACCGGCCGAGACCTTTTGCTTGCGACGCAAATTGCTATTTGCGCAGTGCTTGTCACTTCTTCGCTGGTTGCCGTGCGTGGATTGGTGCACGCCATGCATGGTAATTTTGGTTTTGAACCGCACAACTCAATGTTGGTAGGGGCAGATCTGCGCATGGGAGGTTATAGCGCTGCTCGAGTGCCTGTCATGCAAAAGCGCATGATGGATGCCATCTCGAATATTCCTGGCGTAGAGTCGGTTGGACTAACCGATGCGCTGCTATTAAATGACCAGAACGGCTCAAATGTCTTCACCGATCAAACGACAGATCTGCGGCCATCGAATGCCGCCACCGACGTTTACATGTACCACATCTCCCCCGATTACCTTCACGCCGAGGGCACCACTTTGCTCTACGGTCGGCCTTTCACATGGCACGACGATAAAGAGTCGCCGCGCGTTGCCGTGGTGAATTGCGAGTTTGCGAGCAAAATCTTTGGCTCGGTCGAAAACGCGATCGGCAGTTATTTCAGGATGGGGGACGGAACGCGCATACAAGTAGTTGGTGTTGCAGAAAACGGAAAATACAGCAAGCTCACGGAAGAGCCAAGGTCCGCGATGTTTCTCTCAATCCTGCAGTTCCCCTCCAACTCGGCATGGTTGGTGGTTCGGTCCAGCCGCGATCCGCAGCCATTGGGGGAAGCGATAAGGAGTACGCTGCACCGACTAGACGCAGGACTGCCGGTTGTGATTGAGACGCGGTTGGACGAGATTGGCGGCGCTCTGTTCCCTCCCCAAATCGCAACGGCGACGCTAGGTGTGCTAGGCGCAATGGGCGCGATGCTCTCGATCACCGGCATCTTTGGGATGGCCGCGTACTCGGTCAGCAAGCGGCTACGGGAGCTAGGAATTCGCATCGCCCTCGGCGCGCAGCGGAAGGAAGTGCTAAAGGCAGCGTTGGGACGCGCGTTTAGATTGCTGGGTTTTGGCTCGGCATCAGGATTGCTGGTCGGAATTTTGGCGAGCCGGGTGCTGGCTTCCATCGTGTATCAGGCGACTCCCCGCGACCCGCTGGTACTGGCTGGTGTTGTTCTGACTATGGCGCTGCTAGGGCTGGCGGCCACGTGGATTCCTGCGCGACGCGCGCTCTCGGTTGATCCCATGATACTGCTGCGCGAGGAGTGAACCGGCGCGTGGCACAGGCTGGAATATGCTCTTCGCCCCGCAAGATTAAAGCCGCGCGTCTTCACCTATGTCCTCTGTCGGTATCCCCTGAAGTCAGTTGTTGACAGGCGTGGCTGTTCGAAAGCTCTATCCGAGATGTTCCAAGCTCAAAATCTGCTTTGTAACGTATTGAATTTGCGTTCGACCCACACGCTAAGATCGGCCTGAAATTACAGCTTTGGTTCGTTTTCCCATGGTCCAGTTCGAGAGTAGAAGGAGACGACGCCTTGCCCGCGCTTCAGTAGTACGCATCAGATTCGAGGCTGTTGTCGAAGAGAATGTGCTGGTCGTATTCGGTATCTCCGCAGGCGGAACTGGACACGATCAGCAGCCAAAGCAAACAGAGGAAGCGGACGAAGATACCGAGGAAGCCCGAAGCGCTTGATTCAAAGCTCATTCAGCAAAATGTTATGAGCATGTCGCACTCGGCGCAAATCATCATTCTACTGCTGCGGGCTGAGCAAAGGAACTGTCGCAGTATCGATGGCACTGGGATCATCCCGCAATTTAATGTACAGCGTCTTTCCCTTTGGCCAAGGGATGGTTAACGTGGCGTCCACAAAACCTTCCGGAACCGGGACCGAGTTGGTGAAATCCGGTTCTGTGCTTACCGCATCGAGAAGAAAAAGCCTGTCGCCGCTGAGGGCACACTGACTATTAGGGGCCGGAACACAGCGGACTTCCTTGAGCGTAGGAATCCTCACCAGATTCGCCAACGGTTGCCAGTCCCCTTCGATACCGTCGGCGGTGACGGGACGAAACTTCAGTGGTCCGAAGGCGGATGGCCCCAGGAGCTTCATGGGATCGAGAACCGCGAAGACAGTCTTCGAGTCTTGCAACGTGAGATTGCCGTCCCTGACGCTCAGGAACACGCGAAGTGATTCGTCCGCGGTCGAGACCTCGACCTTTTCGTTTGGAGGAAATGTCTCCGGAACCTGGGTCTTGAGAAAGAAATTCAGACGCGCGTCCTGCGGCAGTTGATCCTGGTTGCTGAGATGGATCAATGACGGAGTTGAGGCTGGATCCGGTTGAGCGCTCTTGCTCAGAATGGTCATTCTTGGGCGTGGGGCTCCGACCGAGCTTTGCAGATCGAGAACGCGGCCATCTTTAAGGTCTACCTGGAGAGTGATGGAATCTCCGGACCTTAAGCCGGTGGCAGCCGCCGACTCCTTTGCGACAACTTTCAATTCATCTTCTTGATTCACGCGAGAAAGTTTCCCGGGATCAAAGTGCAGCCCGCTGAATTCGATTCCAGTGACCTGGTCGAGCCGGGTTCCTCTGAGGACACCTTCCGCATCGCCCGCATGGATGCTGAAACCATCCAAGCGGCCCGCTTCAGCGTAGGTATGAAGTGGAATCTCATCTGATTCGCGCACTCCAAACTTCTTCACTCCCATTTTCATTGCGCCCACAATCGCGTTCTGCAACGAAACTTTGACTTCGAGCTCATCGCTTTTCGAAACCTTCCAGTTAGCCGGAAGAGTCTTGCCTGTTTCATCCCTTACGATCACTTCACTGACGCAACACACCCCCGCGGATTGCAGGTGCAGAGTGTCCTCGCGTCCGACAATCAGCGCGCTGGCATCTTTTGAAGCTACTACCCAAGGTCCGGGGCGCGAAGCCCGCAGCCGAAAGCGGGGACCATCAAAGGAGCGGAACCCCCAAGTTCCGCGGAGGATGCCAATTGTTTCGCCCTCTATGTCCTTCGATTGCATCGCGGCTGTGTCAACAATAAATCCACCCTCGGCTGACCCGGGTTTGGCAGGGAGATCGACGGTGCCTGACGTAGACTCCACATGGAGAACAAAGTTATGCGCCAGTTCGGTTGCGAAGACCAGCGGAGCTCCTTCGACTGGCAAGACAAGCGAAGGCTTATTCAGACACAACACTTGGGTCGCATCAACCGCTCGCAGTGGGGGCAGAGGCGTAGATCGAACCGGGGGCAGTCCGATCACCAATACCGACTTTGGATTGCGGAACGAAGGCGGATTGTTGAGACGCAAATTGAGTTGATCCCGTGTGGGCAGCGCCAGTGCCGGAATGTACTGGTACTGCGCCGTGTGCGCTGTGCTGAGAATGCGTACCACGTCTACCGCAGCCCCGATATAAGGACTGTAGTATCCGCTTCTCGCTGTGGGAGTGGAGCTGATCTGGGCGAGTAAATCAGTAGGCGCTCCCGAGGTCAGCGTGGCAACCATTGTTTGGCTGTGCGCGTCATCTAACACTAATTGATCCGTATTCTGGGTCAGGCAGGGCAGCTGCTGGGCACTGGGCTTGTCAAAGCATTGCTGGTCAAGACGGATATTCAGGCTGCGAGCGAGTAGTGTTGTGCGGATCTTTAGTTGCTCTGGATCGCCGGTAGGAATCTCGCGGAGCGTGTCCAGATATTCCTCCAGACGGGAGCGCTCCAGGCTTGCCTGTTGCAGATCCTGTGCGGCGCGAACAAACGCACCTGGCTTGCCTCGGACAGCAGTGCGAATCGTGCCGAACGCTCCTCCTGTTTCAGGCGCCAGCAAGATCAGAGCTTGCTCTGCCTCCTCTGGCACCTTGACGAAGACTCCCTCCTCGTGAACCGGTTTGTCCCACGTGTCGATATGGGTGAACCAGGAGTCTGGCGGGGGGTTCGTGGCTCCGCGCAAAAAGGCAACAACCATCACATAGTGCACCGACTGGCTATCGGGCAAATCAGGATGCACCCATAGCCGGTCTCCAGGTTGGAGATTCGGTACCTCGGAGATCGGCAGAGTCGCGCCCGATCGCTGCACTCGTACCTCCACTTTGGGACCAAGAAGGTCAAAGGGAGCAGCATCCGCGCGCAGAACCCTGGTAAGCGCGAGCAAGAATAAAAAACAACTTAGCGAAAGGCCTAACGCTCGAGTTCCCATATAAAAAAGGTCTTCAGATACTTAATAATTCTCGCCGGGCCTGTAGCGCTTCCTCCACTGTGGGAGTGGGTGTCCAGCCTCGGACGTTGTCGAACCAGGCGTGGTCAAGCAGGCGCGACGAAGAACGAGACGAATGCCGGAGCGCGACGCAGTCGGAAAATGTGCATACAGACGTGACTATGTGAGGTCTTGGGATTCACGCGAAGATTGCTTTTAAGTGTACCTGCTTGCGGGCTATGGGACAAGGTTCTTTCTTCGTGTTTCTTCGTGTTTCTTCGTGTTTCTTCGTGTTTCTTCGTGTTTCTTCGTGTTTCTTTCTTTAGTTTCTTTCTTTATGTTTACTTGCAGAAAGTGCTTCGCCAAAACGCAATTCGTCACGGACGGCGCCACCGGGGCAGAATCGCTGCTCTTATTTTGAGGTGTCGAATCGTTGCATCGTAAAGTTTGATCGAATAACATGGTCCTTCGATGCGAGCGCGTGAACTTCTGCTGGGTTTCCTTTTATTATCCATCGCGACTCTCGCGCACGGGGTGCAGTATCGTCCGGCTTTCGAAAACAGCTTAAGTTACCGGTCCTTCTACTACAGCGAGGGCTCCTTCGTATCCCCCAGTGAACTGGAGCTTATCGATGGCAAATTTCCCACTGATGAAACTCATTATGTTAGTCCGCCCAACTCTCTGCGCCTGAAGTGGCGCTCGCAGTCTGGCGGTGACTGGCTCATGACTCTGAAGGTCAAGGCACGGTATGGTACCGCGGACTTTTCAGGCAGTTCATTGTTTTTCTGGTGCTATTCAGAAACTGATGTTCCTGCAGACGAATCACCCCTGATCTATTTGAAAGACGTGAATGACGAAGGCACGCCCGGCATCCGGTTGATCGGTCGCCTGGACAAGCTGCCCGCCCGCACGTGGACCAGAGTAAAGTTGCCCTTCGATTCATTCGTAGGCCCTGTCAAGGAGACGCGGGCGCCGCAGTTCGATCCGCGCCGTCTTGCACGGATAACCATCTTTCAGGGGCTGGACGATGGGAAGCCCCACACGATTTATATCGATGAGATTACAGTTGGCGATGAGGTCGCGGATAACCACAACGGCCCCACGGTACCCTCGGGCCTCAACGCGAAAGGCTATGACAGGCACATTGATTTGACATGGACTCCCAGCAACGATGCTGCCTTACGTTATTACAAGATTTACCGCTCCTTCGACGGGAAAAAATACACTCCAGTCGCTATTCAGAAAGGCAGCGTCACTCGCTATGAGGACTTCCTCGGTGAAAGCGGCAGGCCTTCCTTCTATAAGATTAGCGCGGTAGATGTGAACTACGAGGAGTCACCGCTCTCCGCGGAAGTAGAGGCCGCCACCCGCGCAATGAGTGATGAGGAACTCCTCACCATGGTTCAAGAAGCCTGTTTTAGATACTACTGGGATGGGGCGCACCCGATAGCTGGCATGGCAATTGAAATTTTGCCCGGCGATGAAAACCTAGTCGCGGTGGGAGCTTCCGGCCACGGAATCATGGCCCTGCTTGTCGGTGTCGAGCGCGGCTTCATCACCCGGCAGCAGGGTGTCGAGCGCATGCTGAAGGTCACTCGCTTTCTGTCCAACGCCGAACGATTCCATGGCGCATTCCCTCACTTCCTGGACGGCAGAACAGGGAAAATAATTGCGCGCTTCGGGAAATACGACAATGGCGGCGATCTCGTCGAAACAGCATTCCTCATGCAGGGACTTCTGGCGGCTCGACAGTATTTCACCCGGGATACCGCCGCGGAGCAGGAGATCCAGAAGACTATTACTTCACTGTGGAGATCAGTCGAATGGGACTGGTACCGCGGCGACAGCAACAGTAACTTCCTGTACTGGCACTGGTCGCCCGATTATGGCTTTTACCTACATCATCCTCTGATTGGATGGAATGAGACGATGATCGTTTATCTGCTCGCGATCGCATCGCCTACTCATCCCATCCCGGCCACGATGTATCACACCGGTTGGGCAGGACAGTCGGAGGGAGCGGTCCAATATCGCCGCTGGTGGAGTCGAACTACCCAAGGCGATCACTACGTCAATGGAAATAGCTATTACAGCATCAAACTCGATGTCGGAGAGGGAAATGGAGAAGAGCTTTTTTTTACCCACTACTCGTTTCTCGGCTTCGACCCTCGCGACAAAAAAGACGCTTACACCAACTATTTCAAGAACAATCGCAACATTGCGCTGATCAGCCACGCTTACGCTGTCGCCAATCCCGGGAAATATGTTGGTTATGGGGATAATGCGTGGGGGCGTTCCGCCGGCATCAATGCCGCTGGCGCGCGCGCGTACCCGCGAGACGACAATGGAACGATCACCTGCACCGCGGCGCTCGCTTCGTTCCCGTACACTCCCATTGAATCCATGAAAGCCCTGAAATATTTCTATCGAGATCTTGGCGAAAAGCTATGGGGGGTTTACGGCTTTCGCGACGGCTTCAGTCTTTCAGAAGACTGGTTCGAAGACGTCTACATGGGACTTAATCAGGCTCCCATTGTCGTGATGATCGAGAATTACCGGTCTAGTCTCATTTGGAAGCTCTTTATGTCCAATGCAGAAATCAAGCCAGCTCTGGATCGAATCGGCTTCCAACCGGATTTGGAAAATAAGGCTTCCGCCAATCAATAAGGCCCCTGAGATTCGCGAATCATCAGCTTCCGACTCTCGTCTCGATTCGCTCGCGAACGACAGGCACACAGGAAGTTATCGAGACGGTAAGCAGGGGTCTACCGACGAAAACGGGAAGGCGGTGAACTGGCATTATCGAGCGAAGGTGGCTGCATGTGGGTGCAATTCACGCGGATTGAAAAATGAAGCCTGCGATGAGCCAGGAATGCTGCCGCGTGAGGGCAAGACTTCGGGCAAAATCTGGGTGCAATGCGACAACACACTGGCGATTGGGTGAGATCGCGGGCGTGCCAGTGCAGTTTGCCTGCCAGGCGCGGGATTCCCCCATTAGGGTCTTTTCGGAGCGTCTTTTTGGGGATTGACATCCGCCGGCGTCTGGCGGAACATATCGGAATGTCGCGGTGGACAATTTCCCCAGCCCGGCTGTTCGTGTTGGGGCTTGTGGTATTCGTCATCTTGCTGCTGGTGCTGCTGCCGCAAGCAGATCCGCTCGACACTGCCTTTCACCGAGGAACGGCCCCCGCAGTCGTTCACACCAACGCGACTTCCACTCCGGCGATTCTGAGTCTCGCCGTTCCGTTCCATTTCCTTCTACGCGCCGGCGCCCCGGGGCATTCTCACGAACCGCCGACTGTCACGGTCTATTCCTCTCCTAAGTTCCTGCGCATTCTTCACCATTCATTTCGCTGCTAGGAGTTTCGCTTCACTGCGCTCAAGCTTGCTTCGTATTTCCGGAGCATGAAGAGGGGCAGTTCGGCGACTATTCCGGGGTTCGGGGGGACTCCCGGTCCGGTTTCCGCTGCCCCGTTCTTTACCAACGCAGGAATGAAAAACGAAGAGGACGCAATGATTACGGAAAAGGACCTGGTGCCGATTCTCTGCGGGGCACCTTATCTGCAGGAAATACTGGCCGCGTCGGGTTTCACGCCCGCTGACTTGGAAGCTCTGGTAAATTCTGAACTGGAAACATCCGACTTGTTGCGCTACATCGACGCGCTATTGTCGAACCGCATGAATTAAACTGAAAGCCGCTCGTTTGGACGGTTTATCGCGAGGACAGCGAAGAACGACGCTTCTGGCCCAGAAAATACATCGACATCCTCGCGGGATGGCTTCCTCACCTTCTGCCGCGTACACGTTCTCCCGCGTACAATAGTGGGCTGGAATTGAGAACCGAGAAAGCGTCCAAGAGGATTCATGACGGCCTCGCACTCCATCCGTTCCAAGACCGTGACCGCGGAGACCCCTCCCGTCCCGCTCACCACGGAAGGCTACAGCGTCCTGCACCAGATGATGCGTTTCCGCCGAACGGCGTGGCGCGTGCTACCCGAAGCGGAACGCGCGGCCATGGCCGAGGAAGCATCCTCGCTGCTCGCTGCCATGGAGCAGAATTCAGGCGGCCAGTCGGCCCTGTACTCGCTCATCGGACACAAGGGCGACCTGATGTTCGTACACTTCCGCGAATCATTCGCTGATCTGAATCAGGCCGAACTGAAGCTCGCCAATCTGCGCCTCAGCGATTATCTCGAACCCATGAGTTCCTATCTGTCCATCATCGAACTGGGACTTTACGACTCCACGGTCAAGATATACAAAGAGCTGACGGATCAAGGGATCGAACCACACTCTGACCAGTGGAAAGCAGAAATCGAATGCAAACTGGGGCGCCACAGGGAAGCCATGCGCCCGCGCTTGTTCCCTGAAATTCCTCCGCATCGCTATATCTCCTTCTATCCGATGGACCGGCGGCGCGGCGAGGACAAGAACTGGTACAAGCTCCCCATTGAGGAACGAGCCCGTCAGATGAATGAACACGGCCTGATCGGCCGCCGCTATGCGGGAGAGGTCAAGCAGATCATTACCGGCTCAATCGGATTCGACGATTGGGAGTGGGGCGTCGATTTGTTCGCCGATGATCCGCTTGTGTTTAAGAAGCTAATATATGAGATGCGCTTTGACGAAGTCAGTGCGGTGTATGCGCTCTTCGGCCATTTCTATCTAGGCGTACGCTGTCCGGCGGCGGGTCTTGATAGACTGCTAAGCGGAGAATTGCCGAAGTAGCGGCTGGTTGAAAACCAAGACAAGTCCTGAGTCGCAGAGCTCGCCGAGAAAATCCGCAGAAAACGCCGAGAACCCACAATGCCCGTACTGTTTTTCTCGGCGCCCTCTGTGGAGATTCTCTGCGGGCTCTGCGATAAAGTTTTTGCATTGATCTTTCGTAAGAGACTGGAGGAGTATGGCAACTTTCGGACTCATCGAATACAAGGATGCCAGCCCAGAAGTCAGGGCGGTCTACGACGACATCATGGCTACGCGCAAAACGGATTGGGTGAATAACTTTTGGAAGGCAGTTGCTCATGATCCGGCTACGCTTAAGCGAACTTGGGAAGACATCAAGCAGATCATGGCGCCGGGCGCGCTTGATCCGCTGACCAAGGAAATGATCTACGTGGCCGTGAGCGTGAGCAATCAGTGCGACTACTGCATTGCATCGCATACCGCGGCCGCGCAAAAGAAAGGTATGACCGACGCCATGTTCAAAGAACTGATGGCAGTCGTGGGCATGGCCAACGAGACTAACCGCTTGGTCGCGGGATATCAGGTGGAAATTGACAAGCAATTCAACAGCGGTCGTTCGCCACTGTCCGTTGGCGGCTGAAGAACAGCGCGTCAACAAGCCGGCACCGGCTTACAGAGAGTAGAATGGCCGCATGAAGATTGACGCAGCAAGTTCGCAAGAATTCTTCTTGCCGGCTAGGCTCTACTCTTGGTTGGTACGTTGCTAACCTTTGTACTTGCCATTCTGACTCCCGGAGCCTTCGCAGGACACCTTATCACCCCACTTTGGATTCTGAACATTTTCGTGGTGCTCGGATCTTTCTCATACGTCGCTGCTTATACTATTGGTAGGCTCTCTTAATTATTTGGGTACGCCGTGGCGGAGGAAAGACGGTAGAGCGGATTCTGATCGCTGGTTGGCTCCTGTTATCGCAGCGGCTCTGGCAGGGTTGCTCTTCGCACGGGAAAAATGGGTTCTGGCCTTTGGGACTGAAGTTCTCTTCTCGCTCTTTGTGTCGTTCTCCCCTCCTCGGCGGCGTACGACTCGTACCTACTTTTGCGTCAAGTGATGAAGCAACTCAGGAGCAGCTAGCGGCGGTGTAGTGGCCAGGATGTGGGGAAGACATTTTAAGGAATGAAACGCTAGTTCCGTCGACCCACTCGCCCAAACCTAAACTCATGCCGTTTGATATCTACGCGCCGCCCCCGGAAGCGCACGCCCTCAGCCTCTAGTCGCAACCGCTGCTCGATGGCGGAATCGCCGCGCAACTTAATCTCGCCACCCGCTCCCAGCACGCGCTGCCAAGGGAGCCCGAAAGAGCGCCTCAAAACTGCTGCCACCTGCCGCGCTGCTCCGGGATATCCCGCAGCCTGCGCTATGGCGCCGTAGGTCGAGACTTTGCCACTCGGAATTGTCCGAATCGCCTTTTCGATCCGTAAGCGCATTCCTGCCGCGCTGCTTTCACCAGATTCGCTGACAATGGAACGCATGATTTTTTTCACAGTCCAATCCATCCGGCCCCAATCAGCCACAGCGATCCCACCGAGACCAACAGCCACAGAAGGATTCCCTGCAGCAAGGGCCGATGTCCTACTTCCTTCAGCGTTGCCACCGAAATGCCGCTGCCGATCAGATAGAGCGTGGCGGTCAGCCCGACCTTCGCCACTTTCACTAGCACGCCATAGACGGGCGCACCTGCAGAAAGATAGGTATTGCACACCGCAGCCAGGCAAAACAGGCCGATGAACCACGGCCACTGGATCTTTGCCTTTGCGCGGCGTACCATGGCCGTTGCCAGTGAGAGCGGCACGATCCAAAGCGCGCGCGCCAACTTCACTGTGGTCGCTACCGCCAGTGCCTCCACCCCGTACTTTGCAGCCGCTCCCACTACCGAACTCGTGTCGTGGATTGCCAGAGCAGCCCACAGTCCAAACTGGGTCTGCGTGAGTTTGAGCCCGGCTCCAATCGCAGGAAAAATCAGTAGTGCCACGGAATTCAGCACGAACACAGTTCCCAGCGATACCGCCATCTCTTCGTCGCTCGCTTGCAGGATCGGTCCAACCGCCGCAATAGCGCTGCCTCCGCAAATTGCGGTCCCCGTCGAAATTAGAAATGCGGGCGTCTTCTGCACGCCCAGCCGCGTCCCGAGAACCATACCGGCGACCAGAGCGATGGTAATCCCGAGGACGGTGTAGAGAAAACCGCTTCGACCGGCCCGCATCACCTCATGCAGGTTCATGCCGAAGCCGAGTCCCACCACGGAGGCCTGTAAAAGAAACTTGGAGTATTTTTTTGCTTCGCGGTCGTAGGGATGAGAAAACAGCAGCCCGAATACGAGCCCCATGGTCAGCGCCACGGCCGGAGAGACAAAACTGCTGGCGCTGATTAGCAACCCAAGAAGGAAAACTAGGCGTGAGGCCATTCGAGAACGGACCGCGTGCGGCAGTGGATGCCGCACGCGCGGCGACGGACTAAGCCGCCGCCCCCTTGCGGAAAGAGTCCAAGGCTTCAGCCTCGGAATTGTAAACGTCGAAAACTGTCAACAGCTTGGTGACCTGCAATAAATCGCCAACGCGTTTGGTTAGATTGGCAAGCTTGATCGTTCCTCCGGCGTTGCGCGCGGTCGTGTGCAGGGCCACCAGCGTACCCAGCCCGCCAGAATCGATATAGTTCACCTCACCCAGATTGAGCACGATGCGCTTATGCTCAGCGATCGCTTTCTTGATCTGGTCTCGCAGAAGAGATGACTCTTCTCCGAACACGATTCTCCCGTTGCAATTCACAGAAAAGATGCCATCAATGGTCCGGGAATTAAGCTTTAGTTGCATGAGAACGCTCCTTTGCGCGGTATCGGCTTAAAGCCGGACCACCACGCCCTCCATTAGGTTCGACGCACTAGCCTATCGCGTGGGTGGCGGCTTAGCAAGACCTTCGTGATCGCCTATCACGTATGCCGTGGGTATTTTTGAGTCGTTGAATCGATTCTCTCGGCGCCCCCTGCGATTCAAGGTTTTGCCCCGCAGCCCTGTGGACGCCCTAGCCGATCACGTATAATCAGTGTTTCGTTCCCCATGAGCTACACCGTCCTGGCACGTAAATACCGGCCGCAAAAATTCTCCGACGTCATCGGCCAGGAGCACGTTACCCGCACTTTGCAGAACGCCATCGAGCAAGGCCGAACGGCTCACGGCTACATCTTCAGCGGACATCGCGGCATTGGCAAGACGACCGTAGCGCGCATCCTGGCCATGGCGCTGAACTGCCGCTCCTCTGAAAAGCCCGTGTCTGAGCCTTGTGGCATCTGCGAATCCTGCACTGAGATCCGCGCCGGAAATTCGGTCGATGTAATCGAGATCGATGCAGCCACCAACCGCGGCATTGACGAGATTCGCGAATTGCGCGAAGGCGCCCGCTACCGTCCGGCACGCGACCGTTTCAAAGTCTACATCCTCGACGAAGCTCATCAGATCACCGATGCCGCCTTCAACGCCCTGCTGAAAACGCTAGAGGAGCCGCCTGATCATATCGTTTTCATGCTGGCCACCACGCAACCCGAGGACATTCCCCAGACCATTCGCTCGCGCTGCCAGCACTTCAGTTTTCGCGCCGTGAAGTTCGACGACATCGTGGGCCAACTTCGCGACCTCACCAACCGCGAGAATATTGAAGCTGACGATGACGCTCTCGCTCTGCTGGCCGAGGCCGGCGACGGATCCATGCGTGACGCGCTTTCGATTCTCGACCAAGCCATTGCAGCTTCCAGCGCAAAGCTTACGGTCGATGCGGTTCGCAACCTGGTGGGGGCTGCTCCGTCGCACATTCTCGAAGAAGTGATGCAGGCGGTATCTAGCGGCGCGAGCGAAGACATTCTGCGACGGGTGGATCATCTGATCAGCGAAGGTCACAGCCCTACTCATTTTGCTCGGCAAATGGTGCGCTTCCTGCGCAATGCCACGGTTGCCAAGATCGCAGGTAAGGGCTCTGGATTGCTGCAAATCTCCGACGAAGAACGTGAGCGGGTTGCTCGCGTTGCTGAATCGTTCAGCGAGGAAGACCTGACCCGCCATTTGCAGATCATGCTGCGCACTCATGGCGAGCTAAGTTACAAGCAGGAGCAGCGCTTCCATCTTGAACTGGGCTTGCTGAAGATGGCACACGCTCAACGGTTGCTCCCGCTTGAGCAGTTGCTCAGCGAGGCGGCTGCTTCACCCGCCAGCGCGTCACCCGCAACCTCACGTCAGCCGGCGGCGATCAAGAACATTGCCGCAGGTGCGTCCGAAACTCGCCGCGGAGAACCGAACTCGCTCTCTCGTGCCGCACAGGCTTCACCCTTCGCTGCCGATTCCGCCCGCAAGAGCGGTTCCAAGCCGGAACTCTCGGCCGACTCTGCACCTGCAAGCGGGCCGCGCATGGTTTCGGCTCCCAGCACAGCGCGTGTTGTCATGGGAGCTGCCGCCCCAGCAAACCTGGCGGAAGACGAGCCCGAAAGCCAATCCCGAATCCCCGTTGAATTCCGAGCTCAGCCCACGCCGCAACCACAATCGGACTCTGCGACGCTGCAATCACCGCCAGCTGGCCGCAACTCGTCTTCCTCATCGGCCCAATTGGAAAACGTGCGGACCGTTGTCTTACAGGCCCTAACCAACGGCAATCAACCCGTGCTGATGTCGATGCTCGAAGCTGGCGAATGGGCCGTGGAGGGGAACGAGTTGGTCATCAGCGTCGAGGCTTCGGCAACGGTAATTGATATGTCGCTGAGCGCGGAGGCCAGACGGCTGGCAATCGCTTCGGCCAGCGGAGTTCTCGGTCGGGCGATGAAGCTGAAGATAGTCCCTGGCGCAGCGATCGCGACCAGCAGAGGAACGCAAACAGACGCAAAAGCGCGGTCTGGCAAGGCCTCCAATGGCGGAGGCCGCAGCCGGGCAGAACAAGATCCCGTGGTGCAGCGCATGCGGGAAAAATTCGGGGCGCAGATTCGTACGGTGATTGACTACAAGGAGAAGCGGTAAAGCCACTATGGGCGGATTCAATCTGCAAGATTTGATGTCGAAAGCGAAAGCGCAGTACGACACTCTGCAGAAGAAAATGCAGGAGACGGTAGTCGAAGCCTCGTCGGGCGGCGGCACGGTCACGGCGAAAATGGATGGCCGCAAGCAGCTCCTTAGCTTGCGTATCGATCCGGAGGCGGTGAAGTCGGGCGACGTCGAGATGCTGCAAGATTTGGTTCTCGCCGCGGTGAACGAAGCCGCACGCAAGATCGATACGATGATGCAGTCCACCGTCGGCGGCATGCTGGGTGGGCTCGGCATCGGCGGACTTTAGATGTTTCCCCCTTACTCTTGTCATCCTGAACACAGTGAACGACCTCTGCATTTTCCTGCTGCAAGCAGACAGCATGGTCTTCACTGCGCTCAGAATGACAATTGAAGTGAAACTGGACTGACGACATGTCTCGATTTGCTGAGCCGATGTCCCGGTTGATTGATGAACTCAAGAAGCTGCCGGGCATCGGCAGCAAGAGCGCGCAGCGCCTCGCATTTTACATCCTCAGATCGAGCGACGAGGATGCGGAAGCCCTGGCCGCCGCCGTCCGCGACGTCAAGGCCAACTTGCGGCTGTGCTCAGTGTGTAACAACATCACGGACCTTGACCCATGCGTCTATTGCAGCAGCGCCACACGCAATCAGAGCCTGGTGTGCGTGGTCGAAGAGCCTACCAACATCGCCGCCATCGAAAAGACAAAGCACTTTAACGGCGTGTACCACGTGCTTCACGGCTCGATCTCGCCGCTGCATGGCATTGGGCCTGAGCAACTTCGCATCGCCAACCTCATCACTCGTGTCGACGCGGGCAGCGTGGACGAAGTCATCATCGCCACCAACCCCACCGTAGAAGGCGAAGCCACCGCCACCTATCTCTCGCAGCAACTGAAGCGCGCGGGCGTGAGAGTCACCCGCATCGCGATGGGCATCCCCGTCGGCAGCGACATCGAATACACCGACGAGATCACCATGCTGAAGGCAATGGAAGGGCGGCGAGAGTTGTAGACGGCTATAGCACTTTCTTTCTCTCGCCGAGAGCACACGTTCATCTCCTGAATGGGGGTTCACACTTGGTAATTGTGTTGCACAGATTATTATGCATCTTATGCAAGAGTTTGCTCTGACCCAAGCTCTTTTCTTGGCGACCATGCAATGTCACGGCACAGATAAGACACTTTATCCACAGCAAGTTACGAACATCTCCTAGAGTTGTTCTATAACAAACGAGTGGACCATTACGTGCACTCTCCAGTCTGTGTCCTCGCTTCTCGGATCTGTCGACGTTTGGGCTGGCGCGAGGAGGCCGTACCGGGTGACCGGACTGGTCCTAACCCAACCAGCGGCAAGTCACAGCGCCAGTCCGCGCCGAGCTGCGATGTAACCGCATCTCAACCCGACGCTCAACGAACCGGGCCAACCAGCCCGGTTTTGTTTTTGGCTTCTAGCTCTAGGTTTAGCCCTCGCCTTCGGGGTATCGCACTTCAGCCGCTCGCTTTCACGGGCTAGCCAGATTCGTGTCCGCGATGCACACACTTAACACGTCAGTTCCTTTTCGAGGAATACGTTAGCTTCTTCCTCAGCTGAGGTAAGTCCTTCGGGAAGTCTGCCGCGGTTGTATTCCACCATGCGATTCTTCCATTTCAGGAAGTCGGTAATGCTTTGAGGTTGGATGCGCACTTCCACGCGGCGCAGGCTGGCGAGCAATAGGTTCATCTCGTATCGAAAGCCGGTTGGGGTGCGGAGATTCTTGGCTGAGGCACGCACCATCTGGATCCTGCCTCGGCGATGTTCGAGCAATCCCCAACCGGCAGTCAACTCTTCGGGGCGAATAAGAGCTGCCGGGGTCAGATAGAAGCGCTCGCTGCCCACACCCTGTTCCGGCTTCTGACGACAGGACTTGGCGCGGTCGGCAAGAAAGTCGGCGCGAGTGACCTTGCACTCGACGAGTACGGAGTGGCAAGCGCGCTTCCAGCCAATGGCGTCCGGCATCTCGCCGCTAGTGCAGGCCTGTTCGGAGAGCACCACTCCACAGCGATAGCGGCGAAGCCAGCGGACAGCTTTTTCGACCAGTTGGGCGTGAGTCATGAGCTGCTTACGTTGTATCCCCTGAAGCCGGCTGACGGAAGTGACTGCGGAGCTTCGGGTATCGCTTGGCCACTCACCGATTTGAATGCGGCGGAGCTAGACGTCGTGAAGGAGTGCTTACGAGCAGTTCTTGATGGACCGTTCTTTCCCAACTGGGAGTTGCACGCACTATTTGGGCTGGAACGCGCTGAGGTGAGAAAAGTTTTGCAGTCTTGGCCAGAGCTCAACCAAGCTGGCGACACCGTCGCTATCGCGATTAACAACTCGTTCAATAACCTACTCGGATATCCGGTTCCTAACGAGAAAGAACTGTGGCCAAAGTTCCTGTCGGTTAAAAGAAGTGAGGTCGCCAGAATGTTTGACAAGTGGAAAGGGAGGCCACCAGATTGCTCCAACCCACGCGACTATTTTGACGACTTGCCGTAACCCTCAGGGCCCAACCGGTGTTTGCCCTTGCCCAACGGCGAATTCTTCATCCGCCTAACAAGAACAGGTCGGCGTAGAACCGTTTCCAGCAAATGGCGTTCTGCAGCGATGGCTCGGGCATTTCGCCCAAACGCATCGTATCCTTCGACCGCGATGGTGATTACCCTGTGTTTTGCTTTGGAGCCGGAGCCCTGATGCGAAGAATTTCGTTCACCCTGACCCGAACGAATTGGGTTTCTGTGGTTAGTATCGCGGACCTGGTTTTCGAGCCGCACACGGCGAATGCGACCGTCATGGGCCGCGTCCAGAGCATTCGCCAGGCGCAGAATCGCCGCCAACTGAATCGTCAGTTCTCGTTCGGGAGGAGGAAGCTCCTTCAGCGCCTTATGCCTTCCCGTAGGCAAAGCGCCACGGTGATAGCGGGCGACAATGGCGGCACGCCGCAGGTCTTCAGTTTTCCAGCCTAGCGGAGCATCGTGGTTGCGAATCCACTTGAAGGAGGCCTTATGATGTCCACTTTTTTGCTTCGACTTGCCGACATCATGGAGCAGTCCGGCGGCCAGCAGAGTCGAGCGGGCGTCAATTCCATCAGTCGTTGACAGCCACCCTGCCGCAGTCAAGTCTTCGAATAGTTGCATTGCGAAGCTAGTGACGCGCTGTGAATGCTCGAAGTCAGGATCAAGGACCTTCGCCCACAGTTTCATGCGATTGGTGGCGATGGCATGAATCTGACGGCCTTGTGGCAACGCAGCACGCCAAATGTTCCAGAGAGAATGAGCACCGACCATTTTTTCGCGATAGAGATCGATCCGCGCAGTCCGTTCGGCGAGGATTCTGGCATGCCAGCGACCTCGAGCTTCCTCATCAGCCAAGACCTGGCAGGAAGACGCAGTCGCCCACAGCACGTCTAAGTCATGCACTTCGCCGAGCAAATCCTGCAAATCTTTCAGATCGTGACTCCAGCCGAGATGCAGTTCGGGGAGAAAATTTTCGACAGTGTAGCGAAACCGTTTTATGCCGATGCGCAGTCTGTGGAAAGCCGCCTGTGAGCGGTTGCGCAGCGCAGCCCGGTGGAGCTCGTGGGCCTGCATCCAGCGCTCGAGAGCGAGATGCTTGAACAGGAGACTCCCCAGTCGGATACGAGCAGCACGTCGAGGCAGAGTCCTGCTCCACTGGCGCCACTGTTTGCGGTCGAATTCATTCAGAGCCACACGGGCAGCGCGCGTTTGTTCCTTCTCACGACGCGCAAGAATCTCGAGTAAAGCATGGCCGACCGGGTCCCTCGGATCTCCATCTTGAGATGATTCTTCATGGGATTGCCCCCAAGGGTTGGGCGAACCTGTGCTCGCCTCCTTTCCCGAGTCGTGCGAGCGGCTGAGCTTCTCCACCCACTCCATCATAACGTGCGCATCTCGTAATTCGCCAAGTTTTCCGAACAGGCGCCTGCCCGCCTTCTTCATCATCCCCCATTCGGGATCGGGGTCCATTGCCATCATGCCGTCAGCCAAAGATCGGCAACGCCGCAGGGCAACGCGCAGATCATGCACAGGATCGGGGGTAAAGTCTGCGGCGGCGCGGTCGCACTCTTCGAGAACGCGTCTCATCCAGACACGTAGGCCAGTGGTTTTCCTGGCTGTCATCGGAGGTGCGGCTGAACGAGGCAAGTCAGTCCCTGGAATCAGAGAATCCACGTTACCATTTTCACTCCTGAATCGGCCAATCCCAGGATCAGGGCCAAATGGCGATTCTGCTGTTCCTCACGGGTCCCGATGGACGTTGAAATGGCTGATCGCAGCGGCCCTGAGATTGCCCGTTTCCCCGAGTTTTGGCCGATCTGCGCGGGAAAAGTGCTGGTTCGTTCTATTACCTTCGTAATGTGCGATGTCTTATCCCCAGCTTTAAGCTTGTACTGCAGAGCCTGCGGTTATAGGAGCTTTCTTATCGCTGCCACCAGCACAACTCATGAAAGCCGCACCGCCTCGGCTCGGGCCTTCGTCCATAGTCTCAACATCCTCATTAAGTATGCGCGGATGTATGGCTTCGGTCACAAACGCACCGAAGGCCAGTTCGAGACCGCCTGGAACGAATTGCAACAAGGATTACCCAAGGGAGGAGAGGGCGGGTTTCTCCTCGGGGTCTCCGACAACAAGCTGCTGCTGGATGGGATCCCGCTGGAAGCCGGACAGGCCGAAAAGAGTTTCGCCCAGCTCTTGACTACGGCAGGGCTAGCCAGCCTGCACTTCTCCAAAGAGGTTACGATCGAGGATTTCACCCGTCTGGTGCGCGCCTTTACGGTGGCCGGCTCCAAGGCCCAGGACGTCTCCAAGCAAATCAAAGAAGCGTTGAGTGGCGGCAGTAAGAAAAGCACCATCAAGATCAACGAAGTGAAATTTGTGGCGGCCGATCCGTTTACCGGAGACGTTAGCATCGCCGCGCAGATAGCCGCGCAAACACTGGGACCGGAATTTAAGAAGTGGTTGAATGATCCCCAAAAATTGTTGCAGCTCATCGCTGCAGCCGAAGGTGCCACTTCGGGGGGCGGAGGCCAAGCGGGCGGAGCGCCGCTGGGAAGCACTCCTAACGTTCCGATTGGGGGAGCTGGCAGCCTGGTACCAGGAACGGGCGCTGCCATGGACTGGAGCGGATCTGTGGTGCCGCTTCAGGAGGTCGAAGTAATCCAGGCCATAAGGCTGCTGACCCGGTTCGGACAAGTCCAGACCGATCCCAACTTTCGCCCCGAAGATCTGCAAAAAGAAGTAGGAGAAACCGATCCGAATACCCGGCTCAACCTGCAGCAATTGCTGGGAAGCCTGGCAGCGAAGACAACTCAAGACGAAAACGATGCTCCCTTGCTTATGAAGGCGGCGGAGCACATGGCGATCCGGTTTGCCATGGAGCGCTACCAGAAGGGCGAAATCAAAGTCAACGCCGTGCACCAGATGATGGAGCACATGAGCCGGCAGATGGACTCACTGCGCCAGATTCTGCGCCTGCAGGAAGACAAGATGAGCAAGGCCGGCATGCTGGTCGAGTCACACGCCGACATTTTGGACCGCATGTTCTGGGCGGAAGTGCCCGAAGCCGGGAAAAAGAGTGTTCTGCTGTCGAACGAAGCTCCCTGCGTACCTGCACGCAACCTGCGGCAGTTCGTTGAAGTATTGCTGGAGCGGGATGACAAAGAAACAGCGACCGCAATTCTCAACAACTATTTTGCCTGCCTCAGCGCTAAAGAGCTCGAGCCACGCCGCAAGGCCGCCATCGGACTGAGCCAGCTGGCGGATCTGTATTCGCGGCTGGGCGGGGAGACGATGGGCGCGGCCATCCGCAAGCTTAGCGAACAACTAGCAGCGGAAAAAGATCCCGAAGTGCAAAGTCTGTTCAGCGCGGCTTTCGTCCGCCTCAGCCAGGAAGCCAGTGCGTCCAAGAACTACGCCGCGGTAAACGAAGTTTGCACAGGCATGGAAAGGGTGGGAAAAGACCGGCCAGTGCTGGTGAATGACCTGCGCCCGCGCGTAGGCGTTGAAAACCGTCTGCCCGAGTTCATCGAAGATGCCTTACGCTCGGAATCTATCCCACCCGACTTGTTGACTTTACTTCGGCGCACTTCACAGACCGGCGTGGAACACCTCGCAGATCGTTTCTTCCGCTGCCTGCGGCGTGACGAGTGCGATCGTATGGTGGAACTGGTCAAGGAGCTCGGTTCTCCCGCGCTGCTGCAATTGCGGGAGGTGCTGCGCACCGGTCAGCCGCGCCAGGCCTCAGGAGTTGTTGGAATTTTGAGCCGTTTGGATGTCGGCACATTGCTTGAATTGCTGCCCGCCCGACTGCCCGAATGGAATCGTTTTTATCACGATGTCGTGGTCCGGCAAACGGCTTTCGGAGCGGCACCTGACCGCGGTCGCACGCTCTTGGAGCTGGCGGAGATTTTAGATCCACTTGTTCTGCCGGAGGCGGTGGACGAGATCGGCATGAGCGGTGACCTGACAGCCGCACCCCCGCTGGCGGCAATGGCACAACCGGGAGAGACCGCCTCACGTTCGCCTTTTCTGCAGCTCAAAGCGATCGAGTCGCTAGGCCGGTTGCGGGCCACGGAGGCGGTGTCGTTGCTACGAGAAATTGTGGAAGCAAAGAAGAGGTTCGGCTGGGCGCATCATCGCGAGTTGCGTATTGCTGCGGCGCAGGCACTATCGAAGACCGACCCGCGCTACGGGACACAGATTCTGAGCGATAGCGGGCTGGAACCGTCTGAATTGGCCATCGCGCCTCTGGATTTCGCGCCGGCGTGTCCCTGGGTAAGGCAACGTCGCTACGAACGCATGGTGCTTTCGCGCTCCGTGGCGGCGACGATTGGGAGTTCCTGGGGAAAATCGAGGATATTGATCCGCGAGTTGAGCCTCGGCGGCGGCATGGGCACCAAAGAAGACAACCTGCGAATCGGCAGCGAGGCGAATCTGGAAATCTCCGTGGGTATGCGGGCGAAGATCCGTGCCCATGTGCTGCTACGGCGAGCGCGAGTGAATGAAGTAGGATTTGAGATCGTCAGCACCGACTTGGAGAGCCGCTACCGCTTACGCCGGGTGTTGGTGGAAGCGATGGATCGCGCTCCCCAGGCCAGGGGACAAGAGTGGGACGGACAGCGCAAGGGTTAGCTTCCTCGGCCGATTCAGGACTTGACCACAACTACCCACGAAAAAGCCTCTACCGACTGAGCCGGCAGAGGCTTCAACTTGAAGTTCTTCCCTAACAGCGATTACTTCACCTTGGCGAAAATTATGACCAGGGTATAGAGGGCCAGCGACTCGATCAGGGCCAGACCCAAGATTAGGGCGAGCTGGATGCCCGGACGGGCCGCCGGGTTGCGGGCCAGACCTTCAGCCGCAGCGGCTGTAGCCTTGGCCTGTGCAATGCCGCAGCCGGCCGATGCGATTGCCATGGAGAAGCCGGCAGTAATAGCGACCCAGTTGGTTACACCAGCTTGGCCACCCTGTGCGAACGCCGGCACAGCAAAGCAAAACGCGGACAAAATCAGGAACAGATAACTCAATTTACCCATGGTGTTTCTCTCCTCGTGTTTATGAATTGCCGCCAGTGGGTGGTTGACGTCATCCCGTGCAGACGCCCTCACGCTTGCGACGATTTCTAGCTTCCAGCTTCTGGTTTAGGTGGACTGCTACAACCTCGCCACAAGAAACCGGAAAATCTAAACTAGAACTCAGTCCTCTTCTCTGTGTTCTTCGGCTCAGTGTTCTTCGGCGACCGCGCCGGCCAGATAAACGGTCGTCAACAGAATAAAAATATATGTCTGCAGGAACGACACACCAATATGAAGCCCCAAAAACAGGATGGGAATGCCAATTGGAACCAGAGAGAAGAAAACCCATGTCACCATGTCGCCCGCGAACATGTTGGCGAAGAGACGAATAGTCAGTGACAAGGCACGAGCGAGATGGCTGACCAGTTCAATGGGCAGCATCAGCAGCGCCAAAGGCAGCCGAATGAAAATGGGCATTGTCGGATCTGAGGGCCCGAGGAAATGCTTCAGATATGTTATTCCCGAGTGCTTGAATCCCTGAGCTTGGTAATAAAAGAACGCACAAAGGGCACATCCCAGCGGCACAACCGGAACGGCCGTGGGCGATTCGAAGCCCGGAATCAGGCCGATCAGATTACAGAAAAGGATGAAGAATCCCAACGCAGCGAGAAATGGCGTGTAGCCTTCGCTGTGGTGCCCAATGATCTCCTGGCTTTGCTGATGGATGAATCCCTCTGCCCCCTCGAAGATATGTTGTAGTGCTCCCGGTCTTTCGACTGACAACCCCGAACGCAGCATCAGGAACAATACCAGCAGGAACAGAAAGACCAGCAATTCCATCGCAAAGCTGTTGGAAATGGGTGCCTGCGGGTGCCGCGGCTCAAAATGAACTGACCGCAGCAAAGCGGTCACCGGGGCGGCGAACAGGCGATTGAGAATTGCGGCAACCCAGAGTTGTTCAGGCATGAAAGAGTTCAAACGGTAATCACGCAGTCTTCGCGGGCTACGTGATCGCGTCAAGCTGAACGCTAAACCCGTCGGATCAGCGCTGCATAAGCTTCATATGCGGCTTCGCATGCGATTCCTCCAACCGGCAAAGACAAGCCCGCAAAAAGCCCATTCAGGCTCGCGGGCGAAACAGTCAATATAACATAGGCCGCGAGGGCCATCAAAACATAGCGCAGCAGGAATCGAACCACGATGCCGGCACCCGATTGCGGTTTACCAGCCTTAGTAATCCGGTCCGCCAGTCCGCTGACGCCGCGCTTGAGCCAGTGAAAGTTGAGATATGCAATGGCGCACCCAAGTGCAACTCCCAAAGCATGGCGGAGGTCCCAACGCCATGCGACAGCTGCCACGGAGACAAGGCTAAGCGCAATCATGAAGCGGCGGATCCGGTCGAGAGCGCCAGCGTAAAAAGTTTCCTGTGCGCCTGATTCGGCATTCTTCGAAGCTACGAGTTGAGTGGGGCCTTCTTCCATCGCGCAGATCTGTTGGGATCACGGTAGGCGCTCAGCGACTCTGGCTGAATCTTTATGGCTCTGCGGTTTCAGTCCGCGTTCTTCACCACAGAGCGGATCAACTCGACGAACCCCGCGGCTATGCCCACAATCAGCCCCGCCAAGTATAGCCACGTGGTGTGCAGCCAGCGATCGAGTCCCACACCAATGAGCAGGCCCACAACCGTAGCCGCGGGAAATATGACAGCCAACTGGCTGTACCGGGCAAGCTGTAGCCACATACTCTCGGGTTTATCTGGATCTCGGGGATTATCGAATTCGTCTTGGCCGGGCATTGGAATCAGCATTCGAGTGCTGCAAGATGGTTCCGACAAGTTTGATCTGGCAAACTCTTTCTACGCCTCTTTCGTCATGCGCACAATGGGGAGCGATTCGCCATTGCCCAAGGGAACCTCGAGATGCTCCGTGGCAATGTAACCTTTGGCCCTGTAGAAAGGGACGCCAGTCAAGGTCGCTCCCATTTCCAGCCGTGTAAAACCAGCGGTTTTCGCAGCTTCTTCGCAGGCCTCGAGAATCATACTTCCGATTCCCTGACGCGCCCACTTTGGATGAATAAAGAAAGCCCGAATCCTCGCGGCGTCATGGCGTAGATCGAGTAGTTCGTCGTGTCGGCCAGTCCAATGGTCTCCACCGTAGAGCGTCTTGCGCTTGCTCCATCCCCCGCAACCCACAATGAGCGGCCGAGACTGCCCGGACATCCGCGGGGCTTCGCCCTGCTCGACTTCAGCGACGAAATACGTACCATCCTCGATTAATTGAGTGTCCACGCCATAGACCGTTTTGAGCGCACTCTCCATCTGCGCTGGAGTGTAATCCTGTGCCTGCAGGCCCCGAACTGAGCAATCGATCAGTATTTTGAGGAGCGGGATATCCGAGTGAATGGCTTGCCGGATGTGGAGCTTCACGGGTTTAGCTTCCCTGCGAGGAATCCTGCTAATCCATTCTAGCCCTTTGGTTGTGTTGTTATTGGAGCAAGCGCGCCACCGCGGGATTTTGCGCCAAACCCAACGACCAATTCACCAGCCGAATAAATTGTTCGGGCATGACCCCGATGTAGAGCGTAGCAAAGCCGCTGAGGCCCAGCGCAGCGCGCATACCGAGGCTCACTGGCAGCGGCTCTCTTTCTTCCGCCTTCCCCATGAACACGGCGTTGGCAATTTTTAGATAATAGTAAAGTCCGAAGACGGAATACAGCACGCCCAGCGACGCCAACACGTAATGGCCGGTTTCGATCAGACTCAGGAAGATGAAGTACTTTCCCCAGAAGCCTGCCAGCGGAGGAATACCAGCCAGCGAAAGCAAGAAGATCAGCATGAGCAACGCTTCCGTGGGTGCGCGCTGGTAGAGGCCGTTAATGTCGTCCAGTTCGTCGCCGATCACATCACGGTTGCGCAGCGAGGTAATCACTCCGAAGGCGCCCAGGTTCATGAAGGTGTAGACGAGGAGGTAGATCAGGATGCCCTTAATGCCATCTGGACTCAGTTCTGTCGGAGACCCAGCCACCAACCCCAGCAGCATGTAGCCGACGTGCGCAATCGAGGAATACGCGAGCAGCCGCTTCACGTTGGTCTGGGTGAGAGCGGCAAAGTTGGCGCCCGTCATGGTGGCGATGGCCACGAAGACGATGAGCGGCACCCACACCGAACGCATGGGAAGGAGTCCCCAGAGCAGTATGCGCAGCAGCATCGCCCACCCTGCAGCTTTAACCGCCACCGACATAAATCCGGTGATGCTGGTGGGTGCGCCTTCATACGCGTCCGGAGCCCACTGATGGAAAGGCACGGCGGCGATTTTAAACAGTAAGCCAGTCGCCGTGGTGAGTAGTGCAACGATCGCGATTGGGTTATGCGGATCCTTCGCAAGGATCCTGCTAAGTTGGCTGGCAATGATACCGAGGTTGGTGCTGCCGGTCAGGCCATAGAATAATGACAAGCCATAGGCGAAGATTCCTGAAGAGAACGCTCCCAACAGCAGATACTTCAGCGCTGCTTCGTTCGATCGACGATCGCGCCGCAAGAATCCAACCAGCACATAAGTCGAAATCGCCATTAGCTCTAGCCCAATGAAGATGAGCACGATATCGTAGCCGGCAGCCATAGCCATCATGCCCGCAACGGACAGCAACATGAGGGCGTAGTACTCGCCATGGTGCTCGTGCTCAATCTCCATGTAGCGCACGGAGATTAGAATGGCGATGGCCGTGCTCGCCAGGAACAAATAGAAGAAATAGATAGCGAAGCGGTCCACGATCATGGTGCGCATGAAGCCGAGTGAACCTTGGTTAGAGGTTGCGCTCATCCACAGCTGGATTTTGAATACGCCAGCCGCAGAGAACAACACTCCAACGAAAGCCGTAACTGCGTTGGCCCACTTGGCCTCGACGGGCAGCATGAGATCAATCAGCAGGATGCCAAGAGCAAAGAGTGTCAGCAGGGTCAAGGGCAGAGCCAGCAGATAGTCCGTCCAGGTGAATTGTGAAAGCACACCCACTAGTTCTTCCCTTTCACCGACGTTGGTGGATTCGCGGCCACGGCTGCGGGAACGGCCAGCGCCGCAGGCTCATTCGTCGCGTTCACCGCCCCCGGAGGCAGCGGATAGTCAGGGCGTACCGTCTGCACTAGCTGATTTACCGGCTCTTCGAGAATCTGGAAAAACGGTTTCGGATACAACCCGATCCAGAAAGCCATGATGATCAGCGGCACGAAGGTCAGCACTTCGCGCGGGGTCAAGTCATGCAGCTTTTCATTCTTCGGATTCGTGACCTGTCCGAAGAAGACGCGCTGATAAAGCCACAGCAAATACGCGGCCGCCAGTACGACTCCAGGAACCGCCCACGCACCCCACTTCCAGTTCTCCATGAATGTGCCCTGCAGGATGGTGAACTCTCCGACAAAGCCGTTGAGCAGCGGCAGTCCCATCGAAGAGAGGAACATGATCATGGTTATGGTGGCGTACACCGGCATTACATTCGAGATGCCTCCGTATTCGGCAATCTCACGCGTGTGACGACGCTCGTAGAGGATGCCGACGATCAAGAACAGTGCGCCGGTCGAGATGCCGTGGTTGATCTGCTGCAATACTGATCCGCTTAATCCAAGCGGCGTGAGCGCAAAAATGCCGAGGGTGCAGAATCCAAGGTGGCTGACTGACGAATAGGCCACCAGCTTCTTCATGTCCTTCTGCATGAGTGACACAAGAGCGCCGTAAATGATCGCGATGATGGAAAGCACAATCATCCAGCTGCGGACTTTTGTGTGGGTGAGCACATCCGGGAAAAACGGCAACGAGAAGCGGATAAAGCCGTATGTTCCCATCTTCAGCAGAACACCTGCCAGAATGACGGAGCCCGCCGTGGGAGCCTCCACGTGCGCGTCTGGCAGCCAGGTATGGAACGGGAACATCGGCACCTTGATGGCGAACGCGAAGAAGAAGGCAAAGAACAGCAATATCGCGATGCCAGGACCGTAGTTGGGATCGAAATAAATGTGCGGCGCGGTTTTGTACAGTTCCCGAATGCTGAAGGTATAAACGTTGGTCTCGCCATGGTGATGGAAGTATAGGAACAGGATGCCCAGCAGCATCAGCACAGACCCGGCCAAGGTATACAGAAAGAATTTAATCGCGGCATAGAGCTTGCGCGGGCCGCCCCATATTCCGATCAGGAGATACATGGGTACCAGCATGGCTTCCCAGAATACAAAGAAGAGGAAGAAATCTAAAGCCATGAACACGCCGAGCATGCCGGTCTGAAGTATCAGGAACCAGATGTAATATTCCTTGACTCGGTTCTCGATTGCGGTCCAGGAAGAAAGGATCGAGATCCAGCCCAACAGTGTGGTGAGCATGATCAGCAGAAAAGAGATGCCATCAATGCCCAGGACATAACCCGCGCCGATCGACGGAATCCAGTTATTGGCCGCGCCCTCAATAAACTTGAAGCCGGGTTCGAGGCGCTTTTCCCAGAACCAAGGCACTAGTGGCAGCGAAACTAGAAAGCCGGCCAGCGCGAAGACGTTCGCAATCCAGCGGACGGCGTCTTTATTCTCCTTGGGAACGAATAAGAGAACAATCGCGCCTACCAGCGGCGTGAACAGGATGATAGAGAGGATGTGAGATTGCATAGAGCAGTTCTCAGTTGCCAGTTCGCAGCCTTCGGCACTCAGATATCATCATTCAGCCCATCAGCGGTGAAGGTTGTCGGCAAGGACCTATACTGGCTGAATGCCGAGTGCTGAATGCTGAGTGCCGTTCATCAGTGGTACACGTAGTAGAAAACGAACCCTGCCAGCCCCGCGGTCATGACCAGCGCGTACCACTGAACCAGGCCCCACTCGAACAAGCGGGCCGGATACGAAAGCATACGCGCAAGAATAGCCGGACCGTTGACCCCGACGCCGTCGATGACCCACTTGTCCCACCAACTGGAAATTGTGGCTGTAAGGCGCGTGATCCAGCCCGCACCGTTCACCAAGCCGTCTACGATGTTGGAATCAAACCAGGCCGAAGCCTCGCCCAGGCCAAGCACCCCCAGCCTCGTGTCGCCAATCTTGCGGCGGCCGGTGAAGACATAGTCGTAGCCCTCGTCTACGTAATACTTGTTGAGCAACGTGTTGTACACGGGCGGAGCGGCAGCGATGGGCTCGACGTATCCCCTGTCGGCGTGGCGGTAAGCCTTCCATGCCATTCCCCAACCCACCACTCCCGCCGCAACTGACAAGAACATCAGAAAGTATTCAGTCGAGGTGGTGTGTTCTGTTTCTTTCTCCCCGGCCGCCACCTGCGCGGCTCTGCCTTGTTCGGTAAGAACCTGAGCTTCGCGGGCGAACACTGGCTCCAGAAATTTGGCAAAGCGGTCCGACCCGCCCAGGCTGTGCGGCCATCCCAGAAAACCGGCGAACAGTGAGCAGACTGCAAGTACCACCAGCGGACCCGTCATCGAAGTGGGCGACTCATGAATGTGATGCTCGACCTCGTGGCTCATTCGTGGACGGCCGTGGAAGCTGAGATACATCAGGCGAAACATGTAGAAGGCAGTCATCAGCGCCGTGAAGTACCCGACTATCCAGAGCAGGCGATATGCGCCGCCTTCAGAGGTCCATGTCTGCCACAGAATCTCATCTTTGGAAAAGAATCCCGCAAAGGGTGGAATGCCGGCGATGGCTAGCGTGGCGATGAACATGGTCCAGTGTGTAACCGGAATGCGCCGATGCAGGTCGCCCATGTTGCGCATGTCCTGCTCGCCACTCATGGCATGAATCACCGATCCGGCCCCAAGGAAGAGCAGGGCTTTGAAGAACGCATGAGTGAAGACATGAAACACGCCTGCTGAGAACGCGCCCACGCCCAACGCGAGAAACATATAGCCAAGCTGCGATACCGTGGAGTAAGCCAGCACGCGTTTGATGTCGTTCTGCACCAGGCCAATGGAGGCGGCAAAGATTGCAGTCAGCGCTCCGACGATTGCTACCGTTTTCATTGATGTCGGCGCCAGCACGAATAGGGCGTTCGACCGCGCTACCATGTAAATGCCGGCCGTAACCATGGTCGCGGCATGAATGAGCGCGGACACCGGCGTCGGTCCTTCCATGGCGTCGGGCAGCCAGATGTAGAGCGGCAACTGCGCTGACTTGCCGCACGCGCCGACAAAAAGCAGAAGAGTCGTAGCGGTGATGATGGGATCGCCGATCGCGAATTGCCCGCTGTGCGCCAGGCGAGTAACGTCTGTAAACCGTAGCGAGCCAAAATACCAGGCAATGAAAAACATCCCCAACAGGAATCCGGCGTCGCCAATGCGGTTCACGATGAAGGCTTTGTTGGCCGCGTCGCTGGCCGACTTGCGATGAAAGTAGAAACCAATCAGTAGGTAAGAACAAAGGCCCACGCCCTCCCATCCAACAAATAGCAAGACGTAATTGTTGGCCAGGATAAGCGTCAGCATCGAGAACATGAAGAGGTTGAGATAGCCGAAGAATCGGTAGTACCCGCCCTCATGCGCCATGTACCCAATGGAATAAATATGGATCAACATGCCGACGCCGGTAACGAACAGCAACCAGATGCTAGAGAGCGGGTCCAGCAGAAAGCCCACGTCAGCCTGAAACGCGGCTGTGCTCTTGCCGTCGTGCAGCACATAGGTCAGGTGTCCGGTATCGGTGCCGAGCCATGTGTAGAGAACAGTCTGGTAGGGCCGATGAAAATTCTCCGGAGTCGAGGCCCAGTTCGTGTACTGCCAGACCGCACCGCAGGCGAAAAGAAACGCAACGACGATTGCACCCGCACAAACCGCGCTAACCGTCGCCTTCTGCAGCTTCCGTCCGAAAAGGAACATGAGAGTAGCGCCGAAGGCAGGCAGCAGCGGAATGAGCCAGATGTGATCTAGAAATAGCATTCAGCACTCAGCATTCAAGCACTCAGTCCCCAGCCAGCAAAATCGCGAATCAACACTCCGCCCAAATCCAAGATAGCTGAGTGCTGACTGCTGGCTCCCGTTACCACTTCAGCAGATTCACTTCATCCACATTGACCGTCTCCTTATTTCTGAAGAAGGCGATCAGTATGCCGAGACCAACGGCCGCTTCGGCCGCCGCATCAGTAATCACAAAGATTGCGAACACCTGGCCATGCAGTTCTCCCCAGTAACGCGAGAAAGCAACCAGGTTCAGGTTTACCGCATTGAGGATCAGTTCAATCGACATCAACACCACAACCACGTTCCGGCGAGTGAGCACACCGATCACGCCCAACAAAAACAGGGCCGCGCCCAAGACCAGATAGTGCAAAGTCGAGATGTGGAGCATCGCATCCATGTCAAACGTTGGCACTCAGCGTTCAGCAGTCAGCATTGAGCCCTTTCAGTCTTTAGGCACTCACAAAAGTACAACGCAACTTTACTGGCTGAATGCTGAGTGCTGACTGCTGAATGCTTTACTTCAGATCCTCTTCTTCGCCATCACCACCGCGCCAATAATCGCCACCAGCAACAATAACGAGGCGATCTCGAACGCGAACATGTATTGTCCGTAGAGCAACGTCCCAACATTTTGCGTATTTTGCGCTTCCACCGCGGGCAACGCGTGCTCGGGGAAGATGGCCCGTCCCTTTGTATATACAGCAATAAACAAACCGCCCAGCGCGGTTGCGGCAACCATTCCTACCACCCACTGCTTGTTGAACTGGTGCTCCCTTTGACTGCGTTCAATGCTGACCAGCATGATCACGAACAGGAACAACACCATAATCCCGCCAGCGTAAAGAATGATTTGCACTCCGGCAACGAACGGCGCGTAGAGCATCAAGTAAATGGAGGCCTGCGCCAGCAGTGTGACAATCAGCGCCAGCGCCGAATGCACCGGATTCTTGCGCGTGATTACCAGCACGCCCCCGATGAGCATGAGCCCACCGAGCAGGTAAAAGAAAAACGGTGTCGCTACCGGTTCCATATGGTTTGTTGGATCAACGGCCACAAACCTACGCCCGCCGTCAGGATGAGAACGCCCAATCCCATCGGCAGCAGAATCTTCCACCCGACCGTCATCAACTGGTCAAAGCGATAACGCGGGAACGTGCCACGATACCAGATGTACAGGTACATGAATGCGGCAACTTTCATCGAGAACCAGTAAATATCTTGCACCCGCTCACGGACAGCAGGGATGAACAAGATCAGGCCAATCAGACCGAGGACGACGCCGAATCCAGCCAGGCCAATGGTTTGAATTCGAAAAAGGGGGTGCTTCGGCATCCGCACCGTGCTGTAGAAGCACATGCCCGCCAGAAAAAGAAAAGTGATTCCGGGAAATAGGGAAAAACACAGATCCCATTTCGGGGCGGTCAAAAGATTCGGAAACGGCCGCAACCATCCGCCCAGCCATAGCGAAACAGCGATGGAAGAGACCGCAATCATCGCCGAATACTCTGCCAGGAAAAACAGCGACCAGCGGAATCCGCTGTACTCAGTATGAAAGCCAGCAGTCAGCTCAGATTCCGCTTCCGGCAAATCGAACGGCGCGCGATTAGTCTCCGCGACCATGGCCACTGCAAATATGAAGAACGCGATCAGTCCTAGGGGAAAGAATTTGAAAATGAACCAGATCCTCTGCGTCTGCTGTGCTTGCACGATGCCAATCATGCTAAGAGTCCCAGTTCCCTGCTGGTTCAAGCTGGTCATCATCACCGCCGAAATCACCGCCATACCCATGGCAATTTCGTAGGACACCATCTGCGCGCTCGAGCGCAGCGCGCCAATCAGCGGATAGTGCGAGTTTGAGGCCCATCCCGCCATCACGATCCCCAAGGCGCTCAACGACGATACGCCGAGCATGAAGAGTACCCCGATATTCATGTCGGTGACAGCGTGCGTGGGGCCGAACGGCACAACGATGAACACCGTGAACGCCGCCAGCACCACAAATAAGGGCGCCATCCAGAAGACGAAGCCGTCAGCCTCAGCCGGCATGATGTCTTCTTTAAGCAGCAGCTTGATAGCGTCAGCAATGGGCTGCAGCAATCCGTGTGGACCAACGCGCATGGGGCCAAGCCGGACTTGCATGTGAGCGAGAATCTTGCGCTCCAGCCAGTTCATCGCGATCACTGCAACGGAAAGGCCGAGGAAGATAACGACGATATAAACGAAGGCCCAAAACATGTTCCCGGCGGAGCCGGGGGTGAGATTGCTGGTAAGGTACGACTTGACGTAGTCAAGCATCAGCGGTCGACCTCGCCCAAAACAATATCGAGCGTACCGATCACCGCGATCACGTCGGCCACGAGTTGGCCGCGGCACATCTTGTCCAGGGCCTGGAGATTCACGAACGAAGGCGGCCGCACGCGCAAGCGATAGGGCTGCGTAGATCCATCGCTGACAATGAAGTATCCCAATTCGCCCTTGGGGGCTTCGATCGAGTGATAAACCTCGCCCACCGGCGGTTTCATCACCTTCGGCACCTTAGCCATGATGGGGCCTTCCGGCAGCGCATCCACTGCCTGCTGGATGATGCGAAGCGACTGCCGCATCTCAGCCATGCGCACCAGATACCGGTCATAGGTGTCGCCATTCTGTCCGACGGGAATCTCGAAGTCGAAATTCTTATAGTTGGCATACGGCTGAGCCTTGCGCAGATCCCATTTCACGCCGCTTGCCCGCAATACGGGGCCGGTCACGCCCAGAGCGATGCAATCCTCACCGGAAAGGATACCCACACCCTTCGTGCGCTCCACCCAGATTCGGTTGGTAGTAAGCAGTTCTTCGTACTCATCAATTTTTGGAGCGACAAAGGTAAGGAAGTTCTTTACGTCTTTCTCAAAGCCGTCGTAGGTCTCATATTGCAGGCCGCCAATACGGAAAGCATGCGTGGTCAGGCGCGCCCCGCAATATTTTTCGAAGATTTTAAGAATCTCTTCGCGATCACGGAATGTATAGAAAAGCGGAGTGATCGCCCCAATATCAAGGGCATGCGTCCCCAACCAGAGCTGATGACTGGTCAGGCGATTGAGCTCCGTCAAAATTACTCGAACATGCTGAGCCCGTGGCGGAGCTTCAACTCCCAGGAGCTTTTCGACCGCCTCACAATATCCCAGCCCATTCGAGACCGCGGCCACATAATCCATGCGGTCCACGTAAGGATTGAACATCGTGTAAGTACGGTTCTCGGCAATCTTCTCCACGCCGCGGTGCAGGTAGCCGATAACACATTCGAGCCCCAGAACCTTCTCGCCATCAAGCCGCAAAATGACACGCAAAACACCGTGTGTGGCCGGATGTTGCGGCCCCATGTTGATAACGAGTTCGTTAGCGTCAAGAAACGGCTTCTCGCGCTCTTCCAGATCGAGATGCGAGAGGGAGGATGTCGGCTCAGTCATTGCTCGTTCTAACTCAGTGCCCGGTTCGTCAGTTTTCTAGATCAGTTTCCGCCATCAACAGCTCTCAAGTGTCTATTGTCCACTTTCAATGCCCAGGTTGATCTGCACCCACTCGTTGTCCTGCTGCAAAATACCGTAGTCCTTGCGTAGGGGATGCCCCTTCCAACCCTCGGGCAGCAGAATACGCTTCATGTCCGGATGTCCGTCAAACTTGATGCCAAACATGTCGTAGACTTCGCGTTCCAGCCAGTTCGCCGCCGGCCACATAGGAACAGAGCTTGGAATGCTCTCGCCATCAGCGATCTGGGTCTTCACGCGGATTCGTTCGTTACGCGCGTATGAGTAAAGGATCCAGATGAGATCAAACTCTTTCTTTTCCCGTTGCGGATAGTGCAGCGCAGTCACGTCCACGCAGTAATCGAACTGCTCGTCGTTGTGGAGAACCTGCAAGATTTCCGGAATCAGAGAACGGTCCACGGTCATGTAGTTCTGGCCAAGATACGTGAGCGCCTCCACGCCCGAACCAAACTGAGCCTTGAGCTTGGCCACCATCGGTGAATTCCAGGCAGTTGGCGCGGGAGCAGCGGGCTTCGCGGGCACGGCAGGTTTAGCGGCTGGAGTCCCGGCAGCCGCGGTGGGTGTTCCCGCAGCGGTGGGCGCGCTTGCCGACTTTAGGGGCGGAGAAGTCGGTGGAGGCGCCGGATCTGGCTTCGGCGGTACTCCTGTAGGCGGCTCGGGCGCCCCCGGAGGTTTGCCTAGGTTCGGCCCAAAATCTGGTTTTGGAGGCGTTCCCGGCGGCGGCACGCCGCCCGGTTCTCCCGACCTAGCTTGGGATTGAACCGAGCCAGAAGTAGTCGCCTTCACTCCTCCCAGAGGAACAGTTTTATCCGCCGTCGGCTTTGGCTCACCTTCCGGCGGCGATGAAGCGGACGGCTTGGTTTCGTCGGGCATAAGTGTCGACGGCGCAAACCTCGGGCGTTAAGGTGCGCGAGAAGAACGTTAACTTCTATCAGCTTGAGCAAACTGTGTCAACGAGGGAGGTGAAATGAGGGAGGTGCAAGGATCGTGTCTGAATCCAGCAGCTTCAAAATGCCCGAAATATCGCGAGGGGCCGTTCACAACGTTTTCTTCGTTTGCCCATAATAAATTGCCCATAATAAAAAGGACGGGCCGCACTGAGCAGTCCGTCCTTGACTTCGATGCTAGGCCTCAAGGCTGGTCCCACGGCGTTGAAGCCCTGCGCAATCACTCACTCTGGCCAGCCCCGAGGCCGGGCAGCGGGTGAGTCTTCTCCACGCGAACCGACTTGAGAGCCTGTGGGTCGAGCCCCAACGCCCGCAGGATGGTGGGCGCCACCTGCGCACTCGTGACCGGACTCTTGATCGTTTTCGCTTGCAGCCCGGGGAGCGAAACGACCAGGCCGACATTAGTATCGCTGTAGTTGTAGCCGCCATGCTCAGCATTTTTCGGCTTGTCGGGCGTCGTATAGATCGTGCCGTAGGTCGGACGCACGATAAGATCGGGCGTACGGTTATCCTTCAGCGGATCGCCAAACCTGAGCGTGAGTTCGTCTCCAGCCATTACTTCATCTATAAATAGAGGAACAGCGTTGGCGTTCAGGTAGTCTCTGACCTGTTTATCCATCGACTGATCAGCCAGCCAGATGAGAGCGATGTCGTCATCATTCACGAAACCGCATGGACCCTTGGGGCAGGCATTGGCTCCGGTGATGGCGATAGCCGCAGGATTAGTTGTGCCATCAGGAAGCTTGGCAACCACATCAGCGAAGTGACCCGGCTTGTTTATCTTCAGCGGATTGATGGGCGACTGCCCGTGCTTGGCGGTAACGATGAACAAGGTTGAGTCGTAGATCTTCTGATTCTTAAGGGCTTGGATCATGCTCGCAAGTGCCGCATCGGTCTGATCCAGAGCGTAAGCGAGAACTGCGGTTGGTGTGCCCGAGCCGTCCTTGTAGCCGCCCGGTTGCCCGTTCAGGCTGCCCTGGTCGGCAACACAACTCCCGTCAAAGTTGTCGATGGCCAACTTTTGTCCCACGCTGACAGCCTGGAAGTTCATACCGAAGACGTCTGGGACCCCGGGGCCAGGCTTGCCATCGTGTCTTAGACCATGAATTTCATCGATGATGCCCTGTACTTTGAGTTGGTCATTCTGCACCGTGCAAACCACGCTGTGCGTATTGTCGAGTCCGCCGACATTTGTGACTTCCGGCGTATAAAGATCCTCGACGCCAAGCCCCGAAGGACCGTTCACAAGGTCGTAGGCAGGATGCTTGTCTTCCCAAGCCGTGTGCCCACCGGATTCCCGAACCACCTCAAAAATCGTATTCGTCCGCAGGGCTTGGTGAGGCCACAAAGCTACGCAGTTGCCATTTGCGTCGCGGTGTCGCGGGAGCTTGGCCGGGTCGATTACGTTCAAAGAAACGTTCTGGGCGTTGTACTTGTCGATGCTCTCATCAAACACCATCATGTTACCCGCGGGCTCGGCGCAGGTTGTGTTCGTGGGATCGAAGATCTTGCGGTCGTAGCTGACGTCGTAAAACAAACCGGAGGTAACAGGCGAGCCACCCGTCACAAGAGCGAGAAGTCCGGGAAACGAGTCGGAATTTTGCGGTGTGTTGGCGCCTGCATAAGTGACGCCGTGGCTGGCGAGTTCTGCTAGAGCCGAATGAGGATGCGATGCAGTGTATTTCGCGACGTCGAGTGCGTGCAGACCATCGACGCTGATCAGAAGAACGTGGCGAACCTCATTCTCTTCCCCGCCTTTCTGACGGTCCGCAGATGCCGCAAAGACAGCGGCAGACAACAGAAGCGAGAATCCAAACACGATGCTTCGTTTACTCACAGTGGTACTCCTCTCAGTGGATCTATAGACAAAGGAGGAGTAGACGCCGCGATTGCTACAGGGCTGTTAACAGACAATGAAAATCTGATTAACCCGCGGTGAAGGTATGTCGTCGAACTTAAGCTGGCAGATTCTGGGTCTAATTAGCCTCTACACGCGGGACTGCGCCTGGTAGGTCTCGATCAGATCGCGTATCCGCTGTGCGTCAGCTTTGCGGTGACCGTGGCTGGTGATAGGATCGGTTCCCCCGCTGGATTCGATTCGAATCTCCGACCAGAACACGCCGGTCGAAATATGTACCGATGCCACTTTCGACATGGCGATGCTCTCTTCATTGCTGCCGAATAGCCGAGACTTCACTCGGGTGACACGCTGCGGACTCACGACGAGACGGGTGGGGAAAAAGAAGTTGCCATGCGTCCAGCGACTCGCGCGGAAGGTTTCGGACGGCGAGCTGTCCATCTGGAGATCGGAATTTACACCCATTCCAGGGCGCCCTTCTTCCAAATCCAGATATAGCCCACGATCAGAATGCCGAGGAAGATCAGCATCTCGACCAGCCCAAAGATCCCAAATGCTTTGAACTTCACCGCCCACGGAAACAGAAAAATGGTCTCTACGTCGAAAACCACAAACAGGATCGCCACGATGTAGTAGCGGACGGTGTAACGTCCCCGCGCGCTATCGATGGGATCGATACCGCACTCGTAAGGCATCAGCTTCGACTTGCTGGGGTTGTCCGGTCGCACCAGCTTGGCTGCCAGCAGCGTGAGTGGAAGCAGCACACCCACGAAAGCCATAAAGATAAAGATAGGAACGTAGTTTTGCGGCATTCCATTTCCTCGCTCAAACGATCCGAAACCACCTCCAGCAGAAAATGATCCCCGGGTCCGGTTCCAGCCGGCAAGTCATACTACCGCCGATCGCGAGGCACTTCAAGATGCGCGAGGGGGCGCACCAGCGATTCCGTAGAGCGCCATCTGCCTATCGAGTAGGCCGCTGATTTGACTCCGGTTGGTGGCAGCCAAGGAATGTGGGGCGAGTTGGAATGCTCGCGGGACCCCCGACGCCCTGACCCCGTATTCCTTGCGACTCGAAAAATCAAGCGCTTTCTGCCCGCCGGGTCACGGTCAGCACAAAAGACGCTGCTCGAATTAAAGGCAAGACAGCCTAGACGTAGAACTTCCGAGTACCCCAGCACGCAAGGTAAAAACCAGACTTGCTCGCGGCGAGTATTCGTTAGCCCACTTTTTTCTCATCGTTCGCCAGAGACGCTGTCTCAGCGCCCTTGATTTTCTCCCATTCAAAGCGTCAATGCTCAATCATTCCTCCGGCCCCATGAATTACTCCCCAGCGAAATCCCGAACTCAAACGCCTTGAATTTTTTGTCCACGAATCTCAACTCCGTGTTCATCCCTCAACGAGTTTAGGCCCAGATAAGTGAGTGAGTTTGTCCCTGCCATTCTGTGGGAAGAAGCGACGGAAGCAGGCCACGTCTGGCAGCGTCGTTTTTATGACTTCGTAGTCTTCAGCGAAAGCAAGCGCATCCAGAAGTTGCGCTACATGGCGGGCTGGCCCACCTGTCCGCGCGTCGCTTTTTTCAACGCGTCGGAATCCCGAGCGCCTCCGCCAATCGGCATAGGGGGAGCGGTCGCCCACCCTCCGCCGAGTAGGCCGGGGGAATTACACCCCGGGCCGCTCACAGAACCGGTCGTAAGCCTCTCGACTTATCACGGCTCGTGCCACCCATCGAAGACTGCCGCCTTCCGTCGAGACCAGCGGGCTCCTCCTGTTACCAGTTGGCCCATTACGATCCCGACGCGGGTGACCTGCTCCCTTCGCTCCCCGGCGGTCAATCCGGTTCACCGCTACTACGGAGCAGTCCGCCCCTGGTCTGCGCATTGTTACTTTCCGCCTCATGGGACTTCCACTTGTGCCTCTTCCCTTAGCATCGCCGACCAGGTTCTCAAGTTCCGTACGAAGGCCCGGATTAGAGTCACGGCTCCTGTACACCGGACATGGCACAGCACGTAAGTGTCAGAGCAAACACACGGTTGACGGATTGAATCCGCAGCCAGCGTGACTTCACCACTTGATCAGAAAATTCTCAGACGGCCAGTCTTCGTCGCTTCGTTCAGGGCGGATTACTACGGGTTTTAGCCCGTCACTCGGCAAGGACCCGAAACTCAGGCATCTGCTGCCATTCGAGAGCCACGCGCCGATGCTGGAAAAGACGGGTTGGAGCTAGGCATGGGAATTATTGGAAGTTGTCCACGAAGACGATGTCCCTGGTCAAAGCATCCAGCTGGGTGTAGAGCATGGTTCGACCATCGGGCGATGGTGCCAACCCCGTGACTTCGCGAGCAGGGCGGTTTTCGAACTCGACTACACGAGTTACTTGTCGGCTCGTGAAGTCGAAGAAGGCAATCGCCGGCTTTGCAGTGGTGTCGAGGTAGTAGATGCCTTTTTCGACGACGGCCCAATAGCCCCAGAATTCCGGTTCCACACCGGCAACAACTAGAGTCTCCTCACCGCCGCTCGTCGGCATACGCCATATACCCGGAACAGCGGGATACTTGGTGTAGTACAGGAATTTTCCGTCCGGTGATTCAAACCCTCCATAGCCGCCATGGCGCGTTACTTGCGCAGCTGGTCCTCCCGCCGAGGACATCTTCCAGACTTCCCATGTTCCACTGCGCGCGGAGGCAAAATAGATCCACCGTCCGTCTCGCGACCAGCTGGGTATGACATCGGCCGATGTCTCATTCGTGAGCTGACGAGGCGGACCGCCCTGAGAATCCATCACGAAGATGTCAGCATTGCCCCGCGCTCGAGAGTCGAAGGCGATCTGCTGTCCGTCAGGCGACCAACGCGGCGTTCCGGTCACATTGTTGAAATGCGTGAGCTGGACGAGATTGGTGCCATCACTGCGGCACATCCAAATCTCATAGCTTCCGCTGCGGGTTGATTCGAAGGCGATTCTGCTTCCGTCGGGTGAATACTGCGGCCCGCTTTCGATTGCTGTGGAAGACAGGAACCGATCGGCGGGAAGCGATGAATGTTTCGAATCGAGTTGCTTTCGCCAAATGTTCAGGTTGCTAACCTGGCGGGCATACACCAGGCGGCTGCCTCGGATAGATGGTTCCGTTCCTTCCTGGCCAAATTGCAGTCTTTGCGGCTCACCGCCGCGAGCTGAAATCTTCCAGAGCCAACCAGACTTTGCCAGCCAACCCGCCCTTCCGAAAACGATGTCGCGCCCATCGGAGGTCCAAGTCAGGCCCCATCCAAATTGCGAACCGGTGATCAATCGTCGCTCCTCCCCTCCCGCAACAGTCATGGTGTATATAGACGTGACTCCTTGCGAACCACGGTTGAATGCCAGCATTTGACCACCTGGCGAGAATACGGGGTTGTAGTCGCCAGGAAGATCCGGTGACGTGAGTCTGCGAGCCGAGAGCGAATCGAGCGAGAGCAGGTAGATCGAAGTCGGCTCGTTGCTGGACCGGCGGTCGGAGAACGCAAGCAGCTTTCCATCGGGCGACCACGCGAGGCGACCGAAATACCAGAAGACTTGATCGAAATCGCGGTTCTCCCAATGGGTGTCGCGTATTTTCCGCTCGGCACCTCCCAGTACAGGAACCATATAAATACCGGTGTCCCCCATCTTAATGCGACAGAATGCAATGTAATGTCCGTCGGGTGACCACACCGGATTGAAGTCGATGGACTCTTGCCGCGTGAGACGAACTGATTCCTCTGTCCCGATAAGCTTCACATATATGCTGAATTGCGAGCCAGTCCCGCCATTCCAAGCAAATGCCAACTGCTTGCCGTCCGGGGAAAGATTCGGGCTGTATTTTTCACCCACACTGGTAACGGCGAGGCTGATCGAGGGCTCGGGCATCTTGGGTCTAAACAGGAGGCTGTGGTAGAGCAAAACTAGGGCGATGGCGCCCGCTGCGATGACCGCCATTGCCACTGCCCTCCTTGCTGCCCGAAGGCGCTTTCGACCTTCTGCTGGAGCCGCGGCCTCTTGTCTGATGCGGATTGGCGGGTCAGTACGCGGTAGAGGCTCAGTGTCCGGTTCTGTTATCCACTCAACGGGGACCAGGAAGCGATAACCGACTTTCGGCAGAGTCTCGATGAACTTCGGGTTTTGGACTGAGTCTTCCAGCGCTTTCCGCAGCTTCTTTACCGCCGTGTTAACGCTGTGTTCGAAGTCGACGAAGGTTTCTTCCGGCCAGAGTGCTGTTCTTAGCTCGTCACGTGAAACAACCCTTCCTTGCGCCTCCAGCAAGAGCCGGAGAACGTGAAGCGGCTGCTGCTGGACACGCAGTGACGCTCCGTTCCGGCCCTGGAGTTCACCCGTGGCCAGATCGAGCTGAAAGTGGCCGAAGAAAGCACGAACAGGAAACGAGCGGGACGTAGACACCCCAAAAGAGCTCAACAGCAATGGTGTCAAATTGTACCGCAGACGAATGGCTGCGAACGCTTGCAATAAACAGACTGATTGGCTAAGGCTCGCGGCATCAGCTACTTGTGCAGTTCACCTTTATTTCACCCCGCGGTTCACCTTCTGTGCATTGCGCGCACGGCAGAAGTGCGTCAGCTTGCCATTTGCACCGGGTGAGCAGCGTCAGCGACGCGATCACCGATTCCCAGTCTGGAGGGTCAAAGCAATGAACGTGTCAATAAACAGGATTCTGGTTATCTGTGTTGTCTTAGTTCTCGGGGCGCCGGTCATGGCACAGTCAGCCAGCCGGAATGATAGCGGCAGGCGATGCTCGAACCAAAGCCTGTCGGGTAGTTATGGAGCACAGATTCAAGGCACCCTGTATATACCCAATGATCCGAACCCGCCAATAAAGGTGGGCCTTAGAACAATATCAATGGGCCACTACGACGGTGCGGGAAACGTGACCTTTAGTGATCACGTTGTCGTGGACGGCAATCCCCCACCGGAGGAGTGGAGAGAGGCAAGCGGAACGTACTTCGTGAATCCAGATTGCACCGGAACCTTCAGCGTCGTTACAGCTCCCGGCTTCCCGCCGATTGTCGTGTATTTCGTGGTTGTGAAACACGGGACGCAAATACATGGAGTGACGAACGGCAGTGCGATCACCTACAGCGCGTATAAAGTCAACTAGGCCGGCGGGTGGATCTCACGCCGGATTTCCGCGGTGACAACACTGAGTTGACGGCCCTTGGGGCAGATTTTCGGGAAGGCTAACCGAGGTGACAACCAACCCGGCGAGCCAATTAATCAGCTACGCGCGATTCCGAATGGATGGTCGGCAATCCTTCCCTTGTCGGGTAAGGTGAGGGTTGTCCGTGATTCGACCAGAATCTGGGGACGGGATTGTCCGACTGCAGAAAAACCTAAATACGAGCCGGTCAGTTCCTTGCGGGACCCTTACGGCCGAGAGGATCGTCCCCCACACCGTTCAGGGAGTAGGGCCCATCACCGCGTTGACATGGGCCCTGGAAATGGATGATGTTTCGCGTTTCCGCTCGATCGACAAGGCGATCACTTATTGCGGGCTCTGCAGTGACGATGGCGACGCGGTTCCGCGTAGGAGCGGCCCACGCAGCGGGAGTAAGGTCTGGGAGGCACCGAATCGGGAGATCGGCAAGCCCGGGGAGAATCGTGGAAAAGTAATCGCGCACCGGGACTTGCAGCCTGCGGCAGCTTTCCACGACTGAAAAAATCGCTGCAACCTTCGGTCCTGCCAATGGACTGCCGATGTGCATCCAGTTCTTTCGACCCAGCCCTTCCTGATAGCTGATAGCTGAACCGTGAACGCTGCTGTTAATCTCCCGCGACCGGTTCCGCAATCTGCGGATTCTCCTGCGAGGATGCCTCATCCTTCGCGTCCTTTGCGAAAGGGGGGAGCCCGTGCCCATTCCCGTTTCCCTTAGCCTGCAGCAGTGCTCCTAGCGGGATGAATCCGTTCTCCGCCACCACCGGCTTCTCCTTCAACACAACTTCGCGATACAGCGACGCCATCCGCGCGTTGTAAGCCTCATCATGCTTCTGCGGCCCACGATGCTGCCCACCCTTGACCACACTCGTGGAAGACGGAACCGCAGAGTCAGTCGCTTCTGAAGCCCCAAGCCCGGAGCCTGAAGCCTGACCAGCAGCCTGCTGTTTCTGTTTCAGATCCCTCGCCCGCGTCTTCTCTTCACGAGCATTCTTCGCGATACCTAACTTGTCGAGATCATGTTGCAGCTCAGTCGTGACGATGTTGTCACGCAACAGCAGCGAGTGCGCCGCATCGTCCAGCTTCACTTTCTTGCCGCCGGCGAAGATTTCATGCCGCCCATGCTCTTCGTACCACTTCGTAAGCGTGGCTGTCATGTGCATCTTCTCGATAATGTTCCGCCAGCCCACACCTGTGTTGTAAGCGCAGAACGAAATCTCGCCTTCCTGCGTGGCGTAAGGAATAATGCACTGTTCCGTCCGCCGGAAATCATAGTTGAACAAATCCTGAAACCACATCCCCGCAATGAACAGGAAGTTCCAGCGGTCGTTCCGACGCTTCATCACATCCTCAATAGTCCGGTCCGGACCCACCTTCCCATAGTTCTTCCCGGTCGCATTGAAGTTCTTGTCAAACTTCTTCAAAAGATCCATCAACTTGAAATGAGTCGGCGACTGAAACGGATCGTAATTCTTCATCAAACACAAAGCCATCCCAAAAACCGTCAGAAACTTCCCCCGAGCCGCATCATTCACCTTAGCAATATCCTTAGCCAGCTGATCTCCTTTAAGAAAAGCGGTAACCGGAACTGCCTCCTTGGTCTCCTTATCAATCATAATCGCCATGCCCGTCCCACAATTCGGATGACAACCGCAACTTAGTTGGCCCCAGTCGTTGTTTTTGTCTTCTACGTGCATCAGATCGGCCCAGTCGCTGAAGGTGGACATGAAGGAGATGGGGAACCAGTCACGGCTGGGTTCGCCCAGGCCGGTTTGATTTTTTACGTCGTGGGCTAGGTGAGAGAGCGTGTACCGTTGGGCTATACGGCGGTCGTCGGTTATAGCTTCGTCGCGGCCGGTGAAGCTTACGGGTTGGAAGCTCAGGAATCCAATTCTTTTGGGGTTGTCTAAGGCGAACTTGATAATTCTTCCGACTTGTTCGTTGTTGATGCCGTTGACGATCGTGACTACAGGGACGATTTCTACTCCGGCGTTGTGAAGGTTTTCGATGGCTTTCAATTTCACGTCGAACAAGTTTCCTACCATCCGATGGGCGTTGGCGGCGTTGCCGATTCCGTCGAATTGCAGGTAGGCGTAGCGCATGCCGGCTTCGACGGCTTGTTGGGCGAATTCAAAACTCTTCGCGAATTCGATTCCGTTGGTCGCGGCCTGCACGGAGTTGTATCCGACTTTGCGGGCGTAGCGGACGGCATCCAAAAAGTAGGGCGACAACGTGGGCTCTCCGCCGGAGAATTGGACCGACATCTGGCGGCGGGGTTTGATGGTGATGGCGTTGTCGAGCATCTGCTTGATTTCTTCCCATGTCAGCTCGTGGACGAAGCCGACCTGGTTCGCGTCCATGAAACAGGGATCGCACATCATGTTGCAGCGGTTGGTGAGATCGATGGTGAGCACGGAGCCGCGACCGTACTTCACGGTGGAGGAGCCGTGATGGTGCAGCTTCTCGTCGTTGTGAGCCTTGATGTCACGACCGGGGAAAACGTCTTCGAGATGGCGCGAGAATTCAGGGTCAATCGACATCACATCTTCGAAGTGACCGTGAGTGGGGCAGTCCTTGACCATGAGGATCTTGCCGTCGCGCTCGACGATGGTGGCTTTAATCTCGCCGACCTTTTCGTTCATCAGAACTTCGTGAGGCAAGTGTCCGTCGAGAATCTGCTGACGGATTTCCGGGACACACTTCGGACATAGCGAATCCGTGGAGCGCGGCCAGCCGAGCGGTGGCTTGGACTTTTCGTAGGACTTGAGCAGAGGCTTGTCGGACCACTTGGGAGTGGGCGAGGGGTTGGGCTTGATCCGGTTGAAACGATCGAAGACAACCCAGGCGCCTTTGGCGGCGACGGTGACTGCCTTTTCCACGTACTTGATCGGCTTGCGCATGTTAGCTTTTGGCTCCTAGCTTTTAGCTCTCGGCTTTTGGCCTTCGGCTCTTAGCTCAAATTCAACATCTCGGGGCTAAAGCCCCTCTCAATTTACTGCGATCGTGAACCTGTGACTTTCCCGGGGCATGGCTTGAAATACACGTATAGCTGGGGTCAGTAACTGAGGTTATGTTATTGCAGGGCTAGGTAATGACGCATCCATAACCCAACGAAATGAGCAGAATTCGGGTTGAGTGGCGCTATGGCGCATT
>Ga0070697_100000105_pt1 | contig 65669 bp, 67 predicted proteins | sample KBSK1501metaG_FD_65475 | JGI IMG/M metagenome (GOLD analysis project Ga0070697, IMG submission 65475) | Corn, switchgrass and miscanthus rhizosphere microbial communities from Kellogg Biological Station, Michigan, USA - KBS K1-50-1 metaG | ecosystem: Host-associated > Plants > Roots >... | reverse complement strand
AGGTCCAGGTCGGACAGATCCAGGCTGATGATTTGCTTGTCCATATCTCCTCCGCTTCAACAACCAAACTCCCAACAACCGCCCCCCTGTAGCTCCCGCTGAGGGGGGCTTCTGGGGTGAGACCCTGAAGCTGCCGAGGGCGGTTGAACGACGATGATGACCACGTCAAGCCATGGTCCGATACTCCGAAAGGGCCGTAATCACCTCCATCAAAAGGGATTTCGCTTAAACCTGGGCGAACCCGGCGTTGTCAACACCGTATCGCAGCACACCTGTCTTGCAAATTCGGAAATTCGCGGTCCGGAAATTTACGGGCCGACAAATGACGGAGGCCACGAGCACCTAACGCCGTGGCCGTCCTTATGGCAGGCGGGCCTACAGGCAATACGTGCTGACTCGATTCAAATTCAGTCTCCAGCTATACCGAACTCGGCGACGTCGGCGTCGGTCAAATCCGGCGACAGCCGTCGATCAGTCCTCGGCGTTCAGACGTTCGCCCCATCCGGCGCTCGCTGCCATGGCTCGGTATCTCAACCCAACCTTGTTCCAATCGAGGATTTGAGCCCCTAGAGGCGCTTTGACCAAACAGCCGTTCGTTAGCCCGAGCCGGTAGCGAGCCCATCCTATAAATGCGATATGCGTCTGGCCAAGGGCCCTTTGGTAGCCGCGGCGACTCCGAACCCAATAGGGGTAAAGCAAAGCCCACCCAAAGGGCGGACGGATTTTTGCCCTCACGTCGTGGAGCGTGCTGGCCTGGAGCTTCTGAAGAAAGAAGCGGGGGGCGCGACCGTTGGCCGGCCGCGCGGTGGTTTCGGGAGTCCGGCCGAAGTTGCGCTTATCGCGATAGTCCGAGTCGGCCGGCACCTGCCATCTCTCCTTCGTACTCCAATCCGCGCGAAGCTCCGTAGCATAGGGGCATGAACCGGACCATCGATTGGGACGGCGAAGCGATCGTTGCCATCGATCAGACTCTGCTGCCGAGCGAAGAGCGGCTGCTGCGGCTCGCCGATGTTTCGACGCTCGCCGAGGCCATCCGGTCGTTGCGGATTCGTGGCGCCCCGGCGCTTGGCGTCGCTGGCGCGCTCGGGATCGCGCTGGCGGTTCGCCAGGCACAGGAGCGGGGCATTGACGTGCAAGCGGCCGCTGATGAGGCGGCCGCCGTGCTGGCGGCGACCCGGCCAACGGCGGTCAACCTGCGCTGGGGGATCGACCAGGCGCGTCATGCGCTCGTAGCGGGACCGGATGCGGTCGTCGCGCGTGCGGTAGCGCTCCTCGAGGCGGACGCCCAGACGAACCGGAAGATCGCCGAGCGCGGTGCCGACTGGCTCGATGCCGTGCGGGCCGCGCAGCGACGCCAGCTGCGGATCCTGACGCACTGCAACACGGGCGCGCTCGCCTGCGTCGAGCTGGGAACAGCCCTTGGCGTGATCCAGGTTGCACACGCGCGGGGCGCCGTTGAGTGCGTTCTCGCGACGGAGACCCGCCCGCTGCTCCAGGGAGCGCGGCTGACCGCCTGGGAACTTCAGCGCCTGGGTATCCCGTTTCGACTGGTCGCCGACGCCGCGGCCCCGTCGCTGATCGCACGCGGCATGGTGGACGTCGCGGTCGTCGGGGCGGACCGGATCGCCGCCAACGGCGATGTCGCGAATAAGGTTGGCACCTATCCGCTGGCCCTGGCAGCCCGGCGCGCCAGAGTGCCCTTCGTCGTGGTCGCGCCCGAATCGACCCTCGACCAGCAGACGGTGAGCGGTCGGGACATCCCCATCGAGGAGCGGCCGGAAGAGGAGGTGCTGGGGTTCGGGTCGCTGCGGGTGGCGCCGCCGGGTGCTCGCGCCCTCAATCCCGCCTTCGACGTCACCCCCGCCGAGCTGATCAGCGCCATCATCACCGAAGCTCGGGTGATCGCCCCGGCCGTTTCCGACCAGGGCGCGGTCGGGCCCTCCTCGGTCCATGGCTAGCGAGCAGACCATCCGAGCTGGCATCGTCGAGGCCGCGACGCGGATGCGCCGCGAAGGGTTGGTGGCTGGCACCGCCGGGAACGTGAGCGCGCGCGTCCCCGGCACTGCGCAGTTCTGGATCACCCCGTCCGGCGTCGATTATGCGACGCTGGCCGCCGACAGCCTGGTGTGCGTCGACCTTGCCGGCCGAACCCTCGCCGGCGGGCTGAAACCGTCGAGCGACATCGGGAATCACGCCGCGATATACCGGCGGCGGGACGACGTGTCCGCCATCGTGCATACGCACTCCCCCTACGCGACGGTGTTCGCGGTGCTGCGTCGCGAGATCCCGGCGCTGCTCGTGGAGGCGGCCGGGTACCTGGGCGGCGCGGTCCCGGTGATGGAATACCTTCCGCCGGCCAGCCCGGAGTTGGGAGAGCGTGCCGCGCAAGGACTGGGCCCGCACCGCGCGGTCCTCCTGCCGAACCACGGCGTGATCGCCGTGGGTGATTCGGCGGACAGCGCATTGAACGCCGCGATGCTGGTGGAGCAGAGCGCGCGAGTCGCTTATCTGGCGAGCCTGCTCGGGGAGCCGGTGCCGGTCCCGCCTGGCGAGGTGGAGCGAATGCACCAGTTTCTCCACCACCAGTACGGGCAGCGGCAGGCGCCGGCGGCCGCAGGCGGCTCAGGCGGCTCTCCATAGTGCTGGAGTTTCACCGCGGCACGAACCATACGAATGTGAGCGTCCGCCTGCAAAGCCGGGGCCTCGACTGGCCCAACAAGCCGGATCCACTTTCTACGACGATGAAGTCACGGAGTTCTTCTCGCCCCACGCCCGCGGCGAGAGTCCGATGCTGGCTCTCGGCATCGGAAACGATGCCCGGCGGTTCCGCCAGCAGCCGGCCTCTCGGTCCGGCTAATCTGCCCGGACGCGGAACACCTGGTCGCCGATACGCGCTTTGTCGGTGACCTTGAAGGCCACCTCGTCGCCCAGGCCGGCCTTCGCCACCTTCTGGTGGTCGACCTCGAGGGAGTCGACCGCCTGGCTGAAGTCAGTGGTGTGGCCCTTAACGTGGATGCGGTCACCCACCGCGAGCGGGCCCGTCAGCCGCACGGCGGCCACGCCGATGCGCCCGAAGTAGTGAGTGACCTTGCCAATCGAGTCTTCCATCGTCTCCTTCTAGCACAGTCGCAGCCGCACCATCCGCACTGCCCGCTCGCGGAGTTCAAGCGGGTACCGATGCTTCTCGTGCAGCGTTCGTGCCGCCCACCTGGAGCGCTACATTAGGCAACTGAGTCAAGGATGGCGTCCGGTAGCGACCTCGACTTAAGCTCGTAACAGTGCGACCGATCAGCGAGCGGTTGGTGACCGACCCGAAGCTGGACGCCGTCAGCGGGCGCCATTACGACCGGTTGCGCGAGGCCAGGGCGAACAACCAGGCGTATGACCGCGAGCTCCGCGCCTCGATTGCCGACCGAACCGTGAGGTCCGGCTAGGGCCGAGCCATGCACCTCGCCACACTGGTCGCGGCCGAGTCGGCCCTTTTGCCGAGCCGCATCCAGATGGCGTTCACTCTCGCGTACCACATCATCCTGGTGCCGCTCGGCGTTGCCTTTCCCACGTATACGCTTTTGATGAACGGCATCGGCATCTTGAAGAAGGACCCGGCCGCGATCCGGATTGCGCGGCGCTGGTCGGTCGTCATGGCGGTGCAGTTCGCCGTGGGAGCGGTAACCGGCACCATCCTTTCTTTCGAGTTCGGCATTCTCTGGCCCAAGTTGATGGGCCGCTACGGCGCCGCCCTCGGCCTGGGCTTCGCCATCGAGGGTCTGGCCTTCTTCCTCGAGGCGATCTTTATCGGCGTTTACCTCTATGGCTGGACGCGCCTTCGGCCGCGAACGCACTTCCTGCTCGGAATGGTGCTTCCGCCCGCGGGCGTGCTGGGCACGGTCAGCGTCCTCGCCGCCAACGCATTCATGAACACCCCCGGCGGCGTGACCCTGGGGTCCTCCGGCCAGCTGGTCAGCGTCGACGTGCTGGGTGCCCTGTTTACCCGAGCGCTCGGCTACGAGTTCTGGCACTTTCTGATCGCGACCTACATCACGGCTGGGTTCATCGTCGCGTCCATCTACGCCGTGGCCTGGCTCCGCGGGCGCCGCGACCACTACCAGCGTCTGGCCTTTGCCGTTCCCTTCACCATCGCCGCGCTTCTCACGCCGGTCGAGCTAGTGGTCGGTGATTTATCGGCGCGCGCCCTGGTCTTAGACCAGCCGGCCAAGTTCGCGGCCATGGAAGTCACCTGGAAAACCCGATCCCACAACCCGGAGGTCATTGGCGGGCTGCTCAACAGTTCCGGACAGGTCAATTTTGGGATTTCGATCCCGTCCTTCGACTCCATCCTGATCGGCACGTCACCGAATACCGTTGCTCCCGGCCTGACCAGCGTTGCCGCCGGTGCTCGACCGACGATCGCGGAGGCCAATATCACCCATCTCGCGTTCGACGCGATGGTCGGCCTGGGTACTGCCGGAGTGGCGCTCATGGTCTGGTACTTCGTCGTGCTCCTGTACCGACGACGGCTTCCCCAGTCGCGCTGGTTTTATCGAGCCGCTGCACTCGCCGGCATCGGGTCGTACGCGGCGGTGGAGAGCGGCTGGGTAACAACGGAAGTCGGCCGGCAACCCTGGATCGTCTACAACGTCATGCGGGTATCGGATGCGGTGACGAGTGCGCCCGGGGCGTTCGTCTGGAGCATGCTCTCGGTGCTGATTGTCGTGTACGCCACGATCGCGGTGATCGCTGTCACCCTCTTGCTGAAGCTCGCCGGGCGCTGGCGCCGGGAGGATGCGATCGAAGCCCCGACCGCTCCCGAAGAGGGGGTGCCGTATGGGCCGCGGAGCGAATCTCCGAAAGCGCGTCAAGTAAGGAGTTCGTGAACCTGACAACAGCACTCGCAGATCTCACGGCCTTCGTGCTGCTGGTGACGATCACGGCCTACAGCGTGGCCGGCGGCGTCGATTACGGCGCGGGGATCTGGGATATCCTCGCCGGTGGAGGCGCGCAGGCCAACAGAGCACGGGCTCTCATCGACCACGCCATGGCACCGGTCTGGGAAGCCAACAACGTGTGGCTTGTCCTGGCGATCGTGGTGTGCTGGACTGGCTTTCCGCTGCTATTCCAGTCCGTGTTCGCGAGTCTCTATCCGCTCTTCGCGTTCGCCCTGCTGGGCCTGATCTTGCGTGGCGCCTTCTTCGCCTTCCGGCACGTCGAAGAGGGACCTGGGCCGCAGCGCCGCACGGGTGTGGTCTTCGGCATCTCATCGTTGCTGGCGCCGTTCTTCTTCGCCGCCGCCCTCGGCGCGATCGCTTCTGGCCGGGTGGCGGTCGGTGGGCCCAACGTCTCGATCTGGCAGGCCTGCATCAGCCCGATGTCGATCTCGTTCGGTCTGGTTTCGCTGGCCGCAACCGCATTCATTGGCGCCTCCTTTCTCGTTGGCGACGCGCGCCGCCAAGGCATGCCGGATATGGTGAACTACTTCCGGCGTCGTGCGGTTGTGGCCACCGTGGCGCTGATCGTGATGGGGTCGATCGCGCTTGCGACGATCGGTTTTGAGAATCCCCACCTGCTTGCTGCCATGTTCACGGGATTGGGTGCCCCGTTCGCTATCGCCACCATGGTCCTTACGCCCGTCGTCGGTTTCTTGCACTTGCGGGGCATCTTCCACTGGTTCCGCCTCCTCAGCGCGGGGGTCGTGGGCTCCCTCGTCTTCGCCTGGGGGCTGGCGCAATCCCCGTACCTGCTACCGGGGCAGTTGACGATCGCCCAGGCGGGCGCGCCTCTTGGGACGGAGGTCCTGTTGCTGGTCGTCACGCTCTTCGTCGTTGTGGTCATCCTGCCAAGCCTGGGGCTGCTCGTCTACTTCGATCAACGGGGTGTTCTTGAGTCTCCCGAGGCCTGACGCGAGCGACCCGTAAGATTTTGGCGACCAGGTCCGGCGCAAGTGATGTGACCCTGGCAAACAACTCGCGGGTCAAGGACGTGAGCGGGACGGTCGAGCGCGATCCCGGAGCCAGCTGGTACAGCGCAGACCCAGGTCCCGGTCCCTGAGCGGGCGACAACCGAGCAGGCCTCGGCTATGAGTGTCAGCCAGGAAATCGCCAGGGTCAGTCGTCGGAATCGTGATACCGACCTGGTAGTGCCGGCGTGTAACAGGTCGGCTTGATTAAGCCAACCAGGTGGATTACAACTACCACGAACTGTTGCCGGGGGAAGTATGCGTTCGGGGTTAGCTGCGTTAACACCACCGATGAGAGCGGTCCTGTTCAGGCTAGCCGCAGCCGCGGGCGTGCTGGTTGTAGCGGCGGCTGTCGTGGAATCCGCCCCGGGCAGGCACTCCCTCACAGCGCAATCGACGGCCGCCACACAGCCGATCCAGGTTCGCAAGGCGGCCTCCGAACTGCCGCGGAAGCCGATCGCAACGCCGACACCTTCTGCTCAACCGACGCCCGCGAGCGCACCTGCGCCAGCGCCTGTGGTAGCCGCGGCCCAACCAGCGCCGCTACCGCCTGCGCCGCCGCCAGCGCCGCGTATCGTGATCGGCTCGACCCAGCAGGTCCTGATCAATCAGGACCGGGCCGCCAATGGTTTGCGACCGCTCAGCTGGAACGGATGCCTCGCCACGATCGCGGCGCAAAACGCGGCCAGGATGGCGAGCCAGGGCTTCATCTCGCACACGAATGGGCCATCGCTCGATCTTGGCTGCCGCCTTGGGTCGCAAGCCGGTGAGAACGTCGGGTACTGGTCGGCCGGCATCAACGACGCGCAACTCAACGCGATGTTCATGGCCAGCGCGGAGCACCGCGCCAACATCCTCGGCCCCTACCACTACGTTGGCACCGCCTGGGCGGTCGCGCCGAACGGCTACGCCTACATCGCCGTCGAGTTCAGCTGACGATCGCACTCCTTACTGATAGCTGCCTGGTGCGGCATGAGCCAACATCGTCCTGGCCGCTGACCGCTGCGGGTATGGGGGGTGACGTCGGCCTTCCGAGGCGGACAGGTTTGACAGATTTGCAAGTCGTTATAGGCCGCGCAATACAGAGCTGTTACCCTCGCGTCACTGCAATGAAAGAACGGTTAGCGACACGTCACATCGAACGGTTGCCGGCGCCCGTGGTCAGAGCCGTCGTCTTCGCGTTGACCGTCGGGTTGCTCCTGGCCGGGCTGGCCGGCCTCTGGCAAGCGAAGCACAACCCCGGTACCGCTACGTCCTTGGACAACCTCGTCGCGGTCTCCTGGGGCGACCGGCGCGCCGACCTGGATTAAGCCGATCCGAGGCGCCCGCTGACGCTGGGAAGCGCGCGGCCCAACGCCGTACGCAGCCGTCTTCATGCCCCACTCGCTCTGTATCGTCCACGGCAACGGAGGCGGACGCGGATCCGCGCATAGGGCGCGCACAGATTTGCGCACCTGGCGCGCGTAGATATAGGTAGCCTGGCCAGGACCATGTCGGGCCTTACTGATGAGCTATCGCAAGACCAGTAAAGCCATATGTAACGTTACGACCATTGCGTATATAAAAACCGTGCCCTGACAACACAAGGAAGGAGGTTGCTTGGAAATGGCTCTTAGGCACTTCTTCGGCGTAATCGCTGTCGCGAGCTCGATGGCTATTGCAGCCAGCTCGCCGGCCTTAGCTTCAGCCAGTGGGAAGACACACCCCTCCAGCACTCACAGTGGCACCGTGATGGCTGTCGGTGGTTTGTCAAATCCTATGGCTGCCGGTGGTTCGACCGAACGCGACGTGCGAGGCGCATCGGTAGACCCGAGCGCGAAAGTCGGTCACGATACCGACAATGGTCTCGGCAACAGCTGCGACCCGGGTTTGGGTGGTGAGCTGACCAAGACCGGTAACTTCGCGCGCTTCGGCGCCAACCAGACCGGTGACACGACCTGCACCCGGACCCACGACGCTGGGGTCTCCATTACGGTCAAGGATCGCGTCATTACCCTCCAGGAACCCCGCGGAGCCGTTGAGGCGGCTGTGGCGTTTGGACACGGCGCAGTGTCTGCCGCCCAGGCCGGCATCGGCCTCGCAAATACCGGTAGCCCGCTGATCCCGCTTTCGGCGGTGACAGTGATGCTGCTGGTCGCCGGATTCCTCGTCAAGAGGCTTCGGCTGATCGCGTAGTCGGCAACCCTCAAGGATGGGGGCCGGATTTCCCGGCCTCCGTCCCGACTCTGGAAGGAGGAATTGCTACCCGTGGCACTGGTGGTCACTAAACGACGCCCCCCGGCCACCGGGACGGCCGGTCAGGCAATAACGCGGCCCAGGCCGCGCCGGCTCCATCGACTGGGGTCCGCTCTGCTCGCTGCCGGGTTGGTCCTCGCGGTGCTGACTGCGGCGGATTTCACGTATGGCATCGTTCAGCAGCACCAGCTCGACCAGGCGTGGCATCAGTGGCGGCAGACCCATACCGTTCCAACCAATCCGCAGACGCCGGATTCGGCGTGGCTGCACCCGGTGGGTGGTGTTGACTTCGTCATCTCGCTGCCCAAGCTCGGTTACTCCGCAGCCGTCGGCGAGGGGGTTGGCACGACCTCTCTAGCCGCGGGTCCTGGACACTATCCATCCATGGCATGGCCCGGCCAGTTTGGCAATGTTGGGGTGGCCGCGCACAACGGCTACTGGATCCACTTCGACCAGCTGAAGCCGGGTGACATGGTGGTCGTGCAGACCCGCTGGGGAAACTTCGTGTATCTCGTGGCCGGTAGCCGGGTGGTCGAGCCAACCGATCGCTCAGTGCTGGTGCCTACCCACGACCACCGGCTAACCATGACGACCTGCTGGCCGCTGTGGGCCGGCGCGTTCGCCTCGCAGCGACTCGTCGTAACGGCTATCCAGGTCGCGCCACACCGGCCGGACGTATTGCCGCAACTTGCTGTGGGCGCCGCTCCGGGTGACGAAGTCTGGGTCGTCGGCGCGATCCTTGCCGGCGTTGTGATATTTCTTAGCGCCGTGTTGCTCAAACGTAGGTCGCCTTCACAGTGAGTCCGTCCCACCCCTCAGCCGTTCTGGTCCATCTGGACCAGCCGGCCTAGCCCATCCGGCCGGTCGTCGCTGGGCCAGAAGCCGCGGACATCGGGCAGGAAGGCGATCGCAACGGTCCCGGTAACCCGCGAGAGGGATGATCCGCGTCACAGTGCGGGTACCAATCCGTTACCGGATCATCGCCCCGTTTGCCCTCCTGCTCGTCCTCGTGGGCGCGGTCGGCACCGGTCTGGCGACCGCTCGGCTCACCGACGCGGCCTCGGCCGAGTTCGACGCCAGCCTCCTCCGCACCAGCCTGCTGGCCAATGAACGGCTCCGGGCGCTCGAGGCCGACCGCCTCGCCTCACTGCGCCAGGCCGCCGACACCCTCGGCGTGCCGGAGGCGACCGCCGCCGGCGACCAGGACAAGCTGGCCACGCTCCTGGTCCCGATCGTGGCCAACGCCGCTCCGGCCAACCTGGTCGCCCGCGTACTGGATGTGAACGGCAATCAGCTCATCGCCGTCCAGCGAACACCCTCGAAGACCGTCGCCGTTGACCGAAGCCCCGACCCGAGCTTCGTTTTCACCCCGGCGGTCCAGGACGCGCTCGCCGGTCGGCGGGATGCGGTCGGGGACAAGTACGTCTTCCTCTTCAACGCGGGAGCCGCCGCGGTACTGTACTGGAGCGGACCGATCCGTCTGGACAGCGGCCAGGTGGTGGGCGCCATCCTCGTGGGCGAGCCGGTCGCCGAGATCGTGGCGGGCATCACCGGCGTCGCCCTCTACGACAGCGCCGGTCGCCTTATAAGCTCCTCCATGCCGGCCACGCCTCAACTCACTGGCGACGTCCGTCGGCTGATCACGAGCGAGAAACCGCTCCGGGTCAAGGAAACCCTCAACAGCCACACCTACGGCGACCTGTTCAGCGACTGGACGTTGCGCGGAGGCAGACTTGGCTTCCTGGCCGTGGAGCTGAGCGCCGATCAACTCGAGAGCTCGGCCGCGCAGGTACGCCTTCTCCTCACCCTGGTGTTCACGGCCGCCGCCCTCATCACCCTGTTGATCGGAAGCACCATCGCCTCCAGCATCACCGGTCCTCTGGCCAGCCTGGTCGCCGCCATGCGACGGGTCTCTGCCGGCGATCTCCGGCAGCGGGCCCTCGTCGGCTCGTCAGATGAGATCGGCTACCTGGCCCGCACCTTCAACGAGATGACCGCCGGCCTCCAGGAGAAGAGCAGGCAACTAGAGGACACCTACTTCAGCAGCATCGAAGCCCTGGCCCGGGCGATCGACGCGCGCGATCCGCATACCTTCGGCCACTCGTCGCGGGTCGCGGCCATCAGCCTGGAGATCGCCGGCGCCATGCATCTCCCCGCGGAGGAGAGGGAGGCACTTTGGCGAGGCGCCCTGCTCCACGACATCGGCAAGATCGGGGTCGCCGACCGGGTGCTGCGCAAGCCGGCCCGCCTCGACGACGAGGAAGCCGGCAACATGCGTGAGCACCCTCGGATCGGCCACGACATGCTCAAGGGCCTGCGCTTCCTTGAACCGGCGCTGCCCGGCGTCCGCCACCACCATGAGCGCTGGGACGGCGGGGGCTACCCGGACGGGCTCCTCGGGGAGCAGATCCCATTGCGCGTCCGCATTCTCACCGTGGCTGACGTCTTCGATGCATTGACCTCTGATCGCCCATACCGCCGAGGCCTCAGCGTGAAGCGGGCAACCGGTCTCATCGTGGGCGAGTCGGGAACCCAATTTGACCCCGGGGTGGTGGAGGCGTTTCTGGCCTGCCGCGACAACATCGTGGGGGTGCTGGAGAGGATGGGCAAGGTCGAGGCTGAGCCGAACGTGTCCCTCTTCAGGGAGGCCTCATGAACGGGCCGTCCAGGCGCTGGGTCAAACGGGGAGGCATCGCGGTCCTGGTTGCGATCCTCTTCTGGGCGACCGCGAGCCTGGCCTCGGAGACGCCCACGATTGCGAGCCTGGGCGTGAACGTGCACGGTCTTGGCCTTGCCGACTACAGCGTGGGTCCGGGCAGGCCGCTCGCGCCGCTTTCCAGCAGGATTGTCAATGAAGCCAACCAGGACGCGCAGGCGTTCAACCAGCCAGCGCCCTCCAACCCGAGCGCGCCGTCCGCGGATTCAGGCCTCGGCAACGGACTCGTTTCGTCGCCGTCGCCCAATTCGACGGCGCCTTCGACGACCGCGACGGCGACGCCCGCGCCGACGCCCACACCGAGCCCAACGGCATCAAGCGTGGCGAGCGGCGCGACTGGCTGGCTCCAGGGACGGGTCCAGGACAGCGCCAACAACCAGGGGATCGTGGGAGCCCGCGTCCAGGCGGCCGGGGCGTCGACGACGACCGACAGCACGGGGGCCTACTGGCTGACCGTTCCCGCCGGCGGCGACAGCGTGACGGCCTCCGCCAGCGGGTATAACTCGCAGACGCAGGCGGCCACGGTGGTCGCCGGCACCGGCGTCAAGCTCAACTTCAGCCTGAGCCCGATCACCGTCTCGCCCGGCACGATCGACGGCGTGGTGTACAACGGCCAGACTGGCGTCGGCATCGGCGGCGCGACCGTGTCGCTCAGCCCGAGCGGGTTGACAACCAGCACGAACGGGTCGGGCAACTACATCTTCGGCAGCGTTGCACCCGGCACCTACACGATCGCTGCCAGCGCGAGCGGCTTCCACAGCGCCAGCGCGTCGGTGAGCGTGACTTCCGGGCACAACAGCGTCGTCAACCTGAAGCTGCAGCCGATGGCGACGACCGGGTCCCTCGTCGGGACGGTGAAGGGTTCGAACGCCAAGGGGCTGGCGGGGGCGACCGTCACGGTCAGCCCAGGAGGGTTGTCGACTGCCACGGACTCCAGCGGGTACTATGCCTTCGCTTCGCTCCTCCCCGGCACCTATACCGTGACCGTCTCGGCGCCCGGCTACCTGACGCAGAGTGCGACGGTCACCGTCCAGGCGGGCCACACGACGAAGGCCAATTTCTCTCTCGTCCCAGCGTGAGCCGTTCCCGTGAGAGAACCTAAGAAAGACAGCGCTGGGGATGCCTCGCAATGCGCCCGCCGCCTGTAAAGGGTGGACTAACCTTTCCAAGCATGTTGGTGCGCATGGCGGCGGCCGTGCTGGCGGTCGTGACCATCTCGGCCTGCACCTCCTCAACGGCACCCTATGGAGCCTCGGGTAGCACTAGCGGCTCGGGTTCGCCCAGGCGATCGCCGACGCTTACGACTTACACGGCGGCCGACTTTGCCACGGCGCTTGCCTGGGCTCCGGATGGACGGCTCTTCTACGCCGAGCGCTCGGGCACGGTTGCGACTTTCGACGGCACCAACCGGCGCGTCTTCGCGAAGGTCTCAACCGTAACCGACGGCGAGCGGGGACTCCTGGGCCTCGCGCTGAGCCCGACATTTCGCGACGATCATTTCGTCTACGCCTTTTACAGCCGCGCCGACGACCAGACGCGGCAGCGCGTGGTGCGCTGGCGGGATCAAGACGGGACCGGCGCGAGCCTCACTACCATCGTCGACAACCTGCCGGCCGGGCCGGACTGCTGCCACAAGGGCGGCCGCCTCGCCTTCGGTCGCGACGGCAAGCTGTATGTGACCCTCGGCGAAAACCACATGCCCGCCGAGGCGCAGAACTCGTCGAGTCTGCGCGGCAAGATCCTGCGCTACAACCCGGACGGGACCGTTCCTGACGACAACCCGTTCGGCCTGGGCAACCCCGTCTGGGCGATCGGACTCCGCAATCCGTTCGGACTGGCCTTTTCCGCGGACGGCACGCTGCTGGTGACGGACAATGGGCCATCCGGCGACGCGGGAACCCCCGGCAGCGGCTGGGACGAGGTCGACCTGGTGGTGCGCGGCGGGAACTATCAGTGGCCAACCTGTTACGGCAACGGCATCCGCCTGCAGGGCTCGCCGTGCGTCGGTACCCCGCCAACCTGGCAGAGCGGATCCGACGTCGTCGTCCCCACCGGCGCCACCTTCGTCAGCCGGCAGGGACCCAGCGGCTATCAGGGCACGTTCGTCTTCTGCAGCTACAGTGAGGGCCGCCTCAAGGTGATGTCCGCCGATGGCACCCGAATGCTATTCGACGGCCCGCGCTGCCAGCTCGACGTCAAGGAAGGGTTAGACCATGCCCTTTACCTCTCAGACACCTCAGCGATTTATCGCTTCGGCCCGTAGCGCCGGCCGGTCGGTCAGGCGGGCATACCGACCCACGAGGTAGCTCCCGACGAAGCTTGCGTATGGGAGCGTCACGAGCACCCCGATCACAAGCGCGGCGAGGCCGATCAGGCCGATCGTCGACAGGACGACGATCAACACGCCCACGACGACGCTCAGCCCCACGTTGACCCGGAAGCGGCGGATCACGGACCGGATGTTCAACGCGCTGGCAAAACCCCGGTCAAGGTACTGACTGAGGATGGCAGCCTCCACGAGGAGCACAACCACCCCCCAGACGCTGCCGATAGCAGCAAGAATCCCCGCGACGGCGCTGATCGCCCCGCCCAGCGCCTGCCGCGATCCCTCGTTGGCGGCCGCGCTGACAATCGCCGCCGGGATGGAGAGAAGCGCGCTCGGAACGGTCCAGATCAGCAGGATGACGACAATCTTGAAGCCGTCCTTGATCTTCGACCAGCGGCGATCCCAGGGCGGCAGCCGGCGCTCGCCCGACCGTACCGCCCGCGCGGTTTCCACGATGTAGCCGGCAAGCAGCAGGTAGGGAACGACCAGCCAGACGAAGAGGAGGCACACGGCGGCCGCCAGCAGCTTGCGAACCCAGTGGGGCGAGCGGACTACGAAGGTGACGGCCTCACCAAGGTCGAGGTCAGCCGGGGCTGCGGTGGCCCGCGGCGCGGGCAGGCCCTGGGCGATCAGCAGCGCTACCACCACCGCGATCAGCTTGTCTGGTAAATCGACCGCCGCCTCGCCACTGAAGGCCGCCACAACCCGGGGCAGGTGTGCGCGGGTGAGCGCGGCATAAACCGAATCGCCCAACCCGACGCCGCTGTTGCCGCCGTTCACAAAGAAGTTGAGCGGCGTGGAGACGACCGCGGCGATCACAGCGCACACGAGCCAGAGCGCCACCCAGCCGCTTGCCCGTTTCTGCCAGTTGAGGTATCGACTCAGACCGGCGGCAAAGCCGACCGCGAAGGAAACGATGCCGTAGGGCGCCGCGATCGGATCGACGGTATTGGAGGCGACCAGGTTGCTGATGAAGCCGACACAGCCGCCGACCCAGGGGCCGGCGACGAGACCGGCGAGCACTGTTCCGATGGAATCCAAAAAGAGGGGCAGCTTCAGCGTCACGGCGATGGCATGGCCGGCGAAGTTGAGGCCGAGCGACGCGAGGACGAGGGTCAGGCCGACTGAGTCGAGGCTGAATTTCAGCGGACCGGACCAGCCGGACGCCTGTAGCGATGCCAGCGTCCGTCGCGCGGGCGCTCGTGTCAGCAGAAAGACGCCGACGATCACAACGACCAGAAGAATCGCGATCAGGAGTTGATGCTCGGCTTCGTGAATCAGAGCCAGGATCGGCCGGCCAAACGCCGCGCCAAGGCCGACGAAGGCGGCGATATAGACGGCGTTCGCCGGGATCAGACCACTGAGAAAGGCGATCCGCGGCATCCGGCTCACGCCAGCGACCTGTGAGGTGTATACCCGCAGACCGGGGATGAGGCGTGCCGTGAACACCGCACGCCAACCACCTCGCTGGAGCAACCCGGACGCGCGCTCGAGTGGTCCGCGGGCGTGGAGCGGCTCAGCCACCTTCATCAGCCGGTCCCAGCCGAGCAGCTCGGCAACCTCGCGACCGATGATCGCCCCAAGGGTGATCGTGACCGAAACTGCGCCCACGAGCAGCGCTGGATTCACCCGACCGCCAGCAACGGCAATCCCCCCGATGGCGAGCACCAGGTCGCCCGGCGCAAAGGGCACCGGCACGCCCGTCTCCTCGACGAACATCAACCCGCAGATCACCGCGATCAGGGTCCAGCCCTCAAGACCCTGAACCCAGGCCATCGGGTTCACCCGCCTATTCTCCGTGCTAATGTCAGGTCCGTGAATCGAGACGCCTCCAGCACCGCCCCAACCAAACGCACCGGTCGCATGGGCCGCTCGATGCTTCGCGCGGCCGGCGTGATTCACGAGTTCCTGTATCGGCGTGGCATTGCCCGCAAGATGGGCCAGATGCAGCAGGTCCTATTGACCACCACCGGGCGCAAGAGTGGACGGCCGCACACCGTGCCGCTGGGCGCGATCCGTGAAGGCGACGGCTGGGTCGTGATTGGGTCGAATGGGGGCGCCGACGTCGATCCCAGCTGGTGGCTCAACATGGTGGCGAATCCCGACGTCACTCTCCAGGTGAACGACCAGGTCATCAAGGCCCGAATGCAAGAGATTGCCGACCCGGCCGATCGGGAGCGGATCTGGAACACGGTGGTGGCCACCTTGAAGAGCTACGCGAACTATCCGAAGAGGACCTCGCGCGTGATCCCGCTCGGTTTGCTCCGCCCAGTTTCCTGAAGTCAGTCCGCTCGGCGCCCGGGCCGGGCTAACGCAGTCGGCGGGCGGTAGCGCTCTTCTTGGGTGCGGCCGTCTTGGCGGCCTTCGTTTTTGCGGGCAGTCCGCGTGACCAGGACAGCGCCGTGACCACATAGGCTCGGGTCGCATCCGGTTTCTTTTGCCAGCCCGCTGGCACGACGACGTAACCGGTCATCGCCCGGCCCGGCATCGGCTCGAAGGCCCTGCCGCCCTGCTTGCGAATCTTCGCCTGGTCGGCGTCCGACACCCGCACGAAGAGGTCCTCGCCGAACAGACCGCAGAACATGTTGCCATTGACGAAGCCGGCCAGGTTGCCGAACATCGGCCGGGTGGCGACGGCAGGGTCGGACGGCACCAGTTTCTGGAAGGCGGCCTTGGCCTGATCGCTCGGCTTGGGCATCGTCATCGGGCTCATCCCGCCATCGTAGGCAATTCCCGGCCGGGCCGTTTCCAGCCCGTTTCCTATAGCGACTTGATTTTTGGAGTCACTAGTATTTTAATGTGACTAGCTTCAACTGGGCCCTCGGGTCCGGCCGGAGCGAGGAGGTGCCAGCATGACCGTCAACATCCGGAAGATCGACATCGAACCATCGGCGCAGGGGCGAGCCGGGCGTTGGTGGGCCCTCGCCGCCCTGGTGGTGAGCGGCCTTGTCATCGGCCTGGACTCGACCGTGCTGATCACGGCGCTCCCCACCCTCTCGTCGAAGCTGGGCGCTACCACCAGCGACCTGCAATGGATCGTGGCCGGCTATACGCTGGCGCTCGGCGGTCTTTTGCTTCCCGGCGGCGTCCTGGGCGATCGCTTCGGCCGCAAGCGACTGCTGCTCGTCGGGCTCGCTATTTTCGGCATCTCATCCGTAATCGCGAGCCAGGTCACGACGGCAACCAGCCTGATCGCGATGCGCGCCCTCATGGGCGTCGGCGCCGCGCTCATCCTGCCGCTCTCCCTCTCCATCCTGCCCAGCATGTTTACGGAAGAAGAGCGTCCCCGGGCCGTCAGCGCCGCGGCGGCGGGCGCCTTCATCGGCCTCCCGCTCGGCCCGCTGGTGGCCGGCTGGTTGCTGACCCATTACGCCTGGGGATCCGTCTTCCTGATCAATGCGCCGGTAGTGGTGATTGCGCTCCTCGGCGTCTTCATCCTGGTGCCGGAAAGCAAGGACCCGCAGCCGCGGCCCTTCGACGTGGCTGGTGGGTTCCTCGCCGTGATTGGCGTCACCGCGCTGGTCTATGGCGTCATCGAGCAGCCGATCCATGGTTGGACCGACCCACGGGTGCTGGCCGGGATCATCGGCGGGGCGCTGATCCTGGCCGCGTTTACCGTCTGGGACCTGCGTCATCCGTCGCCGTTCGTCGACCTCCGCAACTTCCGTAGCCGTGGCTTCACCTGGTCGACGATAGCCTTCGTGGTGACCGGGTTCGGCCTCTTCGGGGTGATGTTCATCCTGACGCCCTACATCCAGGTCGTCCTGGGGAACGATGCCCAGGCGACCGGTATCAAGCTGTTGCCCCTGATCGGCGGCGTGCTCGTCGGTGCCGGCATCGGCAGCGTCCTGGCCCCGGGGCTGGGCGCCAAGATCAGCGTGTCGGCTGGATTGCTTGTGACCACCGCCGGGTTGGTGGTCTTCTCCCGGATCGGCGCCGACACCGGGTACGGGCCGGTCGCGGCCGCCCTGGCGGTCATCGGGATCGGTTTGGGCATTGCCCTGCCGACCACCCTCGACATCATTCTCGGCACCCTGCCGCCGTCGCAGACCGGCGCGGGCTCGGCGCTGACCCGGGCCCTGCAGCAGATCGCCGCAACCTTTGGCGTGGCGATCCTGGGGAGCATCCTGAACAACGTCTACCAGTCCCAACTCGGACCGCAGGTTGCGGTCTTGCCCTCCGCTGCGCGTACGGTGGCATTGGGCAGCGTCGCCGGGGCTCACGCCGTGGCCGCGCATCTGCCGCCTCCGATCCGTGCCGTGGTGGCGCACGCCGCCAACGCCGCGTACACGCAAGGCATGGCGGAGGTCATGGTGGTCAGCGCCGCCCTGGTCCTGGCCGCGGCCATCGCGGTCGCGATCTTCCTGCCCGCTCGCATCTCGCCCATCCGCGAGGGAGAGTTGTAACGATGGCCTCAGCGAAGCCCGCAAAACGACAGCCGCCCGATGGTCAACCGGCCCCCACCCCGGCCTCCCCCAGAGGGGGAGGGAATGGGAGAACCATCGGGCTGCGCGAGCGGAAGAAACAAAAGACGCGGGAGTCGATCCAGCGGACCGCGCTGCGTCTCTTCGAAAAGCAAGGCTACGAGGAGACGACCATCGAGCAAATCGCCGCGGCCGTCGAGATTTCACCGAGCACGTTCTTCAACTATTTCCCGACCAAGGAGGACGTGGTCCTTTACGACGCCTACGACCCGATGGCCATCCGTCTGTTCCTCGAGCGCCCCAGGGACGAGCCGTTGATTGTCGGCATCCGCCAGGTACTCGAGGAGCTGGCGAGCGGCTTTGAGCGTGACAAGCGCCTGATCCTCGCCCGCGGCCGGCTGATCATGGACGTCCCAGAGTTACGCGGGCGCATGTGGGACGAGGTCCAGCGCACCCAGTCGATGCTCGCGCAGCTGCTGGCGGAGCGGACCGGCCGCCGTCCCGACGACTTCGAGGTCCGCGTCACCACACGGGTCCTGATCGGCGCGATCCTCGAGGCGACGCTCGAGTGGATGCGAACCAATGGTCGTCAGGGCCTGGTGCAGCTGGTGATCAAGGCGCTCGACGTGCTCGAGTCCGGCACCGGTCTCAGCCTGCTCACGCCGCCGGTCGAGGGCGTTGCCTCGCAACGCGCAGCGCGCCCCCGGCGACGCCCGTCACGAGCGCGAGCCCGGTCAGCACGATGACGCCGCCGAGGATTTCCAGCGCCGAGGGCGCCTCGCCGAGAAGGCAACGGGGGCAGGTCCTCGAGGCCCTTGCCAATCACCGCAAAGTTCAGTTCCCCGACGATCGCCACCGCCAGCGCCCGCAACGAGTCGCGGCCGCTCACGGACGGATGGCCCAGGCCTCGATTTCCATATGGGCACCGCCGGGCAGTGCGGCGACAGCTAGCGCGGTGCGGGCGGGGAAGGGCTCGCCGAAGAAGTCTGCGTATGGTTGGTTCAGCCGCTCCCAGTCGGCGATATCGGTTAGATAGACGTTGACCTTGATGACGTCGGACCGTAAAAGGCCGGCGCCGTCGAGCAAGCGGCCGATGTTCTCCAGCGTCTGGTGCAACTCGGCGAGAAAGCCGCCCCCGACCAGTGTGCCGTCACGCACACCGGTCTGTCCGGACAGGGCGACCAAGTCGCCGATCCGCCGCACCGGGCTATAGGGCGGCATCATCCGATGATAGAAAGCTCTGCGGTCATCACCGGTCGCACCGACCCCCCAACTTCGACCCGACTGGGCAGCTCCCCATCCGCCGCGTAGGCCAGCTCGATGTGGATGAAGCTCTGCCGTCCCATTTTGGTGCCCTGCTCACTCACGATCGAGACTTGCGCAGCGCGCCGAAACAGCCCGTAGCGCACGGCGAAGGCGCCCAGCGGTCCGCTGGCCGAGCCGGTGGCCGGGTCTTCGACGATGCGGGTCTCGCTATGCGGCCCGAACATCCGGCTGTGAAGGCGATTGCCGCCGGCGGCTGCGAACAGAAAGACCGGTGGCAGGCCGTGGGGGTCGAGCACGTTCGTCAGCGCTTCCGCACTGGAAACCGCGGCATCGACAACGTCAGGACTCGTTAACGCGACGTAGAGGAAGGGCACGCCGGTCGCGACGACCTGGATGGGGACATCGGGCAACAGATCATCGACCGTGAGCCCAAGGGCCGCGGCGACGTCCGCGCGCTTCTCGATCACCGCGCCGAACTTGACGGGCGGATGCGACATCCAGAGCACCACGTCTCCTCCGACACGATCGACCCGCACCCGGATCGGACCGACGGCTTCCTCGAGCGTAAACGCGGCGGCATCCGGCCCGACCAATCCTTCGTCGAGCAACACCCAGCCGGTGCCGACCGTGGGATGGCCGGCAAACGGGAGCTCGACGTGAGGCGTGAAGATCCTGACCTTCGCGGCGTGCTCGCGCTTCTCAGGTGGCAGGACAAAGGTCGTTTCCGAAAGGTTCGTCTCCCGCGCGATCGCTTGCATCTGCGCGGTCGAGAGTCCATCAGCCCTTAGCACCACCGCCAGTGGGTTGCCGGCGAGCGCTCGATCGGTGAAGACGTCGACCCAGCGAAGGCGATACCGGCGTTCGTCGTTTGGCATGACAGTAACCATAGACTTCACTCAATCCGATGGATCGTACATATCGCCCCACCCTGGTCGCCGTCTTCATCGCCACGCTTGGCGGTTTCGCCTTCGCGTTCATCAGCGGCTTCTCCATCGGCCGGTTCGTGGTCCTGTTGCCTCTGCTGGTCACGGCCTACGCCGTCACCTACGGCCGGAGTCACCCCCTGCAGCTGGCCGCCTATGCCGCGGCCGTCGGACTCTACTTCCTGCTGGCCTGGCTCAGACCAGAGTGGTTCTATTACTGGGGGATTCCCTTCGAGCTGCCGTTATGCACGATCGCCTATGGGATCGCGTTCCTCCGCCCTCCGCGCGCCGGCCGCACGGCCGTTCGCAGCTAGCGTTTCGCCAGGACGACGTTCTCCCGCACCCGGGGCGCGACCTCGGCGGCAAAGCGACGGAGTTGCTCCTGCGGATTGTCACCGGGCCCGAGGATGTAGCCGTCCATGCCGTAGTCCACGGTGAGTTCGGTCAACTGGTCCACCCACTGATCGACCGGACCGTCGAGAAAACCGGACGACTTGGCGTCCGTGATCCGGCCGCCGATGTTGTAGATGCGGAGGATGTCGGCCGGATTTCGACCCGCCGCAGTCGCCGCATCGTCGATCCGCCGGTTGGCGTCGTTGAGGGCGTCGGGATTCATATGACCGAGGCTGGGCAACCAGCCATCGGCCAGCCGTCCGGTGATGCCCAGCATCCGCGGGCGGTAAGCGCCGAGCCAGATGCCGATCTGATGGGTCGGCACGGGTCCGGCATGGACGCCGCGAAGCTTGTAGTAGCGGCCATCGAAGCGGGCGCCGCGCTGGCCGCTCCACATCAGACGGATGACCGCGATCGCGTCCTCGAGCGCCGAGACGGCCTCCCCTCCCTCGCGAGCCTCGGCGCCCATCGCCGCCACCGCGGCCGTGAATGCGCCTGAGCCGAGGCCGAGCTCGACCCGGCCACCGGTCATGACATCGAGCGAGGCCGCCCACTTCGCCAGCAGCGACGGCTGCCGGAGCTGCAGGTTCGCGACGTCGGTCAGGACTCGAACCCGTTTGGTCTGAACAGCGATGGCAGTGAGCAGCGTCAGCGCGTCAAGAAAGCGCGGCTGATAAGGATGATCCTGGATAGCGATGAGGTCAAGACCGAGCGCATCCGCGAGCCTCGTGTGCTCGAGAATCTGGGTATAGGCGGCCGCTTCGGGAGACGGGAAATAGCCGAAGAGGACGCGGGCTGGCCGGCTCACTTTTAGACGTTAACGCCCGGCGCGATACCGGCACCCGAATCGAGTTCAAGAGGCCGGCCTGAGCGTCAGGCGTTGATCATCGCCTGGAAGCGCGGATCACTCTTCAGCGAAGCAAGATCGGGATCCTTGGCGGCAAGCGACGCGAGGTCAGGCCGCATCGGCAACGCATCGGTCAGGAGGTCGAGCGCCTCCTGCACGCGCCCCTCGGCCACGCGAGCGCATGCCAGGTTGTAGAGAGCGGGACCAAGGGTATGTCCCGGTGCCTCGGCGCGGCGGAGCCGGCCGGCGGTTTCCTCGTAGATTTCGGCCCCGCGCGATCGATCGCCGCGCTCCAGATAGTGCTCGGCGAGATGGTTTCGCGGGTGAAAGTAGCTGTTGCGAACGAGCGCCTCGCCGGTGGTATTCGCGACATACCACGCGAATGGCCGATCTCCGAGCGTGGCCCAGAGGTCGATCAGGTCCGAGAGCAGCGCATCGGCCCGGCTCGCCGCTGTGTCAAGTGAGATGCCCGCGCTCCTGGCCAGCTCCGCCGCGTTGAAGGCGTCGACTTCAGTGGGCGGTGCGGAAACCGGCTCCCGCCGACTGGCCTCGATCAACGCGCCGCGAAGCTGTTCACGCCAGCTGGCAACATGCGCCATCAGCAGCGCCGCCGGCCAGCCGCGCGGGTAGTCGGGCTCGCCGGTGGCCTCAGCCACGAACTGCCGCTCGGTTTCCCGCTCCGACTCAAGCAGGTGAAGGACATCCTTCATGTCAGATGAAGCCTACCGCGACGTGCGCAGATAGATCCAGTTCGCGGCGGCGCCGCTCAGCACGGCGAACGAATGAGCGCCGTCGCCCAAAGGCCGACGCCGTAGGTCGGTAAGCTCGGCTTCAGTGACTAGCGCTGACCCGTCGGCCGAGCCGCGCGTCAGCTCGCTCGAGCTGTTCTTCGACCTGGTCTTCGTCTTCACCATCACGCAGCTGACCAGCCTGCTGCTTCGCGATCCCACCCTCGCCGGCCTGTTCCAGATGCTCCTGCTGTTTGGCAACGTCTGGTGGATGTACGGCGGGTACGCCTGGCTGACCAACGCCGTCCCACCTCGCGAGGTCACCGTTCGCCTGCTGCTGCTGGTCGGGATGGGCGGATTCCTCTTGATCGCTCTCGCCATCCCAACGGCCTTCGCCGGCGGCGGCGTGGCCTTCAGCATTGGCTACGTGATCGTGACCCTGGTGCACACCGGCCTCTTCCTCCGCGCCCAGCAGAACGTCGTGTCGGCGATCGCCCGTCTGGGACCGTTCAACCTCATCACCGCGGCGCTCCTGCTGGTCGCGGGATTTACGAACGGTGGCCTGCGGATCCTGTTATTCGCCCTGGGTTTCATCCTGCACTGGATCACGCCCTTTCTCATCCACCAATCGGTCTTCACGATCCGCGCCGGCCATTTCGTCGAGCGTCACGGCCTGATCCTGCTGATCGCGCTCGGCGAATCCGTAGTCGCCGTCGGCATCGGCCTCGGTGCGATCGAGCTCCCCGGTGGCCGCATCGTGGCCGCCCTGTTAGGCCTGGCCCTCACCGCCGCGCTCTGGTGGCTGTACTTCAGCGGCGATCAGGAGCGGGCCGAAATCGCGCTTGACTCGGCCCAAGGTGTCGACAAGCCGTGGCTGGCGCTCAACGCCTTTGGCTACGCCTTCGTCCCGATTCTCGCCGGCATCGTCCTGGTCGCCGCCGGTCTCAAGCTGGCGGTGGTTCGCTACGACGAGCCCTCGACGGTGTCGGCAGCGATCTTCCTCGGGGCGGGCGTCGCAACCTACCTCGTCGGCCTCGCCATCTTCCGCTTGCTGATCCAAGTACGCGCCGTCGCGGTGCGCATCCTGATGGCCGTCCTTGCCCTGCTGACGACCTTCGCCGCCCTGCGCGTTACGCCCGTCGCCCAGCTGGCGATGCTCGTCGTGATCCTGATCGGCGATAATGTTGCCGAGTCGCGCGCCGTGTTCAGACGCTAACGCGTGTGCCCCCAGAAACTCTCAGTCAGCGCGCGCTGAACCGCGCACTGCTCGCGCGGCAGCACCTCCTTCGCCGACGGAAGGCATCGGCCAGCGACGAGATCGAGCACCTGGTGGCAATGCAGGCCCAGGTGCCGAATTCCCCGTACGTCGGTGTCTGGACCCGGCTCGACGGATTCGAGCCGACCCAACTGGCTGACCTGATCAGTCAGCGGCATGCCGTGCGGCTCGGCATAATGCGCAACACCCTCCACCTCGTGACGGCACGCGACTGTATCGCGCTGCGTCCCCTGTTCTCGCCGGTCCTCGAGCGCTCGTTGCACGCCTCGCCCTTCGGTCGCAACCTCGTCGGGATGGAGACGGAACCCCTGATCCGGTATGCGACGAGCTTGATGAAAGAGAAGCCCCGCACGCTTGCAGAGCTGGGTGCCCTCCTACACCAGCGTTGGCCGGATCGCGACCCCACCTCGCTGGCCTACGCCATCCGTCATCTCGTCGCCCTGGTGCAGGTGCCGCCACGTGGCGTCTGGGGCAAGTCCGCGCAGGCCACGTGGACGTCAGCGGAGTTATGGCTCGGCCGGCCGCTCGCGCGCAAGCCCTCGATTGAAAAATTGATCTTGCGCTACCTGGCCGCCTTCGGTCCGGCCTCCGTCTCCGACATCTCTGCCTGGTCTGGATTGACGGCGCTCCGAAACGTGGTCGAGCGACTTCGCCCCACGCTTCGAACCTTTCAGGACGAACGCGGCCGCGAGCTGTTCGATATCCTCAACGGTCCCCTCCCCGATCCGGAAACGCCGGCTCCGCCGCGCTTCCTGCCGGAGTACGACAACCTCGTGCTCGGCCACGACGACCGCACGCGCGTCATCGCCTTCGAGCATCGCTACGTGGTGTTCAACGGCACGTTCCTGATCGACGGATTCGTGGCGGGCACCTGGACCATCAAGCGCCGGCGTCACGACGCCACGCTGATGGTGAGCTCATTCACGCCGCTCCGGAAGGCGGATCGCTTCGCCCTGGCCGACGAGGGTGAGCGATTGCTGGGGTTTGCTGCCGTCGAGGCCGAGACCCGCGATGTTCAATTCGACGTCGCCAGGCCGCGGACGGCATGGCCGCAACGGTAAGCCAGCCGCGGCCGACCCGACCGGGATCGGCCGCAGGATGATCTCTGATTAGCTCGCGGCAGCCACGATTTCGACGCTCTCCGCTTGCGCCACCAGCCTGGCGCGCGGCCGGCCGCCGATGGCGAGCGCGGTCGCCGCGCCGAACATGGATAGACCGGCGACCATGGCCAGTGCCGGCCGGAATCCGGCGGTAAAGCTCAATGGCGTCCCGATGTGACCGTTGGCGGTGAACACGGCGGCCGCCACGGCAACCGCGAAGGCGGCGCCAAAGCGTTGCAGCGTGCTGTTCACGCCGGACGCTTTGCCCATGTCACGTGGCGCGACGGCACTCAGGATGACGGTGGGCGCGATCGGGATCGCCATCGAGATGCCGATCCCGGCGACGATCAACGGGACGATGAACCCGCCATAGCCGACTCGCGCCGTTGCAATCGCGGCGATCCAGGCAAGCCCAACGCCCTGGAGCAGCATGCCGACCACCAGCACCCGCCGGGGTCCGATTCGGTCGGAGAGGGCGCCGGCGAGTGGAGCGATCACCAGCGGTGTGGCCGTCCACGGGAGAAGACGCAGCCCGGTCGCCAGCGGTGAGTAGCCGAGCGCGAACTGGAAATACTGCGACATGAGAAAGGCTGCGGAGGTGATGGCGCCCGCCATCAGGAAGCCGGTGGCGTTGGCGGCCGCGAAGGCACGGCTCGTGAACAAGCGTAGCGGCAGCATTGGATGCGTCGCCCGCCACTCCCACGCCAGGAAACCAGCAATCAGGACCGCGCCGATGGTCAGGGCGGCGATCACCTGTCCGCTGCTCCAGCCGACGTCACCCGTGCGGATCAGACCCCAGACGATGGCGACGGCGCCGCCCGAGACAAGCGCCGCGGCCGGCAAATCGAGGCGCGTCGTGGGACCATGGCTTTCGGCAAGCTGAACGCGGGCGAGCAGCGTCGCGACGATGCCGATCGGTACGTTGACCCAGAAAATCCAGTGCCAGTCCAGTCCCTGCGTGACCGCGCCGCCGATGAGAGGTCCACTGGCGACCGCAAGGCCACCGATCCCGCCCCAAATCCCGACAATGGCGCCGCGGCGCTCCGGCGGGAAGGCGGAGGCCAGGATCGTCAGGCTGAGCGGCATGACCATCGCGGCGCCGAGACCCTGAAGCGCGCGCGCCGCGATCAGCGAGCCGGCGGTTGGCGCCAGGGCGCAGGCTGCCGACGCGACCGTAAAGACGCTGAGGCCGATGGTGAAAATGCGCCGGCGCCCAAGCCGATCGCCAAGCGCCGCGGCGGTGATAATCCCCGCGGCGAAGGCGAGGGTGAACGCGTTGACCGTCCACTCGAGCATGGACAGGCTGGCGTGAAGGTCGCGCTGGATCGCCGGCAGCGCCGTCACCACGACCAGCGCGTCGAGGGCGACCATGAAGAAGGCAACGCCGGTGAGCGCGAGTGTCCAGGCGGGTCGGGATCGACGGCCGAGCGATTGCGTGATGGCCATGTGGCAGAATTCCTCCCTTCAGGAACCGGTGCTATGGACTTGAAAATACTATAGTAATAAGCCGCGGAAAGTCAAGCGCATGCTACAATTTGCTGACATGGCAACTCGCGCCTCGTCCCGGCGCCGCTATGACCAGTACTGCGCCGTGGCGCGCGGCCTCGACGTGATCGGCGAGCGCTGGACGCTGCTGCTGATCCGCGATCTGCTGCTCGGTCCGATGCGCTACAAAGACCTCCTTGCCGGGCACCAGGGGATTGGCACCAACTTGCTGGCCGACCGCCTGCGTGAGCTGGAAGCTGCCGGCATCGTCGAGCGCCGCGTGCTGCCTCCTCCAGCGGGCTCAAGCGTCTACCAGCTGACCGAGTCGGGGAAAGCGCTCGAACCGGCGCTGATCGCGCTCGGACGCTGGGGGGCGCGGTTTCTTGGAGCGCCGCGCAAGACTGACGTCATGGTTCCGCGGGCCTATTTCGTGGCCATGCGTGCGCGCTTCAAGGCCGAGGCCGCCGCGGGCCTCAACGAGACCTACGAATTCCGCATTGGCAACCTGGTATTCGAAGTCCGGGTCGCCGGCGGGCGCTGTAGCACCGGCGAGGGGCCGGCGTCGAACCCCGATGTGATCATGACGATGGACGTCGACACCCTCAACGCGCTGCTGTTCGCCTCGATGACGCCGGCGGCGGCGCTGGCGGCCGGCCGCGTTGATATCAAGGGCGATCCGAAGGCTCTAGAACGATTCATCAACATCTTCGGCTTGCCTCGACTACCGGCGGGCACGGTCGCCAAGCCTCACGCGGTTCGCAGTGCATCGGTCGGCGCAAGGCGCGCGGCGCGCAATGCCGGATAGAGACCAGCGCCCGCACCGGTAAGGATGGCCGCGGCCACGCCACCGCCGAGGGCGAGCAGCTGGTTGAGTTCCAGCGCGTCATCAGCGACAATGACGTCGCCCCATGAACCTGGTTGACCTCGGCATCGTCGTCGTGATCGGTCTTGGTGTGCTGATCGGCTGGCGGAACGGGCTGATCGGACCGCTCCTGGCCGAGGGGACCTTTCTGCTCAGCTACTGGATCGTCTCGACCCACCCGAGCCTGGCCGGACTGGTTCCCTCCACCGTTCCGCGACCGCTGGCGATCTTCCTCTTACCGATCGCGCTGGCGCTGCTCGTCGGTTTCGCCGGCCGCATGGTTTTCCTGACATTTTTCCCGCTGCCGCTGACCCGGCCCCTCGACAAACTCCTCGGCGCCGCCGCCAACGGCGGTCTCGCGTTTGTCATCGTCTATGTCGTCCTGCTCGGCCTGGCCGGCGCCGGTCAGGTGCTCGACCCGCTCACCAAGGTCCGGTCCATCCAGCCGACCCAGGTCGCGGCGATGCAGATGCTGCTGGCCGAGAATCCACAGGCGGCCGGGCTGGTACCGTCGAGTGAGCTCGGTCAACTGGCGACGGTCGCATCGACCCACCCGATTGGGCTAGCCCAGCTCGGCCAGTACGCGAAGGTGATCAACTACTACGAGCGAACACTGCGCCCCCAGCTCGCCACCAGCCAGCTTGCCCCGGTCGTACTTCGATATGGGGCTCGCCTGCCGATCATCGGCCGGCACGTGACGCTACCCAGGGTCTAGCGAGTTGCCCTCCCCTCATGGGAGAGCGCCAGGCCCCGCTGTTGTGGTCCGAGCTCATTGAGATCAAGCGCCTGCTTTCCGCGTTCGCGAGCTCGAGCTCTCCCTTGATTCCGGGAAGCCGCCGCGGGCGGTTTCCCGGCTAGGCGGTCGCAGCGGCCTTGGGCAGATGCTCCTCCACCCAATTCCGCAAGGCGGGGGCGCCGAGGGCGCCCGTCACGCGAGCCGCCTCTTTGCCATGGTCGAAGAGGATCAGGGTGGGGATCCCGCGGATGCCAAAACGCTGGGACAGGTTTGGGGCGCTGTCGGTATTGACCTTGACCAGCTTGATCCGTCCCGGCAGTTCCCTGGCAATCTGCTCGACGATTGGCGAAACGATCCGGCATGGGCCACACCAGGGGGCCCAGAAATCGACGAGCACCGGCAGCGTGCTCTGCTCCACTACCGCCGGAAAATCGGCTTCGCTGGCTTCGGTCAGCCAGGGCAGCGTCGCGCCGCAGGCGCCGCAATGGGGCACCCCACGCGCGGCGGTTCGCACCCGATTCTCCTTGCCACAGTTCGGGCAACGGATCAGCGACGCTTCGTCGGCCATCGCTTCCATGATCTCATCGCGGGATAATCCGGCCGTCATCGATCCACCGCGCCACCGCGACGGCGCCCGTGTGGCAGTGCAGGCCTCGATACAGCCGCTGGAGTTGGGTGCGAACGGTGGCGACGGAGACGCCCAGCGTGAGGGCGACTTGCTTGTCCGCCAGACCGTCTGCGATCAGCTCGACGATCTGCACCTGGCGTCGAGTGAAATGGCTCACAGCAGGCCGTCGCGCTCAGCCTAGTCCCGGCTTGGAGGTTTTCAGCCACGAAGACGGCATTGCGCTCGGCGACGACAACGCCGCCCGACGCGAGCGTACGGGGATCGACGCCGGCCGTGAAACCGTGTTCCTTGGAACAGTGATCCGTTAGCTCGGGGCTAAGGAAGGCCCTGACTGAGTGAGCCTGACCTCAGCCCTCCACATTGGCGGTTTCCGTCCCAATGAACTGGCTCGAGGTGAAGTCGACAACGATCAGGAATGAGCCTTGCCCGCTGATACCCGCGTATACGCCAGTTCCCGACAGAATCGCGAAACTGCCCTCCCCGATCACATGTGGGCTCGCGTTCGGGAAGCTAATTCCTTCAAAGTGCGTGAAGATCGTGCCCTGGTGGCCGACGAACTGCTGATCACCCGACAAGCGCGCCCGATCTGTGCCATCGATCGGGACGAGCGTGATACCTTCGGCGGCCGACGTTCCAGAGTCTTCGAACCGTCCCGACATTACGAAGGTTCCCGCCGTTGACGTTGGTCCAGTCGGATGCAGGCTGAATCCGATGAACAGGCGACTCTCATCGCTATCTTCGCTGGCGCCTGCCACTGCAGGCATGGCCGCCAAGGAAAGAGCACCTGCAGCTCCAGCTAACTTGAGAATGTCTCGACGCGTGATGCCGGTCGACCTATCCATTTATTGACCTCCCTTACGACATCCAGCAGTCTCACGCTCGTTTCCCACCAAGCTAGCACAGGAGCAGGTAGCCCAAGTTGCGACAGGATCCTTGACGACGCAGACCATCTCCTTATTCGGCTGTCGCACACTGGGCAGCCTCTTCGTGGTCGTGCGCAAGGTCACGCCGGACAAGGTGATCGAGGCGCTCAAGCCGTACGGCGGCACGGTCCTCAAGACCTCGCTCACTCATGAGGACGAAACCCGGCTGCAGGAGGCGCTTCGGGGCAAGGTCGCGGCGGGCGTCAGCTCGTAACGCTCACCGCCCGAAGTTGATCGCTGGGCGCGGCCGTCACGAGCACGGCCGCCGCCCCGTCATAAGGGCCGAGCAGATCCTGCCGATGCATCACCAGCATCAGCTCGACACCGTGAAGCCGCGCGATTTCGACCAATTCGTCGACAACGTTTTCGGCCGGCAGCAGCGGCTGGTCGTCGAAGGGGCATGTCCCGGGCAGCAACGACAGGAAGTGATGGGCGCGGCAGACAAAGCCCGGCCTCGCGAGGTCGTCGTCGAGGAAAAGCTGACGCATCAGAAAAAGGTTGGCGGCGCCGATCACCATCTCCAACCCAGCGGCCAGGCGGCCGTGCCCCTGGTAGAACCCGAGTTCGCCAAGGTCCGCCTCCTCTTCCCTCTTTCGGAGTTCCGCAAGCGCGCCCTCCAGGGCCGAGCGGCGCTGATTGGGGCCACCCCCCGGGGACAGCTGGAGACGCGCGAACACCCGCTCGTGGAGCGCCTTGGGAAGATAGTCTTCGAACTCCTGGATCACCGTTGCCTCGCCGATGAGTGCGAGGAGGTCACAACCTCGCTCCCGAAAGAGACGGTCGGCCAGCAGCACGGATGATTTGAACTGCCATTTGACATGCATGAGCCGATGCCGCTCTTCCTTGCCTGGACGATGGGGGTCCTCGGTCTTTCTCGGAAGATCCTCTTTGACCGATTGAATTGCCTGCTCGTAGCCGAGCTCGTAGATCGAGAAGGTCGTCACATCCATCGAAACATCGAGGACGAGCAGCCGATGCTGCCCCTCCATGATCGCCTCGAGCGGTTCGACATAGGGATCGCCGTCGATGGTCAGCGAGTCTGCGACCCGGACTGGCAGCGGCATGATCCAATTGAGCTGGGCACCGCTCTTGAAGATGACGAGGGCACGACCGCCCGCCGGCTCGTACCCCTCGAGAAATTCCTGTATTTCTCGCAGGTCTTCGGGAACGCGGAGGCGCTGGGCATGGGACAGGGATTCAACGTACGGTTTTCTGGCCTCGAGCTCCCGATGCCGGAGGCTGTGGAAGATGCTGAGGAATCTGGGCTGGTCCGCAGGGAGAAGCCGGTCGGGGGAGAAGTTCAAGTACAGGGTGACGACCGGGACGTCATAGTTCTGGCGGGCGATCTCCCGTAAATCCTCGCGGCTGATGAACGGTCGCTGGGCTAACGCCTCTTTGAGGGTCTTGCCCTCGGGCACCTGCTCGGCCGCGCGGGCCATCACACTCGTCGTCCTGCTCCCGCGCACGTGCCGCTCGCGCTCCTCGATCGTCTCCCAGGTTGTCGACATCGCTGCTCCTTACGCCCTATCCATCCCTTCGTTCGATCATAGGCCTCGTCACCAATCACAACTCCGCAGAGCGTAGCCTGAGGGCGTCGCATCAGGCACAGATGGAGGCGAACTAGCGATGGCTCAGCAGTTGGACACGTGCAAGGGCTGGTGCTGCGACGGCCGAACGTGGTCGGAGCATGCCGAGGATGATGAGAGCGGCGAGTGCTGTCAGCCGCCGGGCAAGCAGATCAGCGACCTCCCGACGGAAGCCAGGCGCAAGGCAGAAGACCGCCTTCTGGAGATGCCGGCATCCCCCTAACTCCAGTCGCGCCAGGACCGCGTCATCGCCAGCCGGGCGTCGGCGAATCGCGCCCGCAGCACGGCCAGCGCGGCCGCCCCACCTAAGAGAAGGATGGCGACCAGGCCGAAGACGATGAAGAGCGGCACTTCCTGGATCAGGATGACGAGGGCCCGCAGACTCGCCAACGCCGCGCCGGCAGCGCCGGCCAGGACCAGGGCCCGGCTGCGGGTCGCGATCCCGACCAGCAGCGCAGCGATCCCCTCGCACAGCAGGACACCCGCGTAGAGCGACGCCGACAGCGCCGGATCGAGCGTCTGAACGGCGGTCGTCCCCAGCAGCACGGCAGTCCCGGTGCCGATCATGGCATTGGCCATCGACGATGTCGGCGTCACGAATCGCCGGTCGGCGTGAAGCATGATCCCGCCGGCGACCAGCGCCAGCCCAGGCGCGACAACATACCACTGCGGGTTGCTGGCGCCGAGATAGTGCGCGATCCAATAGCTCCCCAGCGCGGCGGTGATGAGCGCGATGTAGTCGAAGGCCGCCGTCGCATGTGCCGACGCGTCGACCGCCAGCATCAATGCCAGGGCCCACGTCGCCGCCAGTGCCGCGAAGGCGCCCGCACTCCCACTCATCGCAAAGTCCGGGGAGGCAAAGCACCCCGTGACCGTCAATACCATCAGCCCCAGCCCGCTGTAGCCGTGCATCCTGCTCCACGTCTCGCGCGGCTTGCTCTTCCAGAGGAAGGCGGCGGAGTAGATGACCCAGGCAACCAGCGTGAAGGTCAGCGGATACCATTGCGGCGCCGCCGACGCCGCCATCAAGAGGCTAAAGACGCCCGTGACGGCGCTGATGCTCGCGGCGGGAACGCCGTACGGGACCTGCTCGAGGGCGGTCGTGACGTAGATGGCGGCGGCGTAAGCCAGTAGCGCGAAGCCAAGGATGGTCGTGTCCTGCTGCTCGGCGCCAAGATAGACGACCGCCAAAGCCACCGCCCCCGCCCACGCATACAGGGGCAGCCGCCATCTCCGGTCGGCCACGACGCGATGGAGCGCAACCGCGATCGCCGTGAAGACGACGGGGAGCGGACTGAAGATCAGGACCAGCGTGCTGGGGCCGGGGTTCGGCGGGGGCGGGATGACGACCTTGAGCAGCCAGTACCAGCCGTAGGTGAAGAACGCCCCGGCGAGGTAAAGCCACTCCGGACGCTTGCCGTCGACCGCCATGAAGACGCCCATCGCGGCCGCAACCATCAGGATGGTTGCGCGCAGCCCCTCCTGCTCGACTGGGATGGCGGCCGCGATCACCGCCTGGACCGCGGCCGTCACATAAAAGAAGGTATGCATCCGGGTGCCACGGTAGAAGCGGGCGACGACCGCTTTGCCGATCGCCAACACGAGGAACTCGATCGCGAGCGCGCTGGCAGGTAGCGCCAGCGCCTGGTTGAGCGTAATGGTGGTCAGAGTCACGCCGATCGCGACCGTCCACTGCATCGACCGGCGCCGGGACAGCCACGAATAGAGCGCGTAGGCGATGGTCAGCGCGCCGAAGGTCGGGGCGAGATACGAGAATGCCTGCGCTGAGACAGCCGCGCCCTGCGTGATCTGGACAAGCGCCGGGTAAGCGCTCCAGCCGATCGCGATCAGCGCGACCGCGTGCACGAACGGCTCGGCCGAGCGTGCGAACGCGGCACCCACCGATCCGAAACGGTCGCCTCGAAATGCGACGACACTAAAGAGCCCGACCAGCGGCGTCAACGCCAGTCCGCTCCAGTCGCCGAGTTCCAGCGCGTTGATGCCGGCGATCCAGGCTAGGACCAGCGCGCCCAGGCTCAGGGCCGGCGCCAGACCGTCGCCGCGAAGCCTGGCATCGAGACCATAGAGTAGGGCGATCACCGCCAGCGTCGCCGCCGTCGGATACCACACCGATCCGATGGAGAGATCCGCCGAGGTGGCGGTCGCGAGGATCCCCCAGGCCGCCGCGATGCCGGCCGCGCCGGTGATCAGCCCTTCGGGTTCAGAGGCGAAGAGGTCGCGGATCACCGGGCGTCGCGATGCCACGACGATATAGAAGGCCATCACCGGCGTGAACGCGAGACCACGCCATGGCCAGATCTCGATCCCGTTGAGCAGGCACAGCCACGCCAGGCCGAGCGCCACCATGGCGGCGAGGCCGCCATACCGCTTGGCCGAGAGCGTCGCGTACCAGGCATAGAGGAAGGCGACCACCGCCAGCGTGGCCGCGCCCAGGACCCAGGCCCGACTGAGCGAGCCGTCGAGGACGGTGCTCGCGGAGTAGACCGTCCAGCCCAGGGCGAGCACGGTCGCGAGGTGGATGAACGGCTGGCCATAGGTCGCGAACACGATGCCGACGCCCGGGATCCGGCGGGACCGATAGGTCGCGAGGATATACACGGCGATCAGCGGCGTCAGCAACAGCCCGGTTAGCGGCTCGAGGTCGACAAGGTGGAGCGCAGCCACCCAGGTCGCACCGAAGAGGGCCATCGCGACGAAACCGCCCAGCGCGCTGCGGGCGAGGACGGCGTAAGCAATGTAGACCACTGCCAACTCGGCAGCGTTCACGGTGACAACCGTCCAGTCGACCTGGTCCGCGCCGGCAACGAAGGCAAAGGTCCAGCCGACGACGCCGAGCGCCGCGACGTGGACGGCGATGTCGGCGAAACGCGCGAAGGCGGCATGAAACGTCTTGAATCCCACCAAGCCATGTCCCATCACGAGGTAGGCGGCGACCATCGGGACCAGCAGCGCTCCTCTCCACTGGCCAGCGTCGACCAGGTCGATGCCGGCGCCCCAGGCGATCGCCATCGCGACCAGGCTGAGCAGCGCATAGCCCCGGGACTCGAGGCGGACGGCGAGCGCGCCATAGAGCAGCGCACACGAGGTCCCGGCGATGGCGACGGCAAGATCGCGCGATAGACCATATTGCGCGAGCACGAGGAAGACCCAGGCGGCGATGAAGGTCAAGGGCACCATGAGCGCCGCAATGGCGATGTAGGTGCGACCCACGAGCCGCATCGCCGGGAGCCGGAAGCAGATCCAGCCGGCGATACCGAAGACCAGGTTGAGGATGAGCACGCCGGCGAACCGGGCCGTGCTGTCGACGGCGGTGAAGGCGGAAAGCTCGAAGAGCAGGGTCGCCACGATCAGGAGGAAGGCGCCCACATACGAGAGGATCAGGATGCTGCGGTCCGCGAAGAATTCTCGCAATCCTTCCCTCCCCCTCGGAGAAGTCTCCCTCCCGCGTTGGGGGAGAAGGTCGGGGTGGGGGGTCGGCAGCGTGGGCTCGGTCCCTCCCCCGCTGGGGGTAGGCACGGAGGGCTCGGTCCCTTCCCCGCTGGGGGTGGCCAGGGAGGGGGCCGTTTCAGAAACCTCCGCGCGATGGGCCGCCGCGATGATGTGTTCGGCCGCGTCGAGTCGGGTCTGGTACTGGGTTCGAAGCGCGGCGATCGCCGCCTCGGTCAGGTCACCCTCGGGCTGGAGCCGCGCGATCTCCTCGGTCAGGATGAACTTGAGGCGCTCAACTTCCTTCACCACCAGCTGTAGGCCAATGGGGCTCAGGCGGCCGCCCTGCTGCACGGCCGTCGCCCACTCGACGAGGTAGGCACCACCCTGACCCGCAACACGCTCCCAGTCCAGGCCCATGACTATCTCTAACAACGGCGTAACGGTCGAAAATGGTCAGGCTGGCGACGAGATTGGTTGGTGCGGACGCGGCTCACGGGACCGAAGCCCGACCAGCACGGCGAGGACCAGCGCGATGGCGCCCGCCACCACCAGACCAGACCGAACACCGGCGGCGGATGCGACGAAGCCACCGATCAGCGGGCCGAAGCCAAAGCCGAGCGAGATCGCGCTCGAGCTGACTCCGAAGATGGTCGCCTGGACGCTGGCCGGCGACTCGAGACCGATCATGGCTCCAAACGCCGGGATCAAGGAGCCGCTAACGAAGCTACTGATCACGAAGGCGGAGATGGTCAGCGCGGGCGTGCCGGCGGCGGCGGTGGCAAGCAGCGCGAACCCCATCAGGACGGCCGCGGACGTGGTCAGCCTGCGATAGTTGCTGCGGCGGAGCACACGCGAGTAGGTGACGGCGGCCAGCGCCGTCGCAATCCCGGCGGCCGCGAAGGTGACGCCGGTGAGCGACTGCGCGTCTTTCGCGCCGGTCAACTCCAGCAGGCGCAACACCACGAGCTGTTGGGCGGCGCCGTAGCTGGTCTGCTGCAGGGCCTGCGCGACCATCAGCACGGCGAGCGCCTGGATCGTTCCCGGCCGGGCGCCCCGGAGCACCTGCATTGTCGGCGGGGTTGTGGCGCGTGCCCGCCGTGGGCTTTCTCGCACGACCAGCAGCACCGGAATCGTGGCCAGCAGCAGCAACACACCGCCGCCGACGAAGATGGCGCGCAGGCCCAGCACATTGGCCGCCAGCCCCCCGGCAGCCGGGCCCGCCGCATTGCCGAGCGAGATCGCGGAGTTCAAGATGCCCAGCGCCCACGCAAGGTGGGCACCCGGCGTTTCAGTCGCCACCAGTGCCGTCGCCGCCGCCACCGTCCCGGAGCTTGCCCCCTGTACGCCGCGCAACACGGTCAGCTGCAGGGCCGACTGGGCCAGCCCCATCAGCCCGACCGAGAGGCCGCCACCGATCATCGCGCGGACCAGCATCGGCTTGCGCCCATAGCGATCGGCGAGCCGCCCCCAGATGGGGCTGGTGAGCGCGAGCGCGAAGCCGGTTACCCCCGCCGAGATCCCGGTCCAGAAGGCGAGCTCGCGCCCGTTTGGAATGTGCAGCTCGCGGTGGAGAAAGAGCGGCAAGAACGGAAAGGCAAAGGAGAAACCCAGGATCGCAGTCAGCTCGGCCACCCAGAGGGCGGCCAGGTTGCGGCGCCAATCAACGGTGGACTGCGGCGGCGCGGGCTCCGGGGCTGGCTCAGCGGCCGGCGGATCCGGGGGCACATTAGTAAGGATGCGCTAGCCGAGCCTGGGCGGGTTACCACATGGATAAGGAATTAAGGATGCGATCGGGCGAGCAGCAGGAGGTGCCCCCCGCTTGCATTGGGTCCCACCATGCGATCGATGCCCTTTGGTGCGTCCGGTGGTGCCTGCAAGTGTGCACGAAGGCCACTGGAGAAGCATTGCGAGCTGCGTAGGCTGAGCTTGCCGCGCGCGAGGCCAGTCTCTTGGGCAGTAAACATCTCGCTGTGAAGCCGCCTGCCAGCGAAGCTGCTCGCCCAGCTCGGCCATCAGTCGCACCACCTGCTCCCGCGCACATCCAGCAGCTGCTCTTGTTGCAGCGCATGGCGGGCAATCAGGCGGTTCAGAACCTGCTTGGCGCGCAGCGGGCCGAAGCGCGCAGCGGGACTCAGGTCGTCGAGCCGGAAGCTACTAGCACGACACCGGTGCAGCGATCGTTTCTGGGGAGCCTTTGGGGCGGCGTCAAGAAGGCCGCGTCCGCAGCCTGGGGCGGCATCACGGGCGTCGCCTCGAGTGTGTGGGCGGGAGCAAAGTCGCTTGGCAGCGGCGTTCTCGGCTGGCTCAAGTCGGCGAGTAGTGCGGCGTGGGGCGCGATCAAGTGGTTCGGCGGCAAGGCCTGGACGGTCATCAAGGCGGTGGGCACCTGGGGGTGGGAAAAGCTCTCACTGCTGGGATCCCTGGCCTGGTCCTTCATCTCGAAGATTCCTGGACGGCTATGGCGCATCCTCCTCGACGGCTGGCACGGGATCGTGGGCATCCTGGGCTGGCTGTGGACCGGGCTCAAAGGTCTGGCGGGAGCCGGATGGGAGGCGCTGGTTGGGATCTTTTCCTGGCTCGGATCGGGTCTGTCCGGGGCGCTGAAGTGGCTCGGCAAGGGACTGGCCGGCGGCGCGGCCTGGGCCATCGATTTCATCAGCGATCCCAGTGCCGAAAAGCTGCTCCACGGGCTGCTGAGCACGGTCGACTGGGTGTGGAGCGGCATCACGGGCTTTGCGCACTGGGGCTGGAACGGCGTGGTGGCGGCCGCGAAGTGGGCCTGGTCGGGCATCAAGGCGTTCGGCAAATGGCTATGGGCCGGAGTGCTCGGCGGGCTGACCTGGGCTGGCACCCTTCTGCTGCACCTGCTGGAGCTCGTCGGCGTCGCGGAGGCTCTCGAACTGCTCTGGGGACTCATCTTCAGGCTCCGCAAGCTGACCTCTGGCGAGCAGAGTGCCTCCGAATCGGTGCATCCGAAGGGACTGATCCCCTACTGGGAGGTCCGGGTGGACGATGACTCCGTGCTGATCAAGATCGGCACCACCCTGGCGAGCTGGTTCAAGACGAAAGTCAGCCCCGGCGCCATCACCACCATGCACGTCATCCACGCTCCGAAAGCCGGACTCACCCTGCCCGTTGCCGTGCACGAGCTGACTCACGTCGCGCAGTACGAGCTCGTGGGAGCGGTCTACATGCCGGAGGCTCTCCACGCGCAGGGCACCGCCGTGGGTTACGACTATGGCGACCTGACTGCTGCCAGAGCCGCCGGCCAGCACTTCGCCGACTTCAACCGGGAGCAGCAAGCGTCGATCTGCGAGGACTACTACGACGTTACCCATGGGTTGAAGCCGGACTACGGAGCGACCGAGCCAGAGCTCGACCCCTTCATCGCGGACATGCGGGCGCTGAAGTTCTGAGTCGGGCCTGGACCGCCACTGTTGCCAGGGTGCGACCTTTCCCCTCAGCAGTTAGCTCGTCGCTGGCCGGCTCGCAGCGATAGCGGCGGCGTCGGCCCACCGGGAACGGCCCGAGCGTGACCGGGAACGTGCGTTTGCGAACGCAATTTCCGGGTTGCCCCGCAACAAAACCTGCAATAACGTTCCCGACAGAAAGCCGGGACAGAACTCGAAGAGGTCCGATTCCTGGAGAAAGGTATCTGTCGCCGGAGGTACCGCCTTTCTCCACTCGGAGAGGGACGAGACGGAAAACGGCAGCGCTGCCGCACCGCCGCCCATCCGCCTCGCCGCGACCGCACGGTGACGAAGTGGTGGGTTGCGTGCGCCGATTCCCCAGGGACATGCAACCCATCCCTCTATCTCCATCACCAGGCCGCGCGCAGCAACTCCCTGACGTCGGCCTCGCTGACCGGCCTCGGGTTGGCCTGGATGGTGCTGTTGCCGGCGGCCTCCACCGCGACCGAGTCCAGCACCGCTTCGCGCACGCCCGCATCGCGCAGCCGCCCTGGCACAGGAAGCGAAGCGACCAGCGCCGCCGCCGCCCCGGCCGCGGCATCCGGGGGCGGCCTCTCCCCTCCCCACTGGGGGACGGCAGCGTGCGGAATGTCCCTCCCCCTCTGGGGGAGGGTAGGGTGGGGGCCCGCACCCATCGCATCCGCGATCGCGGCCATCGCCTCCGGCGCGGCCGAGGCATTGAAGCGCATCACGTGCGGCAGCATGATGGCGTTGAGCACGCCATGCGCCACGCCGGTGCGACCACCAAGCACATGGCAGAGGCCGTGGTGGAGAGCCATCGTCGCATTGGCGATGCTGAAGCCCGCCAGGTACGCGCCCCGCAGCAGCTCCTCGCGCGCGTCGATGTCGTCGCCGTCCGCGACGCAACGAGGCAACGACTGGGCGATCAGCCGGATCCCCTCGAGCGCCACCGGCGGCACCACCGGATTGACGTCGCGTGCGTAGCAGGCCTCGACGCAGTGCGCCAGGGCGTTCATGGCGGTAGAGGCGGTGAGCTCGGGTGACAGGTCGAGCGTGACCTCGGGGTCGTAGATCACGAGTTTCGGCAGCACCGCCGGGTCCCGCTGCACCCGCTTCTGTCCCGCCGCTCGATCGGTGATCCCGACCACCGGCGTCATCTCTGACCCGGCGTAGGTCGTGGGGATGGCAATCAAGCTATTTCCCTCTCCCAACACGATCCCCTTCCCCACCCCGATCGCGCTGCCGCCCCCCATTGCGACTACAACGTCGACTTGCGACTTGGCGGCGAGCGTCCGCGCCGCGTCCACTGCCTCGCGGGGAACGTGTGGCGCGACGTTGGTGAACTCAGCAACCAGCCGCGAGCCGAGTGATGTCCGCACGCGATCGGCATCGGCGGAGACCCGCAGACTCGGCGTGCAGACGAAGAGGACGCGCTCACCGAGCGCCCCGGCCTCGCCGCCGACGCGAGCGATCGCCCCGCGCCCAAAGAGGACGCGGGGCGCGTTGAGTGTCCAGCCGTTACTGGGCGAGCTGGCGGCCCTCCATCACTTCGAGCGGATCGGCCTCGATCTCCAGCAGTTCCCCATCCGGGCCTTTGAAATACAGCGAGTTCTCCACCCGATCCGGGCCGAAGTACTCGATGCTGCGCCTGTCGAGCTCGCCGCGGATGCGATCGAACTGCTCGCGCGGCACTGAAATCGAGACATGGTGCATGCCCCCGATCGATTCCCGCGTGGGCGGCATCGGATCCTCCGGGAAATCGAAGAAGGCGAGCAGGTTGCCGTGCCCGAGGTCATGGAAGAAGTGGGTGGAGCTCGCCAGGTCGCGGTTCTCGAACAACTCGACCAGCGGGAAGCCGAGCACCTCGCTGTAGAACTTGATCGTCCGTTCGATGTCCGAGCAGATCAGCGCCAGGTGGTGAATGCCCCGGGCGCTGGTCGCCGGCCGCTTCTGCTTCGGCTTGAGATACGCCTGCTTGAGCGCCTCACGCTTCGCCTCGTAGTCGACCTTCGTGGTGGCCATCGCAACCTCCTTCCCTAGATTTTGAAGAAGAGGCGCCGGATGCGATAGGCGAGCGCACGGTCGCCGATGGCCGCTCCGCCCGGGAAGCGTTGGTACGCGGTGAGCACCCAATCATTCGGATCGAAATTGAAGACGACCGGGCACGCGGCGACACTCGCCTCCTCGTAAGTCAGCTTGCCATCCTTGAGCTGCAGCTTCCAGCTACCGCCCTGGTCGCCACTGACGCGGACACCCCAGGTCGCATCCAATCCCTTCGCCTGTTCCGCGTCGACCGTGTTCTGTAGGACGATGAACATGATCGGGATCAGCGTGTTCGCCGCATCGTCGCTCAGCGGCTGCATCTCGCCAAGTCCCGCTCGAATGTCCCAGCTATGTACGGAGTAGTCGACGAGTTGCCAAACCGGATAGATGGATGCTGGAAGCGGGCCCATGTACACATGGGGCACGACCTCGTTAGCCCATTGATCCGGCGTCAGGGCATCGAAGATCTCGAAGAGCTTGGCCGACGACTCCTTGAGCCGGGCGATCAGTTGCGTACGCGACGAGGTACGAAAACTCTTCGCTGCGTCATCGAGCATTTTGGCCATGCCGGTCACGCCCAACGGTTCAGGGAACGGCTGCTTCGAGCGAGCGAGATTGAACCGCTTGATATAGCCCTCGGTGACATCAACCAGGTGCCCCACCTGGTCCCGGATCTCCCACTCGGTGCAGGCGGTCGGCGTCTTCCAGGTCTCGTCGTCGGTGTTGTCGATGAGGTCGTAGAAGGTCTGGCGCTCCTTGCGGACGACCTTCAGCAGGTGGTCCTTGGCTTCCGGAGCGAAAGTGTTGATGCGAGCCGGTCGAACTTCGACGCTCATACAGCCTCCTCCTGTTCAGACCCTTCTTCAACTCCCCTCAGGGGGAGTGGCGAGGGTTGAAGACGCTCCTAGAATGCACCCGAACCAGGCAAAAAACAAGCTGGAAAGCCGGGCACTATTCGTTCCATTGGGAGATGGGTTGGCTGCGGCGGGGCAACGAGCGGAACGTCTATGCCGGCCTGCGCCAACAGATGCTGACTCTCGATCCAGCGACGGTCCATCTGGCGCCCTCGGCCGAGCACCCCCACGTCTTCGCCGGGCTGATGGAGATGGGCGTGGGCGGCGACGTCGTCACCCTGGTGGTCGTCGCCGACGGCACGACCAGCTTTATTGGAGTACCGGCGGTGGCATCATCGGCGCGGGCTTCCACGAACGGGTCAAGGGGCCAAGCAAGGGCTTCCTGGCCGCGCTCGAGCAGCACGTCGCCGAGCTTGGCGCCGACCCCGACGGTGCGACGCCGACCGCAGGCATGATCCATTTACGAGCGCTCACCTTTGATCGCCGCCGCTTGCTCGGCGCCGGCCCCGAGGCGGACTTCGCCGAGAAACGGAATCCCATGTGGGATGTCTTCTTCGCCGGGCATGCGCTGATCGCCGCGATTCGGAAGCTGCCGAATGTCCAGAAAGCCTCCTGAGTAGATAATTCGGCCATGTACGACGCGGCCGCCTGGCACGACTATTTCATGATGGTGGGCGGCGGTGCCGCCGCCCTGACCGGCCTGGTCTTTGTCGCGATGTCGCTTCATCTTGACCAGATTGCCCTGAACCCTGCTCACCGGCACCGAGCTCGAACCGTCCTCACCGGCCTGACCGCCGTGTTCATTCGTTGTGCGCTCGTCTTGATGGCCAAACAGAGCGGTCAGGCGGTAGCTCTCGAGCTGATCGTCGTGCTGATCGGGGTTGAGCTGGTGCTCTATCGCAGCATCCGTCAGGCATTAGCGGCAACCGACGCCTCAGATCCGGCATTGCTCTGGCGAACAATCGGCAGCTTTGCCTGCCTGGTCATCGAACAGGCGGGCGCCTTTGCCCTGTTTTTCGGCAACGCGAGCGGGCTTTATGCGGTCGGCGTCGGGATGATGGCGTCGTTCGTCTTCATGGTGACCGGCGCCTGGCTCCTGATCGTTGGTGTCAGGCGGGAGGAGGCCGCCCAGGCGAGCGCTTGATGAACGGCTGTGTGATATACGGATCACGTGTCCCACGCCGATGCGCTAGAGAGTCAGCGTAGAGCCCCCGTCGTCTGCCCCACCTCGATCAGGTGGCCATCCGGGTCTCGGATATACGCGCGGATCTCCCGGCCATGGTCCTTCGGCTCGGTGAGAAACTTCGCGCCTCTGGCCGACCAGTCTTTATAGGCTTTCTGAATATCCGCGACTCGGATGTTGAGGAAGGCGCTCGTGCGGTTCGGGTCAGGCGGCGTCGTCAGCGTGACGGTCGGTTTGTCGTCCGTTGGCCCGCCGCCCTCATTCAGGATGAGCCACGAGTTGGCGACCTTCATGATCACCGGGTCACGCTCGATGAGCACCTTGCCGTCGAAGACCTTCTGGTAGAAGTCACGCGCGCGATCCTGGTCGGCGACGACCAGGAAGTGGGTGAGAACGAAACCGTCTTTTGGTGCCGGAAAGTCATCGGGGTTCATGTCGGACCTCCATTTGCCTTGCCTCACGCGGTGTTACGCCGCCTCTGGATAGTTTCCATTGTGGTGCCCTGGCGGTGGGCACCGACGTTGGCAATTGCAATCAGCCGGCCGGCGCGGTCACGTGATCGAGGATCTGGTCGGTGACGGCCTCGGGCTGCTCGACGGTCGCCAGGTGTGGGGCGCCGGGGATGACGACGATCTCGGCGCCGGGGATCCTTCGGGCGATTTCACGAGAGTGGTCGGGCGGCGTCGCCTGGTCCTCGGCGGCGGCGACAACAAGGGTTGGCGCCCCGATCCGCGGCAAATCCTCGCGCAGGTCCATCGCCGCCAGCGCCTCGCAGGTGGCGGCATAGCCTTCGGGCGGGGTTGCCAGCAGCAGCGCCTTGATCCGGGCGACGACATCCGGCCGGCGGGCCACGAATGCCGGCGTGAACCAGCGACCGATGACGGCGTCGGCGATCGCGGCCATCCCCTGCGCGCGCACGAGCGTGGCCCGCGCAGCGTAATCGTCGGGCCGGGGCATGCGCGCGGCCGAGCAGCAGACGACGAGTCGGTCGACGCGCTCGGGCGCGTTGGCGGCGAGCCACAGGCCGACCATCCCCCCGAGGGAGAGCCCACAGAACGCCACCCGCTCGAGCGCGAGCCGGTCGAGCAGGTGCAGCAGGTCCCGGCCGAGGTCCTCGATCCGGTAGGGGCCCGCCGGGACGGGCGAACCGCCGTGGCCGCGGTGGTCGTAGCGAACCACCCGCAACGCTGCGGAAAGGCGCGCCACCTGCGGGTCCCACATCGCCAGCGACAGGCCGAGTGCGTGCGAGAGCACCAGCACCGGCCCGGCCGCGGGCCCTTCTGTCTGGTAGTGGACGTCAATCGGCGGTGGCAGCGTGGTCATACTCCTTGCGCAGAACGTCTTTTGCCACCCGATGGGTCGGTGTCATCGGGAGCGACTCACGAAAGACGATCCGGCTGGGAATTTTGTACGGCGCCAGCCGTTTCGCCGCCCAGGCCTTGAGCGCGGGCTCGTCGCGGCTCACTCCTTCGCGCAGCACCACCACAGCAACCACCTCCTCCTCGATCAACCCGGCCGGAACGCCGAACACCGCTGCCGCACTCACCGCCGGATGCGCGCGTAGGGCATCCTCCACCTCCGTCGGCGCGATGTTCTCGCCACGGCGACGGATCATCTCCTTATACCGCCCAGTCAGGAACACGTCGCCATCCCGGTCGCGGAAGCCGGCATCGCCGCTGTGAAGCCATCCGTCCTTAAGGGTGGCGGCCGTCACCTCCGGCGCATTCCAGTAGCCGGGCGTCATTACCGGGTTCCGGAAGCAGAGCTCGCCGACCTCGCCCGGTTCCGCATCGCCACCGTCCCGCCGAACGATGCGAAGCTCGTTTTCGAAAGCGCGCGATGCCGGCTGCCGCGGACGTCCGATACTGCCGGCCTTCATACGCGAGGTCGCGGTCTCGGCGCAGCCGAACGGGTTCTCGCTCATCCCGTAGCCCGTCATGATGCGGACGCGGAAGCGCGCCTCGAGCTGGTCGCGCTGCGCCGGTGGTGGCCCGGGCGCAGCGTAGATCGTGCGCAGCGATGATTCGACCCACGTGCTTTCAGGCTGTGCTGCCAGGAACTCCAGCATCGCGCCTACCACGTTCACCGATGTCACCTCGAGAGCGCGGGCGTCCCGCCAGAAGGTGGAGGCGTGGAATCTCGGGGTCAGCGCGAGACTAAAGCCATGCGCCAACGCGGTCATCAGCGAGTAGGCCTGGGCGTTGATGTGAAACAGCGGCAGGCAGGCCCATACCCGCTGTGCTCCGCGAAGCCCGAGCCAGCCGGGGAATGCATATCCGGTCTCGGTGTAGGCCACGTGGCGGACCATGACACCTTTAGGCCGGCTGGTCGTTCCCGACGTATACACGATGGCCGCGGGGACCTCAGGCGGCCCAGGCGCCGCCGGCGCAGGCCCCAATGCTTGGGCCGCGCCGTCGAGTGCGTTCACCTCACCAGGCAGAAGGCTGACCCGCGGCTGGAGATCTGTGGCCAGGTAGTCGAGCTCGGTCTGGGTGAGATCAGGATTGACAGCGGCCGGGATTCCACCCGCCCAGATGGCGCCGAGCCAGACGTGAACCAGGGCCGGTGAGTTCGGCGCTGCGATCAGTACGCGGTCACCCGCCCCGAGGCCGCGCTTTTTTAGCGCCGTGGCGGCCCGACCGACGGCCGCCGCCAGCGCGCCGAAGGTCTCCGATCCATCCGTGGTGATGATGGCTGGTGCCTCACCGAAGCGCTCGGCCGCCGCGGCAACCAGCTCCGGCACGCTGGCGAAGCTCACTCAGCTGGTTTTCCCTCCCTCGTGGGCGAGGGCCATCGTCTTTTCCCTCCCCCGCGGGGGGAGGGTCAGGGTGACGGCTCAGCACCTCGTCGGCGACCCGAAACGCCGTATGCGCGGCCGGGATGCCGCAGTAGATGGCCGTCTGCAGCAGCACCTCGCGCAGCTCGCCGACGGTGACGCCGTTGCGCAGGGCGCCGCGTAGATGCAGGGCCAGCTCGTCTGGTCGATTCAAAGCCACAGTCATCGCGACCGTGATGCAGCTGCGCGTGCGACGATCGAGACCGGGGCGCGACCAGATCTCGCCCCAGGCGTAGCGCGTGATCAGGTCCTGGAAGTCTTTCGTCAGGGGCGTCGCGCCCTGTGCCCGATCCACGTATGCGTCGCCGAGCACTTCGCGGCGAATTTTCATCCCGCGTTCGCGCCGCTCGTCGTCGTTCATCCCTCTCCTCTCTGAGCACGATACGCGGCAAGGGCGCGATCGATCAGCAAGCCGGCGACGCCGAGATACCCGGCCGGGTCGAGGGCGACGGCCAGCTCGTCCGCATTGAGATGGGCGGTGACGGCCCGGTCCTCGCTGAGCACATCCTTCAATGGCCGGCCGGTCGAGGTCGCCGAGGCAACGGCGGCGTCCACCAGGACCCGCGCCATGACCCGGTCGACCCGCTCCCCAAGCATCATCACGACGTGCTCCGCCATGATGCGGCCTCCGGTCAGGTCAAGGTTGCGTCGCATCCGGTCGGGATCGACCTGTAGCCCGGCCAGCAGCGACCCCAGCCTGAACACCGCGCCCCCGGCGAGGCGGAGCGTCTCCGCGAATGCCGGCCACTCCGCCTGCCAGGCGCCGGCGGCCCGCTCGTGTTCCTGGACCATCGCCCCTTGCAGCACGGCGATTTGAGCGTTGATGCCTCGCACCGCGGCAAGGATCTCGATCGCATCGACCGGGTTGTGCTTGTGGGGCAGCGTTGAAGATGTACCGCGTCCCGCGACCGCGCGCTCGGAGATCTCGCCGACCTCGGTCTGCGCAAGGAGCGCCACATCCAGGGCAACCTTCCCGGCGACGCCCGCAGCGATCCCCAGGGCGGTCGCCACCTCGACCACCCGTGCTCGCGCGGTGTGCCATGGCAGCGTTGGTTCCGCCAGCGCGAGCTCGCCCGCGAGCTCGCGGGCGACATCGAGCCCGCGGTCCGACAACGCGGCCATGGTGCCCGCCGCTCCACCGAACTGCACCGCCAGCCGGGTGCGCCGAACCCGAATGAGCTCCGATCGCGCCTCGACGATCGCGATCAGCCAGCCGGCCGCTTTCAGCCCGAAGGTGGTTGGGAGCGCCTGCTGCAGCAGCGTGCGCGCCGCCATCACGGTCGCGCGGTGGCGATCGGCGAGCGTCGCGGCCGAGGCGGCCGCCAGGTCCAGGTCCGCGAGGATGAGGTCGAGGCCGCGCCGCGCGATCAACATCATCGCGGTGTCCAGGACGTCCTGGCTGGTCGCGCCGCGATGCAGATAGGGAGCCGCCTCCCTCGGCACGGCGGCCCGCAACGCATTGAGCAGCGGAATCACGGGATTCGCACTGCGGACTGCGGCCCTGCCGAGTTGAGCCACATCGAAGTCGTCAACCCGACAATGACTGGCGATGCCATCGGCCGCGCTCGCCGGGACGAGGCCGACTCGCGACTCGGCTCGTGCCAGCGCCGCCTCGACGTCGAGCATGGCCTGCACCCAGGCGCGGTCCGACACCGTGACCAGCATCACATCGGTGCTGAGGCTCGGCCCGAAAAGCGCGTCAGATGGCAAAGAAGACCGTCTCCCGTTCGCCCTGCAGCCTGACGTCGAAGTGCAGCACGCCACCGCAATTCCGCGCGATCAGCGTCTCCCGCCGCGCCGGCTCGACGAGGTTCAGAACCGGATCGGTCGCGTTCGCCGCCGTCTCGTCAGGAAAATACAGCCGCGTGACCAGGTGACGGAGCAGGCCGCGGGCGAAGACGGTGATGTTGAGGTGAGGCGCCTGCACGCGTCCGTCCGGCGCCGGCGTGGCGCCGGGCCTGAGGGTGAGGAAGCTGAATGCGCCTTCGGAGTCGGTGCGGCAGCGCCCAAACCCTGTCGAAGGGTCGCGGGATTTCCCGCGTGTCCCCTCGCCGTCGGCGATCGTGCGATAGCGGCCCTGATCGTCCGCCTGCCAGATTTCCAGCAGCGCGTCGGGGACGGGGTCGCCGTTGCCGTCGAGGACCTGGCCCTCGATTCGAATCACGCCGGCTAACCCCGGCGTGGCGATCTGCTCCCCCCTCTCGAAGGGGAGTCCGACCCCGAAGAAGGGGCCGACGGTCTGGGACGGCGTCAGCGGGGCTGTCATGCCTCGTCCTCGAAGGGCGTCGCGGCGCGGCCGCGTAGCACGATATCCCAGCGGTAGGCGAGCGCCCACTCGGGCACCGTCGTTTCGGGATCGAATTGCGACACCAGGCGCTGGCGGCCGGCTCGATCCGGGATCGACTGCAGGATCGGGTCCCGCGGGATCAACGGGTCGCCGGGGAAGTACATCTGCGTCACCAACCGGCTTCGGAACTGGCTGCCGAAGAGCGAGAAGTGGATGTGCGCCGGTCGCCAGGCGTTGCGATGGTTCTTCCACGGATACGCGCCGGGCTTGATCGTGATGAAACGATAGCGACCCTCGGTGTCTGTCAGGCAGCGACCGGCTCCGCTGAAGTTCGGGTCGAGCGGCGCCGGGTGCTGGTCATCCTGGTCGAGGTAGCGGCCGGCCGCGTTCGCCTGCCAGACTTCCACGATCGTGTTTCGGAGCGGCCGGCCATCGCCGTCGAGCACCCGGCCGGTGACGATGATCCGTTCGCCGATCGGTTCGCCTCCATGCTGGCGGGTCAACTCATGGTCCAGCTCCGCGATGGTTCGTGGGAACAGTGGCGCGGGGAAATCATGAAATCCCTCGGGCAGGTGGACCAGTGGCTTCGCGGGTGCGCGGAGGCGCGTTCCAACATAGTCGGGGTACAGGTACGGTGGTTCGCGCTCGTCTTCGCGCACGAGTTTCCCCTCTCCCTCCGAGGCAGGGTTCACGATTTTTCCCTCCCTCCCTGGAGGAGGGCTCACGATTTTTCCCTCCCCCTCTGGGGGAGGGCAGGGTGGGGGCTATGGAGCCAGTAGCCGACCGGAAAGACCTGCAGATGGAGGCGGCGGCTGATCAGGCCCCAGACCCCTTTCGGCACGAACATCGCGATCACCACCGCCACGGTGCCGAGCACGATCAGGTACCAGGCGCCGAACTGGGCGAGCGTCTGCTGGATGACGGTGTAGATGGCGGTGCCGACGATCGGTCCCTCGATGCTGCCCAGACCCCCGATCAGCGAAATGAAAATCATCTTCGCCGACCACTGCACGCTGAAGATCGCGCTCGCCAGCACGTTGAGCTGGCTGATGATCAGGAGCGCGCCGCCCGCGCCGCAGCCGGCGGCGGAAACGACGTAGACGATCCGTTGAGCGGTGGTGACGCGAACCCCGACGCTGCGCGCGGCGAGCTCGTTGTCACGGATCGCGGTGAGATCGAGCCCCATCCGGCTCCGCAGGAGGAGGTACGCGGCCAGCAGCGCCGCGACGGCGATGGCCAGGGCACTCCAGTACGTGAGCGCCTGCCGTAGCACCGGATCGATGAAGGCAAGCCCGGGCAGCGCGGTCCCGGTGCCTCCTCCCAGCGAGCGCACTCGCACCAGCGCGAGAAAGAAGACCTCCGCGACCACCCAGGTGCCGATCGCGAAGTATTCCGCCCGCAAGCGGAACACCAGGAACGACACCGGGACCGCGACCGCCGCGGAGACCAGTACCGCGGCCGGAATCGCCACATAGGCGTTGATCCCGTTCTGCCCCAGCAGCAGGACCGTGTAAGCGCCGACGCCAACATAGGCCTGCTGTCCGACCGAGATCAGCCCGCAGTAGCCGGCGAGCAGGTTCCACATGCTGGCCAGCACCAGCAGGATAAAGGCGTTGACGAGCAGGTCGGTGACGTCCGCGTAGACGACGTAGGGAAGTGTCGCGAGTACGGCCACGACGAAGGCGGCCCCGACCAGGCCCCAGATAGCGGACCGCCTCGAGCGCGTGACGCGCACGGGGACGCCGGCGGTCTGTACGCTGCCCGCCGTCTGCGCCATCAGGTAGCCAGCCGAGCTCGGATCAACCCCTGCGGGCGGAACACAAGCACGGCGAGGAACACCAGGTGACCGGCGAGGACGCCGCCGCTCGGATCGATCTGGGCGCCGATCGTTTGCGCGACACCGAGAACGATGCCGCCGAGCAGCGTCCCCCAAAGCGACCCCAGGCCGCCGATGATGACCGCCTCGAACGCAAAGATCAAGCGCGGAGGACCGGCACTCGGATCGAACGAAGAATACGTCCCGAGGGCGAGCCCGGCGAGGGCGACCGAGGCGAAGGCGATGGCGGCCGCGATCCCGAACACGTGATGCGTGTCGACGCCCGCGATCGATGCCGCCTCCTGGTCGTCCGCGGCCGCTCGGATCTCCCGGCCCATCGCCGTGCGCGAGAGGAAAAGCTGGAGGCCAATCAGCACGACGACGGCGGTTCCGAAGATCAGCAGGGACACGTAGGCAATCGACAGCTCGGGCGTGATCCGCAGCGAGGCCGAGATCAGGCCGCCGACGTCGAAGGAATGACTGTCGGCCGAAGCGAAGACCAGCAGCGCGTTCTGGATCACGACGGAGAGGCCGAAGCTGACGAGCAATGTGGTCAGCGGCGAGACGTCCAGACTCTTCTGGATGATCAGGCGCTGGCCCGCATAGCCCAACACCGCGAAGAGTGGCGCCACGATGACGACGCTGGTCAGCGCGGGCAGGTGCGTGGTCGTCACCACGAAGAGCGCCAGGTAAGCGGCGAGAACGGCGAAATCACCGTGCGCCAGGTTGACCACGCGGATCACGCCGAACAATATCGACAGGCCGCAGGCGAACAGGGCGTAGAGGCCGCCGAGGAGGATTCCCTGGATGACGGCATTGACCCAGCTCATGCGGCACTGCCCGGGCCGCGGCCGACGGGGCCGAAGTAGGCCGTCTCGATCGTCGCCGGCGTCGCGTCTGGGGGCGTTCCCTCGAGCGTCGTCCGCCCCTCCAGCAAGCACTGAAAGCGGTCCGCGACCCGCAGCGCCTGGGCGACGTCCTGCTCGACCAGCAGCACCGCCATGCCGCCGGCGACCAGCTCCGGCAGGACGCCGTAGATGCGGCGCACCATGGTGGGCGCCAGCCCGAGCGACAGCTCGTCGAGGAGGAGCACCCGCGGGTTGGCCATCAGCGCGCGCCCAATGGCCACCGCCTGCAGCTCGCCGCCGGAGAGGTGGACGGTCGGCTCGCGGCGCCGCTCACCCGTCCACGGAAAGAGTTGAAAGACCCGTTCCACGCTCCACGAACCGGGGCGTCCCGACGATCGGCCGACCAGCAGGTTCTCCTCGACGCTGAGCGACGGAAACAACCGGCGCCCTTCGGGAACGAGCGCGATCCCCTCGCGAACCCGGGCATGCGGTGGCAGCGCCGTGATGTCCCGTCCGTCCAGCAGGATCGAGCCGGCGCTCGGCCGATGCAGGCCGATGATTGAGCGCAGGAGCGTCGACTTCCCCGCGCCGTTGGCGCCGATGATCGCGACCGTCTCGCCCGCCGACACCATCAGGCTGACATTGCTGACTGCCTGCAGGTAGCCGTGACGGACGGTCAGGTTGCGAATCTCGAGCATCAACCTCCGTCCCCCCTTTCCCAGCCGGCTTCGGCGGTGTAGTCGGCCCCCAGGTAGACCTCCTTGACTTGCGGGTTGTCGAGTACTTCCTGGGGTTTTCCCTCCGCGACTAACCGACCACCGGCGAGGCAAATGATGCGGCTGACCGCCCTGGTCAGCGCATGCACCACATGCTCCACCCAGACCACCGCGATGCCCTGTCGCTGGACCCCGCTCACGATGCCCACGAGCCCGGCCACCTCAGGATCGGTGAGGCCGCCGGCGACCTCGTCCAGCAACAGGATGCGCGGCTGGGTCGCCAGCCCGCGCGCGAGCTCGAGACGCTTGCGTTGGAGCAGGCCGAGGCGTCCGGCGGGGCGATTGGCCTCGGGCGCGAGCCCGGTCTCCTCGAGGATCCGGGCCGCGACTTCGTAGCCCTGCAGGCGAGGGAGCTGGCCGCCCCGATTGGCGGCGACCAGCAGGTTCTCGAACACCGTCATGTTCTCGAAGGGTCGCGGCACCTGGAAGGTGCGCGCGATCCCGAGCCGGCAGCGACTTTCCGGGTCGAGCCTGGCGATCGATCGCCCGTCGAAGCGCACCTCGCCCGTATCTGGAGCCAGGTCGCCGGCGATCATCGCAAACAGCGTGCTCTTCCCCGCGCCGTTGGGCCCGACGATCCCCACCATCTCGCCGGCGCGAAAGCGCAACGACAGGCTGTCCGCGACCGTGATCCGGCCGAACCGCTTGCTGACGCCGGTCAGCTCGAGGAGGGCCGCCTCCACGGTCATGGATTGGTTGGGACCAGGTCTCCGTTCACGGGAACGTTCTTGTTCGCGCTGTTGTCCACCACTACCATGCTGTACGGGAACTTGGTTCCCTTCTTCCACTGCACGCCGACCGGCTTCTGGATGGCAACACCGGGCACCGGCCCCGTGGTGAAGTCGAGCGGACCGCTGATTCCCGTGTAGTTCATGCTCTTGAGCTGCGCGGCGACCGCGGTGTGGTTATGCGGGTCGTCGACCGCGGTGAACGCCTTGTGGGCGATCTCGAAGAGGGAGTGCACGGACCCGATGCTCTGCACCCATTGCTTGCCCGTGGACGACTCAAACGCGTCGGCGAACTGCTTGCAGCTCTGGCCCGTGAGCGTCGAGGTGTAGGGATGGTATGGCGTCCACCAGGCATCGGTCGCGACGTTGTTGACCAGGTCGCCGATGGCTTCGGTATCCGCCGGAAACAGCAGGACCTTGGCCACCGTCGCCAGCTTCGGCTTGAAGCCGGCCTGGGAGGCCTGCTTCCACATCGTGTTGAAGTCGGGGGGGATGGGGGCGTTGGTGAAGAGCTGCGCGTTCTTGCTCTTGAAATTGGCGATCATGCTGCTGTAGTCGGTCGTCCCGTCGGTGTAAGCGCCACCGTCGACGTTGTGGTAGGCGGCTTGCGCCGAGTAGAACTCGAGACCGGTCTTGTTGTCACGGAACGCGTTGCCGTCGGCATCGTTCGGGTAGGTGAAGGCGACGACCTTGTTGGTATTCATCCGGTCCCACATCGGGATGAAGCATTCTCCGAACTGCTGCATGCCGAAAAAGAACATGGTCGTGAAGTTGAAGCCGGTGCCGGGCTTCCCACCGCGGGGGAAAAACCATGCTTCCCAGGGCACGATCGTGGAGACGCAGGGGATGCCGTTCGCCTCACACGCGTCGGCGACCGGATTGGTCGTCTCCGGGGTCGAGGACGTGAGCACGAGGTCGGCCTTGTCCGTCAGGATCAGCTCGCGGGCGACCTGCGAGGCTCGATCCGGGTTCGACTGCGTGTCCTTGACGACGATCTTTACGTCGTAGGTCTTGCTGCCGAGCTTGAATCCATTCTTGTAGGTACCCGTGCCCCTCACCTGGTCGAGGACGTAGTTGTCGCCGGACGCGAACCCCGCCAGGGCGCCAGTCTGTGGGCTGACGTAGCCGATGACGATCGTGCCGCTGGTGGTGGTGCTCGAGCCCTTGATCTCGCCGCATGCCGCCAGCAGGTCGGCCGAGCCCAGCATGAGAGCGCCCCCTCCAATCGTCTTGAGGACCTCGCGACGGCTGACTTGCTTGCGGAGCGCCACTTCTGGATCGGTCATCTTGCCCTCTCCTCCCTTTCGCGGCCGAAATTCGTCAGTACACGGAATATAGTTTCAGAATCGGTCCATGTCACGTATGACGACCTCCGCCGCCATCCCGGTCACCTGATCCGGCGCGGCCAGCAGGTCCATTACTGGCTCTGGAACGCGCAGGTCTCGCCCGAGGTGAACCTCACCCCAGTTCGCGGGCCTCGTCCACGACGGTATCAAGCTTCGCTTTGCTGGGGACGAGCACCGCATCGACTTCCGAAGATTGACAGGCCGCGGCATCACGGTCTACGGCCAGCAGGAAGTGGTCAAGGACCTGATCCTGCAGCGGCTGGCGGACGGCGGCGAGATCTGGTTCGAGGCGCAGGCAACGACCATCGAGGACATCGAGGATGACCATCCCCGGATCGCTTAGCGCCGCAACGGCCAAGAGGCGACGCTCGACTGCGAGTTCGTGGCGGGCTGCGACGGCTCCCATGGCGTCGGCCACGCGGCGCTCGGCACCAAATTCCGTCCCCCGCTTGCGAGGGTCAGGGTGGGGGCCCGCTGGTATACGAGCGAACCTATCCCTTTGCCTGGCTCGGCATCCTTGCGAGGACGCCGCCGGCTTGCGACGAGCTCATCTACGCCTACCACGAGCGCGGCTTCGCACTGCACAGCCTGCGATGGCCGGAGATCAGTCGCCTCTACCTCCAGGTCGGCGCCGACGAGACGATGGACGCCTGGCCGGAAGAGCGAATCTGGAACGAGCTCCGCCTTCGCCTGGCCGAGCCGAAACTCCAGCCGGGGGAGATTCTCGAGGATGGCATCACCCTATGCGGAGCGTGGTCACCGAGCCGATGCAGCGCGGCCGCCCCTTCCTTGCCGGCGACGCCGCCCACCTTGTCCCCGCGACCGGGGCCAAGGGCATGAACCTGGCGCTGAACGACGTCAGGATCCTGGCCGACGCACTGACGGCCTGGTATCGGACCGGCTTGCACGATCGGCTCGATCACTATTCGGAGTCCTGCCTGCAGCGGGTCTGGCGCGCCGAACACTTCTCAGCGTGGATGACGGCCCTTCTCCACCGCGACCCAGCGGGCGATCCGTTCGAGCACAAACTCCGGCTCTCCTACCTCCGATATGTCACGACCTCAGAAGCAGCAGCGACCACCCTGGCGGAAAACTACGTCGGCTTCGATCCCTCCGCTCAGAAGCACCTCCGTTTTCGGCAAGGTGAATAGCACGCCGACCGGCCTTGACCAGGCCCGGATTTTCACGTAGGGTGAACTCGTCAACTCGGAGCGAATGGAACCGTCGCTCCACTTGAGGAGACCAGACCGCGAAGAGATCGGCGTTGCCGGCGCACATGCTCACCGGCGATATTTACTTAGTAACAGCCAGCAGGGACCAGTTCGAAGGAGGAAGCGGTATGGCTACCCGGATGAATAGACGGGCTTTTCTCAGGAACGCGGGAGTCGCTTCGGTTGCCGGAATATCGGGACCAGCCGTATTGGGAACGACGGCTGCCTTTGCCGAGGCTCTGGACGGGCATCGCATTTTCATCTTCGTAAGCTTCAGCCAAGCCGGGCCCTCGCACGGCCTTGCCCAGCCCCGCATCGGCATGCAGGCCGCCGGCACCTTCAAGCCATCGGCACACTTGGTCAAAGGCGGCGGTAGTTACTCGCTCTTCGACAACGCAATACCGCCCCCTAGGCCACTCGTCGCAACAGGACGCTGGGAGGCTACGAAATTTGTCAGCTACACCACGAAAGGACTTCAACCATTTGGCGCCACTCAGCCCGGCATCCTGGTAATGAAGGCGGACGTCGACGGAATCGGTGCCGGACTCACGCTGAGAGTTGTGTGCAACGTCGGGTCGCGCGGGCCGGCCGGCTCCACCGGCGAGGAGGAGGGCTGGGAGCTGGAAACGCCTCAATACGGTACGTTCCACCAAACAGGCGTTGGCCTCTCGCACCTCAGCATCGAGGGTTTCAGCATCCCGCTCGGCTAGGCACATCGCATACGCGGCAGAGAGGGCGGCAGCGGTCGTCCTCTCTGATCCGGTACCTCCTCTCCCCCTTGCGGGGAGGGTCGGGGAGGGGGTAAGAAGATTACGCACAAGAGGAGGAAGCATGAGCACAGTTGTGACGGACGAGAAGGCGACGACAAAGACGGCTCCGAAGGAATACCGGCAGTTCATCGATGGCGAGTGGGTTGGGGCGTCCAACGGCGCCACCTATGCCGACCATGACCCATTCACTGGGGAGACGATGGCGACCGTCCCCGCGTCCACACGCGAGGACGCGAAGCGCGCGGTCGAGGCGGCGGCGAACGCCTTCCCTTCCTGGTGGAAGACACCGCCCGGCGCCAAGCAGCGCCTGTTTCTCAAGGCGGCCGATATCCTCGAGCGGCGGCAGATGGAGGTCGTCGGCCAGCTCGCCTCGGAGACTGGCTGCACCTTCGGCTTCGGCATGTTCCAGACGATCTTCACGCCCAACCTGCTGCGCCAGGTCGCCGGCCTCGTCTACCAGCCCGTCGGCGAGATCATCCCGGCGGACCTGCCGGGCGCCTTCTACATGGGCATCCGTCAGCCGGTCGGTGTCGTCGCGGGGCTGGCGCCCTGGAATGCGCCGCTCATCCTCTCGCTGCGCTCGATTGCCTCGCCGCTCGCCTTCGGCAACACCGTCGTGCTGAAGCCGTCGGAAGAGTCGCCGATCACCGGCGGCCTGCTCTACGCCGAGATTTTCGAGGAGGCCGGTTTCCCGCCCGGGGTCTTCAACGTCGTCACCCACGCGCCCGGCCAGGCCGAGCCGGTCGTCGACGAGTTCATCGAGAACCCGAAGGTGCGTCGAATCAGCTTCACCGGATCGAGCAAGACCGGCCGCATCCTGGCGCAGAAGGCCGCCCGTTACCTGAAGCGGATGGTGCTCGAGCTCGGCGGACAGAACCCCTTGATCGTGCTCGCCGACGCCGACCTGGATTATGCCGTCAACGCAACGGCCTTCGGCAGCTTCCTGCACCAGGGGCAGATCTGCATGTCCGCCCGCAAGATCATCGTCGAGCGCCCGATCGCGCAGGAGTTCATCGAGAAGCTCGTCGCCAAGACCAGGACCCTCAAGGTCGGCAGTCCAACGGAGATGGACACGGTCATCGGCCCGCTGATCAACAAGCAGGCGCTGGAGCAGGTTCGGTCCCGCGTCGACGAAGCGGTCAGCCGTGGGGCCAGGGTACTGACCGGTGGTAAGGCGCAGGGCGCCTGCTACGAGCCAACGCTCATCACCGATGTCCCAGCGGACGTCACCATGAGCAAGGAGGAGACCTTCGGGCCGGTCGCCACCATCACGATCGTCAATGACGCCGACGAAGCCGTCAGGGTCGCGAATCAGACGACCTATGGACTGGCGGCGGGCATCCTGACGCGCGACGCCGACCGAGGGCTGGCCTTAGCGGAGCGGATCGAGGCCGGCATCGTCCACATCAACGACCAGCCGGTCAACGACGAGCCACAGGTCCCGTTCGGCGGCGTGAAGGATAGTGGCTACGGCCGCTTCGGCGGCGGCGAGGCGATGCACGAGTTCACCGAGATGCGCTGGGTCACGGTGCAGAGCCAGGGGAGGCCGTTCCCCTTCTAGCCCTATGGCACTAAGGTTAGGGAAATACGCGGTTGGGTCGGCCCTGCGGAGTTGGCTGCGACTGAATTACAAGGAGCGATCGCTTGGAAGTTCCCCGCCTCGGACGATCGACCTGACCTCGCCAAGGAGGCTTCGATTTGCCTCGCTGAGCTGATCAACCATCACCGCGAGTCCGAGGTACGTCGCTCCGCGACCTTCGATCAAACGTCTCGCTGCGGTAGCCTGGCTGCCCTCCTCGGCCCAATCATCGACTAAGAGAATCCGATCGCCTGTCTCTAGCGAGCGCTTCTGAATCTCCAACCGATGAACCTTTCGGCGGTAGTCAGGGGCCGTCTCTTGAGTGTCCTTCGGGCCAGGAAATAATGCCCCTGCCTTGCGGATAGCGACGAAGCCCGCCCCCAATCTATAAGCCACCGCTGAACCCAGGATGAAGCCACGAGCTTCCACACCGCAGACTTTAGAGACGCGGGATGCGCGCCACGGTTCGGCGAGGGCGGCCACCACTAAAGCGAAGGCCGACCCGTCGTCAAACACGCGCCAGACGTCTGCGTGACCGCCTTGCCAGGCAAATCGCGCAAGTACTGCGTCACGAGCGAGCCCATCGCTCCTGTCCACCCATCGATAATGCTGGATCAGAGCTCGTCACGCAAAACCCGTTGAGAACACGGCCCAGTGGCTGCCACACGGAGAATAGAGAGCGCCGGGCGCGGAAAGGGACGGCCCCCTCGTCCTAGGTGTCCTGGGATTTATCGCTGCGGTCAGACATCCGAGACGCGCCATTCCGAAACGACTTTCATCCCGGCCTTGTCTAGCATTCTCCCCTTCTCCTCGTCCTCAGGCGCAGAGACCACGACGATCTGAACCGCGCCCCGGTCCCGAGCTCGCCTTCGCAGCTCCTCCAATAATTCATGTCCGACGGTCGGCCAGTCGTCTTGCCTCTCTAGGGCAAAGTCATCAACGACGCAGGTCAGGCCGCCCGGATCGTAAACGGGTGGAGGCGGGACGAGTTGGCCGGTCAAGAAGCCGTCAATTCGGCGGTCGCTTTGATGCACTAAGACAATGAAATTCTCGGCTGATATGAGCTTGCTGAAGAATGGACGCTGAGCGTCCCGCGCGTGCGCTGCTGGTCTGTGAAACCGCGGATGGTAGGCAGCGTAGCGGCTGCGACGAGCTTCGGACAAATCGAGCATTCCCTCCAGATCTGCATCGATGGCCCGTCGGACTGTTTCGTCCGAGTTGCGAGCGTTCATGCTATGTCCTCTGAGGGAGGCGTTCGAGTGTCAGCTGGTATCTCGCGTCGTTCGGATTGGGTGGGCGTTGGCGATCCCACCGAGAGCACGCTTCGACTAAGCGCAAGTTAGCGCGCTCCGCGCGCAAGACCAGCTCATCTGGTGTAGGTCGTGCCTCCAGAGCTTGAAGAGGCATTCATCGACCAACGCTTCCAGGGCGGCGGGAACATCGGACTAAGGTAAGAGGTATCCCCACGGAAGGAGGCTTGAAATGACCCTGGTCGTTCGATGCGCTGACGTTACCGGTGATTGCTCGGGAGTCGTACGTGGCGAGACGGAGCACGACATCTTGAAGGGAGTCGCGCAGCACGCCAAGGAAGTTCACGGGCTCGATTCGGTCCCGCCCGAGCTTGCGAGCAAGGCGAAGGCTTCGATGCACGAGGAATAGGGCCGGCCAACTGTCGCCCCCGGCGGCGGCTATGACGCCGTCGACCGTGGCGCCGCCATACACGCGTGCAAGGCGCCGGCTACCTCCTGCGCGGTGCTGACCCATCCGAAGAAGGTCGCGACGTTGTAGACGGTTGCCCGTTGTATCTCCGGCGGGCCGGCCGGCATGGTCGCGTCCTCGATCATGACGGGCCAGTACTCGTGGAAGAAGGCGTCCCGCAGCGTCGACTCGACACACACATTGGAGGCGATGCCGGCCATCAGCAGGTATTTGGCGCATCGCCCGCGCAGCACCGCGTCCAAGGGCGTACCCGCGAAGCCGCTGTAACGCGCCTTCGTGATCACCTGGTCCCCGGCCTCTGGTGCGAGCTGATCGACGATCTGGAAATCCCAGGTGCCGTAGGTCAGCAGCTTGCCGCGAAGTTCGGGGCGCTCACGCATAAGGCACAGGGCGAGCTCCTTGCGCGGGTTCGGCGAATCCTCGCCGCCCGCGGTGGACTGGTCCGCCGGCCAACCGATGACGAGGTAGATGACGGGAATGCCCGCCCCGCGCGCCGCGTCAGCAAGCGTCCGGGCATTCGTCACGGCATCGCGCGCCGGCCCAACGTCCATACCAGCCAGGTCGAGCATGCCGCCAGGGCTGGCGAAGGCGTTCTGCATGTCGACCAGGACCACCGCCGTCCGCTCGGATTCGATTTCGATCGGTTCAGGGCGGGCCGGCAAAACGATCTTCACACTGGCACGATAATCTCACGACGATGGCTACAGGGGCTATACGCGCGGCGCAGCTCGAGCGTCTGCATGCCGGCGTCGAGTCGGTGCTGCGGAGCAATCGCTTCTATCAGGCCCGGCTCCACCCGGTCATCACCTGGAACGATTTCGAGCGGTTCCCGCTGACCACGAAAGACGAGATCATGACCGACCAGCAGGCGAACCCGCCGTTCGGGACCAACCTGACGTTCCCTCTCGACACCTACAGCCGCCTGCATCAGACGTCGGGCACCAGTGGCAGTCGACCGCTGCGCTGGCTGGACACGCCGCAATCGTGGGAATGGTGGGTGCGAATCTGGGCTGAACAGATCTATGGCTCGGCCGGCGTGCGCCCCGACGATCGGGTCTTCTTCGCCTTCTCCTTCGGCCCCTTCATCGGCTTCTGGTCTGCCTTTGGCGGCGCCGAACGGCTGGGCGCGCTCGTCGTTCCTGGTGGCGCCATGACCACCGAGCAGCGCCTCCGGACCATGATCGAGCTGCGCGCCACCGTACTCTGCTCGACGCCGACCTACGCCATCCGGCTCGCAGAGGCAGCGCAAGCCGCCGGCATCGACCTCACCGCGAGCGACATCCGGATCACGATCCACGCCGGCGAGCCCGGAGCCAGCGTTGACGCCACCCGGGACCTGATCGAGCGATCGTTCGGCGCGCGCTGCTTCGACCACACCGGGATGACCGAGCTGGGACCGACCGGCGTTTCCTGCCACGCTCGGGACGGTGTCCATCTGATCGAGTCGGAGTTCGTCTTCGAAGTCCGCGATGATGCGGGCGCCGTCCACTCGTTACCGGAGACTGGGACGATCACCGGGGAGCTGGTGGCGACGAACCTCGGCCGCTGGGGATCACCGCTGATCCGCTATCGGACGGGTGACCGGGTCGAGGTGACGCGGGCAACGTGCGCCTGCGGCAGTCCCTTCGCAAAGATGGTCGGCGGGATCCGTGGCCGCGTCGACGACATGTTCACGGTGCGAGGCGTCAATCTGTACCCGTCGCAGGTCGAGGAGCTGGTGCGCCGCTACAACGCGATCGGTGAGTTCGGCATCGAGATCAAGCAGGTGCGCGGCATGGAAGAGGTCACGATCCTGTGCGAATGCCAGGGCGACGATGGCGAAACGACCGTATCTCGCCTGGCAGCCGACCTGCGGCTGGCGCTCGGGGCCCGCATCGAATGCCGGCAGGTCCCGCTCGGGTCGTTGCCGCGCTCGGAGCTCAAGTCGCGCCGCCTGATCCGAGCCTGATCCGCCGGCGTTGAGCGGCAGTGACTGGGCGCCCACCGGCTTCGGCGTGTACTGGCCGGTCATCCAGGAGCTCGCCAGAACGCACGGCCTCGCCTACGCGATTGGTGGTGAGGGCTCCTGAATGCCAGTCAGTACTGGGTCAGCAAGGCGCTCGTCGAGGCGAACTTCGCCGACTTCAACAACATGGCCGTGATCTTTCAGTAGGTATGCTTCGCTGATGGCCGAGGCGGCCGCAGCAGCGATGGTCGTTCCGAGTTTCAGCGACGTGCTCGCGGCGCGCGAGCGGATCAGCCGATACCTCCAACCAACCGCGCTGCACCGCTATCCCGCGCTCGATGCGCTGGTCGGAACGGAGACCTGGGTGAAGCACGAGAACCACCAGCCGATCTGTGCCTTCAAGATCCGCGGCGGGATCAACCTGGTGGCGCAACTCTCGGAGGAGGAGCGCCGGCGCGGCGTCATCACCGCCTCCACCGGGAACCACGGGCAATCGATCGCCTATGCCGCCCGGCTCTTCGGCGTGCGCGCCATCGTGTGCGTACCCGAGGGGGCGAACCCGGTAAAGGTGAACTCGATCCGCGGCCTTGGGGCCGAGATCGTGACCCACGGCGTCGACTTCGATGAGGCTCGGGAGCACTGCGCCGGGCTGGCCGAGGAACACGGCTACCGCTACATCCATTCCGGCAACGAGCCGGATCTGATCGCCGGTGTCGGGACCCAGGCGTTGGAGATCCTCGAACGGCAGCCGGACATCGAGGTGATCATCGTGCCGGTCGGCGGCGGGAGCGGCGCGGCGGGAACCTGCATCGTGGCCAAAGCGATCAATCCGAAGATCCAGGTGATCGGCGTGCAGTCGGCCGAGGCGCCGGCCGCCTATAAGTCCTGGAAGGCGCGCCGTTTTCTGGAGGACAAGATGGGCACCATCGCCGAAGGGCTGGCGACCCGCGTCGCCTTTGAGCTGCCACAGCGCATTCTCTGGGAGAACCTCGACGACTTCATCCTCGTTCCGGATGCCGAGCTTCGCGCCGCGGTGCGACTGATGATCGAGACCACCCGCAACCTGGCTGAGCTGGCGGGCGCCGCATCGCTGGCCGCCGCGCTCCGGCTCAAAGCGCGACTCGAAGGGAAAGGAGTGGCGCTGATCCTCAGCGGCGCCAACATCACGTCGGCGCAACTCGCGGCGGTGCTCGCCGGCTGACCGCCTACCCGGCAGCGCGCTCGAGGACGACGATTGGAATCTCGCGCTTGGTCAGGGTCTGCTGCTGCTCGATATAGGGCACCAGGGGCGTGAGCTGCGCCCGCTCCTCGGGGCGGGTAGTCCGCGCGCGGACCTTGAACTTGTCGGGACCGACCTCGACCGTCGCAATCGGGCGTGCCTGCAGATTCTGATACCAGGCCGGGTGCGACGGGGCACCGTTGCCGGAGGCGATGACCACGTAGCGATCGCCATCCTTCCCGAAGCCGAGCACGGCCGTCCGTTCCTTCCCAGACTTTGCGCCGGTCGTGGTCAATAACATCAGTGTGCGGCCCGCCATCGGTCCGCTGAGCTGTCCACGATTGGCGCGAAACTCCTCGATCAACTTGCGGTTGAACGCCTTCATATCGGTCGGGATCTGCCCGGGCGGCGGCCGGCGGGGCGTCGACTGGTCAGCGCTCATAACATCCGTCAGGGAGCTTATCCGGTCTGCAACTCCTAGTGCGGGTCGACCTGAATAGTGCCGGTGTAGAAGTCGCCCAGGAAGTCGTCCACAGGGGTTGGGTGTAGGCCCTTAACGTAAGGCCTTACAAGCCACCAATCGATGGGCTGGTACAAGAACGCGATGGGTGCGTCCTGGACCAGGATCATTTCCGCTTTCGCATAGAGAGTATCACGCTTCGACTCGTCGGCCGCAGCGTCGGCGGAGTTGACCGCTGCGTCGTATGCGGAGCTCGAATAGCCATTCACGTTGTCACCCGAACCGGTGGTGAAGACATCAAACCAGTCCTGCGAGTCGGGGTAGTCGGCGCCCCAGCCCGCCGAAGCCATCGTGTAGTTCCCTGCGCGGAGCTTGCGGAATTTGGTCTTTTGCTCGACCCCTTCCAGCCCAATGTTGACACCGAGGTTGGTCTTTAGCTGCTCCTGCACGAACTCAGCGAGCTGCTTCCCTGCTTGTCCGTTGCTGTACGTGTATTCGATATTGAGGGCATTCAGTTGAGCCGCGGTTGTACCCGAAGCCTTTAGTGCATCCCTCGCCTCGGCGACGTTAAAGGCCTGCAGCACCCCGAGCCACGGGGCGTAATCGCGCATGCCTTTCGGGATCAGGGTGGTGGCCGAGATGGCGCGGCCCTTGAGGACGTTGGTCACATAGGAGTTGCGGTCGATCGCTTCCGAAACGGCATGGCGCACCTTCACATTGTCGAATGGCGCCTTCGTGACGTTGAAGTCGATCCATGACATGCCCAGTTGCGGATCCATGACGAGCTGCTTGCTAAGAGCGGGGTCGCGATTGACCGACTCGGAATCAACAGGAGGCACGAGCACCATGTCGAGCTCGCCGGTCTCGTACTTGGCGTAGGCGGCGGCGCCGCTGTCGATCACGTACTCGGTGATCTTGGTCAAGCTCGGCCTGGTCGACCGGCCGTTGTAGTAGGGGTTGGGCACGAGTGTGACGTGGTCCATCGGAACAACCTCAGAGAGCTTGAACGGTCCGTTGCCGACCACCGAATCCACCGCCGAGGCAGCGACGACGCCCCAGAGGTCGGTGCCGTTTGCGTTCTTGCCGGCCTTTGCGACGATGTCCTTCCGGACGGGTGCACCCGTCCACAGCGTGGCAATCCATTTGAAGTAGCCCGCGGGCGCCTCGAGGGTGACCTGGAAGGTGTCGTCGTCAACCGCCTTCAGGCCGAGAGTTTGGAGCGCGGAGTCGATACCGGGCCGCGTCTTGTCCATGGCGTTTACCGTGGCCCCGTTCTTGACGCCGGAGAAGAATGAGGCGTAGGAAGCTGCGAGACGTGGGTCGAGGATGCGCTGCCATGCATAGACGAAGTCGGCAGCTTTGACCGGTTGGCCGTCGCTCCACCGCGCACCGCGGTGCAGTTTGAACGTGTAGACCGTGCCGGTGCGGTCGACACTGTAACTGTCAGCCGCCAGCCCGGTAACCCCTTTCAAGTCGGGAGTCGGCCTGAGCAGGGCCTCGAAGGTATTGCGGCCCACGGCGGCGTCGTACGCCCACATCTGCCGCCCGGGGTCGAAAGTCACTGGCTCCCCGCCAATATTGACCCGGAGCTCCTCGCTGCGTCTGCCGCTGTTCGTGCTACTACAGCCAGCGACCACGAGTAGAGTCGCAGTCGCGAGAGTCAACGCTCGCAAACGGGTACGAACAGGCATCAGCGTCTTGTCTCCGTACACGTCATCCTGAAGCCTCGTCACTGATTGTCAAGTGCACCCGCCTTGCTGCTCCCCTGTCGGCTGCTGGACGCCTCGAAACCTGGGCGGGCTGACGCTCTTCCCGCCCGTGGTGGAATATGGAGCGATGGACACGGCCGCAGCGCGCCACCATTTACGTCTGGCCGTTGCCGCGGCCCCTCCCACCAGTCTCCCTACCTACTTGACCAGTTTCGTCGGTCGGGACCGAGAATTGCATGCGCTTAAATCACTCCTTGCCCGCTCGCGAGCTATCACGCTGACCGGCAGCGGCGGCGCTGGCAAGACCAGGCTCGCCGTCGAAGTGGCCAGGACTTGCCTCAGCCGGTGGCCGGATGGCGCCTGGTGGGTGGACCTCGCCCCCCTGAACGATCCACATCAGCTGCCTGGCGCCGTCGTCGCGGCTATCGGGCTCCCCGCGCAAGGACCGGCCCAAGACACGGTGATGGCCTGGTTGGCCGCCAAGCGAGCGGTCCTGCTGCTGGACAACAGTGAGCACCTGATTGAGGCCTGTGCGAGGTTCTGTGATGCGGCGCTCAAACATTGCCCAGAGCTCACGGTCATCGCGACCAGCCGCGAGCCGCTCGGGGTGCCGGGAGAGGCTCGATTGGTCGTCTCGTCGCTGACGCCAGCTGATGCTGTCCGTCTGTTTGAAGCGCGCGGGCGGCTGGCCCTTGCCGGCTTCAAGATCGGAAGGTCCAATCTGGACCTTGTGACCGAGATCTGCCGGCGGGTCGACGGCCTGCCGCTGGCGATTGAGCTGGCGGCTGCGCGACTCGGCATGCTGACCGAGCAAGAGATCGTCAGTCAGTTGGCCGACCGGTTCGGGCTGCTCACCACCGGACCTCGAACCGCTCCGGACCGTCAGCAAACCATGAGGGCCGCCATCGATTGGAGCCACAGGCTGCTCACGGAAGACGAGGCCAGACTGTTCCGGCGACTGTCTGTTTTCAGGGGCGGCTTCACACTTGAAAGCGCCCAAGCGGTCTGCAACGAGACCGCGGCGCGCGTGCTTAGCTCGCTTACCACCCTGGTGCAGAAGTCGATGGTCGAGGTTGAGAGGACGGACGGCACGACCAGCCGCTACCGGCTGTTGGAATCAATGAGAGCCTACGCCGAGGAGCGACTGCTGGCGGCCAAGGATGATGCCCAACTCACGTTCCGCCGCCACTATGAGTACTTCTTGCACGCCTTGAACTCGAGATCGCCCAATTGGGCTCAGCAGACCAGGCGCCCAGTCAGCGTCGCCGACCAGGAATGGGCACGCCGCGAATGGGACAACCTTTGGGCAGCACTCATGTGGGCGAGGCAAAACGCCGAGGACCTGGGGCTCAGCCTCGCGGTGGACGTGACAATGAGCGGCTACGGTGATCCCATCCAGGCCAGGAATCTGCTGCTGGATTTGCTGGACCACTCGCCGGCAGGCGGCATACTCCGGGCGAGAGCCTTGCGCAGGGCCGCGGTAGTTACCGCGCTCCAGGGTGACGCTCAGGCAGCACTCTCCCTCGCCAAGAGAAGCGCCCAGGTGGGACGCCAGCTGGGCGATCCGCAGGAACTCGCATACACACTCAACACGCTGGGCCAGGCGCACCAGACTTGCGGTGAACTCGACGCGGCCGCCCGAGCGTTTGACGAGGCCATCCTGCTCGCGAATCGTGGGGGCAACCGCCGTCTGGCAGCCGCGATCAGGATTTCGGTGGGTGAGCTTGCGCTACAGCGGGAGGATTACGGTGGTGCCCGCGACGTTCTGACCGAGACCGTTTCCAATTGCAGGTCAGCAGGGAATGTTCTGCTAATGGCGGGCGCTCTCGCCTCCCTGGCCCAGGCGCAGTTGGTCCTGGCTGACCATCAGGGCTCCGCCGCCAGCTGGCACGAATCTCTCGTCGTTAGCCGCGACTTCAACGATCGCGTCGGCATCATCGTTTGCCTGGCGGGCTTTTCCCTGCTGGCCAGCGCCCGGGGTGATCATCGACGCGCCTTGCGGCTAGGAGCGGCCGCCAATCGGATGTCGGGCGAGTTCTCGCTCCGCCTGGACCCCTGGGTGCTCGGTCAACTGGAGCGCTCGGAGCGCCAATCGCGGACTAGCCTTGGGAGCCGACGGAGTGATGCGGCCTCGAATGAAGGTTGGAATATGACCTTGGAGCGTGCGATCGACTACGCCCTAACAGCCCTCGAGCCGGAAGCGGATGTTGCCGCCGGTCCCCTCAGTCATCGAGAGCGAGAGGTCGTCAGGCTAATCGCCGCCGGCATGACCAACCGCCAGATCGCCGACCAACTCTTCATCGCCGAACGCACCGCAGAGGGTCACGTCGAACGTATTCGCAACAAGCTCGGGGTACGGTCGCGCACGGAGGTCGCGACGTGGGCCGTCGAGAGCGGGCATGCGACAGGGCACCTCCAAAGCCAGTTTTCCCCCAAAGAGCGCAGCCCGAACGGATAGAGGGCGGCCCCGACGGCCACCCTCTACCCCGTCCATTTACATCGACTAGCTGATGCCGGTGCAGTTGTCAGGGGGCGCGACGTTCGTTCGGAAGGCCCCGGTGGCTGCCGGAACATTCAGGATGGTTGCAAAGCCGGTAACTAAAGTGGTGCCTTCGTTGCGAGCGATGTGGACCAGGCCGGGCGCCTCAACAAAGCCTTGCCCTGGTCCATAGGTGCTCCGATCGCAGCCGGAATCGGTCGCGCGGTAGAGGGTCAGAGTCCCCGCTGTAACGATGACAAAGGCCGGGCCGGGGTGAACGTGCCAACCATTCGAGTGGCTTGGGGCGATCATGACCGGCACCGTTACGACGTCAGTCGCCTCTTTCGAGAAGATCTCGAATGTGTCGGAATGGAAGTGATACGGTCCGATAGTCGCCGTTGGGGGGCCGCCCGTCGCGACTGCCTGAGCAGCCGGAACGCTGGCTAGGAAAAGCGCCGCGGCGATCATCACTGGCAGTCGGAACTTCATTGTGTTTCCTCCTTAATTGCGGGACGTGCGGCTAGGTTAGAACCGACCTACGGCGTCCATAAGGGGAGAAATACCTGAACTGCG
>Ga0070697_100000104_pt1 | contig 66905 bp, 63 predicted proteins | sample KBSK1501metaG_FD_65475 | JGI IMG/M metagenome (GOLD analysis project Ga0070697, IMG submission 65475) | Corn, switchgrass and miscanthus rhizosphere microbial communities from Kellogg Biological Station, Michigan, USA - KBS K1-50-1 metaG | ecosystem: Host-associated > Plants > Roots >... | reverse complement strand
CACGGGCCGACGTTGTTCGCGGGGCTATCGAAGCGTATCGACTTGAGGCTCGTGAGCCGGCTGGAGTTCGGCTCGGGGGCGGTGGCGATGCGGTATGAGCCGAGAAGGTAGCCATTGGGCAGATCCAGTGGAAATATTCCGATCCGACCCGCCGCATCCGCAGTAACGTTGTCTCTGCGACATGCCACTAGTTGTTGCCAGAAGGCACGGCAGGGGCCCCGGGCGCGTCCGAACTCAAGGACGAAGGGGATCGGGCGAGCGCCTCGATCACGACCGAGATGTCGGCTATACAGCAAACTCAGGCAGAGAATCTGCTGAGAGCCATGACCGCCGCTTTGGAGCGCATTAGAAACGGCACCTTCGGTGAATGCCTCCATTGTGATCAGGAAATCGGCGTGAAGCGGTTGGAAGCGGTTCCGTGGACCCGGTATTGCATCACTTGCCAGGAACTGATCCACGGCCACTGAGAATATGCCAATTCACGAAGAACACATCCTGCGCATTCTGAGTGAGGCCCCGGAGCCACTCTTCCCGTCTGAAATTGCCGATCGTCTCAACCGCGAGCTTCGTTTGGACGCCTTCGCGCCGATGGATATCGTGAAGCGGCTGCAGAACATGGGTGAGCGAGTTGCAAGGCTGGCGGATGGGCGCTGGAGGTTGAAGCGTCGTCAGATGTGACGAGAGTTCGGGCAGATGGTCAGTGCGCCGTCTCTTCAGCCAATTTGGCAAGTTCTTCAAGGATTTGCGCGCAACGCTCCTGGCGTTCACGATGTGCGTGGAGGTCGGACAACGAGGGACCCGGGTTGGCTTTGTAGTCTCGTTCGACCTGTTCCATCCTCACAATCTCAGCGTTGAGCTCGGACGCGCGCTGGTGTAGGTCGATTAATCGCATAGGGGAGGATAGCGAATCCAATTCCGACGAACCAGATGCCGGACGTAACATTGCCCATTACCTGTGCTTTGAGGCTTTTCGGAACTGGTTCGCCTTCCTGCCTCTCTCTGACCTATAAACCGAAGCTGTTCGGAGAAAGGGTCTGAGGACTGGAGTCGCGAGAAACGGCTATGGTGACTTCTTGGGGGACCGTAGATCAGAACTGGTCACAATTGATGGCGAAACCGATGCTACCGCAGCCTCCTAAACACAGGCGATTGAAGCGATAGGAACAAACTGTAGCAAGTGGTAGTGATACGGCTCGTGCAACTGTTAACCGGAGGGTTGTAGGTTCGAGTCCTACCGGAGGAGCCATTCTTTTCATCAACTTAGTTTATCCCGGGTTCTTCTCCGGTTCTGCCAAAAATGAGCTCTTTTCTATTTTCAGAACAAATGTCATTTTCTTGTTGACTTCTGCTCTTTTCGGCGGACAATCTCTCTCTTCGCGGGGCAGGGGACTGGTGCGATTGTTTGTGCCTTCTTCTCCGGCGATGAGGCCCTCCGGTTCTTCACTAGTTCATTCTAGAAACCAAGTACGTTTTATTCGCTGCTTCTCCGTCGCTTCATTCAACGACGCGAGTTGGCGCGATCCGTTGCCGTTCGGGGTGAACTTGAAAGCAGGGATTGAACTCTGCAGGAGCATCATCATGCATTCAAAAGTATGTGACGCCGACGTGGTGGAATTCCCAGTACGAGTGCCCCGCCAGAGTTTAGTGCAAACCGGTGAATACGACGAATTGAGGCAGTCGGTCAAATTGGCAGGATTGCTTGAAAAACAGCCCCGCTATTACGCGATCAAGATCGTCCTTACCTGGATCATGCTGGCGATCGGATGCGCAATTTTGGCGCTTCCTCTCAGGCACGAACTCTACCTGCTCGATGCCGTGTACCTTGCCTTCGTCTCCGCCCAGATTGGTTTTCTCGGACATGATGCGGCCCATGGGCAGATTTTTCGCCGCGGGTGGACGACCACTCTCTTCTCACTGATCCATGGAAACCTGCTGCTCGGACTAAGTTACGGATGGTGGACTCACAAACACAACCAGCACCACATGAACCCCAATTGTCTGGATTCCGATCCAGATCTCGACATTCCAACGCTGGCGTTCACCGAAAAGCAGGCACTGAACAAAACAGGTCTCTTAAGATTTTTGGCAAAGTACCAAGCCTATTTCTTCGTTCCGTTTTTGTTCCTGACACTATTAGGTCAAAAGGCCCAGAGCGTACAAGCCATCTCTCAGGGGAAAGTTCGACATCCTCGTGTTGAAGCCCTTTTTCTGGTTATTCATGCTGCGCTCTATTTGGGGTTCATTTTCTTCCTGCTGGGCGCTGTGCGAGGAAGTCTGTTCATTGCTTTGCATCAAGGCCTGTTCGGGTTTTACATGGGTTCGACGTTCGCCCCCAACCATAAGGGCATGATGACGCTCGAAAGCGGCGCGCAAACGGACTTCCTCTACAGGCAGGTGCTCACTGCGCGGAATGTGGCGCCTAATGTGATTGTTGATTTCTGGTACGGCGGACTCAACTATCAGATTGAGCACCATCTTTTTCCAAACATGCCGCGAAACCAGTTCAGGAAAGCACGTGAGGTCGTCAGGGCATTCTGCCGGAATCATGCGATTCCATACAAAGAAACGACGGTAATGCAGTCGTACCGCGAGATCCTGCTCCACTTGCACAACGTCAGCGCCGTCCTGAAGAGAGCACCCCGAGTCCATGAACAGGGACCGTCCCTGGATAGAGAAAGGCAAATTGTGTGATTCAACCACAGAACACTGAGCATTCCGAGCAATCGGCGATCGCGTCTGAAGTAGCAGCCGGAAAAGCCGCGCCAAATACTTTGCCGCGTGCGATCAATGTGGATCCGAGCGGTACATACGATGTCGCGATCATTGGGGCAGGTGTTGGTGGCCTGGCGGCGGGCATTTTTCTGCGGCAACAAGGACTTTCGGTGATTTGTATTGAACCCGAACCGTTCCCACACGCCCGCGTCGGCGAGTCGTTGGATTGGTCCTCTCCCAGCTTTCTGAAGACATTAGGCCTGGACCGCGACATACTCATCGAGGATCAGGTCGCAACCTACAAGAAAAATATCAAGGTCGTGCCCTTTTGTGGACTTGCCTGGACTGCTCAACCGGAACAATGGTTCCTAAAGCCGCCATTGAAATTTGAAGTGACAACCCTTCATGTGGACCGGGCGCAACTGGACCAGCGGTTGTTTGAGCGCGCCCAGACATCGGGGGTCAATTTCGTTTGGGATGTTGTTTCAAAAATCGATACCGAAGGAGAACGGATTCTGGCCTGTGAAACGTCCGCAGGACAGCGCATCAGCGGGAAATGGTTTCTAGATAATTCCGGTCAGGCAAGAATTGTTGCCGAAGCTTTGGGTATCGAGAAAATGACCTATGGCCAACGCAAGGTCTGTCTCTGGACGTACTTCGCGAGCCCGATTCGGAACCAGGGAACAACATTTTACGGAGACAGCGAGGCGGACGATTATCTAACCTGGATCTGGGAGATTCCGATCACGCCTCATCAACTCAGTATTGGCTGCGTAATGCCGGCTGAAAGCTTGAAGGAGCGGCGTCGAAGTGGTGCGTCGGTTGAGGACATTCTGTGGCGCGAGATGGAGAAATACCCGGACCTGGCAGCGCTGCTGGCTGAGAGCAAGGATCCTAAGGTGCTTCGGTGCTCATATCAGAGCTACGTGAGCCGGAGAGTAACCGGGCCGAATTGGTTAATGATAGGCGAGGCAGCTTCTTTTCCTGATCCGCTGACGGCCAACGGCGTGACAGCGGCCTTCCGGCACGCTCAGGAAGCATGCGAAATGATCAAGTCCTCGAGCGGGGACTCGCTTTCGCGCGGACAACGGCGAGCCTACGAGGCCAGGGTGCGAGATATGGGCTGCGCTTTTAACCACAGCATTGAGACCATGATTTATGATTGGCCAGTACGTAAAGGATTGAGCGTGTTGGTGGCGCAGAAGGTCTACACCGCCTTTTCCTATCCCATCAATGCTTTGTACACTCGATTGCAACCCCGCAGCAGGTTTGGAACCGCCCTGTTTGGTTTTCTGCTAGACGGCATCTGGCTGGGCATGAAGATCTGTTGGCTCGCAGGCAGGTTAGCTGTGCACGCTCGTGGTTTTCTGATGAGGAAGCCACGAAAACAGAGTGCCAGCCCGCAACAGATATGAAGTTTCGTGTGCACGGATCGGGTGAACCCGTGCTTTTTGTTCACGGCATTCCGACCAGCGGATCTTTGTGGAACTACGTAGTCGAAATTCTGAAAGATAGATTTACCTGCATTGTGGTCGACCTACCCGGGTTCGGAGAATCGTTACTTCTGCCTGACGGATCTCTCGATCCGGTGCGGTACGCGCAAGAATTGGATATTCTTCGCGAGCACTTGTCACTGCCATCCTGGCATGTTGTCGGTCATGACGCTGGATCGACGGTGGCCGTTCATTATGCAACGGAATTTCGTGAACGAGTAAACCGGCTCATACTGTGCGCACCACCGGTTTTTCCCGATTTCAGGATTCCCTGGTTTTTTCGCCTCCTGCGAACCCCTGTCGTGGGAGACTGCCTGGCACCACTGGTATGTTGGTTACTGTTGCCCATTGCTGTTCGGTCGAAGATTAGAAACCATAATCCTGCCAATGAGAAGATTGTGCGAGCGTTCTGTCATCCCTTTGCCGGATGGCACGGGCCGAGGCGAATCCTGCATATTCTGCGCTGGGGCCAGCCGGCTGAGGTCCTGGGAAAAACGGCAGCCTCGCTCGGAAGTATTGCCGCTCCAACGTTGATTCTTCAGGGAGTAGACGATGGTGCAATTCCAATGGACTTCGCAGTTCGCGCGGAAACGATCATTCCGCATTGCAGGATGAAGGTGATGAATTGCGGACATTTCATTCCACTGGATTCCCCAGATTTATTTTGCGAACAAGTGGAGGCATTTCTCGGTCAGAGCTTTGCCTCTTTAGCCGTTCCGAATAGCCCATGATCCACCGGAAACATGGGTTCGCGAACCCGGATGGTCCGGCTACCATGTCGACGCAGCCGGCAGGAAAGGGCGTGCTGTATACATTGCCTACGGCGTCGGTAACGGTGCTCAGAGGAGCGGTGCAGTAGAAATTCCAAGTACGCCCCCGCCTGCGCCCGAGTAGTTATGGCATCGGTGGAGTTATTGGCGGTCGCGTCAAAGCCTTATAGCGTTCGTCGATGGACGACGGGAAAACTGGATATCCCTGAGGAGGCTGGCCGTGCGTGATTGCCCAGTGGTCGAGCCAACTGGTTCCTTCTTCGCCGATGTAAGTGTCGGGCATTCCGTAAGCCTGATCGCAAGATTGCAGGTGCCGTTAGAGGAGAAACACGAATATGAACCGACAGATTTTCAGGCTGCTGATGATGTGCTTCGCCATTCTGTTAGCGATCACAGTTTTATGTGGAACGAAGGGTCACGCGCAAGAGCGCCACGTCGTCAAACTTCCCGGCACGGCAGGTCTTCCTTTCAGCGATGGCATCGTGGCAGGAAATACGCTTTATGTTGCGGGACAGCAGGGAACCGACGACAAGGGAAAGCTGCCAGCCGGCGGGATAATGCCAGAAACGGAGGCTACGCTCCGGAACATTGAGAGAATTGTGAAGAGCGCTGGCTTCGAGTTGAAGGATATCGTCGCCGTAAATGTATACCTCGCCGATATCCACGAGTTCGGCGAAATGAACAAGGTGTACAAGAGCATCATGCCCGATCCCAAGCCGACGCGCACCACGGTGCAAGTCTCCGGGTTGGTCAACAATGCGCGGATCGAAGTGTCTGCGATTGCCGTGAAGCAGAAATGATTTGTCCGCAGGTCACGATTCGCGCAGGTGCGGGACGCAGTCGCCAACTCCGGAGGATTGCTCTCCACTGCCGCTTTTTGTAAACAAACCAGTTGAATTCGCTCGGCGGATCGATTTAAAGGTGCGAACACACATGTTCTCAAAAATGGGCACCCGACTTTCATCACACTGGCCGCAGGGAATCTGGGTATGGGATGCCGCAGGCCACCATTTTGGGAACAATCGTGATGCCTGAACAGCCGGCGAACCTGGCTTGGGGAGAAGACTACTCGACTTTGTACATCACGGCGACCACTTCCGTGAACCGCTCGCCAACCAAGGTCCGCGGATTTGTGCCCTACCCTCAGAAATAACCGCCTCCAGGGCGACCCATTAGGTCTTTCGGACTCCCACTTTCTACTCTACTGCGAATTATTCTGCTCAGAATTCGCTTGACATTGAATTGGAGCGCGATAGGATGCTCCACCGGAAAGGGCTACCCAACGCCTGGGAAAGCAGTTTCCCAACTCCCTCCCCAAATCACATCACTGATGTAAGGGATGGATTTCCGTTTCCAGGGTCGAAAACATATTCGAGAACAAGGAGAGGTTCATCAATGGCAGGAAAAAGGGTCACACGTACGCTCTGCTCGCTGTTTGTCCTGATGCTCGCCTGTGGCACGCTGCTGGCTCAACAATTGAAGGTTGCGCCACGCCCAGATCACGCAAGCCCCGTTGTCCCATTTGTAGATAATAACTCTAAGTCCAATGTAACCATCTTCAGCAATCTGGGCCCGACGCCCACTAACCTGTACAACGCTGCCGCTGGCGGGTACTACGTGTGTGGAATGACGTGCGCGGCTCTCGCCACAGACCAATGGATCGCACTCCCGTTTACCAATAAAGTGGCGGATCACGCGACCCAGATTCAGGCTGCGATTGGCTACATCTCCGGGACAAAGACAGTAAAGCTCGGGATCTACACCGATAACGCGGGAACTGTCGGAACGGTGCTGGCGGAAGCCTCCACCAGCCAAATTCCTAATAGTGGCGTCTGCTGCCAGTTGGCAAAAGTCACCATTCCTCCGACGGCCCTGACCGCAAGTACCCAGTACTGGATCGTTGCCAGCGCAGACGATGTGGGGGCACCTGACTTCGAGGGCGTATTTCAACCCACCAACCAAGCTACCATCGGCGGCGACGTTAGCCAGAGTGGCTGGTTTACCTTTAGCGGACTTGTGCCTGCGGCGGCGGTGAAGGGTACGGTTCCGTAATCACTTTCCCAAACACGGTGCATGGAGGCCGCGACTCATATCGCGGCCTTTTTGTTTCTTGTCTGCTTCGGCTTCTATTCCCCGGTAAATTACTCGCCGCTTGACCGCGTCCTGATCAGACAAAAATATCCTGTCCAGGAAAGTGCGTGTGCTCGCCGTCTGGGGGGACGAAATATATACCAGCCGCCAACACTTTCAATAGTGGTAGCGTTTGTTCCGCACCTCCGAAGTTCGTCTTGCCCAGCCATCCAGGCTGTGTCAGTACTTGAAAGAGGCGCTCTGGAGTGTCCTGAAAACCAACGAAATTCAGTCCGGCTCGAAAGCCTGGACTCCGGTCCCAAGGCTCCAGGAACTCGAACCCCTGTCTGAATACACGAAGAGAATTTGGATCTTCGACTGCCCCACGATGGCGATTGACTCGCTGAACATGGCTGGTCGCAATAGTCGGATCAGGATTGCGTGGGGTTTCTCGAAAGCCGTCGTCTTGGCCAATCTCGCCACTCGGAGCACTGGGGCAACCGGCAATGGATAAGGGGGAACCGTTCGAGTCCACACCAGCCAAAGGACAGCCGGTGAGCTTCGACCTGCCTACGGCAATAGACTGCACATCAGGAGCCAACTTCCGCCATAGTGGCAGATCAACATGAATCCTGACGTACGTCATATAGGAGCCGTCCTCCGTCCAGGAGGTGGAAGGGTCCCCTGTCGGTTTAATACCGATTACAGCGTAGCGCTCGCTGCTCTTCAGATTGGAAACTCCATCGTGAAAGTCGATCCAGCTCCTGCCATCGTCCCTTTGGAAGCCCGAGAAATAGGTGCTCACGGACAGGACGGGAGGGTTCTCTCCGCTGTCAGACAGGCACTTCCAAGTCTCAACGACCGCTCTGCGCACTGCGAGTTGAGTGTTGGCAATGAACTGAACAACTATTTCTTCTGTAGCAGGGTTCGCTTTAACGTCGTCGGCATAGTTCAGTCCGGATCCAATTAAGAGAGGACCACCTCCTGAAGCGAGAGGAGATCGAAAAAGGCCATAGTTGGCCAGGGCCTCCGGTGGTACACTCCTTTTGGCCCCCGCAATCCCAAATGCTTTGATACCAAAACCAAGGAGCACAGTCAGGTCGCCGCTGGGAAACAGATGATTGGGCAAATCGCGCGAAACACCGCGCTTCAATCCTTGGTAGACTCCCCACAACCTTTCAAGGGATCGACCTACAGTAGCAGAATCGGCAGTGGGGTCTGCGCGAAGGAAAACAACCGCGAAAGCCGTTCCTGGGCGAGCACCTGATTGATAGTAGATCCCTTCTTGAAGAGGCATTGGCAATCACCGCATTCCACGAGGCCCTGGCGCGCTGGCTGGATGCTCCATATCGTAAAGAGACTTTAATGAAATAATTCTTTGGCAGACTCGCGCTTCGGAGCATTTGATTCTTTCCGAGCTTGTAGTCAAATCGACATAGTCGCCATCTGACAACGCGACAGGTTTGCTCAGACTAATCAATGGCCCGACTTCAATATTCGCAATCACTTGGTACCCTCCAATGACCGGAGTCTCGTCCGCTGCCTCGGAGACAACAATATCATCGAGGAACTCTGCGTCAGAATCGGCAGGACCAAACTCAAGGCGCTGCCAAAGAGGCTTCTTGCCCCGGCTAAATCTGACCCAAGCATCGGGAACAGGATTGCCCCGTATCTGAAATTTGTCCCTCGCAAATGACTTGATATACATCCCAATGGGGTCACTGAATGCGACAGTACGTCCTTCGTATGCGGCGCCACATGCGCCCATCGCCGCTGCGGGATCGGCGTGCCGACACGCCAGATGCTCGACTCCATATTTCCGGAATATCTGCTCTCGCGTGGCTTGCTGCCTTTGTTCGTTCACCGTCTGGGCATACGGCTTCGCTCCGAAGAGCACAATATAAATGAGGTCGTCTAGCCCGTTGATGGGATGGCTCATGAATAAGCAATAATCTGTATTGATGCGCCCAGTTGGATCGTAAGGGACGGATTTTGGTAGCGTGAGATCCTGGCCGTTTCCCGCAACCACAGTGGAAAAAGCAATTCGGCGGTCTTCTTCGGCTAGGTTATTGGGATTATTCACGCCATACAAATCCATCCAGCTGACATCAAACCCGAGAACGGCAGATGCTAAGGCACGCGTCCTGTCTGGGTCCGCCGTTGCCAGCGTTACCCAATACTCACGGAGTTCAGTGGAAATCTGTACACGCTTCGGACGCAACTTTCCAGCACTGTCTAAGGCTTTAACAACCGCGTATTCGCAATATTCGTTTTGTACCCCATGGCGACCCTGTGCACCCCAATCGGAAAGTTGCTTAGCGACCATTCGCGACAAGCAAAACTCGGGCTCAGCAGGATTGCCAAACCAATCGATCTCAGCAGTCGTGGGCATTTCGATAAGATTCCAGTCGAGAGAAAAGAAGCGGGACTCGAGGCTGTGATTGCCCTGCAGGATAACTTGGTACTGCCGCTGGATTTCCTGATTCCATCTGGCTAAAAGTTCAGGTCCTAGATCGTCCGCTAGGCCAGGAGTGTTATACATTCGTCCTCCAAACGGGATTCTAAGGTTGAATCAGATAAGTCACTGAGACAGAACGATCAAACGAAGGGGCGTAAAGTTAGTGTTCTTTGAAAGGGTCACTATAACACACACATATCTCGAGCCTTGCTGGTACGGGAGGAAATTCGTCCAAGTCTTGTTCCGGGACCAAAACCAAGAATGCTCAATTAGGACCAGCGCTTCTACTTCCTGGTCTTCGCCAGGCGGATGCGTCGGCTCTCCTCTTCCGCGCTGCAGCGATATTCCGGCCCGCGACCAAACTCGCACCTGTGCCGGTGCTCCAAACCGCCCAGCGCCACAGCATCCAATGAGTGTGACTTCCTTTGAACTTCTGAGCGTCTTTCTTCGAGATCCATCATTACCGGAGACTTACTGTTGCCATGCCTGCAAACTTGCTCGAGGACTGAACTCAGTAACCGCCGTAGAGTTGAAAGGGAGCCCAATAGAAAGGCTTGCGGAAGACGCCATTGCTGTTGAGCAACGAGAGTTTCGCCGTACGCAGGGCGACCTCGGGACTGCGCCCATTTTTCAGCTCCAGATAAAACTGATCCATTAATTGTGGAGTCGAGGTGTCATTGACTTCCCAAAGGGCGCCAACGACGTTGTGCGCGCCAGCGCGGAGAAACGCCCACGAAAGCCCCACTAGACCCTCCCCGGTGTAAGCACGGGCGCCGGCTCCGTAGCAGGTAGAGATCGTAACTAGACGCGCATGCAGCGGATGACGAATGATATCGCGCGCGTAGAGCTTGAATGAGTCAGCCTGGTCCGCAGACCGCGACAATATCACGGCGGAATCAAGCGGACTCAGGCGGCTGGCGGTACCGTGCGCTACGAAATGAATGTAGGCGAACTGTTCTGGCTTGCTTGCCAGGTAGGCGGAAACCGTGGCCCGGGTGCGCGCGTAAGTTGTGCGATGCGCTGGCGCAAAGTGCTTTTCAATGTTCTCCATTTCAACCGCAGCTTTGGGCAATTCGCCATACTCACGGCTGGGGGCGACCGGATCACCGATCAGCAGCAGATTCCCAGAGCCACTATCGGAAGACGTTCTGGAGGAGGAGAGAAGCCTCAGCGAGCTGGCGCTGCCGACCGTTACATCTTCAATCCAGTAGTGCAGTTTCGGCTCTGGTACCAGCAATGTCTCGAAATTCAGACCATTGAGGCTGTCGTGCGGGATGATTAATATTTTTTTCTGTTTTGCCAGCATGGTGTGCGCAGGCGCCACCAGCATTTGGTAAAGAGCGACGCCGTCATAGTTGACGGTTGCGCGCACATCCTGTGGCCCGGCGAGGGCCTTCCGATATCTTTGCACGGCTGCGTCGATTTCTGATGCAGGACGAAGTTGAAACAAGCTTGTCTTCTGCGGAGTGACCGCCCATAAATAAGATTGCTTCTCGCCCAGCCAGTAATAAAGGATTGCGCTTCCTGCTCTGCGGGCGACTTCTTGCTCATGAAGCGGGCCGGGGACAAATGAGGTTTCCTTTTTTAGCAATCCCAGTCCTTCGGTCAGAGTTCGAGCGCGACCGTAGTCAGCAACCCGCAAGGCCTGGTTAGGTCTGCCCCGGGCCACGAGGAACTGAATGTAATCGTCATAAATGCCGGCAGCATTGGTGAGAAACGGCAGCGCGGATTCCTCGTGTTTGAGCATGGAACGTGCGATTTCGAATATGCTAAGCGCCGCTAGATACGCCCGATTTGCGGAATCCAGCTGGTTTTCATCATCATAGAGTCGCGCCAGGGCATGCTCCGCCGCCCACTTCAGAGAAACATCGCTGTTCGGATCCCGCGCGACCTCTCGAAAAACTTGTTCCGCCTGTGCAGTGGCGTGCAGACGGGCGGCGACCCGTCCCTTCACAAGCAGCGGATAGAGTTCATCAAGCCGGTTCCCGTCGGCTCGTGCCATAGTGATGGCACGGTCGCTATACTGGCGTGCCTGCTCCAGTTTTCCGGTTTGCTCGGAGACCAGAGCGAGAGACATCAAGGCGTTTAGAATGTCTTCCTTGCTGTTGATTTGCTGCGCCAAATTCAGAGCCTGCTGGTAGGACTGTTCCGCGATGGCATAGTTGTGGAGACCAAGGTAAACATAGCCGGCCGTCGTGAGCCAAACTTCCTCATCAATGATCGACCCTAATTGCGTAGCACGCTGCTTGGCATCGACGAAATAGCCTAGCGCTTTTTCGGGATCGCCAAGTTTGTAGTACGCCCAGCCTAAGTTGCCAAGCGCGTTCAGGGTGATCTCCCCGAAATCGAGACTTGCCGCAAGACGATAAGCGGCATCGGAATGGTCGAGCGCCTCGTCAAAATGTTGCTGTTGGAGCGAGGCTGCCGCCAGGTTGAGAAGAGCAGTTGATTCGAGAAACCGATCCTTGTGGGCTTGCGCAGATGCCAAGGTCTGTTCGAAGTCCCGCTGCGCCTCGATGAACCGGCCACGTTCCGTGGACAAAACACCATGCGCGAGCAGTAGTTCTCCGCAAGTGGGATCAGCGGGCGCCGCGCACAGTTGTTCGGCTTTTTCCAATTCCTGGCCCGCTTCAGCAAACTGGTGCAAGTGAGCGTAGGCCAATCCCGCCAAAGCGTGTACTTGAATAGTGAATTCCGGCTTGTTGGGAGGCGCAGGGGGAGAGTTGAGCAGAGCAAGCACCTCTTGACTCAACCCGCGCCATATGAGGGCCCGTGCTTCAAGAATTTTGAATTTCCAGGCCCACTCTAGGTTGGATTTTATGAACTGACGATATCCGCTCTCGGCCTCGTTCTGGCTGCGAACCAGATCGCCATGTTCAAACGTCCACAGAGTATGTGCGAACGTAGAACCCGGATCAGGTACACGATTGCAGGAAAGAGAACAGGTCAGAATTACAACCAGAACCAGACAACTCAGTCTTAAGGCTTGGTATGGCCGTTGACTATCGTTGTGCCACCGCTGCCTGTACCGTCGGCGACGCATCCCATTTCCAGGCGGATCATGGTCAGATGGAAGGTATCGCAGTCGACGGTCAGCTCCGCAAGGAAGATTTTCCCGAAGTCGGGCACTTCGAGGACGTGTCCGAAGGACGTCCCCGGAACTGCTTGCGCCCCCGTGCTGTTGACCAATGAGCATTCGACCTTGGGTTTCTCTCCCTCGGGCCTTCCCTCGTTTTTATCCTTCCTGGCTTTGTCGCATAGTTGTCTATCTTTGGAAAAGTCCCGCGGGGGCCAATGGTACCGCTCGCGTGCCCAATCGGGAAGAGTCTTGGCACTATTGATGCGGGCGTATTGTTCGGAAACCCGCTTCAGGAACACGGCGTCTTCAATATAGCGCCTATCGTCACTTGATCGTGGCCCACAAATATCAAGATTGAGCTCTGGTTCGATTTTGTGTCCCGCGATCCTTAAATTTTCGAAGCGCGTCCCGAGAAACGTAACCGTCGGGACATAACCCTCGAGGGGATGATCGGTAGAAATTTGTGCTACCACGCGATCCGCCGTAACCACATCCAGGACATTCAGCCCTTCGATTGCGGAAGTGGCGAGAGTCGTCCATCCGTGACCCGGCTTTCGGCTCTTGTTACCTGCCACTTGGGTGTAAGCCGATTGAAAAGAAACAATCCCTTCCAGCCGGTAATTTTCCGCTCTCTCCGAAAGATAGCCTCCCTCGTCCGCCAACTTAACGAAGGCCTGCGGCTTAACTTCTTGCTGCAAAGGACGCTGGAGTTTTGCGTTGAAAACACCTGCCTCGGCTTGAAAATGGTGGACCCTCTCTTCACTTGCCATGTCTTTGCTCCATTCGCTGACGCTTATCTCTGGATATGTAACGCAAAGGTACTGCGGCCAATTTCCGAATTCTCGCCCGGGGCAGTAATGCCGTGGACCAACAGCGTATAGGTTCCTTCGTCCCGATGAGCCGCCGGAACCCGGATGGGCCAACTATCATCGGCTGTCGTGACCGGAATCGCGAGTGACCATTCCAGCTTTCCCGCTGGGTTGTATAAGTCCGCGGTATAAGAAGAGTAGTGGGCCTCGGGCGCGATGTTCACAAATAATAGAAAACCTTGGCCCGGACTGACTGTGATCACAGGGGTATTTTCCCCTCGGCTGTTAACATTTAGTGAGGCCCAAGGCAAAATCTGGGGGACGCTCGTCGCCAGTTCTAGCTTCGGGTAAGTTACCAGGTTCTGATATCCGATAATCGCCAACAGAGCAGCAAGAACGGGGATGGCAAACGCAGGGCGCAACCAGGCCAACCATCCCGGCGTCGTCGAGTCCGCTGCTGGGACTGGGTTCAACCCGGGTTTCTCTGACAGCAGCACTTTGCTATGCTCGATCAACATGGCGCCTGCACGTACATCGAGGGCACACTCGGTGCAACTAAAGAAGTGCTCCTCAAACTGATCGCGCAACTCCGGAGAAAGTTCGTCAAGCAGATACTTCTCGCTACTCATCAGGCGGATTGCCTCGTCGTGGTTCATAAACCCCGAATCCCCCTACTCATAGTAGTGCTACCGTTTGACGAAACGTTTCACGTCCTGGAGTGCTTAAATGGCCGCGCCGCCCGGCTCTCCTAAATTCTTGAGATAACGAGACTTAAACGTCTGTTTTGCGCGATGAAGCAGTACCCTCAAATAGTTCCGGTCTACTCCCAGTTCGCGGCAAACCTGGTCTTTGTCGCGTTCTTCCAGAAAAACTTCTTTCAGGAGGCGCCGGTCGCGCTCGGCCAGATCATCGAGAATTTCCCGCACGATCTCCGTGGTCTGCCTCGTCATCATGCCGCCCAGCACATCGGCCTTCAAATCGGGAATATCGGCAGCATCGTTGTCGTCTTCCAGCGGCGTGTCACGGGAGGATTTTCGATAATGCTCGAGCAAGACGTTGTTGCACACAGAATTGACGTATGCTCCCAGACGGTCCGCCTGCCGCAGACCGTCTTTACCTCGCAGGACTGCAAAGACGCGCGCGAAAATCTCCTGCCGTATGTCGTCAATTGCCTGAGGTGTTCGGACACGAGAGCGCAACTTGAGTTGGATGAGCTGGCTGAAATAAGACACAAAATGGTCCTCAGTCCGGAAGTCGCCCGCCCGGAGCCGCTCCAGATAAGACTCATCAAACTCATAGAATTGCAAAGCCGGTGCCTCGGAAGCCAGCTTAAGTGGGGAGTATTCTACACCCGCAGCAGTATCGCATCTGGTTTTTGAGGGGATAGTTGAATCATCCTGGGTCCAGTTCCCCGGATGAAGGCGTTACAAAAATTCCGCAAGAAAGCTGATATGAAATCCTGGTCTCGACCACTATACGGATAATGTTGGCTCGGCAAAGTTGCCGGACTTCGACAACTCCGATGCCAATATTTTCACTGTGCTTGATGGCGCACTCATCCGATGCCTCGGGAATGGGTGCGCCTCTTTCAATCTCTCATCCTCTCCAGAAGGCAGCGCTAAAATAGTCAGCTCGAGATTCCCTCCCGGCGGTTAACGCCGCTTACTCAGTTGCCGCCCGCCCTGAACCACGGGCTGTACGCCGAATTGAGATAGAAAGGGATCATCAATCCACTCACTTTCGAGACGCCCGAGGGCGAGGGATGAGTCAAGTCCTGGATGAAATCCTGGATCGCCCAGGCGAGGCCATCATTTCTCGGCATGGGACCGGAGGCCCAGAAATAGGGCCCCCAAGCCAGCCAGGGCGCGGCCGTGTAACTCAAATCTCCCGCGGTGGGGTCGATCTTTCCGGTGCGGATCTGCTGGATCTGCGCCTCGATCAGCCACTTGGTGGAGAAGCCGTATTCGAAAGCGAAGGGCTCGGGGTTGAGCGTGCCGGGCGTGGCATACCCGGCATAGGTTCTGCTGTGAAGGAACATCTGCTTCAGCGACGGATATCTGGTCTTCACATAGCGGGCGGTGATGGCAACATCACGTTCGTAGGCGCACGCATCCACGGTAGATGTTTTGGAACACACGGTGGTCGAAGCCAGCGACTGGTTGGGACCATCTAGCGCATCCTTGTAGAGAATGATCTGCACCTGCGCTTCGGTCACGTGCGAGAGGCTAAGGGCCTGCTTGCACTGCGTGTAATTACCGTAGGTGTCGTCAAGCCAGCGGTCAGCAGCCTCGCCGCCCTTGGCGCAATTCACCAGCACCAGGGTGGTGTGATTCACCTGCGGATTTCCCGCAGCCTGCATCAAAAAACTTTCAGGAGTGCAGTCGGTGCGGCTTTGGCTGCACCACTCGATCGTCCAGTTGGAGAAGCCGATCGCCATGGCCACGATCTTTCCGGTGGGAGATGGCTTTCCCCGGGAATCCAGCGGCTGCACCTGCGCAGCGAAGTTCTTGCCGTCCAGATCGTGGTCGGCGGGCGCGAGGTTAGAATTTTCATACAGAAAGCCGGGAAACGCACCCAGGTAGAGCTGGCCCGGCTGGAAGTCGGTCAAGGGCGTCCCAGTGAAATTTTGTCCCACGCATCCGGATGCGAGAAAGATAAAGAAAATGGCAAGAACATGTTTCTTCATAACGAACCTCTTGGCGATACCTTGAGACAAATGTTTGGATGAATTCGATTTTGCCATCAGCGAACCCCCGAACCGCCCTTGGGAACCGCGATGAAGCCCTGGGTGGGAGCCTGTGCGGTAAAAAACCAGCCGACGATTTCCCCCGCATCGTTGATGTCTTCGGTCTCGGTCAGAATTGAATTGAGGACTTTCACACGCACCGAGCTGAAGCGGCCATTCTGGTAAACAAAGCTCGAAAACTGCGTCTCCGTACCGTCGATTCCAACAATGACTGCGGAGTTGTTAATTCCGAGAGCTGCAGTAACAACATTTTTGCTGTCGATGGTTGTGGTTCTTCCGGCAATCTTGAGAAAGCTGAGAGTCGTTCCTGCACCAGCGGCAAAGTGTCCGACAATCTGGCCGGCATTATTGATGCCGGTTGCCACCGTGGAGTTTAGTGTACCCACATCTATCGTGCTGTAGGTTCCGTTGTAGAGGAAACCGTGCTCCCCGCTGCCGTCCGAGAATGCGCCGACAATCTGGTTCGAATCATTGATGCCGTAGGCCTGCGTTGCCGAAGCCAGGGGCACATCGAGCGTGGTGATCACACCGCCGGAATCGAGGAAGCCGTGATAAAAGCCACTAGCGTCGATGCAAAAGCCCACCACACTTCCGGCGTTGTTGATGGCGCCCGCCTGCGTGAGCACGGCGCCCGGCGCATCAATAGTGGTGAACACGCCGGCGATATCTTTGAAGCCGTGGGTCGCTCCGGCGGCGTCGGTGAATTGGCCTGCCAGAGATCCCGCAGTATTGATTCCGTGAACCTCTGTGGATACAGCATTGGGTACGCTGATGATGGTGTAGTTGTAGCCCGAAACGGCTTGAGAAACCTCACTGAAAACCGAAATGAAGGCAAGTATCACAACTGCGCACAACACAGTTTGTCTCATGATTATTTCACCTCGCGCCTTGTGGGCGTAATGTAAGGCGGTGACGGTTTATTAGGCGAGTTGATGAGAACCAGTCTTTCTACAGGGCGTGCGAAGAGGCGTAAGCGGGCGACCTGAATCCCCAAGGCAGGCACAGAGACTCTATCACGCCGCCGATGAGTGAGGCATGAATCGTGCCCTTCCTATTTTTCATGTGCGCCAGCTTTCATCTGTCATGCAAGACTTCCCTAAGGGAAGACGCGTGGCGCGGGGCGGATGCTAACTGTGGCCACAATTTCCCGAGAAGAATGTTGCGGCCCTTCCACTTGCGGTCGTGCAAACGGCTGCCGCCGAGGATCTTCGCTCAGCATATGTTAAGCCACCCTTAAATCTGGAAGGAGAAGCAGGGAAGTCTGGAGCTTTTCACTCCGACAGCGGTAATTGTCGGCCGCCGCGACGCAGGCCTGAACGTCTCGTACGACTTCTGGTGTAGAGCCAAGCCGCGCGCTCGCAACGGAGCTGGCATTTAGTTGTAGGCAGTATCCATTTTGAGCGGCGAGAGAAAACTCGGCGTCTCCAAACATTCATCGAAGCACAGACATCCCACAGAGGCAATGGTGTGCCATGAAAATAGGATTTATTGGTTTGGGGAGCATGGGATCGGGAATGGCCCGCAACCTGATCAAGGCAGGACACGCCTTGACCGTGTACAACCGCACGCGAAGCCGCGCAGAAGAGTTCCGGCCATTGGGGGCGAGAGTTGCCGGCACGCCGGGCGAAGTTGCTTCCGGCGCGGAAGCGGTGATCACGATGCTGGCGGATGACCGCGCCGTGGAGGATGTCATCTTCGGGCCCGGCAAGGTGCTGGAATCGCTTGCCGCCGGCGCGGTGCATATTTCCATGAGCACGATCAGCCTGGCGCTGTCGCGGCGCTTGCTGGCGGCGCATCGCGAGAAGGGGCAGCATTACCTTGCGGCGCCGGTATTCGGCCGTCCCGATGCGGCGGCGGCAGGCAAGCTCTTTATTGTCGTGGGTGGAGCCGCCCAGCAAATTGAACGCTGTTCTGCGCTGTTCGAAGCCATCGGGCAGAAAACATTCGTGGCCGGCGACGATCCGCCCATGGCGAACCTCATCAAGCTGACCGGCAACTTCATGATCACCACAGTAATCGAAAGCCTGGCCGAAGCATTTGCGCTGGTGAGAAAGTCGGGAGGCGATCCCAACAAGTTGCTGGAGGTTCTTACCGGTTCTCTGTTTGCCGCGCCGATCTACAAGAACTACGGAGGGATCATTGCGGCGGAGAAGTTCGAACCCGCGGGCTTTAAGCTTCCGCTCGGCCTGAAAGACAACCGGCTCATCCTGGCGGCAGCTGAGGAGGCGGCAGTCCCGATGCCGATGGCCAGCCTGGTGCACGACCGTTTCGTAGCCGCCATGGCCCAGGGGCTTAAAGATGCGGACTGGTCCGCGATTGCACGCGTTTCGCTGCGCGGCGCGGGACTTCAATGATTGCGATTTCGATTTTGTAGAGAATCGCAGTGGAGACAATATGCCAACAGCTACTGATGAATTGAAAGATGCGTTAGCTCAACACAGTGAAATCGAAATTACCACCATTGGCAGGAAGTCTGGGCGTCCAATTACTCTTCCGGTATGGTTCGTTCTCGAAGGCGACACGCTGTACCTTTTGCCGGTGAAAGGCTCGGACACGCAGTGGTACAAAAACGCGCTTCAGAACCGGCGTATCCGTATTTCCGCTGGCGATGCGCAAGGGGAATTCGAAGCGACTCCAGTGACTGACGCGAAAGTAGTTGCGTCGGTTGCGGACAAATTCCGCAAGAAATATGGAGCCTCCGACGTAAAGAAGTACTACTCGAAATTCGATGTGGCAGTTATCATAAAGCTTTAGTAGAGAAGTGGTTTCAGGCCACGCGGGGTAGAAGAGCGGGATTGATTCCAATGCCGGGTGCCCCGTTCTTGCGCGTTCTTTGCGCAAGGGCGGGATTCCACGATCTTTTCCTGTTTGGGACTTTATCCTGAAGTGACCCTCACTGCCGGGTGCCCCATTCTTGCGCGTTCTGTGCGCAAGGGTGGGATTCCACAGCCGTCTCCCGCTTGGGATTTTCGCTTACTCCTCAATCTGTATTCCGTTTTGACCGACCACTCCCAGCTACTTGTCGTCGTCCTGAACAAACGAAAGAGTTAGCGAGAACTGAGAACTGGTACTGAGAACCGAGAACTGAGAACCGAGAACTGGGAACTGAGAACCGAGAACCGAGAACTGAGAACCGAGAACTGTTTTTCCGCGCAAGGGTGGGATTCCACGATTGTCTCCCCCTGGTGACGTGGTCGCGGATCGTGCCGCGCAGCATGGGGTAGCGGGCCTCGAGCGCGTCGAGGACCGAGCGCTGCGTGATCGGGCCCTCGACCTCGAGCGTCACCTCGCTGCTAACCTTCGCCAGCGTTCGCAGATGTTGCGGGAGCGTGACTCGGATCATCACTTCTGTCTCTTTCCTCCCAGGTTACTTGTTCTCAGAAATTCCGGCCGTGCGTTTAGCATTGCTCCATTCCTCGTTCAAGTTTAACCCGGAAATCCATTTTTCCAGGTACGGCCGGTCCAGCGTTTCCGATCGCAGCCTCAATATTGCGGCTGCATCCTCGATCTGCCGTTGCGATTGCGACAGCTTTGACCATTCCAACTTCGCGATGACAACATCTTCGGCACTCGCCACAAAAAGAGGAAGTCCCTGTACGTTGACGAATTGACGACGGTTGAACTCTTCTTGGCTGAAAGCGCGGGATTTGCGAATGATCAGATCGATCTTCCACCCTGTCGCTAGGTCAATCACGTTGAACAAGGACTGTCGTTGGTGGGCTTCGAGGGCAGCATCCAAGTCAGCATAGTATTCACCGGCCGGCAGGGAGTGGACGAATGCTCGCAACTGCTCAGGATTCGCCGCGATCACAATGTCAATGTCCAGGGTTGACCGCGGAAGGCCGTGGTAAGCGCCGGCGAACGATCCAGTCAGCATGTAAGCAATTCCGACGCGATCCAATGCCGCGCTGATTCTTCGGAGGACTTCGGATGCGCTCATCGAATCCAGGCGGGAAGGGGCGCTGGAAAGAATGTCACTCTCAGCAGTTCCCGCGCGACGCGCGCTTCCGGCCACTCGGGATGCTCTCGCCGGATGCCCTCCTTGGTGAGTTCCCGGGCGAACAAGCTCACCTCAAAAGCCAGCAGGATGCGCTGTTCTCCTGACATCGCCCGCTGAATTTCGAGCTGGACAGCTTGCGCCGCAGGGCTGGTGTCGGTGTGGAGCACGGAATGAATGTTATCACGGGTGCGTGCCAAGTAGCCGAGTGGGAAAAACTCCTGCCGGGTGCCCCATCCTTGTGCGTTCTGCGACGAACGCAGTGATTATCGACTTTGTCATCCTGAGCGGCTTTGCCGAGCCGACAGGCGAGCCCCGAGCGAAGCCGAGGGGGAAGGACCTGCTTTGAAGTCGCCCAAATCAACCGCCGCGGAATTGTCATTCCGAGCGCAGCGAGGAATCTGTATTCCGTTTTGACCGGCCACTCCCAGCTACTTGTCGTCCTGAACAAACGAAAGAGTTACCGAGAACCGAGAACCGAGAACCGAGAACTGAGAACCGAGAACTGAGAACCGAGAACTGGGAACTGAGAACTGAGAACCGAGAACTGAGAACTGACGACCGAGAACTGAGAGCCGAGAACTGGGACTCAGCTGTGTACATGTACAGCAACACCGCCTGGGCGGACGCATCCACCGGCTCCTCCGCCCGCAGGAACATCACCGCACCGCCCTCACAATGCATGCGCGCCCATCCCAGGGGTTTCGCGCGATCTGTATCCACAGTGACAAATCCCAATAGCTCATAGAAGCGGATCGATCTCTCAATCTCCGCCACGTGCAGCAGAGGAGTTGAATAGCCAACCTTGGCGCTCAGAGGCTCCCCAGTTTACGCTCGTTGTTTCTTGAGAGATGGGATTCTAGGGTCGTTTCCCGCTCGGAGTTTTCTCGCTGACTCCTGAAGTGCTAGTCGTCCCTGATGTCGATGATCCCCATCACCCACCGTGAGCGAAAAAGTGACACCGCCGGGATCGTTGCTATCACGCATGGAAGTCGGATGAAGCGGGCGGGGCACGCTCATGACTTCTGAAGTGTGCTCCTCGGACGAAAGCCGGGCCCGCCCACCGAGTCAATCACGGGAATCTCTCATGGATCTCGAGATAGCTCTTGATGGTTTCTTGGAGTTGCTTGTCAAGCGAACCGGACGTGATGAGGGAGTTCAAAAGCTCGGGAATCGAATTTTTTGCTAGGGTCTGGAATTTCTCTGCAAAAGCATGTGCCTGGCGAGAATCGTTGAGCTTCTCGTAACAGTCTCTCTGCAGGCGCAAAAACTCAAGTCTATCAAGCGCGACGTAAAGGGTACCGTCTATGTTGGTGATAGTAGGTCGAAATGAGGCCGTTGTGATACGACCTAGAGCGTCTCGGCAACCTTGATAGTGACCTTTTGAAAAGAGGTCCCTGGCTTGTCGGACCTCGTTGGTCAAAAGGCGGCGAACGTGAAAGCGAAACGCGTGGAGCAAATGGTCCCAAGCTTCGTGATAATTCCCTTTCTGGTAAAGAGCCTCAGTGCGAAGACGCTCCTCCCCCGCAAGACTCGTTGCTACCCAGGAGTTAAGTTCCTTCTGGTGAGACGCTGCCTGAGCTTTGTCGTAGTCGCGCAAGGCTCCATACAGGTCGATCATTGTCTCAGGTATGCGATCATCAGCCCAAGTTGCAGCAGCGGTGAGAAGTAATTCCGTAATCTCGGCCCAAAGGCAATCATCTTTTTCCGCGAGAGAGCGTGCCTTTTCCGCAATCCCCACCGTAGCAACGACACTCGCTCGAATGTTATAAGTTGTGAAGTATTGCTTGAGGAGACGAAGGCAGACATCAAGAATACCGTGGTCGAGTGGCGTGCCAGAGAGTTGGAGTTTGGTCTCGAGGACGTATCCAAACACTGTCTCTTTGTGTATATCCTCTTGGTCGAATAACTTATCCACATCGAGTCGGCAATCCTCTTCCAGCGCCTTCTTGAGCCAGATGTTTTGGATTCCGAGGTCAAGAATTAGACTCGGATCTTCACGTGCTGCGGGAGGCAATAATGGCATTCGGCTCTCGGCCTCACCGAGATAGCGACGAGCATCCTCGAATTTTTCGAGTTGCCGGCTGTATTGAGAGAGGAAGATGAGGGTATCTATGATTTCACGCATCGGCTCAGGGGGTTCCCGCTCGTCGAGCAAGTGGAGGATGGAGGAGTCGTCTTCGATCTGCTTTATCCACCAATTGGCAGCTTCAATCAATTCCTCTAACAGTTGACCCTTGCCCGCCGCGGTGACCGCGGCAAACATCCAACGATAAGCACCTACCTGTGCCCTTCGGGCAAAGGAATAGTCGCGTGTAAGGCGAAAAAGAGTTGCAACATCCGCGAGGACCAAAGATGGGACGGACCTGAGCGCGCTGATGCGCACAACAAGAACATCCGGTGAACGAAGGCAAATTTTACTTCGGTGTTCCAAATTCAGAACGGCGTGAAAATCTGCATCCCAGGTCTTCCATGTATCGGGTTCATTGGCGAACCAGGGGTCGTGGTGATCCTTGAGGCACAAACCCCGGCCGAATTGGGCTTCAATCATTGCGAGCTGAAGATCCAATAGCTCTGCCAGAGCAACAGCCTGATCGTATTGATCCAAAACCCACCGGCACAAATTCCGCTCGGCTTCATGTTCATTAGCAGGCGTTGGGGCGCCCAATAGATTGGCGATCTCTAATGTTTCCTTGACTATGGCCTGCTGTTCTGTTTCGGATCCAAATCTTTGCCGCTGCAGCTGCGAAATGTAAGCCCTAATGTCGAGCAGTAAATGAACCAATCGGGCTTTGTAGAGAGGCACTAGAGCTCCCTTGAGCAAATCGTAAGTTTCGAGTTTTCGAGACAAATCGTCACACTTAACAGCCCAGTCGCCGAGCAGTTTGAGGGCGGTATTGAATTGGCCACGCCAAATCGCGAGGACAGTTAGCCTGTCCAAGAGCTTGAAGTGAAAGAGGAGAATTTCGTCAGTGGCTGACCCGTCCGGCTCAGGCAGTTCACGATTTGCGGAAACAAAATCGTGAAAAAAACCAAATTCGAATCGGACAGTACATTCGAGCTGGAGAAAGCTCTGAAGAGCGGCCAGACGTCCGCCGGGCGCAATCGAGTTTGTGTTCGATAAACTAAACTTTTGCTTCAAGACCTCGGAATGACGACCGCATATCAGATCCTTGTAACCTCGAAGAAGTTCGGCTTCTCGGGAAAACCCAGATTGGGCTAACTCAGCATGCTGATTTGTGAAGTCGTCTGCCGCCGAAGCGACCGAAGGATCGGCAGTGAGAAAGAAATGCTCCGATGCAGTCTTAATGACAGAGGCGACGAGTGGCCCATTAGTTTTGTCAATCGTGAATTCTGTCGTGTCTCTCAGGTGACCAAAAGCTCGTAGAAGGATCTGAGAGAGATGGCTGAACCGGCAAGCCTCCAACAGTTTGGCAGCCACTGACTCGGAAAGCTCGAGGGACTCAGCGATTGCCTGATGAGAAGATTGTTGAGCGATAGAGGGAAAACAAGGCTGTGCTCGGGCGAGATGAAAGTAAACTCGTTCGAACTCATCGAGCGAGCGATTCTCTTTCCAGCGGACTGCGTAGTGCTGGGCCCAGAAGTGGTGGATAAACCCGGTATCGTGGCAGCGACGGGCTTCTTCCTCTTCGATAACGGGCCGTGCGTCGGGAGCGAGCACAATCGAATCTCCCCTTTTTTCTATCAATCCACTTCCAGTCTGCTGAGCCTCATGGAGAATGCTGAGGACGTCGGAGTAGGTGCCCGGCTTCCAATTGCGCTGTTGAGCGTGAGCGCTGAAGACCGGATTACTTGTACTCAAGAAAAAGGCAATTTCTGCAGGTGTAAATCCCTCCGCTGCGTAAGCACCACTCAGAGCCAGGTATTTCACTAAGTCAACGGGCAACAAGCGATCGTGTGTCGGCTGCTGGAGCAAAGAAGGCGAGTCTACGCCATGGTCGTGGAGAAAGGTGTGCCAACGCTGCTTCCATTGCTCCTCTTCTGCGCTATCCCGGCCCCTGACCAAATCGTGGAGCGTTGTGAAGTTTTGAGCACGTTCCACGGGTTGATGATGGAGTTCACACGCACGTACTCTCTCCGCAGCAGAAAGGGGCAGAAGCTCATAGTGCATCACATCGAACTGATGTTGCTCAGAGCCCGCTTCCGCTCCTTTCCGAATGAGTTTGATCAGTGGAGCATCTTTGTCGGTGTAAGCAATCAACCAAACAAAAGCGGTTCGTTGCGATTCACCGGACTTAAAAAGCAGAAAGGTGACAAACTGCCGGTCAAACTCTCCCAGACGGTCGGCCGCATCCACCACATTGAGAATCGGAGAGAAACCCACTCGGGCTGCATAGGCACTTCGTAGCGGTGCGAAGTCAACCGACGGATGATTCCGGAGCAATGCGTAGTGGGCATCCATCAGACGACCCTTTGCCCTCGGTTGCATACGCACGAACTCTATTAGGTAGCCGCCCGCATAGAGCGAAAGTAGAGATGCAATGAAGAACACGAGATGACGTGAGAGAGGAAGGCTGTGAAAGTAGTCGAGCAGCGACCCGACACTTAACGTGCCATTGGGAATGACCGCGTAACTTAAAATCATCCCGAAGAAGTACAGAGCCGCTACAACGGTAACCAGTTTGACCGAGTAGAGACCGCGCTGCCCCCATGTCCCGTGGCGAAAGATGAAGAGCCAGCGACGCAAGTTGTTGGCAGCAAAACCTTGTGCGAGAATCTCAGCCGAAACGCTGTTATCAGTTTGTCCGCCTGATGCTTGCGGCCAAGATACAACGGCATAGCGGCTTCCTCGGGGAACTGCATCTTGGGTCTTGTCAACGATACTTTGAAGAGTCCACGATATACCGTCTCCTTCCTGACCCCTCAGCAATACCAGCTTGATCTTTTTCCCCGGACCTAAGCCGAACACCTTGGCTAATTCTCTTGCGACGCCGACCTCATCAGTGGATTGCGTCTTGTCCTTGCTGGTTGTCCGGAAGTGGCGCAGGATACGGTCAAATTGCGAATGCCTTTTGGTTTCGTCGGGGATCAGAATGCCGTTTTTCATGCTACTGCCACATCACGGGTAGACCAAAGGGGGAAGAACCGGACGACCCCGCTGGAATCACAGGGCCTGAGAGTTCAGTATTCTACTTATGGATTACTGGATTGCAAGCAGAATACTTTCGCCCAGATTTGGGTGGCCATCGATAGGAGCCGGGTGCCCCATCCTTGACGTTCTTTGTCAAGGGTGGGATTCCACGGTAGTCTCTTGCCTGGAATTTACGCTTGACTGTTTGAATCGACCCTCTTTTGGGTATGCCGATGATCTCAACATCCAATCTTGTGGCAACTTCCCGAAACGGGAGGCTTGGCGCAGCCGACCAGCGCGGGTACGGCCGCCGCTCTCCGGCGAGCTAAGTGCCGATGTCTTCATTCCATAAGGCAGGATTACTTCGAATAAATTCCTCCATCAGTTGGATGCATTCGGCGTTTTGCAGCACTTGCACCGACACTCCGCGGGAACGAAGAAGTTCCTCTTCCCCCTGGAAGGTGCGGTTCTCGCCGATGATGACTCGAGGAATTCCATAAAGCAGAATCGCCCCGGAACACATCGAGCAAGGTGACAATGTGGTGTAAAGAGTGCACGAGCGGTACACCGAAGCCGGCTGGCGTCCTGCGTTTTCCAGTGCATCCATTTCGCCATGCAGAATTGCGCTGCCTTTTTGTACCCGGCGATTGTGGCCTCGCCCGATAATCGCGTTGCCATGAACATGAACGATGACTGAGCCGATGGGAATGCCACCCTCTTGCCGTCCTTGCCGAGCCTCGTCTATTGCGGCTTGTAGAAATATATCTTCAGGAACCATGGCGATACCCAGAGTATGTCAACTCACACCGGCCGCTCCAGCTTTTTTTGCCGGGTGCCCCATTCTTGCGCGTTCTTTGCGCAAGGGTGGGATTCCACGGTCGTCTCCCGCTCGGGCTTTCTCGCGGCCTCCTGAAATGATCCTCGACCGCTAGGCTGCGATGAACGCGCCGCCCCGGCAAGTCCAATAAACAGAATGGGATAAACGCATAACAACGCACATCTATGTACTGATATAAAAGTATTGACAAAATGTTCCACGTGGAACATTTCTGCGAATTGCCACCGCCACGCCTACCCGCCGGCAATGGCCCCGATGATCAGCAGCGGCTCCTTCCCGGATGCGACCTCGTCGGGCAGCGGAGCGTCCGGCGACTCGTGCGACAGATCTTCTTCACAGGCAAAGAAGCGCAAGAACGGACGGCGCTGTTGCGTCGCCTGGTCGCGGATCGTACCGCGCAGCATGGGATAGCGAGCCTCGAGCGCGTCGAGGACCGAGCGCTGCGTGACCTGGCCCTCGACCTCGAGCGTCACCTCGCTGCCAACCTTCGCCAGCGTTCGCAGATGTTGCGGGAGTATGACGCGGATCATATCCATCTACTCATGCCAGCGTCTGCACCTCGACTGAAAGCACCGAAGGAAGATCTCGGACGATCGGAGCCCAGCTGTCCCCGGCATCGGTCGACGCGTACACCTGTCCGCCGGTGGTGCCGAAGTACACGCCGCACTTATCGAGCGAGTCGATGGCCATCGCGTCACGCAGCACGTTGACGTAGCAATCTTTTTGCGGCAGGCCTTTGGTGAGCGCCTCCCACTCGTTGCCGCCGGTGCGGCTGCGGTAAACGCGCAGCTTGCCCTCATGCACATAGTGCTCGCCATCGCTCTTGATCGGAACAACATAAATCGTCTCCGGCTCGTGCGCGTGAACGTCGATGACGAAGCCGAAGTCGGTCGGCAAGTTCCCGCTGATTTCTTTCCAGTTGTCGCCGGCGTCGTCGCTACGCATGACGTCCCAGTGCTTCTGCATGAACAGCACACCCGGACGCGATGGGTGCATGGCAACGTGGTGAACGCAGTGACCGATCTCGGCGTTCGGGTCGGGGATATATTGGGAGCGCAGGCCGCGGTTGATGGGCTTCCAGGTCTTGCCGCCGTCGTCGGTGCGGAACGCGCCCGCAGCAGAGATGGCGATGAACATCCGCTGCGGATCGCTCGGATCGAGAATGATAGTGTGCAGGCACATGCCGCCGGCTCCGGGCTGCCAGTTGGGACCGGTGCCGTGGCCGCGCAGTCCGGAAAGTTCCTGCCAGTTCTGCGCGCCATCGGTCGAACGGAATAACGCGGCGTCTTCAATCCCCGCATAGACGGTGTCTGGATCGGTGAGTGATGGTTCGAGATGCCAGACGCGCTTGAACTCCCACTGGTGCTGTGTCCCGTCGTACCACTGATGAGTGGTGAGCGGTTTGCCGCTTTCGGCAGACGTGTCGTAAACGAACTTGTTGCTCTCGCTCTTCGGAGGACCCGGCGCGGCAGGTTGCCCGGCGGGTGTTCCCGGCTGAAGCCACGTTTTTCCGCCGTCATCGGAGCGTTGGATGATCTGTCCAAACCAGCCGCTGGTCTGCGACGCATACAGCCGATTCGGATCAGCGGGCGAACCCTTGACGTGATAGATTTCCCAGCCCGCAAAGTGTGGACCGCTCACATCCCATTTCTCGCGCTTGCCGTCCGATGTCAGAATGAATGCGCCTTTGCGCGTGCCAACCAAAACTCGTACCTTGCTCATCCCTTTTCTCCTTCCTGAGCGTGTAAATGTACACAATCTTACTTGTGAAATGCAAGTGAAAATATGCTACTGTGGAAATATGCGGAAACGCCGCGCCAAGCGCCGGTCGGGTTGTCCACTGAATGCCTCCGTGGAGATGTTGGGCGATCGCTGGTCGCTGCTGATTGTCCGCGACATGATGGTGCGGGGATCGCGGACCTACAAGCAATTCCTGAATTGCGACGAAGGAATTGCGACGAACATCTTAGCAGATCGCCTGCGGAAGCTGGTCGCTCATGGAATCATTACCGCAAAGTCAGATCCATCGGACGGGCGAAAGCTGATTTACTTGCTGACCGCGAAAGGAATCGATCTGGCACCAGTGCTCACGGAAATGGTCCTCTGGGCAGCCGCGCACGAAGATACCGGCAATCAAGCGCTGGTCCGGCAAATGCGGAAGGATAAGGAGAAGTTTCTGGCTGGAGTGCGAAGGCGCTGGGCCAACAGAGATTGACCCCGAACCGAATCTCTCCCTTGTCCCTCCGAACCGGCTTCTTGGGCGAAGAGTTCTCTTTGGAGACTTTCTACCGTGCTTCTTGTGGTTTCCTGCTCGGGGTTTCCTCACGATTTCCAAGTGATCCTCGTTCGCAGGGTGCACCCAGGTGCTGCTTTACCCACTTTTCGCAGCGCAGGCTAGAGGATTTGGCGCTTGGCGACTCAGGCGTAGGTCACGATGGAAACTTTGTCAAACTTCAGCACATCTTCATAGTCACAGAGTTTCGTTCCACTCAGAACGATTGGCACAACAGTAATCGTGACCTCCTTCCATTTCTTCATAGCCTGGCGAATCGCCTCGGTTGCTATCACTGTCTTACCAGCGGGCGTTAAGGGGTGCCCTGGGCGCGGGTCAAAAGGACGACGCTGTTCCCTTATCTCGCAATGGCCTACATCACCGAAGCAACCACCGTGCCCGAAAATGTGAAAGCGCCCGGCGTACCCATAGTCGAGTGTCAGTGGCGTCGATTCGTCGGCCTCCGGATAATTGAAGAAGATTCGTGCTTCATACGAGACTCCCGCATGATCAACGCCGTCAAACTTCAAGTCAGCGCGTGAGAAGGTTGAGCTAAAGCCTTCCATACTAATCTTCGACCCTGTGTATTTCTTGGCAGGTTTTCGGTATGACGCAGCGGCTTTCTTTATGATCTTGGCAGCAGCGGCGGTGGCTAATTTTCCAGCCGCGCCTGAGAGTATATTTCTTCCCGAAACTGCGCCTGTCCGTGCTTTCATAGTTTGCCTCCTGAAACCATTAGTGTCCGCCGGATTCATGCGAATCCACGTATTCGTAGCCAAGCCGGTTGATGTCAAGCACATCTCGAACTGACAGCGAAAAAGGGGCGAGCGGCTTGTCCAGGTAGTCGTCTGGAATGTTGTTGACGCCCTGCCGAAGCTGCCACAGATACCAGATGCGGTCAATCATGCAGTGATGCGACCAAAAGATCGGATCGAATGCCGCGACGGCCACAGATCCCATGTCGCCACCGTCTCCCGGGGAAGAAGGGTTTCTTCCGCCGGTCCAGCCGTGGATTAGGTCGTGGATGTCCTCCAGTTGAGCGGTAAAATCAACAAAACTGGTTAACGCCAGCAATCCGTCTACGTCACTTGGGGTTGGCAGTCGATTTGGAGAGCCAGGAAACCTTAGGGTAAAGCGCTCCGGGTCACCAAGCATCGGAGGTACCGGCCCGTTGAGTAAAGAGTTCCGCTTTGCTCCAACCTTGGGTGTCACGAACGACTGAGGAACACCACTTTGATGAGAAGTTGCGGAGGTCCAATCCCACCACGGCAACACCACATCTGCATTTTGATCGCGCATTGCATGCTCCCAATAAACCAGGTAGGCGCGATGCCAGGGCAAAAAAAGGTTGTAACCACGCGGGCTGCCTTGACCGATGCGGCTGTGGTGCCAACACTGCCATTGTGGATATCCGTGCAAGCCAGCCCAGTAAATCCAGCTGCGGTTGTCTGTACCAGCCAACGCCTGCATTTTTTCGTAGGCGTCGCGTAGCGCAGCGAGTTGAGTGGGCTTTTGTTGCAGGCTGTCAATACTTGGCCTGAGCGTAGGGTCTGCCATCGATTACCTCCAGCTTGTGCTATCTAAGTAAGATGAGCGGACTCAGTGGCCTGAAATTACGGGGGAGACTAAGCGGGCATAAATTTACACTTGACTAAAGGGGTTAGTCAAGCGCTGTTTAGGACGTTTCGACAGAGACACCATTCAATTGCAAAGCGTCATCGGCGTTCGCCGGCGGATCGCCATAATAATGGGGGACAAGAGTAATTGAAAGAGGCCTTCCTCGCTCGATGGCAGAACGCACTGCCTCGGTAGCATTAACAGAATAGTCTGTCAGCGTCCTTTGCCGTTCTTGTGTGCCCTCTTTCTTTAAACCAAACCCGTAAATATGGAACGAACCTGCATAGCCGTTCTTGGCATCCGGCGGTGTATCGATTCCCGCTTTTGGATTATTCAGAAAGACACGAACTTCGAATGAAGGGCCGCTTTGATCGACCTCACGGAAGCGTATGTCGGCACGGCTAAAAGAATGGCCGCGAGGTAAGGTCACAGGCACATCCGGAAAAAAGAATCTCTCCGACAAACTCTCCTCCAAAACCTTAGATGCAACTTGCGAATCTTCGAACAACTATTCTTGTTATGACGCGGGGCATTGCCGCTCGGATTTTCCGCTTTTTGTTTAACCCTGGCGCTTGAGAATTAAGACACCAACTCGAGTATAATTGCTTACGGAAAACGCTCGGTGGGCCCTGCACTTCATCTGTCGTGAGGGCTGCTTTGCTTGCGCACAAACTGCTCACGTCATCCTTGAGTTTACCAGCCTTGGTACTCGCAGCCACGGTAATCCTCCAATCCACGTTCTTTATGGGCAAGGTCTCGTTTGTCGTCATCAGTTCCATTTTGACTGTCGCTTGGTTGCTGATGTGGCTATGGCTCTGGTCTGAACACCTTCCTACCCTTCGTGTCGGTCTGTTGAGCACTAGCTTGGGAGGACTCGGAATGCTCGTGGGAGGATCGTTTGAAGGCTATCCGGCCATGCGACATCATTGCGATATGCCGCCGAGTCTGTGGGGACCTGCCACGGCCTTGATGATCGTGGGCTGTGTGGTGGGATGCCTTCTGTATTGTGGTGCGACGGACCACATAGCACAAGGTAGGCAGAGGTTTTTCGCGGTTGTTTTAGCAATTACCGGCATGCTGTTAGGCATGTTGGGTGTGAGTTTCTGGCTATCTCCTTTCTCTGCCAGGTTTGGGCTGCGGGTTCCCTGGAACAGTCATGTGCAAATGCTGTGCGGCATGTTTGTTGGGCATGTGTTGGGCAAAATCTCGGCGCACCAGCTGTTATATCTGCGCCATTCCCATATTTCGCGAGAGGCCGCAACCCATTTTTTTTAGTTTCTCTACATCGCGATTCGGCGCTTTCCAACCTCAGATTGATTACGTTGCACATCGCGGGCCGATTGCAGCCGCAATCAAGCTTAGAACCTGATCAGATCTGTTCCGGTATTCCTTACCAGGGGGAGCGGAGGCGGGTACCCCGCAGCAGCAGGCGCGCGGAAGTGGCTTGCATGAATGAGGACTCGAGCAGAGGGCTACGAAGCAGTTGCGGCATGCGCTCGACTTGAGACAGGCCTGCCTCGGCGGTCAGCGGGTGAGGGATTGTCGAGCGATGCGGCGCCGCTCGGTCACCCGAGCCTGCAACGGATTCCGGGCTATCGGGAAGATTGCTGGCAAATCGTCGCGAAGCGCGCAAGGTCCGCCTTCTGCACTGTTCGAGGTCATCCGCGCACTGGTTGTACATGGCTTTGGCCCTCTCAGCCAGCGCAGTGGATTCTTCCGACGTAATGAAGGCTTGTCGAGCCGAATGCTCGAGTCTGCGCCGCCACGCGTCGAGGCCAACGTCGCGTAACATAACCGCTCGTCCCAGTTGTAATTGCCTGTGCTATTCAACTCTTTTCCGACTTAAGGTGCGGCCACTCACGGCGTAAGCTCGTAAAATAGTGGCTGTGGATGTTTCTACGCGGGCCAGCAGTTTGTCTGGAGAGGCCGCCCAACAGAAACCAAGAAGGAGGTTCCGATGCCACTCACGAAGCTCAGGGAATTTCTCGACAGCCACAACATTAGGTACATCGTCATTTCGCACTCGGTCGGCTACACCGCGCAGGGGATAGCCGCGCTCACACACATCCCCGGAAAGGAACTGGCAAAGACAGTGATCGTAAGGCTCGATGGGGCTCTGGTGATGGCGGTTCTTCCCGCTTCTTCCCAGGTTGATCTTTCGCTCTTAAGGGCAGTTGCCGGCGCAAAGACCGCCCAACTGGCTACGGAAACGGACTTCCAGCGCAGTTTTCCAGATTGCGAAACCGGCGCCATGCCGCCCTTTGGTAATCTGTACAGTATGCCGGTGTTTGCCGATAAGAGCTTAACGCGAGATCAGGAAATCGCATTCAACGCGGGCTCTCACCGGGAACTTATTCGGCTATCCTGGGAGGACTTCGAAAAGCTGGTCAAGCCGACGGTGGCACGGTTTAGCGCAGAACGAATCGGCAGGACGGCCGCTTAGAAGAGACCTCAAACCTCAAATCAAGGGGAAGACAATTTGGTAACGGTCGGTGTTCCGAGAGAGAGTTATCCCGGCGAGCGGCGCGTCGGGCTGGTCCCCATGGTGGTTCCGAATCTGGTCAAGGCCGGCTTTGAAGTGGTAGTTGAAGCCGGCGCCGGCGTGGAAGCAGGTTATCCCGACGCGCAGTACATCGAAAAGGGCGCGAAGATTCTTTCCGAACGGCGTGCCGTGTTTAGCGCCGCCGATGCCATTGTTCAAGTCCTTTGCTACGGCTCCAATGATGCCACAGGCGAAGCCGACCTTGCCCTTTTGCGGCGCGAGCAGATTTTAATCGGATTCTTGCGGCCGATGGGATCGCTGGAAGTGATCCAGCAAATTGCAGACACTGGCGTCACCTCTTTCGCCGTGGAGTTGATACCCCGCACGACACGCGCTCAGAGTATGGACGCGCTTTCTTCCATGGGCACGATTTGCGGCTACAAAGCAGTGCTGATCGCGGCGGATAGGCTGCCCAGGTTTTTCCCCATGCTTACCACCGCTGCGGGAACGATCACGCCAGCTCGCGTTCTTGTGATTGGCGCCGGCGTCGCGGGACTGCAGGCTATTTCCACGGCGCGACGGTTGGGCGCGGTGACTTCTGCCTACGATATGCGCCCAGCAGCCAAAGAGCAGGTTATGAGTCTCGGAGGCCGTTTCATCGAGCTTCCCCTTGAGGCCAAAGATGCCCAGGACGCCCGCGGATACGGCACGGCACAGGATGACTCCTTCTATCAACGGCAGCGCGAGCTTCTGGGCCGCGTAGTGGCGGAGAGTGACGTCGTCATTACGGCGGCAGTGATTCCGGGAAAGAAATCTCCCGTTCTGGTGACCGGTGACATGGTCAAAAGCATGGCACCGGGCTCGGTGATTTTCGATTTGGCAGCGGAACGGGGAGGGAATTGTGAGCTGACGCACCCGGGTGAGACTATCGTCGCGCACGGCGTAACTATTATTGGCCGGATCAACGTCGCCAGCAGTGTGCCCTATCATGCCAGCCAGATGTATGCCCGCAACATCACTGCATTTCTATTGCACCTGATGAAAGATGGCAAATTGCAGCTTGACCTTGAGGACGAAATTACTCGTGAAACGTTGTTGACGCGGGGTGGGGAGCTGTCCAACGACCGGGTGCGGGAATTCTTCTCACAACCGGCAGTGCTTTCGGCCAGCGGCGGTTAAATTCATCATCAAGGGCATGGGGGCGGCGCAAGCAAGACTGGTTATGGAGGTGAATGAGTTCAATGCTAATCGACGGCCTTTTCGTTTTCATGCTGGCGGCCTTTATTGGATTTGAGGTCATCCGCCGGGTTTCGCCTTTGCTCCACACTCCACTGATGTCCTTGACCAACGCGTTGGACGCCATCGCCGTGGTGGGCGCCATCGTACTCGTGGGCAGGCATGAGAACCGACTCTCCTTTCTACTCGGGATGCTGGCCGTGATCGCCGCCACCAGCAATATCGTGGGCGGTTTCCTGATCACGGATCGAATGCTCAAGATGTTCAAAACCAGCCGTCCGACTAAGCCATGAACAGCCTGCCAGCGTCCCAGCCCATCATCGAAATCACCTACCTGATTGCCAGCACGCTTTTCATCCTCTCGCTGAAATGGATGAGTTCGCCGAGCACCGCGCGGCGCGGGGTCCGGGCGGGCGAAGTGGGAATGCTGCTTGCCATTGGCGGGACGCTGTTGCAACACGGGATCGTGGATTACAAGTGGATTGCCATCGCGCTGGTGCTTGGCAGTGGCATCGGAATCCCCCTCGGATTGGTACAGATGACCGCGGTTCCTCAGCGGACGGCCCTCAGCCACGCCTTCGGCGCGCTGTGCGTCACCCTGGTTGGGACGGCGGAATTTTATCTGCGGAGTCCAGATCTTTCGCCTTTTATCATGGCGGCTCTTTCCATGGAGGTCATTCTCGGCTCGCTGACGTTCACCGGCAGCCTGATGGCGGCCGGAAAACTGCAGGAGGTCTTGCCACAGCGGCCACTTACCTACAAGGGGCAAAACCTGGTCAATTTGTCGCTGCTCGCGATCGCCGTGGCAGTGGCTGGCTACTTGATAATGCATCCCGGGGCAAAACAACTTTTTCCGGTGATTGTAGGAATTCCGCTTGTCTTCGGGGTGCTGATGATAATCCCGATTGGCGGAGCGGACATGCCGACCGTCATCTCGTTGCTCAACTCTTATGCCGGACTTTCTGCAGCCGCGATGGGATTCGGGCTGGGCAGCAAGCTTCTGATCGTTGCCGGCGCCCTCGACGGCTCTTCGGGTTTGATCTTGTCGGTCATCATGTCGAAGGCCATGAACCGTTCATTCGGCAACGTCTTGTTCGGCGCGTTCGGCCAGGTCCAGACCTCGGCTGTGGCTGGACAGGAAGCGAAGTCGGTGCGCAGCGCCACCGCCGACGAAGCCTCCGCGATTCTGGCCGCCGCCAATAAGGTTGTAGTAGTTCCAGGTTATGGGATGGCGGTCGCTCAGGCCCAGCACAAGGTGCGCGAGCTCTATGACGCTCTCAGCAAGCGGGGAGTGGAAGTGCGATTTGCCATCCATCCGGTAGCAGGGCGCATGCCGGGACATATGAACGTTCTGCTCGCCGAAGCCGACATTCCATACGACAAGCTGGTCGAGATGGACGATATCAACGGCGATTTCGCGCAGACCGACGTCGCCCTGGTGATTGGCGCAAATGACGTCACCAATCCAGCGGCTCGCACGGATTCGAGCAGTCCTATTTATGGCATGCCGGTTCTCGATGTGAATAAAGCACGAACCGTGATGGTCATTAAGCGCAGCATGAGCCCGGGGTTCGCGGGCATCGACAATCCGCTTTATTACATGGATAGGACGTTAATGCTGTTCGGAGACGCCAAATCATTCTTAAACGACATTGTCCGTGAGTTCGGTGGCGGAGGGCAGAATTAGGTTTTGGTCGATGTTGCTCGGGAGTTACGGCGGGGGAAGAGAATCCGAAGATTCTGACCGACTTGGGAATGAAGAAGTAGAAGGCAAGTCGTGGCAGTTCGAAGGTGTCGGCGAGGATCCCGTTGGCCGGTTTACGACTTCGTAACGTGCTCTCTATCCAGATCAATCCTCACGGTGAGCAGGTCCGTGCCGAAGAGGCGCACTGCGCGGGCGTTGCTGGCGGTGCTGGGACGTTGTGTGGCGAGCCACTGCTGACGCTGGCGCGGATTGTCATCGGGGAGCAGATGCGCGGTGCCGCTGTACCAGCGGGAGCGCAGGCCTTCGCGTCTCTTCAGGCGCACCTGCGGATTTTGCTCGATGTTGCGAATGTATCCCGCCTTCCGGCCGTGCTCGGCCACAATCCAGAATTGATCGCCTACCCGCCCCTCGCCGACAGGCGTGCGACGCGGCTTGCCCGTCTTGCGGCCGGTGGTCTCTAGAAGCGCATATCCTGGTGGAACCAAGCCAATCGCAAACAGGAGCTTGATGGGAGGGTTGAGAACATATTTCTGCAGCGTGTGAATGATGCGGTGTTTCATTTATTTCATCCGGCGCGGCAGCGGCTAAACCTGGCTTCTCTAGCGACGCAATGCCCGATACGAGATCGCCAGCATGTTAGCCAGCTTGCCCGAACGCATTATGGCTTCTTCTCTTGACAGGGATCATCGCCGCTATCCCACTTCATCTTATCTGGAGGTGGGTTGTTGGCGACACATTGTTCTATGAAGCTGTCAGTGTAATCCGCGGATTTAGCGCTTTTGAAAGCTGATTCATCCAAAGAATGAAAATCAAAAGCGATGGCTCCGTCGGGAGAGACAATTCCTGTCATATAACCATAGGTGTGTTCCGCATATTTTGTCCCCGGCGGCAGGTCGGGAGGAAGTTTGTAGCGCACTGCCCCTGCGCTGCCGATCACCCATCCCGGCAAAACAACGCCACTGTTTTTAGGATCATTCCAATACGGAGTGTTGTAGATATTATCCAGGAAAAAATGGGAGTGACTGGCGAGCACGTACACGTGCTTGTGCGCCGTTTGCTGGGCATGTACAAGGGCTCGATAGGCTTCCCGGCCGGACTTGATGCCGTCATTTGAGCTGCACATGCTATGCCCGGCGGAGAGGCTGTCAGGGAGCGCTTCGTGCATCCCAACCACGATAGTTTTGATATCGGGATTCTTTTCGTCGCGTTGGATAGTCAGGAGCAGCCACTTGACCTGGCCCGGATCGTAAGCATAGTCCAGGGAATTGTCGAGGCTGATGAAATCCACGCCTTCCTTTATCCAGTGGTAATAGGCTGTGGGGGTGGTTGCGTGCGGATCGTCCTTCAACCGCTGCGCCTTCAGTTCCGGGGTGTTGAAGAAACGCTCGCCGAACTCCTCCATGAAGTCGGCATGAGTTTTTGGCGGCATAGTCTCGTGATTACCGGGCGCCAGATACACGGGCGACGGTGCGAAGGGGCTGATCTGATGGGAAAGAAAATCGTCCCACGCAAGCTTCAGATATTCAGCTTTATACGCTTCTGCATCTTCAGTCTTGGCTGCTTTGGCATGGGCTGGCTCGGCTGTGTAATCTTCGTCGGGAGTGTAAATCGCGCGGTAATCTCCGAGGTGCCAGTAGAAACTGGCGCCGTCTTTTTTGACAGCGGCGGCAATCGCGGGCATTACCACGTTGCCACAATTCCGGGAGTCGCCGGAGACGGCGAAGGTCCAGGTCTTGGCCGGAGCGGGAGTTGGAGGTTGGGGTTGCGGCGTCGCTGCTACCACGCAGGCCAAAATGAAGCAGCAGATGAGGATCACCAAACGGGAATCATTGGAAGGATTCATGCGCAGACCTCCGAAAATGGGGCAGAACCGAGAATACCACTCAGGCGTGACCACGATACCGCAGCTTTGGCAAGGAGCATCCGGCCAAAGTGGCGTGCTGGTCGTCTGCCGGGCATGTTTTCTGACCTGCCGCTTGAGCCGTGAGTCACGGGCGAGAATTCCTGGACAGGTTAATTTTCCATTAAATTCCATCGCGGCGACATCCCGGCATCGCCCTGACCCATCTACTAGACTACGGCCCTCGCCGTGTAGCGGCTGAGGAGCAGTCCTTTCTTAGTACCAAAGATCCAGGTTTGTACCCAGGGGCGGAGTACCAACCCAGAGAGTGAGGTCCGTCATGGGCTGGATTATCGGAGTTCTGGCCGTCCCTTTGTTGGTCATCGTTGCTTACGCTTTGCGGCAAAGCCGGATTTCTTTGCGGCTGCTGTGCGAAATCCAATCGCTGGAAGAGTACATAGCTGTGGCACGAAAATCTTTCTCCCGCCGAGGCAGAAGGAAAGCGTCCATTGTTGGCGGCAGAGCCGCTGATGTCCAGCCCCAGCCTGGGCGCGGACCAGCCAAACAGCTAATGCAGATGGCGGATGTCTTGCCAGCGTCGGTTCCTGAACCGATCGGGCCCGCGCAGGCAAGAACAATGTCCCAAAGCTGAGCCGAGCCAGCTACCTCCCTTCAGGCATCATCTTCACAGGCACTCACATCTTGAAAACTCCGAGAGCTCTACTCGCCGGCGCCCACCATCAGTATGGGCGGAGTTGGGACGGTTGATCCTTGGTGCACGCAGAGGAATTACTTTTTCAATACGGGTTGAGCTTCCGGGCGAATATTTTCCTCGTGCCGCCTGCTGAATACCACCACTAGCGACACAACCACTATCAGTATCGCGGCGATCAAGATGAGCGGACTGGTTCGCTTCCCACAGATCATTTCTTAGTTTCCACTCCACCCGTTGCGCTCGTTCTCTTGCCAGGGACTTTAGATGCCAGTGCGGCTTGCTGCGTTCGGATACAACCGTGGTTGTGGGGAGATCATCTAGTTCTGCATTTGATCCAAGCCCATACGGAGACTTCAAATGGCGAATCGCAGGGAAAAAGACGAGCTGAACGAAGCGCGGTCGGATGAACTGGGCAACGATCCTGGACAAGTTGGCCCTGACAGCGGAGGTCAGTCAGGGGATCCGCAAGGTTTGTCCGACATTGCCGACGCTTCCGACTTGAGTGTGCAGGAACTGGCGGAGACGGATCAGGCACTCGAAGCGGAGATAGTCGAGGGAGTGGAAGATGCAGCGGACCATCCGGAACGCCCCGTGCATACATATGTGGAGTATGGAAGTCCCGAGGAGGTCCCGCCTGCAGACGACGGGAAAGAAGACGCGGCCTAATATCGGGATCAGGTGCGTATTAGGAAGCCGGACGGTAGTCGGCCGTCCGGCTCATTTACCGCCGCATCAGGAGCGCAGATCGCGCTCAAGGGAGGGACGCGATCCCGAGCTCGGCCGGGACTGCGCAGAATGGCCAGGGCCGGAAAAGTCAACAACGCGGGTGGCTACAAATTCCGCCAGAACAAGGGCGAGAAAACAGCTCAGCAGCACGAGCCACGGCGCCTGCGTTTTTGTTCCTGGCCGGAATGGATTCAATGGCGCGATATTTAAGACTCCGCAGAATTGGAAGAGTGCCGGAATTATACGGATCGCCGCCGCCGGGTCAATGGCCTGAAGCGGTAGGGTGGTGTCTTAACAGCGTGTTGCTGAGGAATCAGGGGCGGAGTGACTAAGCGTTATGGCTTTCCGGATCGTCGCGCAGGGCGACTTTTGCCAACTCAATCCACCTGCGAATTTTCAAATTGACGGGATCGCTTGAACGCCGCTCTACTTCTTGCTCCGGGTGATCTATGACGGGACGTTTCTGCCAGTCTTTGGGGACGAGTAGCGAAAAGTGCTTGAGCAGCGCCACACATCAATCGTGCCAGAGACGCCGCTTATGTCCCATACAGTACATAGTGTAGTGCTGGCACGGATGGTTCCTGATTCCCAGTGTACCCGGAGATGAAAAACGCCCGCTGAAAAGTAACGCGCATCACGCCCCAGCGGGCAAGTTGGAACGTTTAGAGTCGTAGTACTTGCGCGGAGAAGTCTGCCACGTCGCATGATTCCGGTCAAGGCTAAATGAGAACCTGAGAACCCCGCCGGGGCGTATTCAGTTATGGGCCAAATCTCAATGAAGCCTAGGCTGCCGTCTCTGTAGAGAGTGGATCGCCGCCCTTGAGCCGCTGCTCCTTCTGTTCCAAGAGTCGGCTGATCTCACGGATGAGTCCCATGAGTTTGTCGGGGTCTTGCTCTTTCTCAGCTAAGGCACAGAGCTCTCGCCAGTTCTGCGTATTTTCGCCTTGCATCGAAGCTCCTCATAGGGGAGGAAAATATCGCATGTGGTATATACCACAGTTCTGGGGGAGAACACAGTCCAGTGACATACGCATAGTGGTTCAGCGTGGTTTTGCCGCAGGAAGTGGACTGGGAACGAAAAAAATCGGGCGACCCACAACCGAGCCACCCGACGAATCTAAGTGAGTCAGGCGCGTGAAGCTAAACCTTTGCAGATTGGGCGGTCCGTTCACCGAACCGCCCAACTGGAGAAGGTCTACTAGTTCGAGATCGTCACCTTGTTCCCGTCCAGCTTAGTGAAGGTGACGGTGAACTTCTCGTTGTAGGTTTTGGCTCGATCCTGGAGCATACCGATCGCCATTGCCTCGCCCAACAGATTTGAGGCATAGGTGCTGGCGCGCCAGTGAATCCCAGGAAGGATACCGTGTCCGAAGCTGACGTTGCTCATCAGCTTGTTGAGTTCGCCACCGACGGTGATCTGACCCGCATCCCCACCGGTGTAAGGCTGGAGCGAGAGACCATCGCTCGAAGGCACCATCGGATTCGGGATCACGAAATTCTCGTCGAAGAAGAACTTCAGGAAGGTGATGGCAGCGCCACCAACCGTCCCATGTCCCGTTGGATAGCAGGGATGAGCCGGGGAACCCTCAGGGAAGGCCTGCGGCAGCAGGTACGTACCGTACTTGCTGAAGCTTTGCGCCACTGCCTGGGAGTTCAACACGTCGGGGTGCAACTTGGCTTGGGCGTTTCCGCCAGTGAGGTTCGAGTGCAGTACGCCTCCGCCCGCTTCCGGACGATGGGTGAGATGCACCAGCCACTTCTGGTACCACACCTTTTGCAGACCCTTTGCGGCGCATTCGCCCATCGAAGCGGCGAAGTCCGGTCCGCCGAAGGTGCAGAATCCATTCTGCGTCTTCGACCCAATGTACGGACTGCCCGGGTTCAGTGGCGCTTTCAAGGAGCCCAGAACCAACAGGGCAATCAGGTACCCCTGGTAGAGCACATCGGCATGGGTCCAGGCGCCCAGACCGCGTCCGTCATGCAGGTAGCGACGAACTGGGTCCGTTTGCAGGCTGAGCCCTGTGCTGATGCCATTCTGGACGTCGAAGAACGTCGTCGTGTCGGTCATGTAGTCGATGCCCGGCAGGAACGTGGTCATCAACTGGTCCAGCGGCTGTTGTCCGAAAGACGTGGGCAAAATCATGAACTGCGACATATATGGGCCAATCAGTTCACCGGGAAAAACACCGCGGAACAGGTTTTCCGTGGTGACATGACCGGTGCTATCTCTTGGGCCCCTATATGCAGTCAGCTTGTCGAGTTCGGCAGCAGCAGCTTGGGCCGTGGCGTTCCCCGCGTAATCGGTGAAAGCCACGTCGCGCAGCGGCGCCGCCCAGAATTGTTCAATCAACTCGGCAGCATATTCTTTTCCGGCGATCACGTAAAAGGGCGCAACCACCGGCAGGCCGGTGGGATCTCCGGCCGAGGGAGCGTTACCGAACTGAGACGAATCCGGGCACTCCAGGTCGAATGCATAGGACCCTTGCGGGCCGTTGTGGGTGCGGGTGCCGCCATTGATCACGGCTTCCCAATCGCTGTTCTTGCCGCTGTTGAGTGCCTTCTTAAAGGACTCCCACGCTGCATGGTTGACGACGCCGATGCTGTCCTGCTTTAGAGCTTTGCTGTAGCTGGCGGACTTGTCGGAGTAGCGCAATTCGTCGCCGTTGGTGGTGTGAGGCGGAACGCCGAGAAGGGCATCCGCATTGGCCTGCGCAACGCGCAGCGCCGTGGCCGCCGCCACGCGGTTCGATTGACCGCCCGTGAGGTTCGAAACACCACGGGGTATCAACCCGCTCTTAATATCGGCGAGAGCGCTGGGGGCGCTGCCGAGAACACCGGCTGCGACTGTTGCCGCCGCACCGGTGCCTAACTTACCGAGAAAATTACGTCGACTGGGGGACGGGACTTCGGTGCCGGAGGGTTGAGTGGTTGGGGGGAGGTCAGTAGACACACTAACTTCTGAAACTGCCGGGGGGGTCCTTTTCATTGTGCGGCGCTCCTTTTGTGTTTTGGACTCGAGTGAGTAGAGAACAGCCACCCGTGACTAAGGCGACTGCCGGTGCGGGTGAGGTGCAGTTGCACCGCCAAAGAGATGGGGACACAAACTTTTGGCTCTAGCGTACGGCTAAGTACCTGAACTGTGACGAAGTTAGCTGGCTCTTAAGGAAGGGAACTGCAATTACACAAACCTTTCCAACGGCTCACAAGTGCAGAGCGGTGCGCACGTTGCGAAACAGGTTGCTCACACACACCTGTACCGGAGGATCACTAAGCATGGGATGTGGCACCAACAAGAAAGTTTCAGGCGGAATGAAAATAGAACGGGACCGGAAGATCGTTCGGGAGTCTAAAGACTCTATATGTCCGGCCGGTTGTAGCCAACTAGAGCGTCCTTCTACAACATGCCGCCGGTTCTCACAGTGAGAGCGCTAAGCGCCATTTCCAGGCGGGTGATGGCTTCTTCAAGTTCCGGATGTTCGCCGATACGCGCCTGCAAGTTCTTAAGCAGATTGTGGGCGCCGGCAATGTGTTCGGCAGCGGGCGGTTCATGGGATTGGGGCTGGGGATCGGGCGGCTTCTCGGAAGACATGGAGTTCTCCTTTGCCGTGCACGTTCCGCTTCGCGATGCAGGTGGCGGACACAATCATTATAAGTCCATCCGAAGGATGTAGGGTCAGCGACTCACGCTTCCGGAGCTAGCCCCGCTCGACAAGGGCAAGAAGTGGCAGCTTAATCGGGTCGCAGACTTCTATTCGTTTGCCGCGACGGGCAAATCACTCAGATCCCATCTCCGTGCGAGCTTTTGCGCGCGCGTGTCGCCGGGAGCGGCTGCAAGTTGGACCAGGTCGGAAGGATTGTCTATATCCAACCCGATGCCGGGGAGTGAGATTACGGTGCAGGGCCTTCCCGTCGCTTTGGCGGCCGCCAGGTGAGGTTTAAAGCTGTCATTGCCGAAACGCAGCGGGAATAATCCCGCCGGGCGCCGCAAAGCGGCGTTGGTGCCGCGACCGTCGGCAGCAGGCACCAGCACCGACCCTTGAATTGGAGCAGCTTCGAGAATCTCCGCCAGTTCCCAAGATTCGAGCAGGGGGATGTCGCCCGGAATCGCTAGCGTCGTTTTGATTCCGCGTGATTCGCAGATATTGGTAGCCATTTCAATGGCCTCGGTTTCGCTGCGGCTGGCTGAGTCGGGGATCACTTCGAAATCAAAGTGCTGGGCCATATCCATCGCAAACAGATCGCTGGTGACAATGCCCACGGCTGGACGCTCGCGCCAGTTCCCCAGAGTATCGAGCACGTCAAGCAGCATAGCCTGTGCGAGTTCCGTGCGGGCGGACTGATCGAGAATCGCCGCGAGACGCTGCTTGGCAGTCGAAAAATTCTTGACCGGGATAAGGATCATAGTGGGTTCGAGCCGGCATGCTGCGTGCTCTTTTGTCTCATGAGCGAAAGCACGGTGCGCGCCAGATCAGCTTTGTCGTCCGAGGTACGCATGACAGTATTTGTGCAGTGCACGGAAAAGCCGGACCGGCGGAGTTGCTCAGCCAGAGCTGCGTCCTGCACGTCGGCAATCAGCACGTCGAGGAAATCATGATAGGCCTCGGCAATACCGGCGATGGACGCGGGGAGTCCGGACGCTTTCATCAGCACGCCGGCAGGCCCTGAAACTGCGGCGTCGCCTATGATCGGGCTGATTGCGGCGATGGGCGCGCGCGTCTGGCATAAAGCTTCGCGAATGCCCGGCACAGCCAGTATCGGGCCGATGCTGGTGACCGGGTTGCTCGGGGCGAGAAGCACGAGGCTGGCGGAGCGGATAGCCTCGAGCACGCCGGGCGCGGGTTGGGCATCGGCTGCGCCGGCAAATCGCATTGACTCGACCGGATCCTGAAACCACCGCTGCACGAAATATTCCTCGAAGCTGAGTTCGCCGATGGGCGTCAACACACGCGTCTCTACTCGCGAATTGCTCATGGGCAGAATTCGCGCCCGGACACCGAGTTCTGCAGCAATCGCTTGTGTAACCTCGCTCAGAGTTTTTCCTTCGCTCATCAGCTTCGAGCGTAAAAGGTGAACCGCCAGATCCTTGTCCCCTACCTGAAACCAGATTGGCTGGCCTAACTGACGCATCGCTTGCAGACAATAAAAGGTGTCTCCCTTCACGCCCCAGCCGCGTTCGTTGCTGAGCAGGCCAGCCAGGACGTAGGTGATCGAATCGAGATCGGGAGAAACGTAAAGTCCCCACCACTCGAGATCGTCTCCGGTGTTGACGATGAGAGTGATTTCCTCGGGCGGGACTACCTGGCGCAGACCGTCGACGAACTTTGCGCCACCCGTTCCACCGGTGAGGACGGTGATCACGCGGCCCTCCCAGCGTAGCCTTGGGGATCAGCAGCTACGCGGAGCTTTTCTGCAACCAGGCCGCCGCGTGCAATAGCGTCGGGCACGAACTCAGGATATATCGGCAGGCGTGGAAGCAGGCGATGTCCTCGCGCTTCGGTCCGTAACTTCAATTGGTCCAGATGAGGCCAGGGCTTCTCCGGATTGATGAAGTCCGGGGTGAGCGGTGAGACGCCTCCCCAATCATTGATGCCGGCATCAAGCAATTCATCATAGTAAGGAGCTGAGAGGTTCGGCGGCGCCTGCAGATTGACATCGGGCATGAGTAGACGCGCGACCACGATGGTTCGCAGCATCTCGCCTTTGCTGGGTTCAGGCCAGTGGCGCATCGGGATCTCAGGCTTAGAGCGGAAATTCTGAATGATGACTTCCTGGATGTGCCCATAGCGCAGATGCAGGTCGCGGATGGCGAGCAAAGTGTCTACGCGGTCCTCGGGAGACTCGCCGATGCCGATCAACAGGCCGGTGGTGAAGGGAACCTTCTGGCGGCCCGCATCTTCGATGGTGCGCAAGCGCTTGGCCGGAACTTTGTCAGGTGCGTTGTCGTGGGCGGCGCCGGCCGTGAGCAGGGCAGCGTTTGTGGTTTCGAGCATCAGACCCATGCTGGGAGAGACGGCGGCAAGCCTGCGAATCCACTGCGCACTGAGAAGGCCGGGATTCGGGTGGGGGAGCAGAGTGGTCTCGCGCAGCACCAGTTCGCACATTGCTTCCAGGTACTGCAGCGTGGAGTTATAGCCAAAGTGGCGTAAAGTCTCGCGCATCTCCGGAAACGTGAGTTCCGGCTTGTCTCCCAGGCTGAACAGTGCCTCCACGCATCCGAGTTCCTCTCCGGCACGAGCGACCGCAAGAACCTCGTCGGGGGTCATGGTGTGTGCGCCGGGCTGACCGGGATCGCGGCGGAAGGTGCAGTAGCCACAGTAGTCGCGGCAGAGGTTAGTCAGCGGCAGGAAGACTTTTTTCGAATAAGTGATGATTCCGGGCTTGAATCGCTCCTTGGCTTCGCGGGCGGCGGCCAGGAGCGCCGGAAGTTCGTCGTCACTGGCACGGATCAGCCTAAAGGCCTGTTCACGCGAGAGTGAATCGCCGGAGCGAGGGATTTCGAACCCGGTCTCGATTGAGGAAGACTTCACTTCGTAAAGATTACAGAAATCGCGGCGTGGTTAAAAGCCGACATTCCAGCCAAAGAATTCCTGATCGCGTCAGCTGCCGCAAGCAGTTTCCCCTTTTCGGCCCGGGTCGCCGGATTTCCACAGGTCAGCTGGATTGTTCAACACTTGACAAATTGAACAGTCCCGTCAGAAGATTCCCGCCAATCCAGCTACTCAGGCATTAAACCGGCATGGAGCGTTCGCCCATATACCGCGTTAGCGTGGCCGATCAGGTAGCGTCCATCCTGCGACAGAGGATTCTTAGCGGCGAGTTGCGCCCGGGAATGCCACTGCAGGAGGTGCCGTTGTCGGCGTCGCTGGGCGTGTCGCGCAACACCATGCGCGAGGCGACTCGCATTCTGTCGCTCGAAGGCCTGTTGAAGCGCAGCATCCACCGCGGAGTGGCGGTCTCGCAGCTCTCCCTCAAAGATGTCAAGGAGATCTACCACCTGCGGCGGATGCTGGAAATTCCTGCTGTACTCGCCGCCAGGAAACCGTCGGCGGAACTTCTGGCAGAAATCCGCACCGCTCTCGACGGATATGAGCAGGCAGTTCGGGAACGCGACTGGTTACGCGCAGTGGAGTTCGACTTGCAGTTTCATGGATTGCTGATCCGCTTCCATCGTAACCGGAGGCTGGACTCGTTCTATCAGAAGCTGATCGGGGAAGTCCGCATGGGAATGGTGCTGGTGGATCGCCGTCATGACGATCCGGGAGCGCTGATTCCAGTCCATCGCAAACTTTACCAGTTACTCGCCGCGGGCAAGTTGAAGGAGTGTGCGGCGCTTCTGGGGCAGCACCTGGACGACTCCGAAGCCCGGCTCAGCCAGGTCATGGACGGCCACGTAGTGAAGAAGCGTGGAACCCACATGAGTTGAATCGCAAGTGTTGGCTGTGGCCAACGAAGGAGAGGAACATGCAGCCCGAGATTATGAACCAAGCCGGGGCAGTACGTCTTCGAATCGCAAACTACGCGTTTTTTGTGCTGATAATTCTGGCCATGATGCTCCCGCTGCAGGCCCAGGTTTCGGTGACGATCCAGGGCCGGGTGTACGACACAACGGGGGCGGCGATTCCCCAAGCCAACGTCACAGTGACGAACGCCGCTACCGGACTGACTCGCTCCGCGACCGCAGGTTCTACCGGCGATTACCAGATTGCTGCCCTGCCGGTCGGCGATTACACGGTGACGGCCGAGAAATCGGGGTTTCAAAAGCAGGCGAAAAAAGTACATCTCGACATTGGTGCAAGCGGAACGGTGGACTTCAATCTCGCCGTCGGTCAGGTGTCGCAGGAAGTGACGGTGCAGGACGTGGGCGAAGTCGCCGAGCCTACGCGCACTATGGTCAGTTCGGTCATCGACGAGCGGAAGATCCAAGAGCTTCCGGTCAACGGACGCCAGTTCATCGACTTCGCGTTGCTCGCGCCCGGAGTGACGGTCGGAGACACGACTTCCGGCAGCACCGACGTGATTATCGAGCCGGTCACCAAACTCTCCTTTGCCGGCCAGAATATTCATTACAACTTTGTGGCGGTAGACGGCGCCGACAATATGTCGACCGCGTCGGGAATCCAGAAGACGACGCCATCGCAGGAGGCGGTACAGGAATTCCGCGTCATTAATAGCGACTACAGCACGGAATTTGGGCGCGCAGTGGGTGGCATTGTGAACGTCATTACCAAGAGCGGAACCAACAACCTGCACGGATCCGTCTACGAGTTCTTCCGCAATGACGCCATGGATGCCAAGAGCCCGCTGGCGGGACAGGGTTTCAACAAGCTTCGCCAAAATCAATTTGGGGCAACCCTCGGCGGTCCGCTTCAAAGAGATAAGACGTTTTACTTCATGAACTATGAAGGCCAGCGACATGTGGAGTCGCCCTTCTATAACTCGGCTGTGCTCGACAACCTTGCAGCCATCAACAACGTGAAGACGACTGTGTTCGGACTTCCGGCTGAGAATCTTCACGTGAACCGGGGCATCAACTACGACGATGGACTCATCAAGCTCGATCACAGTTTCAATGAGCACGAAACCGCATTCGTGCGCTATTTCATTAACGATCAGCGCTCGACAAATCTTTCGCCGTTGAACGATGGCTTCGATCTACCCTCAGGATTCAAGAACAACGCTTTCCGTGACCAGTCAGTGGTTGGAGATCTGGTTTCGGTGTTTTCGAGTTCGCTGATCAACGAAGCGCGTGTGCAGTATTCGCACCGTTTCTTCGATTTTCCGACTACCAGCACGCAGCCGCACTTGGAAGTCTCAAACGTGTTCACCCTGGGCGTGAACCGGGGCAACCCGGATTTCTACCAGGAAGGCCGGTTCGAAATCGTGGATAACGTTACCAAGACGGTGGGAACTCACACGTTTTCGTTCGGCGGCGACTTCAATCACGTAAACACGATCGAGTCATTCCCGCTGTTTTATCCGTTTGAAGCGGACTTCGCCAGCATCAACGACTTTTTAGGAATCAACGTGCCACCGATTCCGGGCTGTCCGGATCCGTGCCCTCACCCATTCGTGATCTTCATGGAACGCTTCGATGCTGCTTCCAACTTCACGGAGCCGACAATCAACCCCGCCGTGTATCAGGGAGGGGCGATCTCGTCCGCGATACGCAACCAGGCCAAGGGCGAAATCGGCCACACTTATGAAGGGCTCTACGCGCAAGACAAGTGGCGGGTGACATCGAACTTCACCCTTAATTATGGACTGCGATGGGAAGGCGAAACCTGGCCCAAGAACGCGTTGAATAACATAAGTAAAAACTTCAGCCCGCGGCTGGGCTTTTCTTATGCCCCCGGTGGACACATGGGGCTGGTACTGCGGGGCGGTGCAGGCATTTTCTACGGCACGATTCCTTCACCGCTGCTGATGTGCCAGATTCCATCATGCGGCGGCACCATCGGGCCGTTCCCCGGCCGCGAGAATAAGGAAGACACGCTGAACGCGAAAACCAGGCTATTCGCGTTCGCCAGTGCCCCATTTATTACGAACCTGGCACTTACATCTTTATTGACGCAAGGGACCTACCCTGATGCCACGGCCGCCCCATTCTGTCCGCCGACTGGGACTCTTGCCAGCTGCGGATTCTTTGGCGACTCGGTGATCGTACGTTTCGCGCAGAATCACAAACCGCCATATGGAGTACAAGCCAGTTTCGGAGTTGAGTTCCAGCCATTCAGAGATGGCGTTCTGGACATTACCGGCATGCACGTGCGGGGCGTGCACTTGGGCAGCTTCTGGAATGTGAACCAGCCCCAGCCATTTTGTCAGGTTGTCCGCCACAACTCGGCAGGACAGGCAGGGCTCAAGAATGATTATCACATTCCGTTCCCCAACCCAGTGTGTGGCGACCCTACGAACTTCCCCGGAACGGCGCTGCCGACCGTGGCTGTTTACTTCGAAGCGGACTCAAAGTGGGACTCCGTCTGGGATGGCTTGCTGGTCAACTTCAACAAGCGGGTAAGTCATCACATCGGATATGGACTGAGCTATACCTGGTCGAAGGGCATCGACAACGGGCCGAACCCCAGTTTTGTGTTGATTCCTCAGGACAGTTGCTGCTTCAACCGCGAGCGCTCGATCTCCTCCGACAGCGTGGCGCACCGTTTCGTCGGTAACGCAACCATTTACGGTCCGACTAATCTGAATCGCATTCTGAACGGATGGCAACTGGGCACGATTGTCAGCTTGCAAACGCCGAACTACTTCACCAAGTTTGCCGGCTTCGATGCTAATGGGGATGTCTTCGGTAACAACGACCGAGTCGGAATTGAGCCGCGCAACACCTTCAAGGGCGACAGCTATCAGACGGTCGACTTGCGGATCTCGCGAACGTTCGTGGTCACCGAAAAGTTGCGCATGGAAGCGATTGCAGAGGGCTTCAACCTGCTGAACACACTAAATGTTCATTTCTACAACACGGCATATGGTGCGGCGGACTTCTGCCCATTTAATCCAACTGCGCAGGGATGCGCGGGCGCGCCTGCATTTTTCCGCGAAGGGTCGCCGAACCAGTCGTACGGGACGCCGCGATCTGTCTTCAACCCGCGGCAGATTCAGTTAGCGCTGCGGTTTAACTGGTAAGACGCGGTGGGCGGGGCGGATTGTCGTCCGCTCCGCTGCTCGACTAAGATGCCAGTGGGCTCCGCCCTCCTTATGAGCGTCACTTCAGAAGAGTTCCGCAAAGCAATGGGCAGCTTTGCGACGGGAGTTACGGTCATCACCGTTGACTATGAGGGGCAGGTGCAGGGCATGACGGCGAATGCCTTCACTTCGGTGTCGCTGGATCCTTTATTGGTGCTGGTGTGCGTGGATCATAAGGCGCGAACCCATGCGCACCTTCATGCCAGGAAGCGGTTCGGAGTGAATATGCTGGCGGCCGATCAGAGAAGAATTTCGGAATACTACGCCCGCCCCGATCGCACTCACGAGCGTGCTGAGGAAGAGGCGGGGGCGCGCTTTGACCGGACTGCTCACGGCACACCCGTGTAGCACGGCGCGCTGGCGTATCTCGAGTGCCGCCTGCACGATGTGCAAGAGGCGGGCGATCACACGATTTTTATTGCCGAGGTCGAGGAAGTGGTAGTGCGCGAGGGCGAGCCTCTGCTGTTTTTCCGTGGCGATTATCGGGAGATTGGGGACGAGGTGGCGTCTTCACCGACAGTCCGCGACAACCAGCAGTCGAATTCGGTGGCAAGAAAAAATTAGGGAGAGCGGGATGCGATTCGGAATCTACTGCGAAATTCAGACGCCGCCGGGCAAGTCGCATTACGACATGATCTGGGAGATCATGCGTCAGATCGAGCATGCGGATCAGTCGGGCTTCGATGTCTATTCGGTCATCGATCATCATTTTTTCCAGAAATTTTCCATCTCCGCCAACCCGCTGGCCATGTTCGCGGCGGCGGCGCAGCGCACCAATCGCATCCGCTTTCGTACCGCGCTGCATACTTTGCCGCTGGAAAACCCCATGCGCCTGGCGGGCATGATCGCGGAAACCGACATCCTCACGAATGGCCGGCTGGAATGCGGACTGGGTCGCGGGCATGCGTGGTTATTCGGCCCTTCAGCGTTGCCGCTGGAGGAAAGCCGTCCCCGACACAACGAGGCGATTGACATCCTGCAGCTTGCATTTACTCAGGAGAAGTTCTCCTACGATGGGCGATATTACAAAGTGAAGGATGTGTGCGTAGTGCCGCGTCCGATCCAGAAGCCGTATCCAAAGTTCTACACCGGCGGCACCAGCGACATCACTTACCAGATGGCGGGAGCCAAAGGATGGGGAATTTTCGTACCACCGCTTTTGCCATGGGCAGTGCTGGAAGCACCGCTGAACATCTATAAGAAAGCATGTGCCGAGCATGGACATCAGCCGGATATCGTTTACATCCGGCCGGTGTACATCGACGAGGATGAGAAACAGATTCGCAAAGAAGTCGAACAGGCGCTTAAGAATTTCCTGGCATTCAATGCTTCTCCGATCGAGTCCATCCAGAGTGAAGAGAAGAAGGCAGAACTGAAAGAGAAGGGCTATGGCTTTTACGCCAGTGGCGCGTTGGAGTCTCTGACCAAGCTTACCTACGAGCAGATTGTGGATCAGGAGATCGGGTTCATCGGAACGCCGGACAAGGTCATCCGCCAGGTACGCGCGCTCGAGGAGAGGGGCGGAATCGGCGAACTGGCGATCGTCTCCAATTTTGGCGGGCTGGAACACTGGAAGAGCATCAAGACGCAACACCTGTTCGCAAAGCACGTGATGCCGGCATTTCGAACCAAGGCCGGCGCAAAGGCAGCGGATTAATTATGGCGGTCTGGGAGCCACCCAATCCCGGGGGCGAAGGCGGCGCAAGCCCGGCAACTGCACCTGCGCGCAACGTGACGGCGCCGGGTCCCGCAGCTGTTCATCTGGGCCCTTCTTTTGCCGCCATGAGCGCCCGGCGAATGCTGGTCTTCGGTGGAATTGCACTGATCGCGGCAGGGATGTTATTCGGAGATATTTTTGCTGTCTTCGTGCTCCATCAGAACGGAGCGCTCACCGGACAAGCGTTGTTGGCTGCGACGCAGGCGGTTGCGGCGCAGAACGCTACCGCAGTCAAAGACATATTCGCGAGTATCGGGGGACTGCTCGAGGATCGCGGGACGAAAGTTGATACTCACGTTCACATGACCGATGCCGGCTACCTGGCATTGCTGCTGGCGCTACTGCAGCCCTACGTGGCGTTGCCGCAAGAGCGGAAGAAAGTTCTCGCTAAGGTGTTCCTGGTCGGCGGAGTGCTGCTGCCGATCGGAATTTTCCTGATTCACTATGTTGGGCTGGCGTACAGCCCATTCCCGGTGATCGGATGGGCCAGCGTGCTGGCCGATACGGCCGGAGCCCTGCTCATGTTTTCGCTCGCGGGTTTCGGCTGGGGAGTGTGGCGTCACATGCGCAGCCGGCGCGTGGGGGCGGTCGAGCCCGAACTCGTCAACGATCGCAGTTGGGAGCGGCAGGTGTTGCTGGTTGGGGGAACGGTGCTGGTGCTGTTGGGATTTATCCATGGCGCCTGGTACGCCGAGAGGCACTTGTATCAGCACGAAGCGCAGGAGACAACCATACTGCGAAATATGATTAACACAGCGGCGGCCAAAAATACCATGGTGGCTGCGCAGGCGGTCGCCGACTATGGCAATCTTCAGGCGGAGAAGGCCGTCAACATCGCCGCGCACTCCCATTTTATCGAGTTTGGATTGCTGGCCATTTTGCTTTCATTCGTGCAGCCCTATGTCTTTCTCGGCGGGGTGTGGAAACGTCGATGGGTGAAGGTGCTGCTGGCCGGCGGTTTGATCCTGCCATTGTTCGTACTGCTTGAGCTCAAGCTCGGGCTGGTCGCAGGCGGCATTGCTGATGTCGGCGGGTTGGTGGTGATCGTCGCGCTGATCGGCATGCTGGTGGGCGTGCTTCGCTACACCGGAAGGCTAGACGGCGATACGGGAGAAGCTTCATGAGCGCGGCGCGGAAAATTCTGATATTCGGCGGAATTGCTTTGGCGCTGGTGGGCATGCTTTACGGTTTGTACTACGCGTTATTTGCGGAACACCAGGCGCTAGATTCCATGGGCGGCTCGCTCGCCAAGGGCTTCGCAAGCGCGGCCAGCGACCAGCTCGCAGAGGCGAACGCTGCAATCGATGACTTCGGCGCTGCTAAATATGACTACGTTCGCCAGGTCGACGTGCACTCGCATTGGATCGGACTGGCCATGTTGATGATCGTCCTAGGAGTGGTTTTTGACAGCGCAAGCCTTGGCGAGCGCGCCGGCATTGCGGTCGCTCTTGCATTCCTACTCGGGTCGGTGGTGTTTCCGTTGGGAGTGATATTGCAGACCCTGCGTCACGGCTCGATCTTTGCCTCTTCACTGGCAATTTCCGGATCGGCTTTGGTAAGTCTCGCGCTGGCAGCCTTGGCACTCGGATTCATGCGGCAACATGCGTGAGATGCCGCACCGCTGAAGTCTTTGTTAAGCTGGTTGGCTCCCTGGCTGAATCTGTGATTCAGGCTGAATTGAATTTTCGACCATGTATCCTCGAGCTTTTCACTATCATCGCGCCAGTTCGCTGAAAGAGGCGGTCACCATGCTCGGCCAGCTTGGCGAGGATGCCAAGTTGCTGGCCGGTGGCCAGAGCCTGATTCCGCTAATGAAGCTACGCTTCGCCAATCCTCGACACCTGGTGGATCTGAATTTCATCGCGGGCACGGCGTACGTCAAGGATGACGACGGTGTACTTCGCTTAGGAGCGATGACGCGGCACGCAGAAATCGAAAGCTCCTCTGTGGCGTCGAAAATCCCGATTCTGCATGACTGCGCGGCGGGCATTGCGGACGTGCAAGTGCGTAATCGCGGCACCATCGGCGGATCGCTGGCGGAAGCTGATCCCAGCGGAGATTGGGGCACAGTGCTGATGGCTCTTCCCACCCAGGTGCGCTGTCTGGGCAGCAGCGGTGAGCGCGCCATTCCGCTGGGTGAATTCATCAAGGATGCGTACACGACCGCACTCGGGCACGATGAACTCTTAACTGAGGTCGTCGTCAGTAAACCGCCGAAGGGAAGTGGCGGAGCTTACATCGCATTCAAGAGATCTGCGCCCGTGTATCCGACCGCGAGTGCTGCCGTGCAGTTGATTATGGAAGATGACGTCTGCAAGCAGGCAGCGATTGCGCTCGGCTGCGTGGGGCTGGCGCCCATCCGCGCAGGCGATGCCGAGGCCGCACTTCGCGGCCAGCGGATTGGAGAGAAACAAATCGCGACGGCTATGGATGCCACTCAGGCTGCGGTCGATCCGCAATCCGATATGCGGGGTTCCGCGGATTATAAGCGAACTTTGGTGGGTGCACTGGTGAAACGTGCCATTGACATTGCCATGCGACGTGCGCGCGGGGAACAGGTTGAGGTGAGTCATATCTATGCCTGAGGCGATCGAAAAGATTGCGATCCAGTTGAAGGTGAATGGCAAGCCGTGCTCTTTGCAGGTCGAGCCGCGCACGTTGCTGGTGGAGTTGTTGCGTGAGCATCTCGATCTCACGGGCACGCACGTCGGCTGCGACACGACCTATTGCGGCGCCTGCACCGTCCTGCTGAATGGCGCCGCGGTGAAATCCTGCACCATGTTTGCCGTGCAGGCGGACGGCGCGGAGATCCTGACCGTCGAAGGACTGGAGAAGGACGGACAATTGCATCCCATCCAGAAAGCGTTCGGCGATGCTTACGGATTGCAGTGCGGCTACTGCACGCCGGGGCTAATGCTCTCGACTTTCCAGTTGCTCACGCGCAACCGGCAACCAACCGACAAAGAAGTGCGCAGAGCGATTGCCGGCAATACCTGCCGCTGCACCGGGTACCAGAACGTCATCAAGGCGATTCAGTTGGCCGCCCAGAATATGAAAGGGGCGTAAGAAATGGCGATCAAGTTCTCCGGTGAATTCGAGGTCAAGCGGACTCCGGAAGAGGTATATGACTTCCTCACCGACCCGCAGAAGTTTGCCCCGCTGCTGCCGGAATATCAGGGCATGTCGGTGCAGGATTCGACACACTTTACAGTGAAGGTGAATGTTGGAGTTTCCTACATCAAGGGTACTGCGGAAGTGAAAATGGAACTGGCGCAGGCGGAGCGGCCGAAACGCGCGCAGTACAAAGGAAACGGAACTGTGGCCGGAGGGAATGTTTCTCTAATTGCGGGGTTCGATCTATCTGCGAGCAATGGCGGCACGAAACTGGCCTGGCAAGGCGAAGCGCAAGTGTTCGGAAGGCTGACTTCGGTTGCTGGCGGCTTGCTGGAGCCGCTTGGCCGGAAGCAAGTTCAGAAACTAATTAACGGATTGCAGGCAGCATTAGGCTCAACGGCTGGTGCGCAAGTTCCTGCGTCGCCGGAGCAGGCTTCCGCCCCTGGTACCAACAATTCCGGCACAGCTAAGAGTCCTTGAGGAGATGGCGTGAGTGGCGAGGGAAAGAACGGCGCGAAAAATTGGGTAGGGAAGGCCCTCCCGCGCAAGGAAGAGAACCGCTTGCTGCGCGGGCGTGGCAAGTTCGCCGACGACATCAAGTTGCGCGATATGTTGTACTTGAAATTTGTGCGCTCGCCATATGCCCATGCAAGAATCGTGAGCATCGACCCCTCGGCGGCTGAAGCTGTCCCCGGCGTGATCTGCACCTTGACCGGGGCGGAGATCCTGCCTCACGTGCAGCCCTTTATTGAGATCGCGCCTGAGCCGGGTGGAAAAATTAAAGATTATCCGTTTGCGATCTCGAAAGCGCACTATCAAGGTGAGCCGGTAGCCGCCGTTGTTGCCGAGTCGCCGAGTATTGCGGACGATGCCGCCGAGTTAGTGCAGGTCGAGTACGAATCGCTCGAACCTGTCACTGACGCGGAACAGGCTTTGCAAAACGGCAGCATCCTCCACGAAGAAGCAGGCACGAACAAAGTCTGGAATGGTGTCTTCGAGTACGGCGATGTCGAGAAAGCCTTCCAGGAAGCTGCCCACGTGGTCAACATCGATCGTCTGCACTTCCACCGTTTTTCCAGCACGCCGCTGGAGAACAATGTCGTAATCGGGCAGTGGGATGCGAAAGACGACAACATCTATTACTGGTGCAACAATTCCTTTCCGTCGTTCGCTATTCAGTTTCTGTCCGCACACCTGAACGTTCATATCGATCGGATTCGAGTTCAGACGTTCGATATCGGCGGCAGCTTCGGAATCAAAATTACCAGCTATCCGCAGATGGCGGTGTGTGCGCTGGCCTCGAAGAAAGCTGGAGGCCGCCCTATCAAGTGGGTGGAAACGCGGTCAGAACACAATACCTCAAGCGCTCACGGAAATGAACGGACGTTCCGCGACACGAAAGTGGCTCTCGATAAAAATGGCGTGATCACGGCGATCACCTCGCGGCACATCGACGATTGCGGCGCATACCCGCGTTACGAGCCGCTGGGCTGCGTGATCTGGTCGCAGGTGTTCTGCGGTGTATATCGCTTCAAAAACGCGAAAATCGACTTCACCCAGGCGGTCACCAATAAATGCCCTGTGGGCCCCAACCGCGGCTACTCCCGCATGCAGCACCTGTGGTTTTTGGAGCGTGTGGTCGACATTTGCGCGCACGAGTTAGGAATTCCAATGGATGAGATGCGCCTTCGCAACTACATCCGCCCGGAGGAGTTTCCCTATACCACGCCGAATGGTTGCGTCTACGACTCGGGAAATTATCCCAAGATGCTGCAGGTCGCCAAAGACCTGATCGGCTGGGACGAATGGAAGAAGAAGCAGGCCGGGGCACGAAAACAGGGACGGCTGCTCGGGATTGGAATTGGAACCACGCTCGATTCCGGCACCAATAACTTCGGGCAATCGCAGATTGTAAATCCCGGTGCGCCGTTCTCCGGCAATTCGCAAGGAGCAAACTGCAAGCTGGATATCTACGGAGAAGTCGTCGTGGCCGTCGGCTCGTGTCCGCAAGGCCAGGGACACGAAACGACCTCAGCCCAAGTAGTGGCCGATGTTCTGAGCATTCATCCTGACATGATCACGGTGCGTACCGGTTTCGATACCGAACGCAATGTGCATACGGGTTTTTCAGGAACCTACGCCAGCCAGTTCGCCGTTTCGGGATTATCGGCGGTGCACGGCGCTGCACAAAAGCTCAGGGCTGAGATGTCGCGTCTTGCGGCTTTCGTGCTGTCTACAAAAGAAGGGGATCTGGAGTTTGGGGTCGGCGAGCAGGGACCGGAGGTGCGGGCGAAGAGTACAGGCAAGTCGATCAACTATTGGGGACTGGCGAACATCGTCAACGTGAACAGCGCCGTGCTGCCGACCGAAATGCACGAGATCACGCTGAATTGCCGCTACGTATGGCGCGCTCCGTTCAAAGTTCCCGACAAGGTGAAAAAGTACGGCAATCTAACTCTGACCTACGCGTCGCAGCTTCACATCGCCGTCGTAGAGATTGAAGACGGTACGTTCATTCCCCGGATTCTCGACTACGTTGCGGTCGATGACTGCGGGACCGTTATCAATCCGCCGATCGTGGAAGGCCAGGTCTACGGCGCAACCGCGCATGGCATAGGCGCGGCGCTGCTCGAGAGCTGCGTCTATGACGCGGTTGGCAACATGCTGACCAGCACCTTCAGCGATTACATCCCCATCACTGCTCTGAACATGCCGAAAGTAAAATACGGCCACATCGAAACGCCCTCTCCCCACAGCTACTGCGGGGCCAAGGGGATGGGGGAAGGTGGCGCAGCTCCCATTCATACCATTTCGGCGGCGTTGCAGGATGCATTGTTCTCGAAGGGAATCATCATCGAAGACTCATTCAATAACGCCGATAGTCTGTTCCGCGCGGTGGTGAAGAAGGAGATCGGGCAGCTGGGCAGAAATGTCAAAGTCGAACGTGGCGTGGGAGCAGGAACTGGAGTTTAGGTTGGATCGAGTTCATGCCTGGATGTGCGGCACTAGCAGATGAAACGTGTTTGCGTGGTCGGATGTGGAGCGATCGGCAGTTTGTACGCGGCGCACCTGGCGCGAGTGGCCGAGGTTTGGGCTTTTGTGCGCCGACCGCAGCATGCTGAGGCGCTAGATCGTGACGGGCTTACCGTCTCGGGCAAGCATCAGTTTCATGTATCGCTAAAAGCGACCACGCGGCCCGAAGAATTGCCGGACTGTGAGCTTGCGATTGTGGCCACAAAGGCTACGCAGGTCGAGGATTCGATATCGCCGGTGGGACATCGTTTTGATGCGGGTGCTGTGATTTCCGCGCAGAACGGATTGGGGAGCGAAGAAATCATCGCGCAGCACACGCGTGGGCAGGTGATCCGGGGCACGACGTTTATGAGTGGCACGCGGCACAGCGACACGCACGTGCAGTATGAACTCGATACCGCGACCTGGATCGGCCCTTTCGAGCCGAGGCAGACACCTTATCAATTGGTGAAGGAGGTTGCCGATCTGATCGTTGCTGGAGGGCTAAAGGCGGAGGCGCTGCCGGATGCGCGTCCGGCGCAATGGTCGAAGCTGATCTTCAATGCGTCGGTGAATGGAGTCTCGGCGTTGACGGAGTTGCCCCATTCGCCGCACTTTGCAGACCAGTCGAGCTTCTCCGATCTTGGGCACCTTTTGTACGAATTGATCGACGAAGGCAAGCGCGTGGCTGCGGCAGCGGGTGTCGAGCTTCATGAGGATCCCTGGGCCATGAACAAGATTGGCGCCATGACGAACCATCCGCCATCGATGCTCTATGACGTGCGTCACAAATTGCCGACAGAGGTAGATTTCTTGAGTGGTGCAATCGCGAGAGAGGCGGCCCGCGCCGGTGTAGCCGCGCCGCTGCATACCGCAGTCTACCGCCTGATCAAGGGCAAGGAAGCAGCCTGGACCTTCAAAGACGAAAATCGGCCGATGGTGCTGCATGGCGCGTCGAGTTCAGAGTAGAGATAGGGGGCAATGAGGTTGTTGGCATTCATCGCGAATTGGTTGCTGCTGGCAGTTCTGGTTCTGTCCGCCTCTGCCCAGGAGAAGCCTGCAGCCAGCGCGTACAGACCCTTTGTCGGCACTTGGACGGCACAGTTTCAGGGGAAAACATTCGTCACATTGAAATTGGTTCCCGCAGGCGAGTCAGTGAGTGGCACCATGACCGGCGCCTCGATTCATATCGATCACGACGGAAATCTGACGTCGGCAGAGCCCAAAGGCGTCATGCACGAGGTTTTCGACACGAACTTGAACGGAGATGTTTTGTCGTTCAAGACCAAAGAGGAAGATCACGAACCGGTCGGTTTTGAAATGAAACTCGATGCACCTGATAGCGGCGAACTCATATTGAAGATTCCTCACCCTCAGACGGGGGCGCCCGCAATCAAGCCGTGGAAGATCAAACGCGAGTCGGGCAAGGCGCAAGACACACAGTAGCTATGACCTGGGAAATCGACAAAGCAAAGCTGGACCGGGTGCGCGGGCTGATGAAGGATCAGGATCTGACCGTGCTGGTCGTCCGTGCACCCGACAATATCCTCTATCTCACCAACTATTGGTGCATGAAGGGATACGACGCGGTCGTTTTTCCCCAGCAAGGCGAGCCGACGCTGATCGCCATCGAGCCGCAATTGGGAGATGCGCAGCGCAATTCCTGGACAAAAGATATTCGACTGTTTAAGAGCTATCACCCCAGCGACCCGCGTCCGCCGCAATATCGCGCTCTGGATATGGCGCTCGATGTCCTGAAAGAGCAGGGGCTAACAGACAAGGTTGCGGTCGAGTTGAACATGGGTACTCAGTCGGCTGACCGCATGGTCGGCGAGCCCACGACTCCCACGCAGTCATTCTTCGACGCATTCCGCAAGGCTTCTGGGCAGGTGGTGGACGCTACGCCGCTGCTCAACGAAGCGCGCTCCATCAAGACTCCCCAGGAAATCGAGCGCATGCGGCTGGCCAATGAGCTCGCCGCGCTCGCCATGGATCACACCCGCGAACACATGCGTCCGGGAATGAAAGAGAGCGAAGTTGGAGGAATGTACGAAAGCTTCGTGCATGGACTGGGAGTCGGCTATAAGGGCAAAGTGGAGATGGCGCGAGCCTTTACCCTAGTCTGGTCGGGGAAGGGAATCGCTACGTTCACTGCAACCGGCGACCGCCCAATTCAGAAAAACGAGCCGACATTATTCGAGATCTGGGTCTGTGTGGATGGTTATTGGACTGACCTAACCAAGAATGTCTGTCCCGGAGAGCTCACTTCTGAGTACCACAAGCTGCTCGATCTCTTGCTGAAGGTATTTAACGAAGCGGTCGCGTACGCGCGCGACGGCGCAGATTTTCCCGGGCTTGATCGCTTGATTCGAGCGCGAATCGACGAGGGCGGATATCCGGGACAGCCGTCCCATCCGATCTGCCATGGAGTGGGAGCGCGTGCGCACGAACCTCCGTATGCGCATCAGGCTGGCGGCGGCACGATCCGCAAGGGAATGGTGTTGGCGATCGAGCCGGGAATCTATTGGCCGGGTGGCGGCGGATTGCGGCTGGAAGACAATTTCTGGATTACGGAAAACGGAAACCAGAAGTTGTGTAGCTATCCCGATGATTTCCGACTAGCGGGCACAATGGTCGCCGGGCGAGACGCCAGCGCGACGGTAAGGTGAACGTGTATACGGTAACGGCGAAAACGAAATCCGGGCTGGACCCCAAACTGGCGGAGAAGATCGTCTCCGAGGTACGGGAAGACGAAATCGTCGCCATGGCCTGCGACGTGATCAATATTCCGAGCCCGACAGGCGAAGAGTTGCAGGTGGCCGAATATATGCAAAGCGCTCTTCAAAACCTCGGCCTTAACGTAACTTGGCAGGAGGTGGAAGAGGGACGCGCCAATGTCGTCGCACGATGGATTGGATCCGGTGGCGGGAAGAATCTGATGTTCAACGGCCACATGGACACGTCGAACACCGGCCGCGAGGAATTTCTTACCGGCATCGGTTACAAGCCAAACGCGGTCGTCAAGAACGGCGCCATCTTCGGACTTGGCATTTACAACATGAAAGGCGCATTGGTTTGTTATACGCATGCCGTGAAGGCGCTGCAGCGCGCAGGTGTCAAGTTGAAGGGCGACCTGATTGTTGCCGCCGTAGCCGGAGAGATCGAAAAGACGCAGTGGGGTGAGTACAAAGGGAAAGAATATCGCGGCTACGGTTGTGGCTCCCACTATTTGGTGAATCACGGTGTGCTTCCCGACATGTGCATCCTGGGCGAGCCGACCGACATGCACCTGGTCCTCGAGCATTTCGGTTCCATGTGGGTGCGAATTTCCTGTACCGGCATTTATGTGCACACCGCGTTCTGCGAAGGCCGCGAGGAGATGAACTCCATCCGGCGCATGTACGAGCTGATGGAGCCGGTGATGAACTGGATCACCTCATGGGAAAAGAAAGCGGCATACGGCGGCAAGAAGGCAACCGTGAACCTGGGAGGGATTCGCGGCGGCCACAGCTGGCGGGCCAGCCGCACTCCGGAAAGGACGGACCTGTTCCTGGATGTGCGGGTTCCTCCTACGATTGCCATGACCGATGCGCGGCGTGACGTGCAACAAATGTTTCTTGAACTTCAGAAGAAACATCCTGACTGGGGACTGGAGTTTGAAACCTACGTTTCGGTTCCGGGCGCCCGCATCAGTGAGGACCATCCCATGATTCGCGCGATCGAAGCCAATCACGAGCGCGTGATGGGCAAGCCCCCGGCGCGCGAGGTCGTCATCTGGTGTTCCGACGCCAGCGTGCTCAGCCGCTACGGATGTGAAACCGTGAATTACGGCCCGTCCAGTGGACCGCGCGATGCAGAAGGCGAAAAGGTTGCCATCCAAACATTGGTGGATGTCACCAGAATCTACGCCCTTACCGCAGCCGAATTGTGTGGGGTGCAATAACCGCCACACGATGCCTTTTATCCCAGAGAGAAACTTTGCCTAGTCAAAAAGAAATAGATCGGCGCTACACCAACATTCGCTCCCGCATGCAGCGCGAAGGTTTGGACGCGCTTATCGTCTGTGGCAACCAATACGCGGGTTTTGAAGGCGCAGTGTTGTACGTTTCTGGATTCGAAATCGTGCATCGTTACGTGTACGTCGTGCTGCCGTTGGAGGGCGATCCGACATTGGTATTCCCGCGCGAGGCGCGATGGATCGGTGACAAGAGCAAGCCCTGGGTGAAGGACCAGGTCTGGCCTGACGTACCAGGGCAATGGATTCGCGAGCGTGGCCGCGAGCGTGGGTGGAAGAAAGTCGGTGTGTACGGCCTGAATTTTGTGATGGCGGTGCGCGACTATCGCGAGTTGGCGCAAGCATCCTTCGAACTCGTCAATTTCGATTTCCAGTTCGACATGACGCGTGCCGTGAAGAGCGAGGAAGAACTGGCTGAAGTCCGCGATGCCATGGACATCATTCTGGATGGTTTCTGGACGCTAGTGGCCGCCTACGAACCGGGAAAAACAGAAGCCGAAATCATGGCTCCGGCGGTGGAGCGCTTCTTCGCCCGAGGCGCCGGACCGCGCATGATGAACATCCTGCTCTCCGGTCCCAATGGAGAGGCCGAAGCTGCCTTCAAGGTGCCCGGCAACCGGGTGGTCGCAGCCGACGACCTGCTGCTTTATTCACTCGAAATTACAGGCACCGGCGGGTATTGGGTCGAGTTCTCGCGTCCATTAATTCGCGGAAAGCTCAGCGCGCGTACGCAGGCCATGGCGGATGCTTATCCTCACGCTCTTGAGGCCGCCCGAAGGCTGATGCGTGCGGGAGAACTGGCCAGTAACGTCCATCGTGCGGTCGCGGACGCCTTTGCGAAACACGGTTTCGCCCTCGGACACCTGTCCGGCCACAGCATCGGCGCGACTATGATTGAGCATCCCGCAATCGGAGCGAAAACTGATGTCGCGCTCGAGGAGAATATGATCTTCTCCCTGCATCCGCAGGTCGTCGATCAAGATGGAAAAGTTTGTCTTTACACGCAGGACACGTATCGAATTGGCAAGCATGAGGGAGAGTGTTTGGCTGACGTGCGGTGGAGATTCTTTACCGGTGAAGAGCGGCGGAGCACGGCGCAATGAAAATCTGCATCATCGGCTGCGGAGCGGTCGGCAGCTTGTTTGCCGCACACCTGGCCCGCGCTGGGGAAGCGGAGATCTGGGCCTACGATGTTTGGAAGGAACACACTGATGCCATCCGCAACCAGGGGCTGCGCTTGTCCGGAGCTGCTGAGTCTACGGCTCGCTTGAACGCTACCAGCAACCCGCGCGAGCTGCCGCGCTGCGACTATGGCATTGTCGCGACTAAAGCCATCCACACTCGGCATGCGATTACTCAGACCGCGCACATTTTCGACGAGAGTAGTGCCGTCTGCTCCGTGCAGAACGGTGTGGGCAATGAAGAAATTATTGCCGAGCACGTGAAATATGTAATTCGGGGCACGACATTTCCCGCAGGACATCCCATCGCTCCTGGACACATCGGGTATGACATCAAGGGCGACACCTGGATCGGGCCATTTGAGCCGACTCACACGGCGATGGACAAGGTGCAAGAGCTTGCCGGGCTTATGACGCGTTCCGGGATGAATACAATCGCATTGCTGGACGCGCGCGGCGCGCAGTGGACGAAGCTGATCTTCAATGCCGCTACCAACCCAGTCGGCGCGCTCACTCTGCTGCATCACGGCGCAGCCACCCGCTTCGAACCCACAGGGAAACTATTCAACGATCTGATTGCCGAAGGCGAATCGGTTGCCAGGAAACTTGGCATTGAACTCCACGGCGATCCGCGACAACTGGTGCAGAAGGGAGCCAATGCTCCGGGCAAGCATCGCGCCAGCATGCTGCAGGACGTCATGGCCAGGCGCCAAACTGAAGTAGACTTCATGAACGGCGCAATCGTGCAAGCGGGAGAGAGGGTAAATGTGCCCACGCCTCTCAACAAAGCAGTCTGGGCATTGATCAAAGGACTGGAGCATTCCTGGAAAGATCCTGAGTGAAAACAAGAAATGAAAACCACTGAGGACGCAGAGGACGCAGGGGAGGTCAAGTCCCCATCTCGGTGAAGGAAGCAGTTCCGCTGCATCGGCGGAGCAGAAAGCTTAGAGCTAGAAGCTAGACGTTACTCATGACCATTCCCTTCAACATTGGTGTTCTGCAACTCAGCATGGAGCCGGTGCACGATACAGTCTCCATGGCGAAAGCCTGTGAACACGCGGGATTTGACGCGTTTTGGATTGCGGAAGCCTACCCCTGGTGGCGCAAACATTCCTTTGAGGCGCGCTCCTCCACCGCAATTCTCGCGGTGATCGCTTCCCACACGAAACGTATTCAACTGGGCTGGGGGATCATCTCCCCCTATACGCGCCACCCGGTGCAGATCGCCATGGAAGCGCGTGTCATGCAGGACGTGGCGGGTGACCGCTTTCTGCTCGGTCTGGGAGCCTCAAAGATTTTCATGAAGGAAATCGGCGAAGGCGAGGGCGAAAAAATTGGCCCGGCCACGGTGATGCGAGAGAGCATCGAAGTGGTTCGCGGAGTTCTTGGCGGCGAGGCATTCAGCTATCGCGGTAAGGTTTTTTCCGCCGAGGTACCGGCTTTGAAGAAAGAAGCCCACACTCCACGAGGCGTTCCCCCCGTTTATGTCGCCGGCACCGGACCGGTGCTGCAGAAGATGTCCGGCTCAATCGGCGATGGCTTGCTGACCGCCAGCATTACCACGCCGGCGTTTGTCCGCTATTCCAGAAAGAACATGGAAGACGGCGCCAGCAAAGCCGGCAGGGATCCGGCGTCGCTAATTTTAGGGTCGGTAGTCGTCGGAAGCATCGGGCGAGATTCTGCGAAAGGAAAAGAAGGAGCGCGGGAGCAGGCAGCGATGTACCTTGCCAACAAAGTCCAAAACATCAAGGGCTCCGCGGACGTCCTGCTCGAGTGCGCCGGGCTGACATTCGACGAGTTGCAGCCGATTGCCGAAGCCATGGAGCAGGGTGGAAGGAAAGCCGCAGCCCGGGCGGTGACTGAGGACATCCTGCGCAAGGTATGCGCGATTGCGGGAACACCGGAGGAGTGTATTCAGCAGATTAAGGAATACCGCGAGGCCGGGTGCACTCACATTCTGCTGGAAATCTGGGGCGACGACCGCATCGGGCAGGCGAAATTATTTGGGGAAGAAGTGCTGCCCCACTTCAAGCGCTGATTGATGTGTATCGCGCAGATCTTTTGACTTCGCTTTAGGGCTCGGGCCTCCCACGCAATCCAGAAACGAGGAGAATACAGGGTGTCTGCCAACGCCTCTCAGAACCTCAAAGGCAAGACTGTGTTAATCACCGGTGCCGCCAAGCGCCTGGGGCGAGCTTCGGCACTCGCTCTGGCCCAAGCTGGCGCTGATGTCGCTATTACTTTTCTGAAATCTGCCCGTGAGGCACAGCATACGGTCATCGATTTGGGAGCGCTGGGAGTGCGCGCCGTCGCCCTGCGTTGCGATGTCACGGATCCTAAGAGCGTCCGCGCAGCAGTGACGGAGACGGTCAAAGAATTAGGTGGAATCGATATCCTGATCAACAATGCCGCGAATTATGAAACAGTCGAATTTGAGAAGCTTACGCTCGAGCAGTGGGATGCGATGTTCTCCTCAAACACACGCGGACCATTCCTGGTTTCGCGTGAGGCGGTGCACTCCTTACGCGAGCGGCGCGGGAAAATCATCAACCTGGGCTCTCTGGGAGGAATTCGCGCTTGGGAGACGCACGCTCATTACTGTGCGTCGAAAGCGGCTCTCCACATGCTCACGCGCGTGATGGCAAAAACCCTGGCGCCCGAGATTGCCGTCAATTGCGTGGCGCCTGGGATGATCGACTTGCACGAGAAGTCTGCCGCGGAGTTCATGAAGAAAATGGCGCGATACGCACCCATGCGGCGCAACGGAACAGCCGAAGACGTTGCGGCCGCAGTGCTGTTCTTCGCCACCGCCCCGCATTTCGTCACTGGGCAGGTTCTAGTGGTGGACGGCGGCCTGAGTCTCTGAACCTGGGTCTCTGAGCTGATCCCTGATCGGAATGCAAAGAAAGAGCGGCACGGGAACTAGAACGGCGCAGGAACTAGAACTCAGATTCCGCCTGCCTCCGAAGTCGTCGGATCGATTGTCTTCTTGATCTCGGAAATGCGGTTCGCCGGAAATCCGCCCTGGTTGGCGTGCTCGCGGATCATCTGCTCGTTGGGAGCGATGTAGACGCAGTACAGCTTATTATCCGTGACATAGCTGTGCAGCCACTGGATTTCGGGCCCCAAATTTCTCAGCACGCCGCAGGATTTCTGTGAAATCGCCTGCAGTTGCTGGGGAGAGAGCTGTCCCGCGCCGGGGACATCGCGTTCAATCACGAACTTCGGCATTCTTCCTCCTCCTTGTATGCCGGGAAGAAACCGTTACAGTTTCAACATTTTCGGTCCCGGAAGCAAGTGCCTGCCGTTGAAAGGCATCGCAAGAAAAACAACTTGCGCCGAATCCGAAACGCGAACCTTCGCCGAGAAATCTCCCTCGCGAGCATCTGTGGTTAAGAAAACAAATACCGCGAACGCACGCATTCTCGAAATTGCGGACATTGATCGGTTTTTACTTGGCAGCATCTTTCCTGTATCGTGGCAAGTTTCCGGCGATGCAGTGACGCCTGCGGAGCAAAGCGAGGGATTCGCATGAGAATTCTGGCCATTGTGCTCTTGGTGTGCTCATCCTTGGCCTGGGCACAGGAGGCGCGTCCCGAGGATGGCGGTCACGAACTGCAATGGTGGGTAGGAGCCGGACACTCGGTTGCCGGCGGCACCGCAAAAACCGGAGTATTCAACCTTGGGCTCCGTTACGGGTGGATCTTGAGCCGTCCCCATGGGCCGGGTTTTTTGAAGGGACGCTTCGAGTATGCGGTGGATGCGGTTCCCGCCTTCCTTGTCTTTCAGCCCGCCAACACCGCGTATGGGGTGGGACTCAATCCGCTCAACTTAAAATGGGATTTTGCCACTCGCGGCTCCGTCGTGCCCTACCTCGAACTTTCCGGAGGGACGCTTTTCACCACCCACGAAGTGCCAACCGGAACTTCCAACGTGAACTTCACCTCCGGGGTCGCGCTGGGAACCCATCTTCTGCGCGAGACCTATAACTGGAGCGTGGAAGTCCGCTACATGCATATTTCGAATGCAGGACTGGCGTCGCCGAATCCAGGAGTAAACACGGTTCAGGTGCGCGTCGGATTGGGGAGGTTCGTAGCCCGGGAACGGCAAGGTCGGCGAGGGCATCCCTAAGTAGCTGAAAAATATAAAGGTTGGGTCTCTGAGAAGGCCGCGTTCGGCAGGTCGTGAGAATTTTCAACACTCGCCTGTAACTTTGACGACAATCATGCATCTACAGCGGATGTGGGCCTATTAGGGTGACTTCTTAGGCAGCCCTTGGATGTGCCGCGCAGCGCATCCTGCCTCCTTGCTGCCGGGGAAGCTTGCTTGTTCTTGACCTGGGGGGTCCGGAGCTTACCTGGTAGGCCCGAATTTTTGTCTTCATTCCTTTTTTCATTCGCCTTGGCAGCTCTCCCCGCCCTCCCCTTGATTCAGTTCTCAGTTCTCAGTTCTCAGTTCTCAGTTCTCAGTTCTCAGTTCTCAGTTCTCAGTTCTCAGTTCTCAGTTCTCAG
>Ga0070697_100000103_pt1 | contig 69907 bp, 59 predicted proteins | sample KBSK1501metaG_FD_65475 | JGI IMG/M metagenome (GOLD analysis project Ga0070697, IMG submission 65475) | Corn, switchgrass and miscanthus rhizosphere microbial communities from Kellogg Biological Station, Michigan, USA - KBS K1-50-1 metaG | ecosystem: Host-associated > Plants > Roots >... | reverse complement strand
ACGCATGACACTACAAGTATGGCTTACCAAAGAGTGCTAGGTTGGACTTGAACTATCCACCAACTCCCGTTGGTGGGATTTCGGATTTCGACGATGGCGCTGCATTTAGGTTGGACTTGAAACATCCACCCACTGCCGTGGGTGGGATTTGGACTTTTGTGCAAAGGCCTTCTGCACAGACAGAACAGGAATTATTGGCGATGCTTTTTCTCGTGAGGTGGTGGGGCCGTGGACTTGCGACTCTATTTTCAATAATTAAACTGGCAAAGGAGTCGTTGGCAGGGGAGAGAGAGGCGGGTGAACGCCTCCACCACTTCCGGATCAAACTGTTGCCCGGCGCACCTTCGCAGTTCTGCGGCGGCGGCATCAAAGTGCTTCCCCGCGTGATAAACGCGATCGCTGGTCATTGCGTCGAAAGCATCAGCCACGGCAAAGATCCGCGCGTTGCGATCGATCTCGTGGCCTCGTAGACGGAACGGGTACCCCTCTCCATCCCATCGCTCATGATGTTGACCGACCACCAGTGAGGCCCCCTCGAGAAAATCGATACCACTCAGGATCTGCATTCCGAGCTGTGGATGTTCACGCATCTTTTTCCATTCGACAGGCGTCAATGGTCCGGGTTTGCGAAGAATCGAATCAGGCACATCGATCTTGCCAATGTCGTGGAGCAGGGATCCATACTCGAGCGCTCGCCACTCAGTTAAGTTCAAACCAAACTCGCGCCCCAACATTAGGCTTAACCTGACAACTCGTTGCGAGTGGGCCAGGGTTTCGACATCGCGTTTTCTCAGTCTGGAAACAAGCGTCTGGAGTATCGCCTGGTCTTCATTTTGCCGCGTGCTGGTTGTCGTAGTTTGCTGTTGTTTAGTTGCCGTGCTTCTCATAAAGAACCCCCTTCGATTGCTTTCGCGCTCCTGGCGATATGTTCAAATTGGCCCGCCGCCGGGTCACGTAAAGACTAGTCGTGCACAACTCCGAGGAACTGTTTCGCCGCTCAACCATGTCCTGGCCATGGTCCATGCGCACGACTTACTGCCATAGTGCCTGCCTGCTTTTAGGAGAAGGCCAAAAGGTCCACCGTTCCTCCGATAATCCAAACCACAACCAGAAGGCAAAGCGATTGCAAGAATTCAATGGGCAGTGGCAAAAATCCTGTGATTATTCCAGGATCACGGCGTATTCCGGCTCTGTCCGTTTAGACAGCGGACTTGTCCGCCCGCGGTGGGCACAAGTGCCCTCTCTAAACAATCGAATAGAAAACCAGCACGCCGCTTTGGGATCTCAACTGAAACTCGCTCAACCGCCCAAACGTTTAATTGAGAAGCGGGGCAGCTGAACAGCTTCAACGCTTCGGCTGTTGCTCCAGTGTCGCTTGATGTAAGGAGCGGTCACTCGATGTAAGGAGGACTATGTCTATGTTAATGGCTGATACGATGTCAATCTTTTTTGTGATCCTGGGAATGTTGTTGGCGTTCTCCGGTCTCTGGTTGTTGTGCCGCGGATTGTGGCCGGAAGCTGTCGCCGCTGCTGCGGACCGCTGCGGAAAGCGTCTCTGGTCTTCCTTTCTGGTGGGACTGCCCCTCACGATCGTAATGCTCGGGTTAACCAAAACTCTCTTCAACATACTTGGCCCTGCCGGGAAGATCGCGAGCGTCGGTGTTATCTGTCTCTACATGTTGCAGGCGCATACCGGCGTTTCAGGTCTGGCGACCTCGATTGGGCGCCGGCTTGGATCGCCTCTCGATGAGCCACGGTCATGGCGCTCGACTTTGCGCGGTGGCGTAGTCCTGGAGCTAACCTACCTGGTTCCCTTTCTTGGTTGGTTCCTGATTCTGCCGGCTTCCATCGTCATCGGCTGTGGCGCTGCCAATCTCGGCTTGCTCTCAAAGCTAAAGGTCGCACTTTTTGATCGCCGTCCGGCATTGACTGCAAGCGACGGTGTAGTTGCTGGTCAGGTAAGTAACTAGAGGAAATGAATTCCCTGCGACGTACATTGTTGAAGACACTGGGACTGACCGGCGCCACGCTGCCGTTGCTCGGCTGTGAGCGGCTCATCAGCGGCGTTACGCAGCAGATGGGCCAGTCGATCCCGGGCCCAGCCAGTCTAGCCATTGCGGACGGACAGCAGATCGATCCCGCCTTTCATCTATTGTCGCGCGCTGCCTACGGTTTGTGGCCGGGTGATCTGGACCGCGTGCGTGCGTTGGGAACTACAAAGTGGATCGAAGAACAACTTGCGCCGGAAAATATTGACGATACTGCGTGCGACCTGCGAGCGCGGCGATTTGAAACCATCTGGCACGATCCAGGTACCTGCTATGAGTACAAAAAGCCCGTCTTACGTGAAGAGATCACCCGGCACACTCTCTTGCGCGCGGTTTACAGCAAGCGCCAACTTTTTGAAGTGATGGTTGGTTTCTGGACCGACCACCTGAACATCGACCTCGAAAAAGGAGATTGCATATATCTCAAGCCATCTGATGATCGCTTGGTAATTCGCGCCCACGCCCTGGGGAAATTCAAAGAGTTGATCCGCGCTTCGGCAACCTCGCCGGCAATGCTCGTGTATCTCGACGGCAAAGAGAACAAGAGGAAGGATCCAGGCGATGTGCCGAATGAGAACTACGCCCGCGAGTTACTTGAGCTGCACACGCTGGGAGTGGACGGCGGCTACAGCCAGTCGGATGTGTATGAAGTTGCGCGCAGTTTAACGGGCTGGAGATTGCGGACCGGTTGGCGCAAGGGCACTGTGTATTTCGACCCGGACCTGCACGACGTTGGCGAGAAACGCGTGTTGGGACAACTAATCCCCGCCGGCGGCGGCGCTGCGGATCTGGACCGCATCATCGACATTGTTTGCAGTCATCCCTCGACTGCCCGTCACATCGCCACCAAGCTGGTGCGCCGGTTTGTGGCTGATGAAGTCCCAGCTTCGCTGGTGACACGCATAGCCGAAGTCTTCAACGCTACTGACGGCGACATTAAGTCTCTGCTGAGAACCATCTTCGCTTCCGATGAATTCAAAGCTGCCAAAGGTCTTAAGCTAAAACGTCCATTTCAGTACATCGTGAGCAGCTTACGCGCCATTGGCGCCGACACTCACGCCCACCAACCGTTAATCGAATATCTACAGCGCATGGGCCAGGGTCCGTTCCAACATCCAACTCCGGACGGTTATCCCGAGCGGGCAGCGCCCTGGCTCGGTACGCTCCTCTGGCGTTGGAATTTTGCGTTCGCCCTCGCGTCGAATCGCGTTCCCACTATCACAGTCGCGTTGGACCAACTGGTCGGGGCGATCGGCAGCAGCGTGGTTGATGGGCTTCGACCGGAGCGACTGATTGCGTATTTCATTGGTCGGGCCGGCTCAGCCGCGGAGATCAGGGCGCTTGCTGATTACGTGGGACCGCAGCAGCTTAGCGATGTAAACGATGCCGGCTACGCAAACAAACACGCCGAGTTAGTGGCCCTGGTTCTCGCTTCGCCGGCGTTTCAGAGGTGTTGAGTCTTATGAAATTCTCTCGTACATCGCGCCGCGCGTTTATTCGTCAACTGCTGGTCGCCAATGAAACAGTGATGCCGGCGGCCGGAGAGCACACACTGGTTTGCGTTTTCCTCCGTGGCGCTGCCGACACCTTGAATATGGTCGTCCCATACGGTGATGATCAGTATTACAAGTCGCGTCCGACACTTGCTATCCCTGCGCCTTCTCAGAACAAGCAGGATGACGCGAAGAGCCTGCGGCTTGATGACTTCTACGCCTTCCATCCCAGGCTGCGTCCGCTGGTTCCCGCTTTCAATGAGGGACGACTGGGCATTGTGCAAGCTGTCGGTACGGACAATCCCACCGGCTCGCATTTTGAAGCACAGGACCAGATGGAACATGGCGAGGCTTATGGCCGCAACACCGGCGGCGGCTGGCTGGGCCGATATCTGCGCGCGCGTGCAGCGGAGCTGACCCCACTCTCGGCAGTGGCGATTGGATCGACAGTTCCTGAATCACTCCGCGGTGCACCAACTGCGAGTGCAATGGAATCAATCGACGAATTGCAGATCAAAACACCATCGGGCGATACGGCGGCAGTCTCATCCGTTTTGTCGGCAATGTACGGCGCCGAAGTCGGGGTACTCGGTCAACCCGGTAAGACCACGCTCGATCTTCTCAAACGCGTCGAGACCCTCAGGGGTACGGAGTACATGCCGGAGGGCGGCGCGGTCTATCTTGATGACACCTTTGGCCAGGGTTTGAAGGAAGTAGCGCGATTGGTTAAAGCGAGGGTTGGACTGGAAGTAGCTTGCCTCGATCTCGGCGGCTGGGACACGCATTTCTTTCAAGGCGGATCGAGCGGTCTGCAAGCCGAACTGATCTGGCAACTGGCGTCAGGGCTCGCGGCATTCGACGCAGATCTAATTAGCTATCGTGAGCAGGTAACCACTCTGTTAATGACGGAGTTTGGACGGCGCGTCTACGAGAATGGCTCGCTTGGCACTGATCACGGACGGGGTTTTGCGATGTTCGGTATGGGCCATGGAATAAACGGCGGCAGGGTCCACGGCAGGTGGCCGGGTCTCGCCGAGGAAGAGGCTCCGGGATCGGAAACCCTGAACCTCCCGGGACCGAGCGGTCTGAAAGTTCACGTCGACTACCGTTCGGTGCTCGCCGAAGTGCTTACCACGACTTTCGGCCTTCGCGATATGACTCAAGTCTTTCCAAATTTTCATCAGGAACCCGTCGGCCTCGTGGGCTGAGTTACTGAATGTTCGACATGCTTCAGCTTGTCGTCGAGATTTTCATCACCCAAGCAATGATATGACCAGTAACCTCGCACATTGAGAGTTCCCAATAACGTCGCACATTGAGAGTTTCCAATAACGTCGCACATTGAGAGTTCCCAATCTTGACGACAAGCTGAAGCATGTCGGACACTGTCTCTCACATCAGGAGGCGACCCGATGAAGGCATATGTCATTACCACCGGCACGGTCTTTGGACTACTCACACTGGCCCATCTGTTGCGAATGTTCGTGGAGGGCCGGCACCTCGCTACGGACCCGTTCTACGTTCTCATCACCCTTGCCACCGCAGCTTTATGTATCTGGGCCTGGCGTGTGCTTAAGCTTTCGACACGTTCGTGACAATGAAGACCGATCTCATTCACACCGTGGCTTTAGCCCGGTGACCAACCTCAGAGAGAATAATCCCTGAACCGTTTCCAACGGTTTCTCGTCATCTGGCCACCAAAAACCGTTGAAACGGTTGCTCTTAACATACAGTCACTATTCACCGGGCTAAAGCCACGGTGTGAATGAGATCGCTCCGCGTGACGGATGTTCTTGTTCGACCGGAACCGGTGCGTGATCAACGCGATGCGATTCATGAACGATATATGTTCTAAGTTTCCTCACTGAGCCCACTTAAGCTAAAGTAATTGCAAACTCGAGGGGGAACTTAGTATTAACAATGGTCATGGGTGAGGATAAGGCCGCTCTGGTGATTGCACACCCCGGTCACGAATTATGCATTTTTGGTTCTGTGGAAGCCTTATCTCCGAAGGTTTTCGTTTTGACCGACGGTTCAGGACGAACCGGCATACCAAGGCTCGCTTCGACCACAAAGATCCTCGCCAGTGCCGGAGCCAGTATCGGCTCTATTTACGGGCGTTTCACTGACCAGCAAGTTTACGACGCAATCCTCAACCACAACCACACACTTTTTGAGCAACTTATTGACGAGTTGGCGGAGGCGCTCGTGCAGGAAGAAATCAACTATGTCACGGGTGACGCAGCCGAAGGGTACAATCCCGTTCATGATACGTGCCGGATGATTATTGATGGCGCGGTAGCGCTGGCAAGAGGCAGAAGCGGCCGCCAGGTTATCAATACCGATTTCCTGCTCTATGCTCCCCACAAGCCACACCCGCATGAACCGCAGCCGGCCGCCATGCTCACCCTTAATGACGACCTGTTAGAGCGAAAATTGGAGCTGGCCCGAGCCTATCCCGAACTCAAACCTGATGTTGAGGCGATGCTCGAGCGCAAGACACTCGAAACCTTGCAGCGGTTCCCTGAATTGAGTGCGGACTTCGATAACATTGTTACCAACACGATGGGATCTGACGCCTACCGGACCGAGTGCTTGCGTCTGGTGACGACACAGGCTGCGGATAATGTGTCGGCTGGAGAGACTCCATTCTATGAGCGGTATGGTCAGCTGTTGGTATCGGAAGGCACATACGATCAAGCAATCACTTACCGCCATCATATTGCGCCTCTTGCTGAAGCCCTCCGACGGTTTGTCAATGCGTCACTCGAGGATCACGTGACTTAATCAGCCTTTCATTCTACCGGGGGATGCGACCTTACTGCCGACGAATAGGTTCATAAGTCTTCCAATAACCTGCCGTTAAGCGAAGGCCTGAGCAAACCGACTTGAGGAGATTGTCATGACCGAACAATCTAACGTGATCATAACCGCCGCCGAGGTTGCCGAACGTCTGGGCGGCTTCGTAAAAGGTGACGCCACGATTCAACTTCGGGGAATAAAACCGCTGAATGTAGCGCGCCAGAGTGATCTTTCCTTTCTTCATTTGGCAAAGTTCCGGGATGCCGCTTTAAAGAGCAACGCTGGAGCGATTATCGTTGGCTCCGGCGTTGAATTAGGTGATCACACGTTGATTGTAGTGGACGACGCCGGCGAGGCTTTGCGAATCGCAATGGATGTGTTTTACCCCAAGCCACTCAATGTCGCTGGAGTTTCCCCACGTGCAATTGTGGATGAGTCGGCGATTGTTGGAGCCGATGTTTTTATTGGAGCGGGAGCAATCATCGGAGCGGGTACCACTCTCGGCGATCGGGTTTCAGTAATGGCTGGAGCGGTCATCGGCGAAGAATGCCGCATAGGCGCCGACTCGAAAATCTATTACGGCAGCGTGATTTACCCTGGCGTGGTGGTCGGCCGGCGGGTAGTTATTCACGCCAATTCAGTTGTCGGCTCCGATGGCTTTGGCTTCAAACAATCAGCGGACGGTAAACATCACCGCGTTCGCCACGTCGGAAATCTAATCATCGAAGATGACGTGGAGATCGGAGCCTGTACCTGTATAGATCGAGCAACATTGACGGAAACGCGGATCGGGAGAGGCAGCAAGGTGGATAATCTCGTACACATAGCTCATAACGTAGACCTCGGGGAAGACTGCATCGTGATTGCGCAGACCTGCGTTGGGGGCTCCGTAAAAATTGGAAGCGGGTCGATTCTCTGCATGCAGACAGGCGTCCGCGAACATCTTGTCCTTGGGGAGAGGACGACAATATTGGCACGCGGGTTCGTAGTCGGTGAAACACCGCCTGACTCTGTGGTAGCGGGTTTTCCTGCTATGCCGGCGGCGCGTTGGCGCAAAGTGGTCGCGATAACTAAACAACTTCCGGAGATATTCAAAGTCTACCGAAAGCAACTCGGGGACGACCAGAGCACGGAACGGAGCGACTAAACGTATTGTCTACCATGAAATCAATCACGAAAGCCGTGCGCTCTTTTTTGCGGGCAACGCACGGCTCGTCCCAAAACTCGTCTGCTTCAAAACTGGAGCCTATGCCGATCATCGTCGGCTCTCCGCGATCAGGAACAACCTTATTGAGGTTCATGCTGGATTCCCACCCCAAGCTGGCGATCCCGGCGGAAACAGGCTTCCTATGCTTCGGTCCAACGATTCGCGGAATTGGTGATGACCTCCGCGAGGATTTCCTCAGCGCAATGGTTAACTTCCCGGTTGAGGAGCCGAATTGGCCGGATTTTGAGATACCGGAAAAACTCTTCCGGCAAAACTTAAATCGGATCAGGCCCTTCAACATATCTGATGGGTACAGGTCGTTTTACAGATTGTACGCGGCCCGTTTTGGGAAGCCCAGATGGGGTGACAAGACACCTCTGCACTGCAAGTGCCTGGATGCGATCAGAAAAGTATTACCTGAGGCCCGTTTCATTCACCTAATCCGCGACGGGCGTGACGCCGCGCTCTCCTTGAGAAAGATGAGGTTCTCGCCGGGCCCGGAGATCGAGACTCAGGCCGCTTACTGGCGTGAGTGTGTTCTGGCGGCGCGGAATGCAGGGTTGAACCATCCGGACTACCTCGAGGTCCGCTATGAAGAACTAATCCTCAACACGCGAAAAACATTGAACCAGATTTGCAGGTTCATTGATCTGGAATACGATGATGCTATGTTGCGATACTACGCGCGCACGCCGGTACGTCTTAAAGAACACAAAGGGCGATCCGATTGGCTGACACAAAAGCAGCGAATTAGTCAACAACAACGCACCACCCTGCCACCAGATCCGGCTTGTGTTTTCGCGTGGAAATCGGCGATGAGCCTGGAAGAGATAGAACGATTTCAGACTGTTGCGGGAGATCTACTAGGCGATTTGGGGTATGAAGTGCGAGACCAGGCCCCTGTAGTTAACCACCTTGCCAAATAATCCAACCCAACTCCTGCCCGATGTATACCCTTTCGCCGCCTATCTTGGGAGGCTGTTTGGTTGTAGGTACGTAATCGGCCTTGGTGAAACTGCGGCCGAAAATCTTATCGACTTTCACCCGGAGTTTGAAATCATAGGGATCGTGAATGAGGCAAACCTGCGAAAGTATCGCGGACAATATCAGTTTGGCACATGGCTGGGCCTGAATGAGACAAGCTCACGCGGAGATCTCTTAGCTGACAACATACTGGAGCAGGCAATCATTGTTTGCACCGATCTGGATCAACTTGAACGGCCTACCGACTTATTGAAGATCTTAAAGAGCTGGCTCAATCATGCGCCGGCCGGTATTTTGACCGCCGCTGAAAAAGATTTGAATGCCGGGACCAATTGTGCGGGCGAGGAACCTCAAACTCATCCCGCCAAGTGGAGCCTGGCAACCATGGAATACCTGCTACAGGTTTCAGGGCTTAATGTTGAGTTTATCGGGTTGACCGCCAGCGATAATGTCCGTTGTGAAAAGAAAACCATCATTGCAGTGATGACGCATGATAGCCATAGCCTAACCCGCAACATTTCCAGTTTGAAGACTCCGAGTGATTTCCGCGTGGTCGCTTTCATGGCAGCTTACAATGAAGAGGACATTATCGTTCAATCAATTAAGAAGTGGACCGACCAGGGAGTTGCCGTTCATGTACTTGAGAACTGGTCTACCGATGCCACTTACGATCTTCTTAAAGAGTCGGCCACCCGACTTCCAGTAACCATCGAGAGATTCCCGAAAGAAGGGCCATCAAAGCACTTCAATTGGGGGGCCATGCTCGCGCGGATTGAAGAGCTCTCCAGGGAGATTGAGGCTGACTGGTTTGTTCGCCGAGGCGCTGATGAAGTGTTGACGCCTCCCTGGCCGGGGGTGAGTTATAGGGATGCGCTCTATCTTGTCGATTTGGCCGGCTTCAATTGCGTGGATCATACAGTCGTCGAATTTAATCCCGTCGATGACGCCTTCGAGGCTGGCGCCGACTACGAAGCTTACTTCCGCCACTTTGCTTTTGGCACAAACAAGGCCCACTTTCAGCAAAGAAAGGCCTGGAAGAATTACGGGCAATCGGTTTCCATGGCCGAATCCGGTGGCCATGACTTACCATTCGCCGACCGGCGGATCTATCCCTTCAAGTTTTTGTTGAAACACTATCCTGTGAGATCGCAAAAACATGGAGAGAAGAAAATATTTCGGGAGCGAAAGGACAGATGGAACCCAGAGGAGAGGGCGAAAGGCTGGCACGATCACTACGACCAGATTGAGGAAGACCACGCGTTTGTGATCTCACCTTCCGCACTGAACACTTTCGAAGAAGCTGATTTCAATAAAACCCGCCTGGTAGAACGACTTTCAGGCATTGGGGTGATTCGCTCTGATCGAGATAGAGCGCACAAACTCCGCCTGAGGGTTCAGGAACTGGACTTAAGACTGGCGGAAAAAGAGGCGCAGTTGGAATCCCTTCAGGCACTCACAATAAGGCTCGCGGAAAAAGAGGCGCAACTGAAAGAAATTACTACCTCGCTGGGCTGGCGCCTGCTGAGCCGCTATGGCCCAATCAAATACGGCGTTTTGTTGCCGGCATATAAAAGGATTGTGGAAATATTTAAAGCAGAATCGCACGTCGGTAACGATCAGGGTGACGCATCGCCGGCGACCAACCAGGACGAACACAATACAGTTCGCGCTGCCCGAATGCATACACATTCATCCACACTCAAGCCGAATCGAAAAGATAGTGACTGAACGTGAACCAGAGAATTCCTATCTTGATCTGCATTGATATCGAGCCCGATGAGCGCGCTCTAGACCCACGGGTTCGTGCGGACTGGCTCGGATTCGAAAAGAGTTATGAGTTCTTTAGCGAGCTCAGACGACGATTGGAAATTGCAACAGGCTCGCCCGTGCACTTCTCATGGTTTTTGAGGATGGATCCGCAGGTAGCGCACATTTATGGATCACCCGACTGGGTCGTAACTCGCTATCCGCACTTTATTGAAGCACTCGAAGCGGCCGGCGATGAGATGGGAATACACGCGCATGCCTGGCGATGGGACCAGCACTCCGGGCACTGGAACGAAGATTTTGGGGACCAGGGATGGATCGATCATTGTGTCCGTTCGTCCTTTGAAGCATTTCAAACTTCGCTTAACCGGAAGTGCCGGTCCTTTCGGTTTGGCGACCGCTGGATGAACAATCAAACTCTGGGCCTCCTGGAAAAACTGGGAACTCGATTTGAGCTGACGATCGAGCCGGGACAATCTGGACAGTCCTTACTTCCCGACGAGCATTTCACAGGTTTGTTCCCTGATTACACATCGACCCCGCGAGCTCCCTACCACCCGGACGAAACTGATTTTACGAAACCCAGCTCCGGGCGGAAGCGGGGCCTCTGGATGATCCCTGTCAGCACTGGAAGTACAGAGGGCCTGGCTCCGCCGGGCGACGGCTGCTCCGATCAGAACGATCAAATGGTCCATCAGGACTCCATTACTCTGAACCTGGCCTTTGGGCAATCGGCACTTTCGCCGATCATTGACCAGTTATTAAGTGTCTTGAGCAATCCTTACCTGGCCCTGGTGGCAAGGACGGATGTTGGCGTCAACCCCACTTATCGATTCAATCTCGAGCAGAACATTGAATATCTTCTGTCGCATCCACTGATCAAAGAGTTCGTCTTCGAGACTCCAGCCGAGGCAATCAAGCGACTTCGATTAAGTTCTAACGCGGACGATGCGTAATACTGGATCATCTCGTCGAAGAATCTGAGAGGTAAACCACGCTATTCTCCGGGTAGTGATGCAGTTTGGGAATGAAGTCAGTACCTATTGTGCGGGATGTATTCGTGAGCTAGCCACCTGCAAGGAAGTGGAACAAAGATTGGAAGAGATGAAACGAAACCGAGTTGTCACAATCGTGGGTACGCGTCCCGAGGTCATCAAGATGGCGCCGGTGGTGTTGGAAATCGAGCGGCGACAAACCGAATTCGAACATGTGCTTGTGACCACCTCGCAACATCGGGAAATGCTCTTCCCGGCTCTGGCCATGTTTGGGATGAAACCAGATATTGATCTGGAGCTAATGGAAGAGAATCAAAGTCTCGGATCGTTTGCCTCGCGTTCGCTCTCAGCCCTTTCCAATCTTTTGTCTGAACTCAAGCCCGACATAATTCTGATCCAGGGCGACACCACCACAGTGATGACCGGGGCCCTGGCAGCCTTTTACCTTGGCGTTCGCGTCGGTCATGTGGAGGCAGGTCTCAGATCGTTTCAGCGAAGAAATCCCTTTCCGGAAGAAGTTAACCGGCGCATTGCCGGTTTTCTTTCGGACCTCCATTTCGCGCCTACCGAACGCGCCCGGGAAAATCTCCTGCGAGAAGGGGTGGCCGGCCAGACAATCTTCGTCACCGGCAACACTATTGTTGATGCGCTGCAGTCGATTCCTCCTTCAAGTAGCTTCGATGACCCAAAGCTCGACAACATTGATTACGATCGCAGACGCCTTTTGCTGGTTACTGCCCACCGCCGCGAGAATCATGGCCCGCCACTGCGTTCAATATGCGCCGCCCTGAAACAGTTGGTGGGGAAATTCGAGGACGTCGAGATCGTCTTCCCGGTGCATTTGAATCCAAATGTCAGGGCCGTAGTGCACGAGGAGCTGGGCGAGACCACCAGAATTCATTTGATCGAACCGACCACTTATCGCGACCTGCTGGGACTGATGAGACGTTGCTATTTGATCCTGACGGATTCCGGTGGCATACAGGAAGAAGCAGTATCGTTTCACAAGCCGGTGCTGGTGCTCCGGGACGTGACCGAGCGGCCGGAAGTCATTGAAGCCGGCGCGGGAAAACTGATTGGGCTCGATGCCGAGCGCATAGTTAACGAAGTATCGGATCTGATGACGAATGAGGGACGATACAAACAAATGTGCACTGCGGAAAATCCATTCGGCGACGGTCATGCGGCTGAGCGCATCGCCAACCTACTCGCCGAACATCTCCCTTCAGGCACAACGTGAGACACTGAACCGCCAAGACGCCAAGGCCGCCAAGTGAGTTCACTGGGCAATCAATGAAATTGCAAATGCTATATCTTGATCTACTTGGCGTTCTTGGCGTCTTGGCGGTTGGCTACCACCGTTCTTGGCGTTCTTGGCGTCTTGGCGGTTAGCTACCATCGTTCTTGGCGTTCTTGGCGTCTTGGCGGTTAGCTACCATCGTTCTTGGCGTTCTTGGCGTCTTGGCGGTTAGCGTTCCCAGCGCTGTTTCAGAAACCCCCACGACCAGAATGACGCCGCCAGCAAGTACATAGGCCAGATCAGCAGAAACCTCCAGAACACTTGCCTGTCATATCTCGCAAACCAAACAAACGCTCTTCTCAAACGCATGAAAGGCATGAGTAAGATGAGCGGCGGATACTTGAGCAGAATGCCCCCGGGCAGTCCGCCGCGTTGCCGCGCCTCGGCAGATAGCCTGCCCAGGTCGATCTGGTACCAGAGAACCTGCCGCCAACCGGTTCTATTCAGGTGAGTCACTCTAATCGCCGGATCAAAAAGGATGCGTTCGCCCGCTTGAGTCATCTTCCAATTGAGCAGAATATCTTCAGCCAGCCACATGTCATCATCGAAACCACCGAAGCGCTCCAACATTTCCCGCCGGTACATTATGTTCGCCGTGGGCACTCCCTTTTCCAGACGCAGCGGCGTGGTCGGCATGAATTCTTTGAACTCAATCAGATAACCTATCGAACCGCTCACGCTATCCGGGGTACCGTTTGCCAGCGACCCTCCGACCGCCGCGTATTCGGCTTCCCCATGACGAGCGACAGCCCTCTCAATCAAATCCGGTTCTGCGATACAGTCTGAATCGATCATCAGACAGAAGGTCGCGCGGGTGGCGCGTATCCCGATGTTGCGCGCAGCGCCGGCAAAGGTACGCTGTTTGAGGTGGATTAATCTGACGGAGGGAAACTCATTCTCTACGATTTGCGCGGTCTGATCGGAAGAGCTGTCAACCACGATTACATCAAACTTCACTGAAGTCTGTTGGTTAATTATGGCGGTGAGACACTGGCGTATGGTTCGTTCAGACTGGTAACACGGCACGATCACCGTTACGAGAGCCTCTGCCTGAAGTTCAACCTTAGAATGCTCAGCCCTGGGTACAACCTGAGGCGGCTCCGCCTGAAGCAAAACCTGAGACTCTGTCTGAAATGGCTCTGCGAGACGCTCCGCCTCCTGTTCGGGGAACACATTCGAGGAGATCATTTGGGGATTGTTTGCAACCTCGGGTTTCCAGTGTGGCTGGTGAGAATATAGTTTAGCGCTGCTGGATCAGCAAGATTGACCCTGTTGCGCTGGTAACATATTCTGCGAGAGATGAAGCCGTCTCCACAGGTTGCAGTAGTTGTTGTGAGCTACAACACCCGGGACCTTCTGATCAATTGCCTCGCTTCCATCCTCGAAAGCGCCAATCCTGACAATGTCGAGATTATAGTCGTTGATAACGCTTCCAGCGACGGGAGTCTGGCTGCGGTCCGCGAGACTTACCGAAAAGTCATCACCATTGCCAACCCGGCAAACGTGGGCTTCGGAGTGGCATGCAATCAGGCGATCAGAGAATCCACCGCGCCATTCATTTTGCTGCTGAATAGTGATGCCACCATCACACCACAATCGTTTCAGGCACTGCTTGATGTTATGAGCACGAATGCACACTGCGGTGCTGCCGGTTGTCGATTAGTAGATGCTGCGGGCTTGGAAACTCCCAACACCAGGAATTTTCTGACGCCATTCAATCAGGCGTTCGAACAGGCTGGTGTCATCGACAGCATAAACTGGAAGTACTTACGCAGGACCTATTGCCCAACACCCGGCCCAACACCTGATGGGAACCAACAGGACTGTGCGGTCGATTGGATCGATGGCGCGTGTTTGATGCTGAGGAGGGCCGCTCTGGATGAAGTTGGACTCTTCGATGAAGACTTTTTTATGTATTCAGAGGACGAAGATCTCTGTTTCAGACTTAGAGAACACGGCTGGACCATCTGCTACGCGGCGACCGGCAACGCTCGCCACCATGGGGCCGCATCAACCACGCAAAACAAGTTCGACATGCTGCGCCACTTTTACTCGAGTCAGATGCTTTTTCTTTCGAAGCACCGGGGCCCAGGCTCAGTCTTTCTTTATAGAGTTGCGATGAAGACAGTCCTGCTCCTTAAGTGTTCACTACTGAGAGATCGAGGCCGGCGCGAAACCGCGCGCGAGCAGTTGAGAGCGTTAAAAACGGTAAATGGTAAATAGTGAGAGCTGGTAAATGGTAAATAGTGAATGGTAAATGGACGTGCGTTCCTACGGCTTTCAAGTTCTTACCATCACCAGCTCCATTTACCATTTACCATTTACCAGCTCTATACAACCACTCATGAAACAATCAGGAGCGAAACTGACCTCTCTGCTCTGGTGGGCTTTGACTCGCTACGGCCAGATCAAGCATCGCTATCTACTTCCAATCTATCGGCTATTCGGACTTCAGCCAAAACAGCGACGAGCGGACGGCACCTTAGAGCCATCATGGACACTTCGCAGCGCGCAGGCTCTGGTTCGCAACACCAATCAAGCCTTCTATCTCGATCAACTCAAGGCGGTGACGGAGCGTTTGCAAACCAGCAAAGGTGCCGTGATCTTTCTCCCTTCCGTAAGTTGGAACGTTATCAATACTCAGCGCACGCATCACCTGGCGCGTGAGTTTGCCCGGCAGGGCTACGTAGCAGTGTTCGACGGCAGCAATTCATCCGACGAAGTTAGCGGCTTCAAAGAAATTGAGCCAAACTTTTTTCTTTTTCGCGGCTCAGACAATGTTCTGCCGGAGATTGCAGACCCAATTCTGTGGACCTTGACGTACAACTTTGACCAGAGAGACGCGTACGGGAAGTCGGCGCGGACGATTTATGACTGGATTGATGATTTTCAAGTCTTCCCTTTTGACCAGACATTTCTTAAAACAACCCACGAGCGAGCCTTGAATGAAGCCACGCTGGTGGTCAGCGTTGCCAGACGACTGCACCAGCAGGCTGCGGCAATCAGGCCTGATGCGTTTTACCTTCCTAATGGAGTCGAGTACGAACATTTTGCTGACGACTCTAGACTGCCGGACGTGGACGATATCGACCTGGCCTGGCGAAATGGAAAACCGATCGCCGGATACTACGGGGCAATAGCAGAGTGGTTTGACTACGACTTGCTCGAGGCAGTTGCGCGCTCGCGACCAGATTGGAATTTTCTCTTAATCGGACCGGCGCACGATAGCAGTCTTCGTGAGCGAGGGCAGTCGATGCTTGAATGTCCAAACATCCGTTGGATAGGTCAACGCGAATACGGAGAACTTCCGGCTTACCTGCGCTTGTTCGATGTGGCGATGATTCCCTTCGTCATCAATGAGATTACTTTGGCCACCTCTCCGCTCAAGCTGTATGAGTATTTCGCGGGCGGGAAGCCCGTTATCGCCACGCCAATGCCGGAGTGTGAGGCATTCTCCGAAGTGAGCATAGTGCGAAACGCGGAAGAATTTTCACGCACACTTGACGTCGCCAAGGTTCAGGGACAAGACCCGGAGTTCCAGCGGCGATTACGAGAACTTGGTCGTGAAAACTCGTGGACGTCTCGAGTGAAACTGGTTCGAGAAAAACTTGAGGGGTAAGAAACGAAAGACAAGCGGCGGCAAGCCACCCTTCCCGACCTGGAGCTGATTAGCCTTGAGTCCGGAATCATGATTGAAAGGCTTCAAAGTAACATCTGTATTACGCTTGAAAGGCTTTCAACCTAATATCACTATCCACGAACTCACACGAAACGACACGAAAAGGTTAGTGTTATTTCGTGTATTTTCGTGGATCGTTCCCTTCGTTGCTGCTGAAAGCCGCGCTGCGATCATCCCGGACCATCTGCTCGATTACTTCACATATCCGCTCTGGTCCTTTAGTGACAGCCGCCAGGTTTTTGGCAAACTCAGACCCCAGATTATTTGTGAAGTAGAATATGATTTTCTCGGCCAGAGCATCGGAATCGCCAACCGGGAACAACAATCCGTTAACATTTTCAATCACAATCTCCTTCAACCCACCACTCTCTGAAGCAATCACCGGCAGAGCATTCGCAAGAGCAATTCCGGCGACTGAGCTTTGAGTGGCGGTCCAATACGGCAACACCAGGACGTCGGCGCGTTCAAAGATGCCGGCAATTTCTTCGTTTGGAATATAACGATTGTCGAGGACCACGTGTTGCTCCAGTCCATACTCACTGATCAGTTTTTGATATTTGTCGACGGCATCGTAGAACTCTCCGGCAATCAAAAGAGTGCAGTCAATCCGGGCCAGCACCTTCGGCATCGCGGCCAGCAGCACATCCAGGCCTTTATACTTTCTCACCATCCCGAAGAAAAGAAGCGTTCGTCCGCTTCGGGTTCGATTTGCGGCGCCGGAAAACTCGCTCGGGACAGGAAGCGGAGCCACACTGATTCTCTTTCCAGAAGCGAAAGGAAGTAAATCGGCCCGATCGCTGGATGAATGAGTAATAAAGGAATCGATCGGCTTCGCAGCAAACTTGAGCAGCAGGCGATCGAACGGACTGCCCTCGTGTGAAAACACATTGTGGCATTCAAGAATGCTCTTGAGTCCACTTTTGCGAAACCTTCTGGCCAGTGTTCCCACCATCAAAGCAAAAAAAGGGTGCCACCATTCGAAAATAACGACATCCGGCGAAAAAGACTTTACCGTCCTTGATGCTCTGCTCCATGTGATTGGGTTAAGCGGGTTGAGGAGGGAAACGCCATTGGCATCCAGCGTCGCAGCGCTGGTATCCAACTCCGTTTTGCCGGGAAAAAGCAGGCGTGGGTACAGCTTACTGAAAGAGATTACCTGAACCGAGTGACCGCGCTCGCCGAGAGCTCTGCTGAGATAATAAACATGATGCGCGATCCCGCCCCTGAGAGGATATGCCGGGCCGATAATCGTGACCTTCATTTAGCAATGCTTCCGGTTTCAACTTTAAACCGGCGTGGTGCTTCGTTGAAGACCGCCGGGTCTTCTTCGTCGTCCGTTTCAACTATCGAGTAGTCGCCTTCGCGCCGGTAGGAGAAGGCTATCATCTCGGCCAGAAGACCAAACAAGACCAGCTGCACTCCGACGATGATCAGCAAGGTTCCGATAATCAACAGCGGACGGTTGCTTAACCACTGTTTACTAAAAACCCGCAGGGCGATCAGATAGAAGTCGATAAGGAAACCAATCAAAAACAGAAGCGAACCCAGGAAGCCGAAGAAGTGCAGAGGCTTATTGGTATAGCGGGTCATGAGGATGATTGTGAGCAGGCTAAACATCCCGCCCAGGACCCTTTCAATCCCGTAGCGTGAGCTGCCATGTGCCCGGGGAGCGTGATCAATTCTGACCTCACCCAGGAGAAACCCACGATAACTTGCCAGCACCGGAATGAAGCGGTGGCGCTCGCCATAGATCATCACTTCATCCAGCACTTCACGCCTGATGCATTTGAATCCGCAATTGAGATCGTGCAGGCGGACTCCAGTCAGCAGTCCGGTCACCACATTGTAAATCTTTGAGGCTATTCGTTTGGTCAACCGGTCGCGACGATTATGGCGCCAGCCGCAGACGAGGTCGTAACCCTCTGCCAGCTTATTCAGCATCAGGGGCAGTTGCTCAGGTATGTCCTGCAAGTCCGCATCGATGGTGACGATTATTCTGTGGCGGGCAGCGCGGAATCCGGCAGCCAGCGCGGCTGATTTGCCGAAGTTCCTGCGAAAACGAATGTACCTTACTGATCGATTAGAGGCGCGAAACTCTTTGAGCCTCGCCAACGAACCATCGGTACTTCCATCATCCACAAAAATGATTTCATAAGTGGGGGCAACCTCAAGGAGAACAGCCGAAAGCCGCTCGTACAGCTCATCCAGGGCGGCCCGTTCGTTATACAGTGGTACTACTACAGACACCGTCGATGGACTTGGACCTGAGGGTTTGTCGGAAGCAGTATTCATTAAAATTGGTAGTTGACGATTTCCAGTTTTGGCCGTGCCTGTGTAAGGTGTCTAGACTGAAGGCCGAGCTGATGGGTTACTGGAAGTGCGTTTCCCCCGGGTAGAAACAATGGGTAATCCTCTGTGATAAACTTCGTGATTGAAAGATTCCCTAACAAAAACGAGTGGGCAAGCTCGATCGAGTGCCTGATTCGGAATCCGGTTACTATATAAGGATTGTGATGAGTTCGACAAGTTACGAAGGTTCATCTGACAATGGCAGCAATGCAGCGCCGGAATCGGTTGAGGCCCGCCCCGCGTCCCGGGGGACAACTTACAAACTCCCACTCAAACCCGTAATTACCATCAAAGCCAGCAGGCCATGGAGTCCGCTTAATTTGCGATCTCTGTGGGTCTACCGTGAGTTGCTATATTTTTTGATCTGGCGCGACCTCAAGGTACGCTACAAACAGACCTTTCTGGGGGCCACCTGGGCGATCATTCAGCCGCTCATCATGATGCTCATTTTCACTTTCTTTTTCAGCAAGCTGGCTCGCATTCCCACGGAAGGAGTTCCTTCCGGACTTTTCTACTACGCGGGTTTGTCGCTCTGGATATTTTTTTCCAACGCCGTAATGAACGGCGCCAATAGTTTGATCGGCAACACCAACCTGATTACCAAGGTCTATTTTCCCAGACTGATAATTCCCAGCGCCGCCGTTCTCGCAGGGCTTCTTGATCTGGCCATCTCGTCGATCTTGCTCATTCCGCTGCTGTTCTATTATGGCTTCGGCGTGAACTGGCGGCTGTTGCTGCTGTTGCCAATCTCCATAGTTATCACCACGCTCGCTCTCGCAATGGGAGTCCTATTCTCGGCCTTGAACACCAAGTATAGAGACGTGCGATACGCACTACCCTTTCTGCTTCAGGTCTGGATGTTTGTCTCGCCCGTGATCTATCCCGCCAGCCTGGTGCCGCGAGAGTGGCGATGGCTATTTTCACTAAACCCGTTAACGGGACTTGTAGGAAGTTATCGCGCATCATTATTTGGCCAGCAGGTTCACTGGGGAGCATTGGCTTATGCCATGGTATTTACCATCATGTTACTTTCAGTATCAGCCTATACTTTTCGACGAATGGAGAAGAGTTTCGCGGAAGTGATCTAGCCCGGGCTTTTCAGCCGGACGGTGTGTTAATTCAATGAGGCCAATCATCAAAGTAGAGAACCTGTGCAAGCACTACCGCATCAATACCCGCGAGGATGCTCCGCTCCGTTATGACACATTGCGCGAATCGCTCGCCACCGCCATTCGTATGCCTTTCGACCGGCTGATGGGGAACGGCCACTCGCATAAGGAGACGCTCTGGGCGCTGAAGAACATAAGCTTTGAAGTCCAGCCCGGCGAAGTGTTGGGAGTCATCGGGCCTAATGGAGCGGGCAAATCGACGCTGCTGCAAATCCTGTCGCGCATCGTTGAGCCGAGCAGCGGTTACGTTGAACTCTTTGGCAAGGTCGGCAGCCTGCTTGAAATTGGCACGGGCTTTCACCCTGACCTGACCGGACGTGAGAACATTTATCTAAACGGCGCCGTGCTGGGAATGAGCCGCCGGGAGATCAATGCCAGGTTCGATGAAATCGTGGCCTTCTCTGGAGTTGAGAGATTCCTGGAAACGGCAGTCAAGAGATATTCCAGCGGCATGTATGTGCGCCTCGCTTTTTCCGTGGCTGCGCACCTCAATCCGGAGATCCTGATTATCGATGAGGTGCTGGCGGTAGGTGATGCCGAATTCCAGAAGAAGTGTTTTGAAAAGATGAGCGAGGTCATCAAGAGTGGCAGAACGATCCTGCTGGTCACTCATTCAATGGCTTTGATTACGACTTTGTGTCAAAACGCGGTTCTGATAAAAAACGGCGAGCTGCAAAAGGCCGGACCAGCTGAAGCGGTAGTAAATCACTACTACAGTATTTCGGATGCCAGCAAACCACTTTAGAACATCAAAGGGTGGTGTCGTGGTTTGAAGTAACTCTCTGTGCAACCTCGGTGGTCCCTGCGTCTCTGTGGTGAATAATGCCGGACAAAAGCCACCACAGAGACACAGAGAGCACGAAGGTTGCACAGAGAAAGCTCAAATTACTCACCCATTACCACAATGACAACCGCCCGTGCGCGTCGCGGCAAAACCGCTAAGCGAAAACCAGCTAAACAAGTCAAAGACAATGGCCGTCAGTCCTCGCTGGGGTCGTACCGCGCCGAACTTATCGTGGGCCTGTCGTTAGTGGCGGTGGTCTTTCTTTGTTTCGCTAATGCCTTGCGAAATGAGTTCGTTTTCGATGACATCTACCTGATCACCGTTAATCAACAGATCAGAAGCTTGAACCTGCCACTGCTCTTGAGTTCCTACCGGCCCATTAGAGATATCTCGTATGCGATAGATTTTGCCCTCTGGGGTCAAGACCCTTTTGGTTTCCATTTGAGCAGCATCGTGATCCATGCGGCCAATGTGCTCCTGGTTTTTGCACTGGTTCGGAGACTTACCAAAGACCTCTTATCTGCAGCTCTAACGGCGTTGATTTTCGCTGTTCACCCAATTCAGACAGATGCGGTCACTTACATTTCAGGCCGCCGAGACGTGCTGTTTGCCTTTTTCTACATTCTGGCTTTCCACAGTTATCTCAGCTACTACCGCAGCCGCTGGTCGGTGAAAGCCGTGGCTTTGTTCTTTTTATTTCTTTTGCTCTGGATGCTCAGTTTGCTGTCGAAGGAGATGGCCGTCAGCTTACCGGTCCTGATTTTTGTCTGGCATTTTTGCGATGCGTGGGGTGAAGAAACCGGATCCTTCCCGAAGCAGGTGTGGCAAACGCTGAAGAGAACCATCAAGAGAGACAAGTGGTTCTGGCTGGTGCTGGCCGTCTCGGGAATAGCATTCACCGCCTATTGGGTTCTGATAAAGCGGGCCTCGCATCGAGTCGGGTTTGGCAGCTTTGAGTATTGGGGAGGCAGCTTTTATCTGAACATGCTGACTGTGATCAGGGTCCATGCCTGGTATCTGAAGCAGCTTATTTACCCCACCCCAATTGCCCAGTATCTCGGGGCATTTGAAATCTCGGAGACGCTGTTTGACTGGCGCTTGCTGCTATCGTTGGTGGTGGTTGGTGGAGTGCTGTGTTACGGATTCATCATGCTGCAGCGCGACAAGCTAATGGCTTTCGCGATTTTTTCCTACTTCGTATTTCTCTTGCCGGTGAGTCAGCTGATTCCGCATCACGAGCTACTTGCGGACCACTACTTATACTTGTCGATAATGAGTTTTGCTTTATTCGTTTCTTTGTTAGTAAAGAAAATAAGCAACAGCGGCGTGATTAGCCATAAGGCCCTCTATTTTCTGGTCGGGGTTGCAGTCATCGTTCTGGCGGTGATGACCGTAATCCAGAATGGGACCTGGAAAGATGAGCGAACCCTATGGGCCTCCAATTACAAGGCCGTGCCGAATTCACCCCGGGCTGCACTCAACCTGGGAAATACTTATCAGTATACGGAGCCGCAAAAGGCCGAGGAGTTGTTCAAACGCGCGCTGGCGTTGAGTCCTACGCCGGCGATTGAAAGGACTTTGTATGATCGGCTGGCGGTAATACTGATAAACGAGAGGAAGGTTGATGAGGCGCAGTTTTATGTCTCGGAGGTGCTCAAAAAGTCGCCCAACGATTTTTTTGGGAACCTCTGGTTGAGTCAGATCTATTTGTTGAAGAAAGAATGTGATAAAGCGAGGACGTCGCTTTCATTAGCGCGAACGGCGGCAATCAAACCACGAGAAGTTGAGCTTTCGGAAAAAACAAGTCGCCAACTCGAGGAATGCGGAAAGCTATAAGCGCTTTCATCCGGCGCCATCAATTGCGCAAATAGAGCTCGCGATTTCGTTGTCTTCCTTTCTATAGTCTCCGAGTATTTATTCGGCATTTCGCCGGAGTCGTCGACGAACGGGCAGAAGATACCGGTACTTGAGTTTTCCGTAAAGGCTCAGCAAGCGCCATCCAAAAGTCTTAGTCATTCTCTTAAGTTGGGCATCAAGTAAAGACACTTGCGATGAGATCCTCTCTATAAACTCTTGTTTCTCGGAAACCTGCGCCAGGAGGATTTCGATAGACTGCTGCTTCTCGCGCATTTTGGTAGTGATCTCCTGTGCGAATTGCTCCCTGTTTACCAGTTGGGCTCTCAGCGTTTCAATTGTCTCGTCATCTTCTATCGCCTTAGCGATCAACTCGGCCTGGCGATCAGTTGATTCAATGAGCCTTTCCCGCGCGTGAGCCAGCTGCGCTGCCTGGTCCTCCAACTCTATCGATTGCGCAGCCAACTGTTCACTCAGAGTCGTCAACTCCTCTGACTGGCTAGCCAACTGCGCCGACTGGTTGACCAGGTGCTCTGCCTGGCTGGCCAACTCTGCCGACTGTGTAGATAACCGGTACGATTGGTGTGCTAACTGTTCTGACTGATTAGCTACCCGGGTCGCGGCGAAGAGTGAATCGAGTTCATTCCGATTCCACTTCTCGAGGACCCATTCTGTGCCAAGAGAGTTGACCAGTTCCACAAAGATTCTGGCAGCCGAGATAACCAGCTCGTCGGTTGGGGGACGCAGCTCGGGAACAAAATCGAATAGGTTCTGAATTATTGTTCCATGGATCTTGTAAAAGTGGGCAATCGACTCAAGATACTTTTTCGCTTGTTCATGTCGATCCGCCGTCAAGATCGATTCCTGCAGTGCGGCAAATTCGTGGTAATGAAGAATCAACGCTTCAGCGCTCTTGTAGAATCGGCCCGCTCCCATCTGGTTCAGGCGATAACACCATTCCAGGTCTTCGTAATATCCTTGCATCAGGAGATCGAATGGATGAGTGTCGAAGGCGCTCTTGCGAAACATGGTTGCCCCGCCATTGATCCATTTGCAGGGTCCTGAGCCGCCAAGCAGTGGATCGTCAAACCTCAGACCACTTCCAAGTAATTCATGAAAAACGACCCCCTCATTAGTCCAGTAGTCGCCGCCGCAGAGTTGGACAAGGCCGTTTGGCAAGATCACAGTTCCTGCAGCGCCCAGAAGTTCCGGATTTGACTCCAGCGCGTAGAGCAGGTGCTCGAGCGCGCCGGGACAGATTTCTATGTCATTATCGATAAACATTACGTACCGGGTTTCCACGTGGTCCAGAGAAAACATTCTGCCGCCGGCACAACCAAGATTCTCGTCCAACAGGATCAGTTTTATGAAATCGTATTCCGAACAAGACTGGGTTAGTTTATTTTTGACACTGAGGCTCGAGCCGTTATCTATCAAGAGCAGCTTGAACGGAAGAGCCACGTTGTCCCTTAGCGACCGGATCGCATTCAAGGTCAACTCAACCCGACCCTGAGAGAGAATGACCACGGTTATTTCCGTTTCCTGACGCTCGGCAAAGAAGTTATCAGGCAGCAAAAGCAGCTTACTTCTGGCCGCTTTCATTACAGCTTCCTTTATCCCGGCAGGATCTACCGGGTCGGCCCGTACCCCAGGGTCTTCCGTCCCAGCCTCAGGGGCGTCGAAGACCTGAGTGGTGACCGCACCGATAGTCTGTTGGCCATTTAAGGTCTGCTCAAACATCCGGCGATATGCATCGGCGCGGACAGACCAGTCCCACTGTTGTATATCTTCACGGATCTGCTGGGCCATCCGTCCGCGCAAGTCCGGGTTGTCACGCAACAAACGTAACTTGCTTGAGATGTCTTCCTGGTCAGGCTCAACAAAAAACCCGTTGATACCATGACGCACCAATTCCGGCATAGTTCCAACTCGAGTCGTCAACAGCGGCACCCCACAGGCCGCGGACTCGAGGCACGGATTTGGCGTACCTTCGTTCCGGCTGACACACAAATAGAGATCCAGTGAGCGGTAAAACTCGCGCATCTCCTCAGCGCCGCGCCACTTGTCTTCGCGGGCGGCGGTCACCAGTTGGACGCCCTCCATTGAACTTATAGCTGGAACGATTAGATCGTAGTAACCTCGATGGTCGTTTCCATGATTGGTCAGGCTTCCCGCCCATCCAACACGCATTAAACTTGAAGGCTGCTTATGATTGGCCGGTTTATAGAACCCTACGTCCACTCCATTCGGCGTATAGAACACTGGCACGTCAAAGAGTTTTGCATGTTCTCGGTAGAGGGACGAATTAATCATGAATATGGCCCGAGCCAACTCGCGCAGTATCGCTTTGCCGGTTTCGCCTCGCGTACCTTCAATTTCGCGATGAGAGCAAACGCCTATTAATAACTTCTGCCGGTGTTTCCTAAAGCACTGCTCTAGAGACTGCATTGCTTCAAACTGGTACCAGTAATAAACGAGAATCAAATCTGCTTTCTCGAGCTCCTCGCAGGTGACTTCAGCGTTGTAGCGCTTGCGAACGTCATACTGATCACCGAGTATGCGCATCAAGTTTCGGGTCTTGAAATCGTGAGCCCAGTCCGGCACGTCAACTATAAAGAGGATTCGAGGCCGCGCGGTCTGCCGGGGCACGGAATAGTGACAGTCACTGGTAAGCGGCTGCACTGGCATGTTTAAAGTTGCTCGTTCCATCTTACGCGGGCTATTTCATCGACCCGATGGCTGTTCCAGGGGATTCGGGTAAACTACAAGCGCACTATTCATCTCGTTGGCGAACCAACCGGCACGACTGACACCAAGATGTGCATTCAGGGTGAAGGGGTATAGGACTGATCGACCATCCCAACGCAATTGCCGGCTTCGGCACGCCGTTGGCGGACCAGTATGAGTGAGGTTTGGACCTGCTAATTACAACCCTCGCTTGTCACCCCTACTGTTACCGTAGCAACCGTATTTTCCGGCGTGGCGGGCTTGCCGCCTGATATGTCCTGAAGATAAAAGACCATGCCATTAGCTACCCACTTTCCAGTGGTCGCTGTTGCGACCGGACCAGTCTGGGCCAGAAGCGCACCGCCCGGCGAGCCAACGCGAACCTCAACAAAGCTGGGACCCTTGGCACTATAGTTAAGTTTGGTTATCCCCAGTCCTGAGCCGTCGCAAACCTTGATAGGATTTGGATCCGCGGTAATGGTGGCGTTCTTGTTGACGTTCGCCGGTAGCACCGGTGCGGTAGTATTTTGCTGGCCGCCCGAGCAGCTCGCAATGGTTAAGAAAGCCACCGCCAGAATCACCACAGTGAAAAGGCGTGCTCTGAGGTTCAGAGTAAACATCTGGTTCTCCTGAATTTTGCCTGGCACGGAATATTTTGAAACGAAGAATTGCTCATCTTTTAGCATGCTCAGCACGAGTCTGACAACACAAGGAAAGGGAGGTAGTGTCTTATTGAGTTGTTCTCTGTGCAACCTCTGTGTTCTCCGTGCCTCCGTGGTGGAAAACGGCGGAAAACACTCACCACCGAGACACAGAGAACACAGAGGTCGCACAGAGATTCGATTCTCCCAATTCAGAGCCTAACGACATCCTGCTGTGGTGAGACTAACCGTGACCGTTGCAAGGGTATTCTCTGCTGTGAGGCCCTTTCCGGCTGAGACATCTTGCAGGTAGAAAACCATTCCGTTAGTTACCCACTTCCCTGTAGCTGTGGTGGCGCTGTTTAATTGCCGAACAAAGAGCGGGCCATCTGGAGCATCGATGTGTACTTCAATCAGATCCTGCCCGGCCAGAGTATAGGATATAGTCGTCGTGCCCAGTCCCGATCCGTCACAAACGCGGATAGGATTTGGATCCGCCGCAATCGTCGCCCCGTTTGCATCCTTTGCGGACGGCTGTGTTCCGCTCTGAGTTTGCCGTGGAAGAATTAGTGTCCGCTTGTCCAGGTCGAAGAAGATAGTTCCCTTTGCCGCCGGCCGGTCAATTGTCTGAGAAACGTTATCGTAACCAACGCTCGCAGAATCTACGATCTCCACCCGGGTGTCAGGTGAACCTAATAATTGAGGTATCAAAGGTCCACCAACCCCGAAAACCCAAAAGTCACGTTGCTGGGGCGGCGTTACCAGGATTATCGATTTTGGTGGATTGCTTTTTTGGGATGCCACGAACGATTTCACTGTTTCAGCTCGATCTGCCCACTTTTGCCAATCATAACGCGAGCGCCTATTGCTGACGAATCCGTTTGCCGCGATCAAGACGACTATCACGCTCCAAGTCACCAGCAGTGACCGGCTGGCTCGCTCCAGAGAGATCCCAAGTAGCAATACCAAACCTGCCAGCGGCTCCTGGAAGTAGTAGACCTGATGGTTACGGATCAAAAAGAGTGGGGCCAAATACAAACCGATCCACACCAGGGGCACCAGTAACCTTCTCCAGGAAGAGCGTGCCCGCCACAGCGTGTAGACAATGATGGACCAAAGAACGGCGACTAAGCCAAACTCTAAGACCCGAGAATTGAATACGAAACTTAGCCCACGCTCTCCCATAGACGACGGATTAATTACGCTGAAGTTACCAACCGTCCCAAGAAACCTAATGGTCTGCGCGATCGTCACCGGAAGTGAGAGGCGGGGTGAGTAGATTGGATTGTCAGGGTTAATCGGTCCAGTCAGGACGTAACGCAAAACGAGAAAAGATGCCGAGACAATTACGAACGGCATAAATCGGGGGACCCAATATATCAGCTGGCGTTTCACATCGACCGGCTCAATGGCTAGTCCCGGAATCATCGCCGCCAGGATGCCGATCACGACGAAACCGTTATCCTTGCTGTAGACGCTGAAGGTACAGACGAGCAGAGTCAGGATGTAATCCCACTTGCGCCGCGTTTCGATGTATCGAAACCAAAATAAAACGGCCAGCAGTATCGTCATCAGCAATACTGAAGATTCATAGATGTTGATGTAGCCGATGATGGTAAAGTGGATCTTTGAGGCCGCAAAAATTCCCAAAGCTATGGTTCGTGCCGGGCGCGAACGCACAAATTTCAATAGGACCCGGTGTAACAGGAAAATATTAAGGACGCAGAAAACAAAGTTCCTGATGTGATACACCATTGGATCGGCCGGTAAGATGAAGTGCCAGCCAATTGATGCAAAAAAGAACCCCGGACGGAAAAACATTCCATCTATGCGACTAAAAGCCGCTTGCCATAAATGCCTGCCATGCTGTTCGTAGACTCGTAGTCTTTCGAAAGCCTCGGCGAAGAAGAAATACTTAAAAGCGGACCACGAAAGCAGAAGCAACAAAAGGCTGCCCAGACTGCCGGCGAACAGAGTTTCTTTGAGATGAGAATTCGAGGTCGGCTGCACCGTGTCAGAAGAGGTACTAAGATCCAGGATTAGGACCGGGCGTAAAGATCATGTTTGGGGCCCTTGCATCGTTGCTTCATGACCCTCGGGTTCCTGGAAAAGATGGTTGATAGTGACGCAAAGAGAAATTGCGTGATCAACTGGCTTTCATCACTGGTAGATTCACATTCACAAACGTTAGACTAAGGAAACTGAGAAATCAATTGATCGGCTGCTGCTAAATCGGTGAAAAGCTTTCTTGCAGGTAAAAGGATATGCGTCACTGGAGGGAGTGGCTTCCTGGGCCAACGTGTAATGGCCCGGTTGAACGCGCTGGGCCACCGCGACCCCTTCGTCGTAAAACACTCAGATTACGACCTCGTACTCGCCGAAGATTGTGAACGGCTCTATCGAGAAGCGAAACCGCAGGTTCTGATTCATCTGGCGGGGATCGTCGGCGGGATTGGAGCAAATCGCGACAACCCCGGGCGCTTCTTCTACGAGAATATGATGATGGGCATGCAGCTTATCGAGGGTGCACGACTTCACGGTGTTGAAAAGTTTGTCCAGATTGGGACAGTTTGTTCTTATCCTAAGTTTACCCCCGTGCCTTTTAAGGAAGACGATCTCTGGAGCGGCTATCCGGAAGAAACCAACGCCCCTTACGGCATTGCGAAAAAAACACTCCTGGTGCAATTGCAAGCTTACCGCGATCAATATGGACTTAATGGGATCTATTTGCTTCCGGTGAACCTCTATGGGCCTGGCGATAACTTTGATCCGGGTTCATCGCATGTAATTCCCGCTTTGATTAAAAAGTGCGCCGACGCGGTTCGAAAGGGTGAGAGCAAAGTTGAGGTTTGGGGGACCGGCGCACCAACGCGCGAGTTTCTTTACGTTGATGATGCAGCGGAAGCGATAGTGATGGCAGCCGAACACTATAATGGGCGCGAGCCCGTTAATCTCGGGTCGGGAAAAGAAATTAGCATCAAAGAGCTCCTTCAGTTAATTGCCAGTGAAACGGGATTTGCCGGTAAGATAGTTTGGAATAGCTCTAAACCTGACGGTCAGCCGCGTCGCGTCCTCGATGTCAGCCGAGCAGAAGAGTTATTGGGCTTCCGTGCGCGAACAGAGTTCATTGATGGCTTGCGTCTAACAATTGAATGGTACAAAGCCCAGGCGGAATTGGTTACTTCCCAAATTAGAATGTGACCCTCCACTCTTGGGGGGACTCGGGATAAGCCGCGGTCCTTAAAATAAGCCCGGCTTTTACCGTTAAGCTCGCGTGCGCACTCATGAAGATTTCCCCCATTTCGTTATTGCCAATATCACACAAGTTAATAAAGCTCCTGCTCATACTGTTTTTGATCGCAACCTTCTACAGTCAAACCAATATTGGTCTGGCCGACAATGGGGATTTCTCGAGGGGCGCGACGTGGTTTTCTTCCGGGCCAGTCGGGATTGAGACTAATTGGCCAGCTGCCAATACAGAGGAGTTCCCCCGAAGGTTTTTCAACTACTGGCTACCCGCCTGGAAGCTGGACTTTCCGGGAGGCGGTCTAATGATAAGTTCCGCCATGTTGCTCTGGACTCCCGGCCTCCTGTGGAATTACTACATGGTCTCGTCCAATGTCCTTTATACGACCAACATATCCTTAGCACCGAAGATCCTGATCGTGTGTTTGATGTTTTTGATCTTCCGATGGGTAGAGACAAGCGGAGTAGATAGAACCTTGAAAACATGTCTGTTGATTACGCTCGCTCTGCCCCTGGCCCTGATGTTGTCGACTACTGATTACGTAGCATATTTCAACAGCTTTTACTTTGAAACAGGCAGCTTTGTTTTCCTATTCTGCTTTCTGGCCGCGCTGATTCTCTTAAAAAAGCGAGGTCCTTCGACTTTAGGATATGTCCTGTGTGTTGCCTTACTGCTTCTGCTCACAACATCTAAGACCAGCAACATCTATTGGCCCGGTGTTGCGATCCCTGCGATCTTCGCCTTTCGGGATCTTAGAGCCAGGCCCGCGCGATTTGTGCCGCTCTACATTGTCCTGTTGATAGGCTTAACCCTGGTTGGATTTTATGTCACAAAACAACCTTCGATGTACAATCGGCACAATACCTGTAATAGGTTCTTCTATGGTGTCCTCACTTTCAGCCTCGAGCCGTCAAAACGGCTCGCGGAATCAAACCTGGCAGGAGCCGAGGGCTGTATTGGTCACCCTCCGTTTGACGCCATTGGTGCGGAATGTCAGCAAAAATACGTTGATAGAATATCGGTTCCAGGAACTCTACTTGTCATATTAAGGGAGCCTGGCATTCTCTTCAGAATGATGAACCACGTGGCGACGAATATGCAGAATATAAACCTGGAATATCTAGGCAAATATGCCCGGGGAACGGCTAATGACGCTCAAAAGATACCCCTGAATTTTTGGTCGAAGGCTAAATCGATGGTTTTTCCAAAGGGGTATGCCTTATGGTTTACTATAATTCTCTACCTAATTATTTTCCTTTCCAGTCTTTCGCGGGGCGGTTTGCCTTATGAACTGTCTTTAGTGGGTTTGCTTACGACAATAGCGTTAGTTGTAGATATGCATATATCAATTCTGGGGGATGGCAGGCAGGAATTAGTGAAGCATCTGTTTCTATCGAATGTCCTTTTCGATGTAGCAAGCATCGCGGCTTTGAATACTTTAATGCTCCAATTGGTTCCATTCGCCAGGAAAAGACTTCAGAACAGAGAGCATCGGGAGGTCTTAAATAGCCGGACCAGCAAGTCGTCACGCAAAAAGCTGCGCGAGTCGCCCCATGGCCCGCGTCCCGGCAAAGGGCTCAAGCGGACGAAGTAACGATTCTGCTCGCACGATGCGAAGTGTTCTTCCTGCCAATTCCGAAAAGGTTTTGTGTGATACTGAACTAGAGAGGGCGGTTCAATGATTTCGCTTGTGGTGCCTTGCTACAATGAGTTTGAAGTATTAGAGGAACTCTATGCGAGGCTCTCTGCCGCAGCACAATCATGGAAAGAACCGTATGAAGTCGTGTTGGTGGACGACGGTTCCAAAGAAGAATCATGGTCCAAAATAAAGTCTATACATGATCGTGATCCGCTTTGGAAGGCGATACGTTTTTCACGTAATTTTGGGCACCAGACTGCGGTGTCGGCGGGCATTTTCTACGCCAAAGGTGATTGCGTCATTATTCTCGATGCAGATCTTCAGGATCCGCCCGAAGAACTGCACAAATTCCTTGCCAAGTGGCGCGAAGGGTATGACGTAGTTTATGGAATTCGGACCAGGCGCAAGGAAGGAGTATCCAAAAGGGCCGCCTATAAGCTCTTCTACCAAATCCTAATGCGATTTTCGCAGGTACCAATTCCTTACGATTCCGGCGATTTCTGTCTCATCGATCGCAGAGTCGCCGACTTGCTCCAAACTATGCCTGAACGCAATCGTTTTGTTCGAGGCCTGCGGGCATGGGTTGGCCTTCGACAGGTAGGAATTGTTTATGAGCGCCAGGCACGGATGGCTGGTGAACCTCAGTACACTCTCTCGAAGCTCTTACAGCTAGCCATCGATGGCGTCTTTTCGTTCTCCACTTTGCCTTTAAGGTTTGCTACCTACCTGGGGTTATTGATCTCCTGCTTCGCTTTTCTCGGAGTTGTCTTTACTTTCCTCCAGCGAGTTTTCGCCAGATGGTTTGAGCACATCGGTTTAGGGCCGGTGCCGGGCTTCGCTACGATCGTCATCGCCATTCTGTTCTTGGGCGCTATTCAACTCGTATGTCTTGGCATTATCGGCGAGTACATCGGACGTATCTATGAAGAGGTAAAGCAACGCCCCTTGTGGGTCGTGCGAGAGAGCCTTGGAATCGACGCACCGCTTCCAACACTTCATTCAGTTATGGCAGCACAGATAAACCAGGAATCGCAGCAGTGTTGAAATGTGTAGTGATTGGCGCGGGTGCGACAGGCCTGGCCGCGGCTTACCTCTTAAAACTTAACGGCGCTGACGTCACTATCCTTGAGGCATCTGCAAAAGCCGGCGGTTTGTTGGCTACCTTTGATGTAGGCGACGGACACCGGCTTGAGCATTTCTACCACCATTTCTTTACGCACGACGCAGAAATAAACTGGCTGCTGTCGGAGTTAGGAATTTCAGACAAAGTCATCTTTCTTCCGACAACGATGGGCGTCCTTCGCAACAAACACATTTATGACTTTGATGGGCCTCGAGATTTGCTAAACTTCGACGCTATTAGCTGGTTGGATCGCCTTCGCTTTGGGCTGAGCTCGGCCCTGCTGGCTTATGTGCCGTCCTATGCGGAAAGTGAAGACCAATCTGCTCTCGAATGGTTTGATCGCTGGGCGGGTTCTCCTGCAACGGAAGCCATTTGGAAACCACTTCTAAACATAAAGTTCGGTGAAGCCGCCGACCGAATACCACTGGCGTGGATGGCTGGCCGGTTACGTCAACGCGCCCGTTCCCGTAAAGGTGCTGAAGAGAGACTTGGATATCTCGATGGAAGTTTACAGGTGCTCGTTGACCGGCTCCTGGATAAACTCAAGGATCAAGGCGTTGTAGTTAGTTTGGGGATGCCCGTTGAAAGACTCATTCATGTAGAGGGGAAATTGAATGGAGTGCAAACCTCCGATGGCGTGCTTTACGCAGACGCCGTTATTTCGACTATCCCCACCGATCGTCTGATCGGTCTGGTGAACGAATTGTCGCCTGACTATGCCCAAGAGTTATCGCAGATAGAATACCTGGGGGCGATCTGCACGGTCCTCTCGCTAAGGGAACAGTTATCACCAGTTTACTGGCTTAACATCGCGGATCCAGGCTTCGATTTTGGAGGTGTGATCGAGCACACTAACTTCATACCATCCTCGAGGTATGGGGGAAAACATCTGGTTTATCTCTCGCGCTATCTGCCTCCGAGCGACCCTTTATGGAAGATGAACGATAGTGAGCTGCTGAGTCGCCAACTTAATCAGCTGCAGAGTATTTTTCAAAGAAATGCTCGTGAAATAATGATAGATAATTGGATATTCCGCGGCCGTTATGCCGCACCCCTAACCGACAGAGGTTTCGCCAAGCGGATTCCGAAGTTCCGCTCTCGGATTCCAAATCTTTATGTGGCTAGCATGTGCCATGTGTATCCTGACGAAAGAAGCACTAATAACAGCATTAGGGTCGCGGCAGAACTCGTTCGGGCCATGGGACTTGACGCCGGGATGGTGCCGCGCGGCATGAGTCTGGCGGCCAAGTATGGATCCTAGTTCTGCTTTCAGCTAAGGTTCGACGGACCGAGAAGAGGGTTCGCTTGCGGGTGCCCGATTGTGGGTCCTTTTGGTAGCCAGGATGGACCAAGAACCTTCCTCAGCATCAGCCCTGATAGGCTCTAACTACCAGCGACCAATGCGGGCGATACTATCATTACGATGGAAAGCACCTAATAGTCACTGCCAGAGGATCATTCCTCAAAATGGATAGAATAATTCAAGAAGAGACTGCAAATTTGGCAGAGCACGAACGGGTCCTGGCCTTGACTGCCCAATTGGCAGATCTCCAGAGAGATCTTGATCTAGCGATCCAGCAGAAGGAAGAGGCTGTTCAAAAGCTTGCATTGCAACTTGCGGAAACAGAAAAGAAGTACGACAGCCTGGTAACGCGACAAAAGAAGATCATAGAAGCGATCTCGGCGCAGTTGGAGTTGCGTCAGTCTGAGCTCGATAGGATTACCGGCACTCTGGGGTGGCGTTGGCTCAGCAGCTATGGCCGGTTGAAGTACAGATACCTGCTGCCAATCTACCGCCTGCTGCATTTGAGACAACCTCAGGTAAAGAAGGCAGTCGCGTCGGAAGTGCGCGAGAGTTCTTCCGCTACCGTGACGGCCACGTACGACGTTGTAATTTTCCCAATCATTGACTGGGGGTTCCGCTTCCAGCGACCCCAGCAACTTGCTTCCCAGTTCGCCCACGATGGCCATCGAGTTTTTTATTTACGCACAACATTTCACCAGGAAGATTCGGCTGCCCACGCCGTGGGAGTTGCCGAGAGAACTTTTGAGGTGCAGTTTCCGGGCCCCGCGCACTTGAATGTCTACGGAGACGAAATCAACCCGCGATTACTCAATGACCTTATTGACGCAATGGATCTTTTCCGCCGGCGAAATGGGATTGAAGAAGCGGTGTGCATCGTCCAACTGCCTTTTTGGACGCCCCTGGCCATTGCGGCTCGTCAAAGATGGGGATGGAAAATCATCTATGACTGTCTGGACGAGCATGCTGGATTCACAACTAATAACGCCAGGATGCTTCAGCACGAGGAGACACTCGTAGCTCAGAGCGATTTGGTGGTAACAACGAGTCGACAGCTTTACGATAAGCTGGCTCCTCTCTCAAAGCGCATTCTGTCATTACCCAACGCAACCGATTTCGAACATTTTAGCCAGCCTGGACCGCTGCATCCCCTCTCCAAACTTGAGCGCCCAATTATTGGTTACTACGGGGCGATATCAGATTGGTTTGATGTCGGGATGGTACGCACTGCTGCCGAAGCCCGGCCGGATTGGCAGTTTGCCCTTGTCGGTGACACTTTTGGCGCCGACGTCTCCTCACTCAAACGTCTGGCGAATGTTCATCTGCATGGAGAACAACCTTACGCCGCTATCCCGAGCTACCTGCATCAATTCGACGTCGCGATCATACCGTTCCTGCTAACGCCGCTAACTGACTCAACAAACCCGATCAAGTTCTACGAGTATCTTAGCGCGGGCAAACCGGTGGTAGCAGTTGCACTACGAGAACTTGAGCCCTACCAGGATTTTTTCTACCCGGTCCGCTCACCGCAGGAATTTATTACCCAAATCGAAACGGCCCTAAGAGAAGATTCACCTGAGAAGATCCGGGCCAGGATGGACTTTGCGAGACAGCACACCTGGCTCGATCGATACAAAGCGCTTAGCGCCGGCATTGGCCAATTGTAATAGAGAGACCCATCCAGCTGTGGGCAGTGCCCTAAGTTCAACTCTTTGCGTGATCTTCGCGTCCTTGGCGCTCTTTGCGGTTAAAGGTTTTAACAGCCTTTTTCACCGCGAATTACGCAAAGTTCCGCAAAGGTGCGCTAAGGAATTCTTCCAATTACATCCAGGAAGCTGCATTTGACAGTCACATCACGTATCTACTAGAGTCTTCTGACGTTTTAGGATTGTTGGATTTCAGATTCGAAACGAATTTTCCCGGCCAAATTCACGGAAGATTGGAGGAAAACGGACTTCAGGTTCGCAGATCTGTGTCGTGTGAGAATGAAACTCACGAGTTGGGTTTGGTTTTTGAAAGACGAGTTGTCAGCTTACGAATAAAGGCAAGCGTTCGGGTCGGCGAGGATTAACTGTCGCCATGGATTCCGGTTCGAATAAGCATCGTTTTCGATTGATCGCCCAGGTCCTTTCCGAAATTTCTGAATGCCACCTCGCGAGAGAGGTTTCCCTTCGGGGTCTTCGTGTGAGTGCCGGAATACATTTCTAGGTGTTTGCGCCATGGTGGAGTTCTGCGCAAACTATTAAACTATTTGTTGCTGCAATCTCATCGGTTTGAAGGTCGTTTTGGCTCCTTCAGTGCGTGCACGGTCAACCCGGAGGTTCTGATAAACTATCCAATCGCTCAACCGCAATGGCAATACTCAAAAAGCTCCCGTTTTGGAATACTCGCACTTTCATCAACCATACAACTCACGGCCTCCGAAAGAGAAATGGTGCTTGCTTATCAGAGGTAGTAATTATGTTTGGAAATAGCCGACCGTCGTTTAAGACTTACAAAGCTTTAATCACTGGAGCTGCAATCGCTCTAAGTGTAGCTCTTCCCGGTGCAACGTCTGGACAGCAGCAGTCCACCACTAACCCATCGCCGGCGCGCATTGCGAACGAAGGGTCGATTAGCCCGCGAAGCTCAGACTCTCGCATTTCACCGGAGGGCCGCTACCGGATTGGCCCTGGCGATGTGCTTGATATCAGAATACTTAATAAGCCCCAGTTTAATCGCGAGGGAGTGAGAGTGACTCCGCGCGGCACGGTTCGAATGCCTCTTTTGAAGGAGGAAGTCAGGGCCGCGTGTCGTACGGAGGAGGAACTTGAGGACGTGATTACTCAGCTGTTGAAAGAGTACATATTAGAGCCTCAGGTAACCGTTCAGATCAAAGAGTACCTATCGGAGCCAGTCGCTGTATTAGGGGCAGTCCGCGTACCGAGCCGCTTTCAACTTCAGCGGCGGGTGCGCCTTCTGGAGCTGCTTACATATGCAAATGGTCCCACGGAAAACGCCGGACTGACCATACAGGTAGTTCACACCGAACCGGCGGCGGCTTGTCTGGCGACAACTGCTGAAGGGCAGCCCGACTCCTCAGAAAAATTGGCTAATCAAATCGACACTTACAAACTCGCTGACACGCTTCAAAACGACGAAAACTCTAATCCTTATGTAAGGGCGGGGGATGTGATCTCGATTGCCCCGGCGGATCAGGTATATGTTATTGGCAACGTGATCCGGCCAACAACAATCGCCCTGACTGAAGCGATGACAGTCTCTCGTGCGATAGCGATGGCTGGCGGAACCGCTCTCGATACGCAGAAAACTCAGATTCATGTAATCAGGCAGATACCGGGTACTCCTGACAAGAAAGATATCGTGGTGGATCTGGAAGCTATCAATCGTCGCAAGGCGCCTGACGTTCTTCTCGTGGCTAACGATATAATCGAAGTGCCGGCAGCTGGTGGAAAGAGGTTTTTCCGCAGTCTGATGGGAGCGGTTATTCCCAATGTTGCTCAATTACCAGTAAGAGTGATTCCCTAATTTGAAAGCAGTTTTGAAAGCAAGTAAGTAAGGCAGTAGATTTAATGGACGAGCACACCAAGTTAGTCTCCCAGAGCAACGGTTCGCCGGATCGGGCCGCTTTAGACCGACCTCTACAATCCTATCCGCCTTACGGTTCATACCCGGAAGAGCTGAGCAGCGGGTATAACCGGCTGCGGGATTACTGGCGTTCGGTGCGGAAGAATATTTGGCTGGTCATCGGGATCGTGGTTCTGGTGAGCCTCCTGACTGCCGTCTATATGGCACGGCAACCTGACGTTTACGAGTCACTTTCCCGAGTTCAAGTCGACCTGGAAACGGCCAATAACCCGGCAATTGGCGCCCTCAAGGGAAATCCCATTTTCTTGAACAACCCCTCGCAAGATCCAAGCTACTTCAATACGCAGATCCAGATTCTCACGAGCGCAGGACTTCTTGGACGAGTGGCTAAGACTCTTGATCTTGAACACAGCGAGGCGTTTCTTCACCCTCAGTCGGCTCAAAAGCCATCACTTTGGCAAAGCGTAAAGCGACTTGTCGGAGCTGGTAGAAACAACGACACGCCGAAACCGCTTGAAGAGAACAAGCTGCGAGTCGGTTCTCCTATTTCGACCGACGACGTCGCTGAGGCGAATCGCATGGAGCCTTACGTAGAAATGCTTAAGGCCCAATTGAGTGTAAAGCCATTGAATGAGACTCGGATCATAGAGATAAGGTTCAAACATCCGGATCCCGAAATCGCGCAAAAAGTAAACAATATGATTGCGCATACGTTTGTCGCGTCGAATCTGGAGAGGAAGACTGAGACGAGCAACACGGCAGGCGATTTTCTTCAAAAGCGGATTGCCGAACTCCAAACTGAGATCCGTCGCGGTGAAGAGCAGTTAATCAATTATGCCAAGAACCACCAAATCCTGACCCTGGATGCCAGTCAGAACACGGTCGTTGATCGTCTGACGGGTCTTAACCGGCAATTGCTGGAAGCGGAAAATGAGCGCAAGGCTGCCGAAGCTGCCTACCGTGCCACCTTAGCTCCGGGAGCACTGGAGGCACAGGCCGAAGCTGCCAACAATGCAGCGGCTGAGTTAGAAACCAAACGGGCGGAACTCAAACGCCAACGCGCTCTTCTACTTCTGGAATACACCGAAAAATATCCTGAAGTGCGGGACCTGGATCAGCAGATTGCAATGCTTGAGAAGCAGACCGAGCAATTACGCTCGCATTCGGAGGAGGTGGTAAAAGCCAATCTGGAGACGCGATTTCGCCAGACCCTCCAAAAAGAGCAGGCCCTGCGACAAGCATTCGAGCGTCAGCGTGGCGAAACACTCACGCAAAACGAAGCAGCGGTAAATTATCGAATTATCCAGCAGGAAATTGATACTAATAAGGCACTCCTGGACGGGTTACTCCAGCGGTCCAAGGAGAATGACGTAATCCTGGCCGGCACGCCTAACAACATTCACGTACTTGATCATGCATCGCAACCAAAAGGTCCGGTGGCCCCCAAGAGGATGCAAGCGGTTGCTTTTGCCGCATTGCTTGCTTTGATTGCCGGGATCGTGCTGGCGCGTTTTCTCGACTACCTTGATGATTCTATTCGCTCGTCGCATGACGTCGAAACCTTTTTGCGCCTACCGGCCCTGGCCGTTATCCCCACCATAGGGAGTCATACCCGGCGACGCTTATTGGCGGCGATCGGGGGGAACCATAAGTCCAATGGAAATCATGGCGGCGCCGAGCTACTGCTCAATGATTCACCGCGTTCTGCGCTCGCCGAATCATTCCGCCAGCTTCGAACGTCTGTGCTCCTGGCTTCGGCTGGAGGAGCGCCAAAGACACTGCTCGTGACTTCCAGTCAACCTAGCGAAGGAAAAACAACCACCGTTGTAAACACAGCGATTATTCTGGCTCAGACTGGCGCCAAAGTTCTGATCCTGGACGCCGATATGCGACGTCCGCGGCTACATTCGATCTTCAACCTGGATAATAGTACCGGGTTAAGCGGCATCCTCTCGAGTAAGTTGTCAGAAGCCGAGATGCTGAACCTGGTTCAGCAGCACGAGGAGAGTGGGCTCTATGTCCTTACCTCCGGCCGAATTCCTCCAAACCCGGCTGAACTACTGGGCTCTGATCAAATGCGTCTCCTCATAGGAGTTCTCAAAAACACTTTTACCCACATAGTAATTGATTCGCCACCAATAGCCTCTTTCACCGACGGCGTCTTGCTCTCTTCGCTGGCCGATGGGGTGCTCTTAGTTGTGCATGGAGGTAATGCCTCACGCCACGTAGTACGTCGTTCAAGACAGTTGCTTACCGAGGTGGGGGCAAAAATATTTGGTGTGGTTCTGAATAACGTCACCATAACCAGTCACGACTACTATTACAATCGAAACTACGAACGCTACTACTACCCCGTACCTGGAATTGAGGATGAAGAAGTCTCGTCCAGCACGCTAGGCTCTTAAGACTCTTATGCCTGAAAGCGGGCCTCATGCTTAGAGTCTGAAATCTTCCCTGACAATCTAAAATGAGGGTCGTCTACCTTAACCCAAGCGGCCGGATGGGTGGGGCTGAGGTCGCCTTACTTGACATGCTGGCCAGTATTAGACAGGTCAAGCCTGAATGGAAACTACACCTTATTGTTTCTGATGATGGTGAGGTGGCCGCAAAAGCCAGAACGCTTGGGGTGACTACCACGATCCTGCCATTTCCTGTTTCGCTGTCCAGGCTGGGAGATGCTTCCGCAGGTGGACCGGCCGGCAATAGTAAAGGCCGCTTAAAACTCCTCGCTCAACTCCTGTTCGCAAGCATGGGTATTGCAGTTTACGTCACGCGATTGCGAAAAACACTGAGCCGGCTCGAACCTGAGCTAATCCACACTAACGGCTTCAAGATGCACCTGCTGGGCGCAATGGCAAAGGGGCGGAAGGTTCCTCTGATCTGGCATTTTCACGACTACCTCCGGTCACGGCCTTTCATGAGCACTCTAATAAGGCTTTTCCGAAAGCGGTGCTCTCTGGCCCTGGCTAATTCTGATAGCGTGAGACTGGATGTGACCGCAGTATGCGGAGACGGCCTGCCGATCCAAACTATCTACAACGGCATTGATACGACGAATTTCTCTCCCAGAGGTAGCAGTATTGACCTGGACGCATTGTCGGGTCTTCCGGCTGCGGCCCCCCAAACAATCCGCGTGGGAATGATTGCAACCTTCGCCCGTTGGAAAGGCCATGAGACCTTTCTGCGCGCGATTTCAATGGTGACACCAGATCTTCCTATACGCGGCTATATCGTGGGAGACGCTCTATATCAGACGGATGCCAGCCAGTATTCAATAGAAGAACTGAAAGCTGTGTCACGCCGCTTGGGAGTTTCCAACCGGATCGGCTTTACCGGTTTTGTAAACAGTCCGGCGACGGCCATGCGATCACTGGACATTCTGGTTCACGCCAGTACGCAGCCTGAACCCTTTGGATTGGTTATCGTTGAGGGTATGGCCTGTAGCCGGGCCGTGATTATCAGTGAGGCCGGAGGGGCGATGGAATTGATCGAGGCCGGGATCAATGCCCTCGGGCACCCACCCGGCGACGCTCTCCGTTTGTCCGAGCGACTAACAGAGCTTGCCACGGATCCAGCTTTGCGCGCCCGTTTGGGCGAGGCTGGCCGATCTACTGCCGAGCAGCGATTCGATCGCACGAGATTAGCCGAGGAGCTGATACCAATTTATTGCCGCGTTATTGCCGCGTGATGCAGGCAGCAACGCACACCAACCGAGCCTCCATACCTGATGTTAGGACGACCCTAGTGCGCGTTCTTCATGTCCATGCCGGAAACATGTATGGCGGCGTGGAGGCAATTATGTTGACGCTGGCACGTCAACGACATGCGACTCCGGGCATGGAGTCTTCTTTCGCACTCTGCTTCGCCGGACGATTTAGCGAAGCTTTACAGGCCGCTGAAGCGCCGGTTTACTGGCTCGGCAAGGTGCGAATTAGACAACCGCTTTCAATCGGTCGTGCCCGGCAAAGTCTGGGAGAACTTTTGCGGCGAGAAGCCTTTGATGTGATAGCTACGCATTCCTGCTGGTCCCAGGCGATTTTCGGTCCCGTAGTTCGGAAGGCTGCTTTGCCCTCGGTCTTCTATCTTCACGGCCCTGCCAATGGCCGGCACTGGCTGGAGCGTTGGGCGCGGCGCACTCCGCCGGACAAGGTTATATGCAATAGCCAATTCACAGCCGCGACCCTTCAACATCTATATCCGCATACCCGCGCGGAGGTAGTTTACTGTCCCGTCGCTCCCCCGCAGCTTACCAACTCAGATGCCGACACGAAACAAACGCGCGCGGAATTGAAAACCCGGGACGGGGACACGGTCATCATTCAGGTCAGTCGGATGGAACCATTGAAAGGGCACTTCTTACACCTGGAAGCGTTAAGTCTGCTGAAGCATTTACCTGGTTGGGTTTGCTGGCAGGTAGGCGGTGCGCAAGGGACAGTTGAAGAAAAATACGAACAGCGATTGAAAGAAGCCGCGAACCGTCTCGGTATCGCCGACCGCGTACGCTTCCTGGGTCAGCGTACTGACATAGCCAGACTTTTAGCGGCGTCAGATGTCTTCTGTCAGCCCAATACAGCGCCTGAAGCGTTTGGCATCACTTTCATTGAGGCGCTCTATTCTCATTTACCAGTCATCACAACCGACCTGGGCGGGGCGCCTGAGATTGTAGATGACTCCTGTGGCAGGCTGGTTCAACCGAATAACGCACCTGCGCTGGCGAGTGCTTTGAAACTACTTGTCGAGGATCGCGCTTTGCGGCAAACACTCGGAGAGGCGGGTTTTGCGCGCGCGACGGCGCTGTGTGACGTTTCTTCGCAGATGAGCCGGCTGCGGAAGTATTTCTCTGAATAGACAGTGGCGGCGGTAAAACATCTGGCGCGGATTTTTGTTCCGCGTAAGGTGCGCAATTGGTTGCGTCCCCCCTCCGACTCTATGCGATGGGCCTGGGCGCAAGCCAGATATTTTGCCGGAGGCGCAGACATAGTCCAGATACGTCCTGGTTGGTCGCTGGTCTGTCATCCCGCGGCCCAAAGATTTGCCTACTTCGCACAAAACAACGACCAAGACCAGATAGCTGAGTTTGATTCGTTTCTGCGAGAGATCACTCCAGATGCTGTCCTCTTTGATATCGGTGCGCACTTCGGGCTTTTCAGTTTGGCAGTCCTTCATTACGGCGGGCCAAAAGCAATCTCTATAGCCGTCGACCCGTCGCCCATGGCGGTCAGGTTCATAAAGACCCAGGCCGAATTGAACCAGGTTTCCGAACGATTGCACACTCTTGAGGCTGCGGTGAGCGATAAGGTGGGTCGCCAATCCATGGTCTCAGTAGGAATACTTTCAAGTGGATATTATGTGCGCCCTTCAGAGGACCATACACCAGGGGAGCTGACTTCTACACCGACTACCACTGTCGATCAGTTGGTCCAGGAATTAGACCTGCGGCCAACTCACGTCAAAATTGATGTCGAAGGAGATGAGTTGGCCGTGATTAACGGCGCGTGCCAGGTCCTGTCTCGGGATCACGCGCCCCTACTGTTTGTCGAATTGCATAATGAAATGGTTCGTCAAAATGGCGGCCACCCTCAGGAGACGCTATCACGGTTACGAAGCTTCGGTTATCAGACCTTCGCTACGAATGGCGATGTTCTCGATGATCAGACCATACTGGAATCGCCGCTGATCAGAATTGTCGCCCGGAAGGTCCGGGCGCCCGGACTAAATAGTGGAAACGGGAAGCCCGGCCGACCGCCGATTCCCATGAAGTCGGTTATCTCGGAATAGATGTCTCTGTATATTTGCATGGCAGCGTTCATCGCTTGCCTGATTGCCGGCCGTCGCTCGCTGGTCACCGGCTTAAGTCTGTTGCTGGCCCTGGGCTACGCTTATGGCATTGTGCGGGCGAATTTGCCGGACACGTACTCGCATTTTATTTTTGATGCGGGAGTACTGGGTTTCTATTGCGGCCAATTGATCCGCCATTTGACGCCCGCAGAGTCCTACAGAATCCAATCCGTGCGGCCTTGGCTCGAACTCTTGATGATCTGGCCGCTATTAATTTTTCTAATCCCAAATCAGGATACTTTGATCCGTTTCGTAGGCCTCCGGGGAAACATTTTTCTTTTGCCTTTTATCCTCGTGGGAGCTTGTCTCAGTAACAAAGAAAGATACGACTTAGCAATTCGACTGGCGATACTAAATATCGTCGCTTTTGTTTTTGCCTCGGCAGAGTTTTTCACGAGTATTGAGGCGTTCTTTCCCTACAACGAAGTTACCCGTTTAATCTATCTCAGCAAAGATGTAGCCCAAAGTGCCTACCGGATACCTTCGACCTTTACCGGTGCGCATGCCTACGCAGGCACCATGGTGATGAGTCTTCCACTTCTCCTGGGAGCATTACAGCAAAAGAAAGTGCAGGTATCACATAAGCCCCTATTGTTTGTGGGGGTAATTGTCTCTCTATTCGGCGTCTTGCTGTCGGCCAGCAGACTGCATTTTATTGGAGCAGCGATAATAATTATGGTCGGGTTGTTCTCCGTAAGGTCAAGGTTTACCCATGTCGTTGGATGGATGATAGTGCTCGCCGGCATGGGCTGGTTGGTGTCCGGTGAACAACGACTGCAGCGGTTTACTGGCTTACAGGACGTGGAAATGGTGTCCCAGCGCGTCGCCGGTAGTGTTAACATAGGATTTTTCGAGCTTGCCGCAACCTATCCTTTTGGAAACGGCCTGGGAGCCGGAGGCACCAGCATTCCCTATTTCCTGAGTGGGCGAATTGAGAATCCCGTAGGCATGGAAAATGAATACGCTCGCATCATGTTGGAACAGGGACTGATTGGATTGGGATTGTGGATAGTCTTCATAGCCTGGGTGCTCACCCGCCGAGGTTTACGTGAATCTGACCCCTGGTTTTTAGGTCGCCGGCTTGCATGGGCAACGTGCGCCGCTTACTTTGCCACTGGCTTGATCGGCACAGGTTTACTAACCTCGCTTCCCCAGACTTGCTTGTTCCTGCTAAACGTTGGGTGGGTGGCGTCGCGTCAACTGGAAATGGCGACGGAAGAACGATCCGTACCGGTTAGGGATCTACCGAGGTATACCACCAGCTACGAAGTGCCTAGTTGATAAACCTGAAAGGTTACAAGGCTAACTGGAGGCGTGACAGTTTAAGTAGTTTAAGATGGAAATCGTGAACAACCCTAAGGACCTCATAGGTACTGACGAAGCCGATCGAGTTCGGGTTGAAGAATTAGCGTCGGATGGCCCACAGGAACAACTCGTACGGATCAGGCCGAGCAGGGGCTGGGTAGCCCTTGACCTTAAGGATCTTTGGGTCTATCGCGAGTTGCTCTATTTCCTGACCTGGCGTGATATCAAAGTTCGATACAAGCAAACTGTCCTGGGAGCCTCGTGGGCGATTATTCAACCACTCTTTACGATGCTGCTCTTCACGCTCTTCTTCGGCAAGCTGGCGCACATCCCATCAGATGGCGTTCCTTATCCGATCTTTGCTTACGCGGGTCTTTTGCCGTGGACTTTCTTCTCTAACGCTGTAACCAACAGTGGCAACAGTCTGGTGGGCAGCTCTAACTTGATTACCAAAGTCTACTTCCCGCGCATGATCATTCCGGGCGCAGCGGTTGCGGCCGGATTAGTTGACTTTGCGATCGCCTTTATCATTCTGATAGTGCTGATGATCTATTACGGCGTAGCGTTGACCTCAAACATTCTGATGCTGCCAGTGCTCGTTCTTCTACTAACTCTACTGGCAATCGGAGTTGGTATGTGGACGTCTGCTTTAAACGTCAAGTACCGAGATATTCGTTATGCGCTGCCGTTCGTGATCCAGCTATGGTTGTTTGCTTCGCCCGTTATCTATCCGGCGAGCCTGATGCCCCGGAAGTGGCGCTGGGTGCTGTGGCTGAATCCGCTGACTGGCATCATCGAGGGCTTTCGTTCTGCGTTATTGGGAACGAACCCATTCGATTGGACCGCGCTCGGTCTTTCAGCGGCGTTGACGTTGGGGGTGTTGATTTATGCGGCATATACCTTTCGCCGGATGGAAAAGGTCTTTGCCGACATCGTGTGAAGTAGACTCGGATCCTCGAAATCGACAGCATCAATGGCTCACATCGCCGTAAGAGTACAAGGCCTGGGTAAGCGTTACCGCATCGGCTCCAGGCAGTCGGGATACAAAACCCTTCGCGAGAAGCTTAACGACCTTGCACTTCAACCATTCCGCGCTGCAGGTTCTCTTACCACCCGAGACTCCCGGTCCCAACCACTGCCGAGTGGAGACAGAAATTCCCAGTCCTCTACCCTCTGGGCGCTTCGCGATGTTTCCTTCGAGATCCCGCGGGGTGAAATCGTCGGCATCATTGGGCGCAACGGCGCGGGCAAGTCCACCTTGCTTAAAGTGCTCTCCCGCATCACCCAACCAACTGAGGGCGAGGTAGATATCTATGGTCGCGTAGGTAGCCTGCTCGAGGTCGGCACCGGCTTTCATCCGGAGTTGACTGGCCGAGAAAACATTTTCCTTAACGGCGCAATCCTGGGGATGCGCCGCAACGAGATTGAACGCAAGTTTGACGAGATTGTGGCTTTTGCGGAAATCGAGAGATTCCTCGATACGCCGGTAAAGTACTACTCCAGTGGCATGTATATGCGGCTTGCTTTTGCGGTATCCGCCCATCTGGAGCCGGACATCCTTCTGGTGGATGAGGTGCTATCAGTGGGAGACGCAAGCTTTCAAAAGAAGTGTCTGGGAAAAATGGAAGAGGTTGGATCACAAGGCCGGACGGTCTTGTTTGTCTCGCATAGTATGCCGATGATTATGCGACTATGCGAGCGGACCATACTGCTCGACCGCGGTGCAGTTCTGGCCGACGGCAAGCCTCACGACGTCATAAAGCATTACCTGTATTCGGATACGCTGAGCCAGGCGCAACGAGTGTGGCCGAAGAAAAACGATGCGCCCGGTGACTCGATTGCACGACTGCGATCTGCGCGGGTATTGAATGATGAGGGTGAGCTGGCGGATACCACCGACATTCGGAAACCGATCTCTGTCGAGGTGGAATACTGGAATCTCCAAACTTCGTTACGACCTACGGCAGTCCTCCACTTCATAAACGAAGAAGGAGTTTGTTTGTTCGCGACGAATGATTTCAATAACGCCGAATGGTTTTCTACTCCTCGGGTGCCCGGATTGGTCCGCGCCACCTGCCAGGTACCGGGTAACTTCCTTGCCGAGGGACGAATATTCCTGCTGGTAGCTGTAGTCAGCTACAACCCAAACGTGGTCCATGCAATGGAGAGAGATGCTGTTTCCTTTCAAGTGGTCGATCGCAGTGAGGGTGATGGAGCCCGGGGCGTCTTTACCGGAGAGTGGCCGGGTGTGATCAGGCCAATGCTTAGTTGGCAAGTGACCACAATTCAAGAGGATTACCAGGCCCCGCTGAGTCATGGCTAAACACCTGCGGGCCTGTTTTCTTTACTGCTCGCCAGGATACCTGCCCTGGACAACTTAAGGCCGCATGCGAATGTATCAAGCGTTGGAGAGGTAGATGAGGAAACAGGAAAAGCGAATAATTAATGCCTTTAGCGATCTGTACTACCGGGGGTTAAAAGGCGAAGAACAGATCTTTAAGCAAACGAAGTGGATGAGCGTTCCCTGCTTTAAATGCCCATTGGATCTTTGGATTTACCAGGAAATCATCGACGAGATTAAGCCTGACTTGATTATAGAAACGGGGACGCACCTGGGTGGAAGCGCTCTGTTTATGGCTCACATGCTGGATATTGTCGGCAAAGGAGAGATCATTACCATCGATATCTGCGAGACGTCGCCCAGACCAGTTCACCCGAGGATTAGATACGTCACCGGTTCAAGTGCTGACCCTGACCTGATTCAAGGACTGCTGGCTGACCGTCCAGACGAGATGCGGCTTGTTGTTCTTGATTCAGATCACTCAAAATCCCATGTGCTAAATGAGCTGAAATTGCTCACGCCGTACATTAATCCGGGCAGTTACGTAATCGTTGAAGACACAAACGTAAATGGGCATCCCAGCTATCCTTCGTTCGGTGAGGGTCCTTACGAAGCAGTGGAGGAATTTCTCGAATCGACACGAGACTTCGCAGTGGATTATTCCAGAGAGAAATTCTTAATGACGTTCAATCCGAACGGTTTCCTGAAACGCATAAATTAGGACATCTAGAATTCTTAAGTCTGCTATGAAAGAGATTGACGGGTCCGGGAAGCTATATAGCGTTAGCAGCTTACATCATCTCAGCGCCACAGGATCACCTTCGCTCGATCGACAAGCAAGCCCCAATTTGACGCCAATTCATCTTCCCAGGACAGCCCCGGTCGGTCACTGTCCCATGTGCGAAGCCCTTGACACGGCCCTGTTTTTCGAAGCCACCGACCGGTTGCATCAGGTTCCGGGGGAATATGTTTACCGTCGTTGCCTTTCCTGCCGTACGGTGTTTCAGGATCCGAGGGTAATCCCGGACGATCTGATTCTTTGCTATCCTTCCGAGTACCACACTCATATAGAACCTGCGGAGGAAAATACTAACTCTGAGCCTGAGCTGCGACGCAGGTCGCACTTTAAGGATTCTATTCGTAATGCCATTGAAGCAGCAGTGCGAGGCACGCCGCAAAAAGGGCTCTGGGGTCGACTAGGCAAAATTCTTGCCTTCGTTCCTCGCTTACGAGAGCGGGCCTTTGGTGGCTTGACGGACGCGCTGATTCCGCGCGGGCAAGATAGTTTGCGAGCGCTTGATGTGGGATGTGGCGCGGGCGGTCTCTTGTTGGCACTTGAGCGGGCCGGGTGGAAAGTTACAGGCGTGGAGTGGGATAGCCGGGCCGCAGCCTTGGCTCGCCGAAATACCACCCTGCCGATCCTGGAGGGAGACTTTCGGCGGATCAGTCTTCCGCTCGGAACATTTGACCTGGTGGTTTTGAGTCACGTCTTTGAACATTTTGACGATCCCATCAATACTCTGGATCACATCAAAGAGCTTCTGACTCCCAACGGTCGGGCTGTGCTCTTTTATCCAAACCCCGAATCTTTAGGAGCGCGGATATACGGAAAGGCCTGGTTTCCATGGGAAGTACCTCGCCATCTGGTGATGCCTCCCGGAAGGGCCCTTTCCCGGGCAGCGGCGCGGGTGGGGCTGACAGCCACAAAACTTCGAACCCATGGCAGAGACGCAGCTGGTTATTTTGCACATTCCCGAGCTTTCAGAGACGGACGAACTGTAGATGAATTCCATCCTGCCCTGAACCGAAGCGATTGGTTTCTGGCCAGGTGCGAACGTCTCATAAATACTATCTTTGGAAACCTCGGTGAAGAGCTTGTCATCGTGCTTGAAAAAAAGGCTGCAGCTGAGACTTAGGTTAACCAGCGTTGAAATTTGTCCTTAACTAATAGAGCTGGCTACGCCAGTGGATCAAATCAATCGCAATGCCAAGAGTCAGTATAGTAATTCCAAACTTTAATCATGGCAGGTTTCTGGAGAAGCGCATTCTTAGTGTGCGCAACCAGACCTACCAGGACTTCGAAGTGATCTATCTTGACGACGCTTCGACGGACGATAGCGACCAGGTTATTGGAAAACATCTATGCGATAGTCGAATCCGAGTGATCCGCAATGAAGCTAACAGTGGTAGCCCCTGCCAACAGTGGAATAAGGGCGTGCGGCTGGCTAAAGGTGAGTATGTCTGGATCGCCGAATCTGATGACTACGCGGACGAGAAATTTCTTGCCACGCTCGTGCAGGTAATGGACGACAATCCCACTGTCGGCCTTGCCTATTGTCAGTCGACCCGGGTTGATGAAGAAGATTGCCCCCTCACGGCGACTGAAGACTTCCTGAGAGGTGAAGGACATTGGAGCAACAATTTTGTTAATGACGGTAAAGAAGAGTGCCGGCGTTATCTGGCCAGCCGAAACACGATTCCGAATGCCAGCGCCGTCTTAATTAGACGACGCGCCTATGAAGACGCTGGTTATGCAGACGAAACGATGCGACTTTGCGGCGACTGGCTGATGTGGATCAAAATCCTGCTCGTTTCTGACGTTGCTTTTGTTGCTGAACGGTTAAATTATTACCGGACGAACGCCAACTCCGTGAGGTATCAAACCAGCCATCGCGGAACCTATCATGAAGAGGCGTACCAGGTTGTTCGTTATGCTATGGAGAAAATAAGTATTCCAACCGAAGCACTCGAGGAAACTTGTCAGACCCTGGCGGGCGGCTGGGTGAGTTCAATTGTGCGGAGGCGCACTCTGAGACCATGGCGGCAAACCCGGATGATCTACCGCAACGCGAGCGCGGTGGACCACAGGCTTAAAAGTCGCCTCATCAAGAACGTAGCGTCAACCATTGCTCAATCCTTCTACGCCTAGTTGTGACTTCAATATTCAAGCTGAACGATTCAAGCTCCCCCGGTGATCATCAACTAAAACGTCCCGCGAGTATCATTGTCCAAACCAGTATGTCCGAAAGGCCCATTTGCCGCCGATGCCACGATTCGTAAGTCATAATCAGTTTTTCAGGCGGTTAAGAAATATCCAGGCAGAGGGCTTTTATCGAGCGTCCACCAGGGTGCGCCTCTGGTCTAAAATCCTGGATACACCGCCTGTCATAACCGATCCGGTAACGAAATCCGGTGCGGTTGAAATTCATGTTCTTACTTATCGTCGCGATTACCTCAGCGCCATGTGGGCGCTCAAAAGTTTTTATCATTATTCAGCTGTAAGCTACCCTTTGATAATCCACCTTCAGGGCCCCGAGAGTTCGCGGATGAACACTCGCTTGCGCGAACATTTTCCAACTTCCACCATCGTCCCACAGAGACAAGCCGATTTGAGCGTTGAGCAGTGGCTGACTGACCACGGATATACACTGCTTCTGAAGGCGCGCCGGCAGAGTCCCATGATGATGAAGTTTATCGATTTCGTTATTACCGGCCAGGCCACACATCTCCTGGCAATTGATAGCGATGTTATTTTTTTTCGCCGCCCTGACGAACTGTTGGTAGCTACGCCGGAACCTCGGGGATCAGATTTGTTTATGCATGACGCGTCAAGTTCATACAACATATCCCCGGCTCAGGCGCTGAACGAGTTGGGTATAGACCTGGCTCCCAGAGTGAATTGTGGCCTCATGCTTTTTCTGCGTGACCCTCAACGCCTGGCTCGAGGCGAAGCGTACCTGGCGCATTCTGATGTTGCTCGCGCAAACGGCCTGATTGAGCAAACGTTGCATGCACTTTACGCCAGCGAGCAACACCGCGTAAGTTATTTGACGGATTCTTATTACCTATCTCCAAACGAAACGACTACCCCGTTAGCTAAGTTGGTTTGTGGACACTACGCGGATTCCAGCCGGCGACTATTGACTGAAGAGGGAATACCTCACTTGATCCGAACAGGGTTTCTGAATGAGTTACGAATGGGCGACGAGCGCCGGCCCAATTCTTGTGTGGTGTCGACCCAGCAGTGAGTGATCAACATTCCCTTCCCTCCCCCGCAAACAGCGTAAAAGCGCCTCTTGTGACAAATAATCCGCCGGTGAGCAATGGGGGCGAGCCAACCATTTGCGTTGGATGTTGCTCGTCTAACATTGAACAAGTTGAATCGTTATCTGCGGATGATCTTGCGAGCGCCTGGGTCGAATCGGGAAGTCATGGCGCCACTAGTGAGGCAGTGCGGGATTATGTGCTGGCCGACCTTGGCGCCGACCGAATAGCGTTTTGGCTTTGCCGTGACTGTGGGCTCGAGTTTGCCCAGCCGATGAATTCGTGGACCAACGAGCACTATCCGGAAGAAAAGCACTCTCTTGGTTACGATCATCAATTGGCTCTGGAAGAATTGGCGCAGATGCCCCCGTTGCGGATCCTCGAGATTGGCTGTGCTGACGGCCAATTTCTTGAAAAAGCGTCGATGCTCGGTCATGAGACCACTGGCATCGATTTTTCCAATGAGGATGTCGAGTCGGCCAGGGCGCGTGGAGTTGATGCCCATCTTGGGGACATTGAGGATGTCGGTAAGATGATATCCGGACAGTTTGATCTGGTCGCTTTGTTTCAGGTGATCGAACACCTGCCGGAGCCGAGTAGAGTTTTTAGGGAGATCCGTAAAATAGTTCAACCTGGTGCCTTAGTTATGATCGGATGTCCCTCGCCCTTGAGATATAGCCGGCGCTATAACCATCCGGAACGGATCGGGCGGAGTGATTTCTGGGATTATCCCCCCCAACACCTGTTACGTTGGACCAGCGAATCGTTAGTGAGTTTTCTTGAGCGCTTTAACTTTCAGACGGAGAGAATCGCCTATGAACCTTTCTCTATCGTGGGCGCAACTGCACATCTAACCGCCCTTCAAGGTCTGGGTTCTAACTGGTACGGAAGGAAGGGGCGTCGTCGCTTGACGACCCTGTTATGGTTAGCCCGGCTGACTGCGGACCGGATTGCGCAAAGAAGCACGGGGATTCGGCTATTCGTCAAAGCCAGTCTGAGATCGTAACCCGGGTCCGGATGTCCAGCAGTCATGACTAAGCCTTTTCACGTGTTGCATATTGTTCCGGCGTTATTCGGACCGAATGATGGCATCACGGGTGGCGCGGAACGTTATGTGTTTGAACTCGCGAGGCATATGGCTGAGGAGGTTCCGACAAGTCTTGTAAGCTTTGGAGATAAGCCTCGTCGTGAGACAGTGGGGCGATTGTCAATTCGAGTGATCAATGATCCATGGTACGTGAGGGGGCAGCGTACTAATCCAATTGCTCTTTCTCTCTTCAGTGAACTGTCCGGCACAGACATAGTTCATTGCCACCAACAGCACCTGCTGGCGAGCAGCCTCGTCGCACTTGCTTGTAGAGTCTCGCGTCGGCCCGTTTTTGTTAGCGAGCTTGGCGGAGGAGGATGGGACGTATCGGCTTTTGTGTCGACCGATCGCTGGTATGACGGGCATTTGCATATTAGCGACTACAGTCGCCAGATTCATGGCCACGGAGACAAATCGTGGGCTAGCGTAATCCTTGGTGGCGTTGATATCGAAAAGTTTTCGCCGGACGAATCAGTAGTGCGCCAACCAAAAGTCCTTTTTGTCGGACGTATCCTGCCGCACAAGGGCATTGATGATCTTATCAGGGCTTTACCCCCGGAATTACCTCTGGAGATCATTGGCCAGCCTTACGACGAAAGGTACCTGGCTGACTTAAGGATCGCGGCTCGAGGAAAGCAGGTGTCTTTTATCCATGATTGCGATGACGACGCTTTAGTGAGGGCTTATCGCAGCGCAATGTGCATGGTCCTGCCCAGTGTGTACCGAAACATGTACGGGGGAGAAACGAAAACGCCGGAATTGCTGGGGCAGACGCTGCTCGAAGGTATGGCCTGCGGGACGCCGGCGATTTGTACTGATGTGGCGAGCATGCCCGAGGTGATTGAGGATCGGGTAACGGGCTTCGTTGTTCCGCCAAACGATGCTACCGCGTTGAGTGAAAAATTGAATTGGCTATTGGCAAATCCCGCGGCCGCCCGGACGATGGGAGAGGCGGGGCGCCGTCGCGTACTCGAGAAGTTTACCTGGCCTATGGTCGTGCGCCGTTGTTTGGAGATCTACGCCGGATGAATCCCTTTCAGCAAGCTGCCCGTTGGACGGCAGGGCTGCTCGGACGCGAATCGTGGTTGATACGCGGCCTGCGGCCGTCCTATGAATCCCTGCTCGAATGGTCAGGTAACGGAAGGGGAATCGCCTGGGACATTAACGGCGTCACTTACCGCATCGATCCTCATCAACGGCATCGACTCGCACAAAACTACGACGCTCCAGTAGCGGCTTTCCTGCGTCAACATGTCAAACCAGGTTCAGTGTGCTTTGACGTCGGAGCTAACGTCGGAGTGTATGTCCTGCAGTTCGCCCATTGGTCCGGTCCCACCGGTCAGGTTGTAGCCTTCGAGCCCAACCCAAGTGCGCGTTTAGTCCTGGAGAAGCACGTTCGCATGAACAAGTTGGCCGATCAGGTGCGAATCGTACCGGCTGCGGTTGGCGAGACTAGCGATGAGCAGGTCCTGTATGCCGCTGAGGCTGACGGAATGAGCCGGCTCGGTGCTCCCAACAATGCTCTCGCCGGAAGAGTTACTGAAATTACAGTTCCCGTAGTGACACTGGATGAATACTGCTCCGCAGAGGGTCTAAAACCTGATTGGCTGTTCATCGACATCGAAGGATTCGAGATCGCCGCGCTGGCTGGAGCGCGCGAACTGATTCAAAGCAGATCGGGAGAGTTAGGTATTATCGTTGAAATGCATCCCAATGTTTGGGACTCTTCGAATACCACGCGGGCCAGGGCTGAGACGTTGCTCGAGGAACTCGGACTGTCCGCTATTCCCCTTATGGGCCAGGCCGATCCTCTAGGCGATTACGGCCTGGTCCATCTTAAGTACAGATAACACGCCTGAGCCTGGCAAGTAAGATGGATTGGCATTTGATTACCTGCGAGTATCCACCCCAGAGCGGGGGCATCAGCGACTATTCAAAACTAGTCGCGACTGGATTAGCTGCGGAGGGCGAAACTGTTCACGTTTGGTGTCCATCTTCGAGCACGCCCGCCGCGGTCTCCAATGGAGTAGCTCCTTTGAAGGAAGAGCTACCAGCCGGCATTAGTGGGGTAATTGTCCATCGAGAATTGGGACAGATGAGTTCCGCGGAACTGCGCCGGGTGGGAAAAATGCTGGATAACTTTCCAGCACCCAGGCGCACTTTGGTGCAATGGGTTCCTCATGGTTACGGTTATAAATCGATGAACCTTCCATTTTGTTGGTGGCTTTGGAAACGCGCCAAACTTAAGCGTGATCAGATTGAGATCATGGTCCATGAACCATTCCTGGGCTTTGAAGGCTCCGGGAAGCAGAATCTGGTAGCGTTCGTTCACCGAATAATGATGGTTACCCTACTGACTGCGGCCAGACGGGTTTGGGTCTCTATTCCGCTTTGGGAAACTTGCTTACGGCCACTCGCCCTGGGCCGTGAGAGAGCATTCGGTCTGCTGCCGGTACCCAGCAATATTCCGGTGGTCGACGATCCTGATGGCATCTTGAAGCTGCGCACGCATTACGTGCCGCTCGAAGAATTCTTAGTGGGCCACTTCGGGGCCTACGACCGTTACATGACTGACCTGATGCTGGAACTCGTCCCATCGCTACTAACTCAACATGACAAACTATCGATCCTGTTGTTAGGCAAAGGCAGTCTGGAGCTACGTAAGCTGTTAATCGAGGAGCATCCTCATCTGGGTCCAAGGGTTCACGCTACGGGTGCTCTTTCGGGCGAGGACGTCTCCAGGCATATCAGTGCGTGCCAGGTGATGTTGCAGCCTTACGAGGACGGTGTCAGTGGTCGTCGCGGCAGCGTTATGGCGGCACTGGCCCATGGTGTCGCCGTGGTGACGACGATGGGAAAGGCCACCGAAAGATGTTGGGCTGAGAGTGAGGCTGTGAAGCTCGCAAAGGTTGGGGACATTACTGGTATGGTTGAGGCAGTAGGAACTTTAATGGCTGATGCTGTGGAGCGAAGCAGGTTAAGCGTCGCAGGCAGAGGGTTATACAACGAACGCTTCGATGTGAAGCGAACTATCGCCGGCTTGCGTGAAGCGGTCGCATAAATGTGCTATGTGACGCGATGCGGATTGCAATAGTTAACTGGAGCAGCCGGAAAGTTGGAGGAGCTGAAGCCTATCTTGATCTCATCATTCCGGAGTTGGTTAGGGCCGGTCACCAGGTAGCTTTCTGGCATGAGAATGACAAGCCTGTCAGTCGCGAGCAAATTGGACTGCCTGAAGAGACAGCAAATTGGTGCGTGGCTCAGTTAGGCGCCGAAAGCGCGCTTGGGGAACTACGCCGTTGGTCCCCTGACGTTATCTATGCTCATGGGTTGCTTGATCCTCGGTTGGAATCATCAATCCTTGATATTGCGCCGGCAGTATTTTTTGCTCATAACTACTACGGCACGTGCATCAGCGGATCCAAGTCGTGGAGCAACCGTACTGTTAGACCATGCGATCGCGCCTTTGGCCCGCTCTGCCTGGTCCACTATTTTCCGCATCGTTGTGGCGGCCTGAATCCACTCACTATGCTCAGCGATTACCGCCGTCAAGGGCTTCGGCTCGAGCTGCTGCACCGTTATAAGCACGTCATTACCGGCTCCGAGCACATGCGTGCCGAGTATGCTAACCATGGGTTGAAGGCGCAGCACATTCCTCTATTCGTTCGACCCGACCCGGCATTGTCAGACAAGTGCGTTTCCTCGCCTGGTTGGAGAATATTATTCCTGGGTCGGATGGACCGTCTGAAGGGTGGGCTCACTCTCCTTGAATCTCTACCGAAGATCAAAGAAGTATTGACTCGACCATTGCACGTGACATTCGCTGGAGATGGCCCCGGTCGAAAGCTTTGGGAAAACCGTGCGGCAAGTATGCAAGCAACTGTCGCGGGCTTGTCCTTTGAGTTTCCCGGATGGGTTACTGGTGAGGTGCGTGCCTCATTACTGGCTAACTCCGATTTGCTGGTGATCCCGAGCCTCTGGCCGGAGCCATTTGGGCTGAGTGGTCTACAAGCTGGAGTAAGCGGAGTTCCGGCGGCAGCGTTTGCGGTGGGAGGTATTTCTGATTGGCTCATAGACGGAGTAAATGGGTATCTTGCCCCGGCTGACCCTCCTACGTCTGAGGGACTAGCCGAAGCAGTCATTAAATGTTTGCGTGACCCGGAGGTGCATGTTCGTTTGCAGCAGGGAGCGGTCCAGGTGGCCCAACGTTTCAACGTGCAAAATCACATGACTGTTCTAACCGGGCTTTTGGAGAGACTGGTATCCCAGAGTCAATGAAGCGGCCCCTTCGGATCCTCGTTGCTCAGCAGGTGCCTGTGACGCGAAATGGAGGGATGAGCCGGATCATGGGTTTCATACACGATCAGGTCGTTGCCGCGGGTCACTCGGTGGATTATTTTTGCACCGAGGATGTCCCGCCGGCCATGACCGGACGTCTCGCTCGATTCGCTTTTCCCTGGCTAGTTCGGCGCCGGGCAATAGCTGCCGCACGTGACGGCCGGCCGTATGACGTGATTAACGTGCATGAACCGAGCGCTGCTGCAATCTCTATCCTGAGACGCGCGGCCGGCAATCCTAAGGTAGTGGTGACCAGCCACGGCCTGGAGCGGCGGGGTTGGCAGTCAGCGCTGGAGGATAAAAGGTTGGGCCGAGACGGTCCGTCTCTGAAAACGCGTGTGATCTATCCGCCCACGAGTCTCTGGCAGTCGAGTTTAGGCTTGCGGCATGCCGATCATGTCTTCTGCCTAAACGAAGATGATCGCGAATACTTGATCAAGCAACTTAATCTCCCCGATCACACGGTCACCAGGATTTTTCCTGCCGCAACAACGACTTATGCAACCGCGGCGAGTGGCCGGGACTACGCCAGGGCTGACCGGCTACTCTTCGCCGGGACTTGGCTCAAGAGAAAGGGAACCCAGGATTTGGTCGAGGCGTTCACGACGCTGAGCAAACAAGATCAGAAGCTGGAACTGATCGTATTAGGGCCGGGCGTTTCCGAGACGGATGTTCGCACTTCTTTCCCGGAATCACTTCGCGCCAGAGTGAAGTGTATAAAACCGGGTACTGAACTGGAGTCCGCCGCTGCATTTGCCTCTGCGGACATCTATGTCCTACCGAGCCTCTTCGAGGGCACTCCGCTTACATTAATTGAGGCGATGATGAGTGGAATGCCCATCGTGACCACGGCAACGTGTGGAATGAAGGATGTAATCCGGGACGGTGAGAACGGCTTGTTAATACCAATCCGGTCGCCGGAAGCAATTGTCACCGCCCTCGAGCGACTGCGTGGCGATGTCGCGTACCGGGCCCGACTTGGGCGTGCTGCTCAATCAGAGGCCCTGCAGAAGTATGTATGGGAAGCAGTATCCGTGCCGGTCCAGGCTGTGTATGAGAGAATTTGCGCGCAGTGAAGATCATGAGCGAGAGCCTTAATGCAGAAATGGGCAGTTCCCCGGTAAGCAGTAAGACCGCTTACGAGGCCTGGCACCAACAATTGGTCGTCGACAGTGATACTGACACGCCCTGGCACCGTCTGGTCAAGACACACCTGGATCCGGCGCGCGATCTGGACGGAAAAAGAGTTTTGGAAATCGGGTGCGGTCGAGGCGGCTTTGCCTGTTGGCTGGCGAGTCACCCGCAACCTCCGCGGGAAGTTGTTGCCTCTGACTTTGCTGTAACGGCGGTCCAAAAGGGCCAGGTTTTCGCGGAGCAACATGGGCTCTCGGGTATTACGTGGCAAGTAGGAGACATCCAGTCCATGGCTCACGAAGATGCCAGCTTCGACACGGTGATCTCCTGCGAAACCATCGAGCACGTGTCCGAGCCACGCAAGGCAGTTCATGAATTGGCACGGGTGCTGAAGCCCGGCGGCCGGCTATTCCTCACTACTCCCAATTACTTAGGATCGCTGGGACTCTATCGCTTTTATTTGCGTTTGACCGGGCGTCGCTTTACCGAGGAAGGTCAACCGATTAATAACTTTACGCTGCTTCCGTTTACCCGCAGATGGATAGCACGTTCAGGGTTACGCGTGAGAGCCGTCGATGCCACAGGTCATTACCTCCTCCTCCCCGGTCGCCCACCAATAGAGATTCCGATTTTCAATAACCCAAGAATTCTGATGCGTTGGTTTGCCCATCACTCATTGGTGGTGGCGGAAAAACGATGAGGGTAACGACCCATTTCTTGCTGTGGGCGTTGAAACTGGCAAGACCTGAGACACAAACCAGTGAGGCCGAGCGAGCAACCCTGGCGCGTCATGCCGCCGGAAAAGAACGCCTGGTCGAGATCGGTGTCTGGCACGGGGTAACCACAAAGGTACTGCTTAAGGCAATGGCTCCAGATGGTCTTCTGTTGGCTGTTGATCCATATCCGACGGGCCGATTTGGTTTCAGCGTACAGCGCGTTATCGCTCAAAGGGAAATAGCCAGTGCCGCCGACGGGTCGGTAGAATGGCAGCGTTTGACTGGCGTCGACGCTGCCCGACTCTATGCCGCGAGCGAACGCCCGCCTGTGGATTTCATTTTCATTGACGGAGACCATAGTTACGACGGATTGCGAGGGGATTGGGAAGCATGGAGCCCGCTAGTCGCCCCTGGTGGCGTCATCGCGCTACATGATAGTCGCTCCAGTGCCGAGCGCGATATTGAGGGCGCCGGGAGTGTGATATTTACGCGGGAATCAATTCTGCGAGATCCGCGTTTCAGATTGGTCGAGAGTGTCGACACTCTCACGATAATGAGCCGATGCAGCGACTGAGTATTGCGTTGGTAGTCCATGACCTTCACAGCCACGGGGGACATGCGGTTTACACCAAGATTCTCGCCGACGAACTTTCCCGCCGGCATGATGTTGCCGTCTTCGCTAACCGCTGCGAGCGTTCATCGGACGCGCGCTGGAAGAATCATCACGTGCGCGCTTCGCGCGGCAGCGCGCTGGCCTGCGTGCAAACGTTTCCGCTGGGGCTTAGACAATTAGCATCCACGCTCGATGATTTTGATATCCGACACATGCAAGGGTATTGCGGAGGGCGTCCAAACGTCGTCACGGCTCACATTTGTGTAGCAGCCTATCTGAATTCGTTGCGGGCAGTCTCACCACGGCATTTTCTTTCGCTGCGCTTGATGGCCGCAGCAGAGAGACGCTTTTATCGCAGTTACCAGGGACAAGTGATAGCGATTTCGGCGAAGATTGCTAGCGAGCTGCAGGACTTTTATCAAGTGCAGGGTCCGATAAGCGTAATCCCACACGGCGTGGACCATGACCGGTTCAATAGTAATGATCGTCTAAGCCATCGCGATAGTTTGCGCCTCCAGCTGGGGATTGATCAGGATTCGATTGTGGCCCTCTACGCGGGCGATCTCACCAAATCGCACACACATTTGAAAGCAGTTGCGGCGGCGGCCCCTGAGGTCCAATTCATTGTCATAACGTCTTCGCGGCAATACCACTGGAACGCTCGCAATGTCCGCATTCTTCCTGCGACGTCCCAGCTGGAACGCTATTACGCAATGTCGGACGCCTTTGTCTTTCCCACCAGTTACGACGCCTTCGGAATGGTAATACTTGAAGCGATGGCTTCAGGATTGCCGGTATTCAGTTCTGATTGCGCCGGCGCCGCCGAATTGATCAGCTCTGGAAAGGATGGGTTCGTTACTCCCCTCGTTGACTGGGTTGAAGTGACCGTAACTGCGCTCGGTGATCGCGATCTTCTTAAGAACATCGGTCTTGAAGCCGAGAAGACCGCTCAACAGCATCCCTGGTCGACCGTGGTTCAAGAAGTGGAAAAGGTCTACTTCCAAACAAGGTCCGATATTGAGTAGGCGTGCCGCTGACCGTGGATATTACTTCCAACGATAGAATCGTGGCTTATGCCGGGACATCACGGATGGCGACCGTGGCCTTCGTTGTGGGCGGTGCGCACGACAGCCCGATGGGATTTCGGGCCAGGGCCATGGCGACACGATTGTCAGACCGTTACAGTATCCCGATAGTTTATCGTTCGCGGTCCAGGCTCCTTTCTATCGTGAGTGTCTTTACCTTCCTGGTGCGGGTTCGCCCCGATCTGGGATACCTCTTCGACATCTCATATTCGGGTGTACTCGGGGCCACCTTCTACAAGTTAGTTTTTCGAAAGAGCCTAATCATCGAGACGGGTGACGCAATTGTTGAACTGGTGCGCTCTACCGGAAGTCGTGGAAAGGTCGGACTCGGGTTGACCCGGTTGCTCGAGAATATTGCCTTCCGCATTGCCGATCGCATCGTCGTGCGAGGAACCTTCCACAAGGAATATTTGTCACAGCAGGGGGTTGAGGCTGAGGTGATCCAGGACGGAGTTGACACAGACAGTTTCACGCCTGAAGACGCCAGCGAATTACGGAAGCAACTGGGGCTCGAGGGCGTGATGACAGTTGGGCTGATCGGATCTTCCGTCTGGAGTGAGAAACTACAGATGTGTTACGGCTGGGACCTGGTTGAGACACTTCGTCTTCTCAAGGATAAACCGGTGAAGGGGATCATGATCGGCGGTGGTTCCGGCATTTCTCATCTCACAGCCCTTAGTAGACAATATGAAATTGAAGACAAAATACTCTTCCTCAATCATGTGCCTTACCAGGAATTACCGCATTATCTGAATTTGATGGACATCTGTTTGTCCACGCAAACAAACAACCTCGTGGGACAGGTGCGGACTACCGGTAAGTTGCCGCTTTACCTGGCTACGGGCCGCTACATCCTGGCGAGCGATGTGGGCGAGGCGACATTGGTCTTGAAGCCAGAGATGAGGGTGGCCTACGACGGTGATAAAGACCTCGAATATCCGCAAAAACTAAAACGGAGAATCGAAACTATCATGGAGCACCCCGAGATGCTCTCCGTTGCAGCCAATAACGTCGCGCTGGCGAAAAAACATTTCGATTACGCGATTCTGGCAGAACGCATGGAATCCCTTATCGAAGCGACTATTACGAACGGGAATGCCGAGGAGTTGAATAACCGCGTTTGACTGCTTTATTTGACTTGTTCCGCACCAGAGATTTACTTGAAGATGTTGGGAAAAGCGAAATCAGTAATGAAGCAATATTTTCCCAGGACTGTTCCTGCCTACATTAAGGTTAAAGAGATCTGTCGAGGTGCTTTTTACGGCGACAGATATATGCCTTCAGTGTTTTCGCAGATCCACCGGAATAACTTATGGGGAGAGCCGGAGTCTGTCTCAGGCAGCGGTTCGAGTCTCGCAGCGACCGCGAACTTAAGACAAGAGCTGCCCTCCCTATTAGAAGGCCTGAATGTAACCTCCTTACTTGATGCACCTTGTGGCGATTTTAACTGGATGAAGGAAGTCTTTCATGGCGGGCTGTCATACATTGGAGCGGATGTGGTTCCAGAAATAATAACGCGAAATCAGGAATTGTATGGAAGGGATAACAGACAATTCATAGTCCTGGATGTTACCAGAGACGTCTTACCAAGAGTTGATCTCATTTTATGTAGAGACCTCTTAATTCATTTTTCTTTTCGATATATCGCCTCAACAATTGAGAATTTCATAAAAAGCGGATCCGAGTATCTTCTGGTCACGACTGATACTGCGGTCCAGGAAAACGATGATATCTTGACTGGTCAGTGGCGACCGTTAAACCTGCAACTTCATCCCTTCAATTTTCCGGAACCCCTGAAGTTGATAATCGAAAGTCCGGAGAGCGGAAGAAGTATGGGGCTTTGGCGCTTGAAGGATCTAAAGCGATAACGATCCTCTCCTTAAAAGAACTCGAAGCACAATGCAAAACCCTGAACAGTCTTTAGGTGAAGGCCACTTCGCGAGGAAGCAGATCTTTTCCAGGGACTGGCTGATATCCTGGAGTCATCGCAGCAGGTTTCAGACGGGCTTAAAGTTAGCGCAACAATTCGCAGGCAAACGAGTAGTTGACTATGGGTGTGGAGACGGAAGTTTTCTCGCCATGTTGATGAATACCTCTGGGATTCCTTCTGGCGCCGTCGGCGTCGAAATAAGCCCAGACTCGGTAGCGGATTGCCGGGCCCGCCTCGGCCACTTGCGAGGGTTGAGTTTTATTCTCGATGAGGAGCTGAACCTTTCAGAGAATCAGGGCGCCTTTGATGCAGTGATCTGTATGGAGGTTCTTGAGCATGTCATTGAAGTCGAACCACTAATTAACAGATTTGCCGGCCTGCTCGCTCCTGGAGGTAAACTGTTGGTCAGCGTGCCCGTCGAGACAGGTCCACCGTTGCTCGTCAAACAGTTCGTGCGTCGCGTCGCGGGCTGGAGAGGCATTGGAGACTATCCTGGCACCACACCCTACTCGGTGACCGAACTGATGGGCAGCCTGCTCGCGAGCGGCAAGCGGCAGCACATGGAACGGCCAATTCACTCGAACCCTGATGGAAGCCGGTTTCACGATCACAAGGGATTCAATTGGATGGTTCTTCGTGAATTGCTGACGCGCAGGTTTCATCTCCTGAGCACCCAGACTTCTCCTCTTCCATGGCTTTCGCCTTATCTGGCGAGCCAGGTCTGGTTTTTGCTTCAGAAAAATGACCCGACTTAAATTCCCAGAACCCTGTTTAAGCTGTAGGCGATGAATAGATTGCGAGTTGCGATCCTCTGTGATTTCCGGGAAGAGAATTGGCCCAGCATGGATTTGGTTGCCGACATGTTGCTCGACCACTTGCAACATGATCATTCTGATATGATAGTGGCAACGCGCATCCTGCCATCGTTCAAGCGGAGGTTCACCAACGAGGGGACGGCGCGCGGTAAACGTTTCAATGCGGATCGCGTACTGAATCGCTTCTGCGATTACCCTGGATTGGCCCGGCACCTTAAAGACAACTTTGATCTGTTCCACGTAGTGGATCATAGTTATGGGCAACTATTGCATGAGCTACCGCCTGAACGAACTATCATTACATGTCACGATCTGGATACATTTCAGTGCCTTCTGAATCCAGAACAGGATCGCCGATCTATCTTCTTCAGGATGATGATGAAACGTAGCCTTAGTGGCTTTCGAAAGGCGGCGTGGGTAACCTGCGATAGCGCGGCTACTCGTGACGGGTTGCTGGCTCACCAACTAGTTCCGCCGGCCCGAACTCTAGTCGTGGCAAATGGGGTGCACCCTTCGTGTTCTCCCAAACCGAATCCGACCGCCGACGCGGTGGCATCCGCGTTACTCGGTACCGGCGATGACTGCATCGATCTTCTGCATGTCGGCAGCACAATTCCCAGAAAACGAATCGATACGCTAATTCGCGTGTTTTCAAAGGTGCGGAGTGTGTTCCCAAATGCTCGTCTCATTCGTGTCGGCGATGAATTTACCAGTGACCAGAACCGGCTCATCGACGATCTGGCACTCCGCAAATCGGTTCTCGTTCTCTCGCAACTCGAAAGAGACGTACTGGCCGCCGTGTACCGAAGGGCAACCCTCGTACTGCTGCCGTCTGAGCGGGAAGGTTTTGGACTGCCTGTCGTAGAAGGAATGGCCTGCGGCTGTCCCGTGATTGCCAGCGATTTGCCTGTTTTGCGAGAGGTGGGAGGAAATGCTGCTGAGTACAGTCCGGTAGCTGACGTTGAGGCCTGGAGCGCAAAGGTCATTGAGCTTTTGACGGAGCGTCGTGTCGATCCTGTTGAATGGCAGAGACGTCGGGATGCCGGAATCGCGCGTTCGGCCCGGTTTACCTGGTCGCAGTACGCCAGTTGTATGGTAAGTGTGTATCAGCAGATTCGGTAGGCGTTTTTACTCGTGATGAGGAAATCCTTCTGGATAGCAAGTAGGCGTTGGTCTGCCTGGAGTGCTGCTTTTCCCCCGATTACGATAGTGAACTTGAGGGTAGTGTCCTAGGTTCAAGTCTTTGCGTTATCTTTGCGTTCTTGGCGCTCTTTGCGGTTAATTGTTTTAAAGGCTTTTTCACCGCAAAGTACGCCAAGAGCCGCAAAGGTCCGCAAAGAGATTCTTCAATTTAGGACACTACCGAACTTGAGTGTGCGGTTGACTTCGTCCGGCGATATAGATAGAACATTAAAGTTCGCCCCAAAGATGCTAGTCGATATATCCCCACAAAGACGCTCTAAGAAGGCAGCGGGTAGTAATGCTTCCGCTTCGCCAAACCCTTTACGTGTGCCTCGGCTTAGAATAGTGCACGTGGGAAAGTACTACCCTCCCTATAAGGGCGGGATGGAGACCCACCTGCAGGGCCTCAGCGACGAACTGAACGGAATGGTTGACCTGAAGGTCATAGTGGCTAATGCGAGTCACCGGACTGTTGAGGAAGTGGTAGAAGGAGTATCCGTGACGCGAGTTGGGAGACTTTTCGACTTCAAGTCGGCTCCGGTCTGTCCGAACCTCGTGCGCGAAATTCGGGCAGTCAAAGCAGATATCCTTCACATCCACTGGCCTCATCCCACAGCCGTGCTGGCCTACCTGGCGAGCGGTATTAAGGCCCGACTGGTGTTTACCTACCACAGCGACATTGTCCGCCAGAAAACGTTGGCCGCTGCATTCACGCCTATATTGCGCCACGCGCTAAGTAAAGCCTCAGCGATCATCGTAAGCAGCCCAAACTACATCGATAGCTCGCCGGTTCTCTCCGAGCACCGGTCGAAATGCCGGGTAATTCCCTTCGGCATATCCGTCGAACATTTCAACCAGTATGACCAGAAGAAAGTAAGAAAGATTCGGGAACGCTATGGGCCGCGGATCATCCTGGGCGTGGGACGAATGGTCTATTACAAAGGGTTTGAGCACCTGGTGCGAGCCATGGCTCGGGTAGACGCTCATTTGCTAATAATCGGCCAGGGACCGTTACGCGAACAACTTCGGCAATTGGCCCTGGAGCTTGAAGTGAGCGACCGCGTTACCTTCCTGAGCGAAGTAGACGACGTTCGCCCCTACTATCACGCTTCTGACATTTTTGTTCTCTCCTCCGTAATGAGAAGCGAAGCCTTCGGCATTGTACAATTGGAGGCTATGGCCTGTGGCAAGCCGATAATCAACACACAACTCGACTCTGGCGTAACGTTTGTCTCTCCACACGGCGTATCCGGGTTGACTGTTCCTCCGGCCGATTCGGTGGCGCTCGGTAAAGCCATAAATCAACTCTTGCACGACCCGCATCGCCAGGCCGAATTAGGCGAGTGGGCCAGAAGTCGCGTAAGACAGAAGTTTACGGTGGAGAGAATGGTCCAGAGCACATACGAGCTATACGAGGAAATTACAAACGGACAAAACGGAGAAGAGATCGACGCATGAAAACTTTTTTTCTGCTTTTCAGCGTGGCCACTTGTAGCTCCCTCTTACTCACGCCAATAGTGCGTCGAGTCTGCCAGCGTTTTCGCTGGCTGGATCACCCCAGGGACGCGAGACGCACTCATGAAAAAGCGGTGCCAAGGCTGGGCGGTATCGCAATTTTCTGTTCGATGCTGGTGGGACTACTGCCATTATTTTTCTTACATAATTCCTTTACAAATGCCCTCAGGGAAAGCGCGCCTCGTCTGTTGATTATTCTTGTGCCGGCCACGCTTACCTTCCTGGTCGGAGTCTACGACGATCTGTTCGGGCTGAAGGCGCCACAAAAGCTGGTCGGACTGGGTATCGCCGGAGCCGTTTTCTACGCGATGGGCGGTCGAGTCGAAGTATTATCGGTCCCTTTCGTTGGCACGGTCCAACTTCCCGTGGTAATCGGAGTCGTCCTTACCGTGGTATGGATTGTGGGGATAGCAAACGCCTTCAATCTCCTTGATGGGATAGACGGCCTGGCGACGGGGGCCGCGGTGTTTGCATCACTGGTCTTCCTGGCTGTCTCACTGAAACAGGGTCGCCCGATCACAATTGCTCTGGCGCTGGTTTTATCAGGCGCGCTAATCGGTTTTCTCCGTTACAACTTTAATCCGGCTTCAATCTTCCCGGGAGACTCAGGGGCCCTGTTTATCGGTTTCATGCTGGCCGCGCTCTCAGTTGAAGGGGCGCAGAAGGCTTCCACCGCTGTGGCCGTAGCCATCCCGATTATGGCTTTCGGACTTCCCATGGTGGATACCGGATTTACGATGGTTCGACGATTCATCAGCGGGAAACCATTGTTTATGGGAGATCAGGAACACATCCATCACATGCTCCTGCAGCGTGGGTGGTCGCAAAGAAGAACCGTGCTTGTTCTCTATGCCGTTTGCGCTTGCTTCGGGATGCTGGCGCTACTGGTGGGAAATTCAGAACAACTGACGGGGCTGGTGCTGTTTGTCGTGGGAGTCGCGATGGTGTTGGCAATCGGTCATCTTCGTTACCATGAAGTCGAAGAAATCAGGGCCAGTGTCAAACGAAACATCGGCGACAGACGTGTTCGAGGAACTAATAATATCCGGGTACGAAGAGCGAGTCGCAGTATGGCAAAGGCCCGTACCCTTTCGGAATTGTTCGAAGCAGTCATCGAGGTGCTTGAAATCGGGGAGTTCGTGCGCGCGGTCATTATAGTAGGACATCGCCACGATGCGAATGCGAATGAAGCGGCACTGGTCCGGGAGCGAGGAGCTGCGGCGCTGCATGGAGCAGAAATTCGGAATGGCATGATCTGGTGGTTCTGGACTGGAAGAGATGCGAATAACGGAGAACTGCCGGATACTGACGGGCTCTGGAGTTTGCGAATGCCCCTGGACAACGGGAACGGAGTAGGAGGGCACCTGAATTTTTATAGGGAACTCGGCAAGGAGAGCATTCGACTCGACATCAATTACCTTAGCACGATGTTCCGACAAGAAATGGCACAGCACGTAGAACGACTGCTGCAGGAAGGCGGCGACGCCGAGCCCAAAAAAGCTTCTGGAGCCAGCGGTTAAGTAGTCGGGATACTGCCCTGGCCCTGATCATACGTCCTGAAACTTATCCGTTCCGACCAGAGATTCTTTCTCAAAATTCCCAGCCTACTCACCTCTGCACCTACAATCTTCAGCGACTCTCCGGTCCAGGGTGCCCTGCTAGTGCAAAACTCTCTTGAATCTGGAAGCGTAACTTCTAAACCGGCCTTGCGAATCAGCATCGCTGGTCGCATTAGTACAATTTCGTTTTACTCGCTACTCGCCCTCATAGCACTGGTGGCGATACCCTATGGAACGGCGGAGCCATGGTGGAAAGCTTGTTTCCAGGGCGTGGTGTTTGTCCTCACTGGTTTGTCTGTTATCGAAAGATTGCTCAAGAGAGACTTCAGCAGTCGTTACCTCCCTCTGTTAATACCGGCCCTGGCTCTGGTAATCTTTGCCCTCCTTCAAACCTTATCCTGGTCTGCACATAGTCTTGCTGGAATAGACAACGTGGCCAGAACGCTGAGCGCGGACCCGTTTCAAACGCGACTCTTCCTCAGCCAAACTCTTGCTCTGATTCTGGCAGGCTCGCTGCTCGTATTCCACACATCGACCCATCGACGGCTGTGGCTCCTGGTTGAATTAGTCATAACGATCGGCGTCATTAGCGCCTGCTTCGGTCTCCTGCGTTGGGCGATCCAGGATGAAGCGGGCTTCGGTTTGCCATATCTACTCCCGGGTTACGGCTACGGCCAGTTCATTAACTCGAATCATTTTGCATTCCTTATGGAGATGGCCCTTGGCCTGGCTCTGGGTATTTTCGTCTGTCGCGGTGCCAGCAAGCGGCGGCTGGTTTTTTATTCCATCGCTGCGATCCCCATGTGGGTCGCCCTGATTCAGGCTAATTCTCGGGCTGGTATTTTAAGCATACTCTGCCAGGTATTATTTCTAGCCTTGCTGGCCGGCTCACACTCGAGTTCTCAGAAAACTGGAGGAGCGAAAGATTTGCGGACCTGGTTTCGGCGTGGCCGGGTGCTGATGGTTCGGAGCTTACTCGTGATCGCGTTGCTGGCAGGGGCCGTTATCACTATTGTCCTTTTGGGGGGCGAGCCGTTAGCCAGAAAACTGGACAGCATGACGGTCGAGCTTAATGCCAAAACTGCTGAAACTTATACCCTGCGATTGAATATCTGGCAGGCAACATCAAACCTGATCAAAGACCACCCGATCACCGGCGTGGGCTTTGGTGCTTACTGGATCGCTATCACCAGATATCACCAGGCCTCGGGCGAGATCACTCCACAAGAGGCCCATAGCGATTACCTGGAATTGTTGGCAAGCGGCGGGATTGTTGGCCTTACCATCGGAGTCTGGTTCACGATTGCATTCATCCGAGAGGCGCGCAGAAAAATCCGCGCCGCGGATCGTCAAAGCCGCGCGATAACGCTGGGGGCCTTAGCTGGAATTATGACGGTTGCGGTCCACAGCCTTGTGGATTTTGGCCTTCACATCACAATTAATGCCCTGATATTCACGACTCTCGTTTCGCTTGTCGTGATGAATGTTCGAGAAAAGGCCGCCGCCAGCCATAGTAAGAGTTGAAGCGCCGGTATCGACGAAGATGCATAAGTTAGTCAGCATCACAGAGAAGGTGTTCTGAATGTCCGTAGCAGGAGCTAGCTTCAGTTCAAGATCGCTTGAGATCGGCGCGGCGATTGCCATCTGCTTTGTGTTGACGATCGCCCAATTCCCAACCGGAGTGAGTTCCAGCCAGCCTGAGTCACCTGGCAGGACGCTCGGCATATCTGAAACAGCCACCGCGATTCTTACTATTCGCGACAACAGGCCAGTCACAGTTAATGGAACGTTCGCGACCAGCGGCGCTACGATCCTGAGTGGTACCGCAGTCGACACTCCTGAGGGAGTGACAGCCGTAGTCAATCTCGGCTCACTGAGCGCTGTAGATATCGCGCCCGGAACAACGCTTACCGTGGCTTTTGCTCAGAAGGACACCCTTAATGTAGTTCTCGTCAAAGGTTGCGCCAGACTGCACGTCCAAAAAGGCATCATGGGAGAAATCCGCACTCCTCAAGGAGCGGCCGAAAAGACCGACTCGAATTCTGGCGGCGCCGTGAGTCTGTGCGTTCCGCAGAATGCGAACCGGGGAGCCGTTGATAAAGCTGAAAGTGAGGGATTGTTTGGGCTGGGTAAAGACGCGGCCCTGGCAATAATCGGTGGCCGGATAGGTGAGACCCAGGGTGTTGCTCTAATCGGGCGCGGCAGTAATCCGGGTCCCTCTGCACCCTGAAAAAAATGAAGCTGACAAAGCTCATTCTGCATCTCGCGGTCTCGGCCGCGGTTGCCGTGCTCGTTCTCCTCGCCAGCTGGCAGGTTGGGCGCGCAGGATTCGCCACTCTGCTCTCAACTTATGCTTCGAAGAGTAACAAGATGTCCGCAGCGCAAGCCGCTTTAAGGCTCAGCCCAAACGATCCCGAGACACACTATGTCCGGGGAGCGATTCTCGAAAGTAACGGCGACCTGGCGGCGGCGGTTGACGAATACACTCAAGCCGCCCGCCTCCGTAGCGATGATTACGTCCTCTGGATGGCCCTCGCACGCGCGCGCGAATTGACGGGCAATACGGCCGAAGCTCTGGCCGCCGCAAGACAGGGGGTGGTGCTGGCTCCGAATTACTCGCAGCCTCACTGGCAACTGGGCAATATGCTCGTACGCTCTGGACAACTTGATGAAGGATTCCGTGAGCTACGCCGGGCGGGTGATAGCGATCCCCGACTGTTACCTACAGTTATTGATTTGGCGTGGCAGTTATCGGGAGGCGATAGTGAATTCGTTAAGCGGACGATTCAGCCGCAGTCTCCAGATTCCTGCAAGGCGTTGGCTGAATACTTTAAGAAAAGAGGAAAGGTAACCGACGCCATTGAAATGTTCCGCGCTGCCGGCGACACAGCCAGGCAGGAACGACTGCTGTTTCTGGAGGAGCTGGTCACCGCCAGAAGATTCAATGAGGCCGCGGTCCTTTGGTCAATGGACCACCCCGAGGACCTTCAGAATATGATCTCCAAATTGCATAACCCGGGCTTTGAACAAGAGAGCAGTCTGTCTGACCCCGGTTTTGACTGGCGCCAGGATAACAAATCGGGGTCTCTATCACTCTCTCTTGATTTAGATAGACCAAAGGAGGGACGTTCGAGTTTGAGAGTGGATTTTAACGGCGATTCAGATCTCGGGCCGTCTATCATTTCACAGCTGATTCTGGTCGAGCCGGGCACACAGTACCACCTTCAATTTGCCGCTCGTACGGAAGGCCTGGTCAGCGGAGGCTTACCTTATGTGAGCGTGTCCGACGCTGGCGATGGCAGTGTTCTTGGTCAGACCGGCTTGTTCCCACGGCAAACTGTCGGGTGGCAGGACTACGTGCTGGATTTTAAGTCGGGAGAAAACGCCGGCGCCATTCAGTTGATGCTCCGGCGAGTAGCGTGCAGCAAATCACCTTGTCCTATCTTCGGCCACCTGTGGCTAGACAACTTCTTACTCCTTAAACAATGACTCCAGAATGTTTCGGCTTTGCCTCAAAAGTCGAATCCCACCAACGGCAGTTGGTGGATCGTTCAAGTCCAACCTACGAGACTGAGTCCCGCTGTTGTTTTTAATCCCACCAACGGCAGTTGGTGGATACTTCAAGTCCAGCCTTGTGTCGCCTAAACCTCAGAATTAGGCTGGACTTGAACAATCCACCAACTGCCGTTGGTGGGATTCAGTCATT
>Ga0070697_100000102_pt1 | contig 70177 bp, 60 predicted proteins | sample KBSK1501metaG_FD_65475 | JGI IMG/M metagenome (GOLD analysis project Ga0070697, IMG submission 65475) | Corn, switchgrass and miscanthus rhizosphere microbial communities from Kellogg Biological Station, Michigan, USA - KBS K1-50-1 metaG | ecosystem: Host-associated > Plants > Roots >... | reverse complement strand
AACTCTGCTGACGGCCGCTTTTCGATAATCCCGGTTGGGACGATCTCGCTTTCCCGGTTGAGATGGCGGGCCAGCGTATAAACTTCTGTCTTGAGCACGTCGCCAATTACCGCCAGGCCGCCATTGGTATCTCCATAAAGTGTGCAATAGCCCAGAGCAAGCTCCGACTTATTCCCGGTTGAAAGAAGCAGGCGCCCTTCCGCGTTCGAAAAGGTCATCAAAATATTGCCTCGTAAACGAGATTGCAGGTTCTGCGTGGCGTGCGAACCGCCGCCCGCAGTTGCCGGCGGCAGATCGAGCTCTTTCAATAGAACCTCGAAAGCCTTTGTTATTGGACGTTCAATAACCTTCATACCGAGGCGGGCCCCGAGTTCCACCGAATCATCGATACTCGAACGCGAGGAATAAGGAGAAGGCATCATCACCGAGAGCACATTCGCGGCGCCCAGCGCTTCGCAGGCAAGCGCGGCCACGACGGCGGAATCAATGCCGCCAGACAAACCCAGAACAGCCTTGGTAAACCGGTTCTTGCGCGCGTAATCGTGAATCCCGAGAACCAGCGCGCGACGAATGGTTTCAACGTCATCTCCCGGCAAACAACGCTGGTCTGCAATTCCGCACTCGAGGTCCACGGTGCCTATGAACTCTTCGAATGGCGGCGCCTGCAGGATTATTTCTCCTTCGCAGTCGGCGACTATGCTGGCGCCATCGAAAATTATTCCATCGTTCCCGCCGACGAGATTGACGAAAACTATCGGAATCTTCGCGCCCCGGGCGCGGTGCGAGACCATCGCGCAACGCTGTCCCATTTTGCCTTTGTTAAATGGTGAGGCGTTGATCGAGATGAGTATTTGTGCGCCCATCTCGATCAATTCGTCCGCGGGGTCGTGCGGGTAAAGGCGGTCCTTCCAGAAAGTCTTATCGTTCCAAAAGTCTTCACAGACGGCCACACCCATCTGGCATTCGTCAACGGTAAACAGGTGGCGCTCGGTGGCGGGTTCGAAATAGCGCGGATCGTCGAAGACGTCGTATTCCGGCAGCAAGGTTTTGTCGGCAAAGCCCACCAGTTTCTGGTTGTGAATTATTGCAGCGGAGTTATAGAGATCCCGGCCGGTGGCCAGATCGATGGGCCGGATGGTCCCCACAATTGCAGTTAATCCTTCAGTTGCCTCGATGATTTTTTCGAGCGGTTGCAAGGCGCAGCGCACTACGTCGCGATCGAGAAACCAATCCAGCGAGGTGTAACCCTGAACGCAAGCCTCAGGCAGTACCACGAGATCGGAACCATCTTCGCGAGCCCGTTCAATTGCACGAATGATCGCGGCAGTATTGCCTTCGTAGTCGCCGTTAGTTGTATTTATTTGACCGACTGTGACGCGCATTTGGTTTGCGCTTCGATCTTAGCCTTGCCGTCGGCCCTGCGCAAATGAATATGATTGATAGCATTAATTCAAGCTCTTCACTGGGAGCGCGGGCGGCTCGCCCGCAAGAGCGCCGTCAGGCGCGATCTGTCTTTGTAGAGAATTCTCATTATCCTGCAACTTGCTCGCGCTTCGCGCTCGCGGCGGGCGAGCCGCCCGCGCTCCCAGTGAAGAGCTTGAATGGTCTCTTTCCAGTTTGACGTTGGCTCTAATAGGGAGTTGATCATCCAGTTTGGTGCGAGCCCAAGTTGAGAGGTTCGCGGGTCTAAGTTATAGTTCTATGAAAGCGGAGGGGTCGCATAATTGGTAGTGCAGCGGTCTTGAAAACCGCCGACCGAAAGGTCATGCAGGTTCGAGTCCTGTCCCCTCCGCCATTATTTTCAACAACTTACCGCGACTCATAAGATCACATTCCATCCGTTCCAATGGCCACTTGGCGCGATTTTGCCGCGATTCGCGGGTCATGAGGTCAGTACCGTCCGCGGTAGCGGATGGGTCTGACAATCCAGCGGAGCTCTTTAGCTTGAATCGCACAACCCTGCCTATGTTCGTCTGTCCAAGCGCATCAACCGCGTTCCCAGATTCTCCGGCATCGCGTGAGTGTAACGAGAAGTCATCTGCAAAGTCGTGTGGCCCAACAATGACATGATGTCCATCTCATGCACGCCTTTTCCTCGCAACCGCGTCGCGAACGTGTGACGGAGATCGTGAAAACGAAGACCAGAAATCTTCGCCGCCGTACATGCTCCCTCCCACGCGTGCCCGAAGGTTGTTAACTTCAAACCCGTGCGGGCATAACTGAAAACATGTTCCTCTGACGAAGCATCCTGCTTCAACGATCTAAGTTCCACTTCGACGATGCGTTTTTCAAACTCTATCGTGTCTGCCCACCTGATTTCATATCCTGGTTTCATTTTTCCGCCAGCGTCGTCACCAGAGTTTTGAGTCAAGAGCCGACCTCTAAGTCAGCCCAAGCTGGTTCATGCGGTCCTTGTTCCGAGAGGCCCGAATGGGGTACTCCGTAACGCTCATCCGCGTGTCACCCGCGTAGAGGATGACCTTAATGCTCTCGTTCACGGCTTCGTACTGGTTGTGGCGGATCTGGTAATCAAGCATTAACACGTGGTCGGAAGTGCTATCGGAGTACAGGACGAATCCCGGAAAGTGCTCGTTCGTGTGCCGGTAGAGCGTCACGTCGCCACGCATGTGGTTCCGGACTTCCGCCATTGAACTGTGCGTCTGGTTCGCATAGGCGTTCGGCACCTCCACTTCGAGCCTGAACTCACGGACGGTGACCTCGCCGTTGTTGTGGAGCCTCACGCGGAAGTCGTAAAAGTCGATACCGGCAATGTTATCGGCGTGCGTCATGAGCGACTCGACAATCGCAACAACGGACGGCAGCGGTTTCTTCTCCGGCTCGTGATAGATGTTCGTGATCTGGTGCGCCGTCTGTCCGCCACTTTGGTTGTGCGTAGTGATGACTGACCCGCCTACGTATTTGAAGTGGTTCACGAACTGCATCATCTGCCGTGGGTCGACCCTGCTGAAGTTCAAGTTTCCGGCCCAGGTCGGGTCGTACAGTTTGCGTCGGAAGTTGGCTTCGTGGTCGACTTTGAACTGTCTCAATCGCTCCGGTGGATAGTCGTCTTGCGTGTCCTTGTGGTCCACGATTTTGTTGTGCGGGTCACACATGAGAAGCAGGTTGTCGTAACCGTTGCGCTCCTCGGCGGATTGCGCCACGTCGTACCGCGGGCCCTTCGGGCTCTTGCCTTTGATGTGGCATATCTCTCCCACGACGATGCCGCTATCGTCATCCACGATCGGAGCCGGGCACCCAGGGAATGCACACACGTTCCCCGAGAGCGCAAACAGCTTCTTCAGTGTGGCATCGGTGTAGCTCATAGCATCACTATCGCTTCAACACGTTGTTGATAGGCACGTCGGTCGAGACGCGAAAGCCTGGGGGCGTACTGAAACGTTGGCTGAATCAAAGCAGCCGAGCGTTCGATAACGCTCATTATGTACCGGTGCAGGCAGCGTGACATCGTTTTCCAGATGGCGCGATGCTTGACTGACCAGGACATCAATGCCGCGTTATCGGATGACCGTCCGCTTCTTGTCCTGGTCTGGTCAGCGTCAAGCATCGTTCCCGTTCACCGGCGTGCCTAACAGGGCCCCGCTTGAGAAGTAAGACTCCCTAATCCTGTTGGAAACCAGTTCCAGCTTTTGCTGATCAGCGCGAATTGAAACCAAGAAACGCTCAATCGCTGTGCCGAGAACTCCCACAAGGTGATCGATGTCAATAAACCAAGGCGGCAATCGCTCATTCATTAGAAGCTGGATAATGCCGACCTTCATATCTTCGCCTTGTCGGTAATAAAAAACCTTGTGCGCCCGATCTTCTCTGTTCAATCTCGACTCACTGGTATTACTGTGCACTAATCCACACCGAGCCGCATACAAGTCTGATGAACTGCAATTCAACCCAGAATCAGGGATGAGATCGGTATCCACCCACTGCTCGAAATCGGTCCGTCTCACGTCTTCAATGTTGCCTGGACGATTCAGCCATGCGAAAGCGTCTATTCCTGAGTAGACCAAGATCATCGCGCTCTCAAGGTGGTCGTTATCTAGACAGGCACGAATCGCGTTGAAAAGCTGATTGATTCTGGTGCCAAGTTTCTCAAGCGGCGGCGCATTACCGTCTGCTGAGGTGAAGACTGTACCTAAACCGGGTTCACCATCAGTCAGTCTCTCGTTCCCGAGAGTGTCGAACAAGATTCTCCACTGCTCATCTTCCCCAACTTGATACATCGTGACGTGGCGCATCCCTGTCTCTTCAGGGAAAAGTGTTCCGTCCCTTACGCGAGTCGTACCATGACGTCGCAAATCCGCATAATCAACCCAATCATCCGAGTCGTCCGTCCTTGCGAGAAGGCGCACTTGGAAATTAAGACGTACCACAGGCGGCTCGTTGCCCTTTTGGAAAGACTATTTGCGCCGCCCAAAGAGCATCACCTAGAGGTGCCCCAGCCGCTTCCCTACGCCGCATCTCCGGATGAACGTAGATGTCCATCATACTTTCCATGAAATTAGTCGCGGCTTCGGGTGTCATCTTCCAGAGTCCCGGTCACAGGGCGTCTTTGCGAATGAAGACTTCCTCGATGATAAGATGTGTTGTTGATCAAACCAAACGCAATACGTTTCATAAAGCTTGGCGAGAAGGGTCGCTGGGAGAAGTCCTGTATCGAAGAGGACGGGACCATTCGACTTGGATATAGCAGTCCGCACCATGAAGACTCAGTGGCGGGTAACTGGGAGCCAGTTCGCGCCTTTTGGTTAAGACATAGAATGGGCGACGAGCGGGCGGCGACCAGAGATTTGAACCAGATACGAGATTTCTACGACCTGTCACAAGATGCGCTTTGGATCACGTTCTATAAGCGAAAACTATATTGGTGCTTTGCCGAGAAGCGAGTGGTTCAGCGCGATGATGGTAGTCGAACAAGACTCACGATAGATGGATGGTCCTGCGAAGACCTCAATCGAAATGTCTTGACTGTTGAAAATATCGATGGGCGACTTACTAGGGTGCAAGGATACAGAGGCACGATTTGTGGTGTCGACCAGTCGGATTACTTAGTAAAAAAGATCAATGGTATTGAGCAACCGGATGTAGAAGCAGCCAGGAAAAACCTAGCGTCCTTACAGCGTAGCGTAGAGATATTGATTCAAGGCCTTTGGTGGAAAGATTTTGAACTCTTGGTCGATCTGGTATTTGCAAATTCAGGATGGCAGCGGATATCAGTCCTGGGACAAACCGACAAAGATTTGGACTTAGATGTGTTTTCCCCTGTTACCAACAGAAGGGCCTTCATACAAGTGAAGTCGCAAGCAACAAATGCGCTCTTCAAGAATAGCGTTGCCCGGTATAGGGAAATGGCACAGTTTCATGAGATGTACTTTGTGGTGCATACGTCCGATCCAGACTTGGCAGACTGCTCGGAGGATGGTGTGCACGTCTTAGGATTGAAGAGGCTTTCTGAGCTTGTCATAAGTGCAGGTTTGGTCAATTGGTTGATCACAAAAAGAAGCTAGTTTAGAGACACTCGAAATAGACTAGCTCACTTCCTAAAGAACTAGCGAATTGGGTAATGAATTAGGTAGTTTAGCCGCTCCATGTTGAACACACCTCAAGGCACAACCTCATGCGAATCTGCAAAATAGAGCTAAGTAATTTTCGCGGCATCAAAGATGGCTCGGTCGTTTTTCCTCCACACGCTGTTTTGCTTGGCGCGAATAACACGGGTAAGTCAACGATCGCTGAAGCGCTCGCCTTGTTAGCCGGTAGAGAGCGTATGACCAGGCCCTTGAGTGACTGGGATTTCTTCGGCGGCGCGCCTGAACCGGAAAGCCGCTTTTATATCATCGCCACCATCACAGATTTTGGTGATGGATCGAGCACTGAGCCGACAGACTTCCCAAGCTGGTTCGCTGGCGATTCAGCACGTCCCGTATGGTGGGATGAGACATCATCAACGCTCAGTAACGATGCCGACCCTCCTGTAGGTACAAAGCTTGCTGCTCAAATCGCGATGGCGGGCCTTTATGACGACGAAGCCTGTGACTTTGAAACCCGTCGCTTTTTCTATGACGGACCCTGCGATCCATTTACGGAGGATCATCGTCGAATACCGGCCAAACTCATGCGTGAGCTGGGCCTATTCCTGCTGCCGGGAAATCGCGAGTGGGAACATCTGCTCGCATTCAGCTCTTCTAGCTTTCTTAAGTTACTGCGCGAGTACGATGCGGTTCCCGGAAGAAGCATTGAAACTTTAAAGAATGAACTAAGAGCGCCCACAACGAAGATTGAAGAACAAGATCCATTTAAGGAAATTCTGAGTTCGGCAGAAGAAGAACTGAAATCCTTTATGTTGGTGACAGGAACAGGAAAACTCGTTTATCGGCCAACTTCTCTTGATGCCATATCGGTATTGCGGAGTCTTATCGCTCATGTGGATCGCGGTCCCGACGGATACTTACCACTGGCTCGGCATGGCTCGGGCACAGTATCGCTTCAAGCGTTCTTACTATTGCTTGCGTTCGGAAAGCTTAGGAAAAAGAAAGGGCAAAACTTCATTTTGGTTGCTGAGGAACCTGAGCTGCATTTGCATCCATCCTTACACAGTCGACTAGTTCAAAGAATTAGAGCCGCCAGTACGCAATCAGTAATAACAACACAATCTCCAAATGTCGCTTCGTGTTATCAACCTTCCGAGGTTGTATTCGCGAGAAACGTTGATGGTGATCTTCAGGCGCGGAGGATGAGAGAAGAGCCAATATCCAGTATCCCGACGAATAGCATTCGAAAACTTTACTTGAGATTCCGGGAGAGTGTTTATCAAGCGTTAATGGGAGGCATCGTTGTCGTTCCGGAAGGTGAATTTGACTACCAATGGCTTCATCTTTGGCAGAGAGTCGCCGAAGCGTCGCCAGATGTTGCAACTCAATTTGACCTTCGGCCAGTCAGTATTATTCCTACCTCTGATGCGGCTGTCGTAGCGACATGGACAGAGATCGCTCCATTCCGACCCGACGTGGTTGCACTCGTTGACGGGGATTCAAACGGCATAGGCTATGCGAGCCAACTAACGTCATTGACTCCTCCCCCGAAACGAACTATTCGCTTAGGAAACGATGGTGAGATTGAACACCTCGCGGCTTGGATTATTGAACCGGCTTTGGCTAATCCAGGTCCGATACTAACGACGTTGTTGCCAGATCCGGCAAAACGCTCCAAGAAGGATCTGACTAGTGCGTTGTTCGGGAAAAAGAAGGATAGAGAACTTCACGAGAACCTTGCTTGGGAGGCCTTGGAAAACAGTCAGTGCGCACTCAGAGCCGGTGAATTTGTAAACGATATCGCAGCCATTGCGTCGGGTCAGAATCCGTCTAACGCTAATTGGTCGATTGAGACGCCAATACCAAATTCGGAGCTATTTGTGGCTAATCATATCGCTAAGACCTAAAGATGAATAAGCCCATCCTCATTACAGGCTACGCAGGAACGGGCAAGACCACGCGGGCGATGACTCTGGTGGAAGAGCGAGTTAATGCAATATCACCGCTCGAATACCAGAGCTTCTTAGGTATGTCGTTCATGCACGGTGCGCGGCGCCGACTGGATCAAAAACTGGGAGACGTTTGCGGTCACTTTCCGTATCGCGCCACAACGATTGACGCCTTCGCGCTTTCAATTCTCAACCGATGGCGAACGTCTGTTGGCTTTCCAAAGCTTTTTTCGCCAATAACAGGAGACATAGGTCCCGTCGAAGGGCTCTTTGAGGTGAAAGCAGGATTCGAGTGGATTAGAGGCGAGGCGGCCAAACTTCTCTCGAAGCAGACAGTAGGGAGACTTGTCGGTTTGTCATTTCCCTTGATAATCGTTGATGAGTTTCAAGATTGCCAAGGGCACCAGTTGGGAATTGTCAAGGCGCTCGCGAATCACACGCAGCTGCTGCTAGCAGCAGACGACTTTCAACTCTTGAACCCAATCGGTTCGAATTGTCCGGCCGTTGAATGGGTTTTAGAACTTGAGCATGATGGAAGAGCCTTCGTTGAGGATTTAAAGACCCCCAGGCGAACAACAAATCACGCGCTTCTGGAAGCAGCGCGATGCCTGCGAGATAATCGAGCATCTAACACTGTCACTGTTCCGGTAATTTGCTGTCCGAGCTCTCCGCCTGCGGCTTGGTGGGTAATTAGTCAGATCGCCATACCGCCCTTTAGATGGAAGGGGAATTGCGCGCTCATTTCACCCACGTTGGATTCGTTTGTTAACAAGACACTCGAGTCTTGCAACAGCCAACTAGCTAAGAGAAACCTACCGGCCATTCATTTCCATGCTGAAACGTCCCAGGAGCACGAGATCGAATTACTGACGCAAGCCCTCGGAATTTCGGGTGGCGTATCGAAGGATTGGATTCCGCCCAACGCGCTCAATTCGCCGATGGGACAACACGTGATTGACAGAGTTCAGCACTACTGTCGGTTACGAGGAATTAAGTCCATTCCAGAACAACTCGTGGCTGGGTTCGCCGAGAGAATCGTTCACACGCAGCGTGCCTATGGGCACAGAAGCCTAAATCGTATAGTCAGTACGATTCATGGTGCCAAGAATCGCGAATTCGAGAACGTCTTTGTACTATGGAACTCCCACACCGTTGGGCGCTGGTCCGCAGAGGAGCAACGACGACTCCTTTACAACGCGATTACGAGAGCTAAAAACAACTGCCTCGTAGTCGTCCTTGGGACTGAAGAGAACGCCAAGAGCGATCCCGTTCTTAGGTTGCTCGGTCCACCTCGGCCCGCCTTTGCAAAAAAGCCTGCCTCTACAACACGTCGGCAGAGTACCAAAGGTCGGCGTTAAGCTGGCGCGCTGATGGCATGTTCAGCGAATTTTTCGAAACTTGGTGTTTGGTGGGCGGGCTGATGGAAAATAACTTTAGCCTTACCTTGATCACTCTGACAGCTGCGCACCATATCGACACCGACTTTTGTCTCCTCGAGGCGGCAGGTGCGTTCCAAATAGTCTGGTCGCGATAGTGGTGTTTGGTCGGTTGTCTGGCAGCCGATAGTTCACGTCACATTGCGCTTGGTGAGGGAGAAACCTTTACATTCAGTTTTCCCCGCTTTGCGATCCCTCATCAAAAGATTTGAACGACTTCAGTCGGGAGGGAGGTGAAATGATCCCAGTCAAAACCAATCGACCCAATAGACCGTTAGCGAGGGCCGCTGACATCCCCAATTTCGACGCTAATGCGTCGTGAAAGGCAGAAGGCCACTTATCTTTCGGTAGAAGCGACGCTATCTTTCGCAACAGGGTTTCCTCCGGTTCATCCAAAACTGGGTGGCGTCCGTATATGATTCGTATGAGCAAATATTGGGTTCCAAGGGTGAGGCGTTCAGTAACGCCCATTTCGCGCAAGCCTCTCTGTATCGCTTGGTGGAAAGATCTTAGAACCTTTCGCCTACCCTTTCCTGATAGCACCTCACGGGATACGTTGTAGGTGATATCTTTATCGGGGACGACATCGATATCATAGGCTAGGGCGATCCTTTCTTTACCAAAGCTCAGAAGTGAATCTGGCTGCCTTATTCGCATCTTCACTCCGTTGACTGTCAATCGATTTCCTGCATAACCTTCAAGTACTGACGTCGTGTCAGTTCCGATCTTCATCGCGAACTTTAGCCTCATCTGTTCATTGTTAAGATAGGAGAGGAAATCTTCGTCAGTGATGCCAAACAAGAGGACTGCTATGCCCGATAGGTTGTCACTCCACTTAGCCAGATCCAAAGAGACAGCCTCAATTCTCTTCTTCGCTAACCGCTGTCCGCTACTCTCTTTCAGAGCCATAAAATTCTTTGAGTTGAATGTGAACTTTTCCCCAGCCAGATCAACTTGGACAGGGACCCTGGGTCTGACAATTGCTTGTTGCAAGTACCTCAAGATGGCGCCGGCAAATTCTTCGTACTTCTTGAGGTATTCGGGTTTTATCCTGACTCTTATTACCGTCCCGATCTGGCCTCCCGAAGATTCCGCTATGAACGCGAGTCCACCCATCCGCTCGATTCTGACTAATCGTGGCCGATCGTCACCACGAGGCGATTGGAACCGCCGGGTCGTCAGTTCAAGAACATCTCCGATCATGAAAACAGATGCGATCCCAATTCCAAATCTAGCTATGGGTGTGAACGAGTTGGAGTTTGAGTTGCGGAGTAATCGATAAAATTCAGGTGAGTCGTAGTAACTATCTCCTAGCCTTAAGAAGTATTCGGAAACTACATATTCGTCCATTCCGATGCCGTTATCCTTCACCTCAATCCAGACCCGACCTGAACTATCCGTTGAGGAGGAAACGTGAACCGTACCATTGTACTGACTTGACTCTAAGGATTCCCGGGCTGAACAGGCATCAATCGAATTCTGCACCAGTTCGCGAATCGCTACAGCAGGGTGTGAGTACAACCTTTCACCCATCAATAGGCTCATGATGGCCGATTGGTTGATTCGAAGGGAAATGTCTCTAAAGACATAACCAATTGATTTAATACTCGGACGAACGCTAATTGGCAGTTCAAGGATATATTGATTGACGATGTCGGGAGGGTTCCGCCTCGTGACCGCCAACGTATCTCTGATCTCACGCTCAATTATCTTGCAAAAACCTCTAATAGCCTTCTCGATCACGGGGTGACGGCACTCCGCAGAAATGATTATTTCGTCAGCATTGATTTCGATCGTATGAATTGCCATGTGCTTTTGCCATTCTCTAAGGCTGATATCGGCTCCTGGCAACGAACGTGAAGAAATACCCAGGCTCTCAAATAAAACTCGTGGGGTTCGTTCTCTATCGAAATCCAATATGTCAATTAGCCTAAGCAAAGCAGCGCAAAACTGGGAGTTGAGCCGTTCTCCGCCCAAAGCTAAAGATCGAGGGAACCGTTCGTCATATGGACCGCTGCTTTCGGTGAGAGCGCCGACATCAAGATTGTGGCTAACGCAAACGTCAATTAGTTCCGCTTCGAAAGAAGCGCCGTTCAGTTCAAATAGATCAGGTCGGGTTGAGCTGGACTTCATCATTTGAATAAGAGAACCATAACGGCTCGCAGTTGCATGACGCGGGCGGAGGTATGCACATAAAGCCGCTTCTTGAAGTTGAAAGATGCGGGCTTCAATCGGCGGGCGCTCTGATTCGTCAACGCTTTGTAATACACTTCTTGCTCTTTCCAGTTCCTCCCGAATTTCAGGCCATTCGCGAACAGTCTCTGCAAATGCGTCACTCTTGATAATTTGCTCACGTTCCTTAAGAGTAAGAGACATTCCCATATCGTGAAGAAATGAAGAGTAAACTATTAGCAAAAGCTCCAGAATCGACAGCTTAGATAGTGTTTTAGGAGACAAGACGTATTCGGCGAGGTGCAATAGCTTCTTCGCGTGATCGCGATTGTGTAGAGTGTATTCCTTAAAGGGGCCCGCTATGACTAGGTCAACAAGTGGAGTCGCTGTTTCGATAAACTTCTCGACCCGCTCGGCAGCGCCATCGGCGGGCTGGCTCTTTGCGAGAATCGCCTGAACAATTTTGGTTTGTCTGACATCGTGGGGGGCTGGAGGAATGATTGGCATAGGTTGAGTGTTTGAGCCCGCAACACGGGCCCCCTTGCAAAAAGTATTGTGGGAGTGAATGACTAAACCGTCAACCTAATAGGAGCAATGAGAGAACTGACTGAGTACGTCACCTGCTTCGTAGGAATTGCTCGTCACTCTATCGTAAACTAGATATCTAAAACTTGGCGCTTAGATGGCGCGCTGATCGAGACGAACCTCCCCTACCTCGATCACTTTGATGGCCGCACACCCTGATTTATATTGCTAAATTCATGAGGGTAGATGAGGTTCAAGACTTCTGAGATACAGAGCCGTACCCCACCCCCTCAAGTGCCGATTCGCGACAGTCGGTTAGCCCATGGTGTAAGAACAGGGAGCTTATGAGTACCTTCTCCCAAGGTGAAGCGTTTGAATTGAGGGTCTACGACGCCCTCGCGGAGGAGTTGGGAAATGAACGTCTTGGGATTTCGCCCAAGCGGGCGCAAATCTTTCGCAAGAAGGGATATCACTCTCGAGACCGCCAATCAGACATCATCACTGATGTGTCAATTGAACTCTATCTTCCTAACCGCCAGAAACCGACGCTGGTGTGGGTGTTTGAATGCAAGGATTACAAAGGGCGTGTGCCAGTTGATGATATCGAAGAGTTTCATGCAAAATTGCAGCAGATCGGTGAAGACAACACGAAGGGAACGTTTGTAACCAGTGGGGCTCTTCAGAAGAGCGCTCTTCAATACGCTGAGTCCAAGAGGATCGGCGTCATTCGTCTTCTTCCTTCAGACCAGATCGTTATTTACATGGAATACATAACGGCAGCGAGCCTTGCGCGACAATCTCAGGTTAACTGGTCTGAATTCGCTGCGGCCCTCACAAATGCGCAACATCGAAGCAAGCGTGGATTCTTCGGATCAGATGATGGTTACTGGTTCCCGAATTGGCACTCGCTCCTATCTCACACACTCGCGGAGGAATGACTATCTTTGTTCTTGAATGAACGCCACACTACATTCGAACATTACTAAACTTGGCGCTTAGATGGTGCGCTACTGGAAAAGACTGTACCCTTACGTAGATCACTTTGACGGCTGCAAGATCCATTTATATTGGGAAATCGGTGGAGGTCAGGTTAGGTCCAAGGCCACTTTGAGGTCTTGAAAACCGCCGACCGAAAGGTCATGCGGGTTCGAGTCCTGTCCACTCCGCCACTATTTTCAACACTTGTGCAGGCTTCCAAAGATCGCCCTTGCTTCCTTTTCATGGGAACTGCTCAACGAGTTGTCGTACATCCCTCATTTGATTGGGCCTGGCTAATTCTTTGGTATAAACCTCTTTGATGGTAATGATCTCCCGAAAACTATCGGATTCAACAATCGCTCTCCTGCTCGTGATGTGTCTATCGACTGTTCCGCCGGCCGGCCGATTCGCAGTCACTTCTTCGGAGGGTGCGGACACACGTGTCTCGTACAGAGCCGAAAACTTTGTTCTCAAGCTCACTGCGCTGCGCGCCGAGTATAAGGAGAATCCGCTCGGCATAGACGTCCGCGAGCCACGCCTTAGCTGGCAGATTCAAGCAAACGGGCGCGGCGTGATGCAGTCGGCGTATCACGTGCGCGTCGCGCGCAGTGAACGGGACCTGCACGATGGCCGCAACCTGGTTTGGGATTCAGGCCGCGTGTCTTCGGATGAGTCCGCACATTGCCCTTACAAAGGACCAGCGCTGCAATCAGGACAACGTTACTACTGGCAAGTCCGCGTTTGGGACGCGAACGGCGCGGCGTCGGACTGGAGCGACACGGCTTACTGGGAAATGGGCTTGCTGAACGTCACGGATTGGCAGGCGAGTTGGATTGAGCCGGATCTGTCGGAAGACCCGAAGAAGTCCAACGCGGCGCCAATGCTGCGGCGCGAGTTTCCGATCAATGGCGTTGTCGAACGCGCGCGGGCCTACGTCACCAGTCATGGTCTTTACGAAGTTCATCTGAATGGTCAGCGTGTTGGCGACCAATTGTTCACGCCCGGCTGGACCAGTTACAAGAAACGTTTGCAATACCAAACCTACGACGTCACGAATTTGATCAAGAGTGGCGCCAATGCCGTTGGCGTAACGCTTGGCGACGGTTGGTATCGTGGTTTCATCGGTTTCGGCGGGCAGCGAAACTATTACGGGGAACGCGCGGCGCTACTCTTGCAAATCAAAGTCACCTATAAAGGCGGGCGTGAAGAGATCATCGGCACTGATGCGAAATGGAAAGCAGCGACAGGGCCGATCCTAATGTCCGAGATCTACAATGGCGAAACCTACGACGCGCGGCTGGAAAAACCGGGTTGGACCAACGCCGGGTTTGCTGACGCTCAATGGTCAGGCGTTCGGGTCGCCAATTATCCCAAAGACAATCTGATTGCTCCTGCCGGACCGCCGGTAAGACGAATCGAAGAACTGAAGCCAATCAAAGTCTTCAAGACTCCGGCCGGCGAGACTGTAGCCGACATGGGGCAGAACATGGTTGGCTGGGTGCGGCTTAGAGTCCAGGGCGCCGCCGGCACGACCGTGACACTGCGACACGCCGAAGTGCTGGACAAGGCCGGCGACTTCTACACGGCGAACCTGCGCGCCGCAAAGGAGACTGTGCAATACACACTCAAAGGTGGCGGGCTTGAAACTTACGAACCACACTTCACGTTCCAGGGTTTTCGTTATGTTTCCGTTGAGGGCTATCCCGGCGAGGTAACTCCGGAGAGTCTCACCGGGATCGTCATTCACTCAGACATGACGCGGACGAGCGAGTTCGAGACATCAAACCAACTCATCAACCAACTTCAGCACAACATCATCTGGGGGCAGAAAGGTAACTTTCTGGATGTCCCGACTGACTGCCCACAGCGCGATGAGCGCCTGGGTTGGACCGGCGACGCGCAAGTGTTTTCACGCACCGCCGCCTTCAACATGGACGTGGCGGGGTTCTTTACCAAATGGCTGAAAGACGTCGCCGCGGATCAATTCGACAATGGCAGTGTTCCTTTCGTCGTCCCGAACGTCCTGGGCAATCGTCCCACCGGACAACCGGGCGGTTCCGCGGCGTGGGCTGATGCGGCGGTGATCATTCCGTGGAATATGTATCTCAGCTACGGCGATAAACGAGTGTTGGAGGAACAGTACGACAGCATGGTCCGCTGGGTGGAATATGAACGAGCACGAGCGGGGGACGATTACATTTGGAGCGGCGATTCTCACTTCGGCGACTGGCTCGCGTTCGCCACTAACCGCGCGGACTATCCGGGCGCGACCACGAGCAAGGATCTAATAGCCACCGCCTTCTTCGCGCACTCGACAGATCTGCTGCAGCGCGCGGCGCAAGTCCTGGGCAAGCGCAACGATGCGGAGCGCTACTCCGAGCTGCTTGCAAAGATCAAGAGCGCCTTTTGCCGCGAGTTCGTGACTGAGACGGGGCGCGTCGGCGAAGCTACGCAAACCGCCTACGCGCTGGCCCTGGAATTCGATCTGTTGCCGGAGAGCCTGCGCGCCGTCGCTGCCAAGCGCCTCGCAGATGAAGTGCGGACCCGCGGACATTTGACTACCGGGTTTGTCGGCACGCCCTATCTCTGCCACGTGCTCAGCCGCTACGGTTATCTGGACGAAGCGTACTTGCTGCTTAATCGCGATCGATATCCGTCGTGGCTTTATCCGATCAAGCAGGGCGCAACAACGATCTGGGAACGCTGGGATGGACAGAAGCCCGACGGAACATTCCAGGACACGTCAATGAACTCGTTCAATCACTACGCATACGGCGCCGTTGGCGACTGGATGTATCGCGTCATGGCCGGCCTCGAGATTGACGAAGCCACCCCCGGCTACAAACACATCCTGGTTCAACCCCAACCCGGCGGCGGTTTCACGCGGGTGAAAGTCAGCCATCAAACGCCGTACGGCATAGCGAGCTCCGTCTGGGAGATCAAGGATGGCGAATTTCTCCTGGCCACAGAGATTCCACCTAACGCGCACGCGACAGTGCGCTTGCCCAAAGCACAACTAGCCAATGTCACGGAATCCAACCAACCGCTCAGCAATGGCAACGGCATCAAGAGCGCACGTCAGGAAGGCTCTGCGGTCATTGTAGAAGTCGGTTCCGGCACATATCGCTTCGCATATCCACAGAACAGATCAGGTGACGATTAGGGGAGTGAGATGATCCGAGTAGAAAACCTCGTAAAGCGTTTTGGTGAGCTTACAGCGGTAGACAACATTTCCTTCGAGGTCCAACGCGGGGAGATCTTTGCCTTCCTGGGACCAAACGGCGCGGGGAAAACGACCACGATCAAAATGCTCACGACTTTGCTGCAGCCCACCAGCGGATCTCTTGAGCTGGACGGACTCGACCCAACGGTCCATCGCGATGAAGTGCGAAAGCGTTTTGGCGTTGTCTTCCAGGATCCGAGCCTGGACCAGGACCTGACAGCCTGGGAGAACATGGAAATACACGGCGTGCTTTACGGAGTGCCGCGCAAGGAACGTCGCGAGCGGGCCACCACTCTGCTACAGCTGTTTGAGCTCTTCGACCGGCGTGATGCACTCGTCAAGACATTCTCGGGCGGCATGCGCCGGCGGCTTGAGATTGCCCGAGGGCTGCTGCACAAGCCCAAAGTACTGTTCCTCGACGAGCCGACGCTGGGCCTGGATCCGCAAAGCCGCAATCAGATGTGGACACTGGTCAAGAGCTTGAACGAGACCGATAACGTGACCGTGTTCCTGACCACGCATTACATGGACGAGGCTGATCGAGTGGCCAGCCGGATTGGCGTCATCGACCACGGCCGCGTTGTCGCGATCGGTTCATCGCAGGAGTTAAAGGAGCAAACGAATACGGAATCGTTGGAGGATGCGTTCCTGGCATTGACTGGTACGACGATCCGAGACGAGAGCGCCGACTCCGCTGATGCAATGCGGCAGATCGCACGCATGTGGAGAAAATAGAAGATGACTGTGATCTACATACTTTGGCTGCGCGAAGTGAGGAAATATCTCCGGTCACGCACGCAGGTGATTGCCTCCCTCGGATCACCAATCATGTATCTAGGCGTGCTGGGTTTTGGTTTAGGGCCAATCTTTCGCAAGGCGGGCGAGGGCAGTTACCTGCAATTCATGGCGCCCGGTGTGATTTGCATGACGATTCTCTTCACCTCGATGTTTTCGGGCATTGCCCTCTTATGGGATCGACAATTCGGGTTTCTCAAAGAGACCCTGGTAGCGCCCGTTCCCCGAACCTGGATCATGATCGGACGGACACTGGGTGGCGCCACTGTGGCCATGTGCCAGGGACTATTGATCTTTATCGTTTCGTTCATTGCCGGCTTTCGCCCCAACAGCGTGGCGGTGATTCCATTCGCCATTCTCTTCATGGCGTTGGTCGCTATCGTGTTTGCGGCCCTGGGTACTGTGGTTGGTTCCAGTTTGAAAGACATGCAGGGTTTCCAGTTGGTGATGAACTTTATGGTGATGCCAATCTTCTTTCTTTCGGGCGCGCTGTATCCGCTGGCAAATCTGCCCAAGGTGCTGGCGCTGCTGACGCGGATTGATCCACTGACCTATGGTGTCGATGGTATGCGTACCGCTTTGACTAATGTGACGCATTTCGGCATGGCAACCGACGCCATAGTATTGCTTGGTGTGGCGATTGTGCTGATGGGTGCGGGCGCCTGGCGCTTCTCAAAAATCGAGATCTAGATTTCGTTGAGAAGTTTTCCGGAGAAGAGTTAGCCGCGGATTTGCGCGGATAAACGCGGATCAGAATAGAACAAGCCGGTATGGTTGCAATCTCTAAAGCTGCTCTTGTTTGTTTTTCAGATCCGCGTTCTATCCGCGCGAATCCGCGGCTAATTCTTCTTACTCAATCCCTGTTCATCCGTGAAAATCCGTGGCCAATCTTCCTTCATCGTTTCCCTCCCGCTGAGTCCCGCGTGTAAGATCAGCGCGTGCAGCTTCCTGTAAACCCGCCAATTCTGCCTATGCTCGCAAAGCGCGTCTCTGGCTTACCACAAGATGGAGACTGGATATTCGAGCCGAAGTGGGACGGCTTTCGCGCGCTAGTATTTCGTGACGGCAAGGAAATCCTGCTTCAAAGCCGTGACTCGAAGCCACTGAATCGCTACTTTCCCGAATTGGTCGAAGCGCTCCTTGAGCAGCTACCGGCTCGCTGCGTGCTCGACGGTGAGGTTGTTATCGCAAGCGACGGCGGGCTCGATTTCGACGCGCTCCAACTTCGCCTTCATCCGGCTGAGTCTCGCGTTAAGCTTCTGGCGCAGCAGACCCCTGCCTCGATCGTCTTGTTCGATCTACTTTGTGCCGGAGCCGAAGATCTTCGCGGCACCGCTTTCGAGAAACGTCGCCAAAAGTTGGAAGAGCTCTTCTCCTCTGCCGCACCGCCAGTTCACCTGACACCGGCAACCAGAGATTTGGCGGTCGCCGCCGATTGGTTTCGTCGTTTTGAAGGCGCCGGTCTTGATGGTGTCATAGCGAAGCCTGGTCTCGGAACCTACGAACCGAACAAACGCGTGATGCTGAAGATCAAACACGAACGCGACTGCGATTGCGTCGTCGCCGGCTTTCGATGGCATAAGAAAGGCGAGCAGCAGGCAGTCGGTTCACTGCTGCTTGGCCTCTACGACGATTCCGGCGCCCTCCAACATGTCGGTGTCTGCGCCAGCTTCACCGACAAGACGCGTCAGGAGTTGGTGAATTTTCTTTCGCCGTATCGGAAGAACGCGTTGGATGATCACCCATGGAAACATTGGGCCGAGGCAACCGGTGCGGCCCATCGCATCCCCGGCGGCCAAAGCCGCTGGAGCCAGGGCAAGGATTTGTCATGGGAGCCTTTGCGGCCTGAACTGGTTGTGGCAGTCGCTTACGATCACATGCAGGGAGATCGCTTTCGCCACACCGCACAATTTCGGAGATGGCGAACCGATAAGAAGCCGAGTGACTGCACCTACGAGCAACTGGAAGTTGTTCCGGCCCAGGAACTGACGGAGATCTTTGCCCGCGTCCCTTAGCGGAGGGACATGACCGAGGAAGATTGGCCACGGGTTTTCACGGACAAATACGGATTTGAGCAACAGAAAATCAGCCGCGGATTTTCGCGGATAGAACGCGGATCGGAAAAACCGGGAGCTTTAGAGCTTGCTACCATACCGGCTTGGTTTGTTCTGATCCGCGTGTATCCGCGTTAATCCGCGGCTAATATTTTCTTCTTTTTTGCTTCGCAGCGCGCCAGGCGCGCGTCGGGTCGTCATCCGGATCCGGAGTTTCCTGTGGCGGGCGCAATCCCTCCGGCACATTCTGTAGGTTGACTCGAATGCGAGTCCACGTCGACGAGCGGCCGCGCATTGAATCAGTCAACACATCTTCGGGCGCCAGCAGCTTCACAACTTTCGGGTACTTTTTCTGCCAGCGCTTCAGACCGGCCAGCGCGGCTTCCTTGTCAGGAGAATTCGCGATTACCAGCAGCGGTGCTTTGACTCGAGCACTCTTTCCTGCCGACTTCGCGCGCGAAGGTGCGACGCGCGCTCCCTCACCTTCCATCTTCCGAAAATGCGGCGGCCAGGGCGCATCGCCAAGACCACTCGCTTCATCCTGCGCTGCAAGCTCGAGCAATTGTTCCAACGATCCTGGCGCGTCATCCATCTCTGCGTGCAAATCTCCAATCAACGCAAAACGCGCCGGCAAGGTGAGCACGGTAAAGTCCGCCGGATCGCAATCGGACACTTCCTCCCAGGAGATAGGTGTCGACACGCGCGCATCAGGAAGTGGTCGCACGGAATAAGCGGAGCACGTCGTCCGATCTTTGGCGTTCTGGTTGTAATCGAGAAAGACGCCGTGACGTTCTTCCTTCCACCACTTCGAGGTCGCCAGCTTGGGCGCGCGCCGCTCAATCTCACGCGACAGAGCCAGCGCGCCTCGACGCACATCGAGAAACGTCCAGCGCGGCTCGAGGCGAACGTTGACGTGCATACCGCGCGAACCACTCGTCTTGGCCCAGCCCCGAAGTCCAACATCGTCGAGCAGTGACTTAACCTCGAGCGCCACGCGCCGCACATCATCCCAGGGGACACCGGGGACCGGATCGAGATCGACGCGCAACTCGTCAGGATGTTCGAGATTACTGGAACGCACCGGATGAGGATGAAGCTCGATGCAACCAAGATTAACGATCCAGGCGAGTCCCGCCGCGTCGTCAACGACAACTTCCTCGGCTTGACGGCCTGACGGAAATGAGAGCGTCACGGTTCGCAGCCACGAAGGGCGATTGGTGGGCGCGCGCTTCTGATAGAACGCTGTGCCTTCCGCGCCATCGACGAACCGCTTGAGGACGATCGGCCGATCCCGTATGCCTCGAACCGCTCCTGGAGCGACGGCCAAATAGTAGCGAACGAGATCGAGTTTCGTGAGTTTCGTCTGCTTTGAAAAGTAAGGCTTGTCAGGATGAGTGACGCGAACCTCGCGCCCGTCGATTGTCAGGACTTCGATGTCTTCTTCCTTCATCCGAACAAAGCTAACACGGCCGCGCGAAATAACATCCTCTCCTGACAAGTGCACGCACAACCAACCTTCTGTTTCGGGTCGGACTACTTCTTCATGGCTTAACGCGGAACTGCTTTGCTTATCTGAGATCCCGTATCAGCACTACGTCGAGGTTCTGCGTGCCGCGCGCGAGCGCCAACTGTTTCCCATCGAGCGACCAGGCGAGATTGAAGGTCCTCTCGGGTCCGAGGTCCGTGAGGCGCACAGGCGCGCCGCCGTCTAGCGGCTGGCGCCAGACGCCTTGAATCGCATCGCGGATCATCAGTGCCTGCCCATCCGGCATCCAGTGCAGCGCTTCGTTAATCACCGCCGTACGGGGCAGGATGAAAGTCTTAATCGGCGACCCACCCGCAAAAGGAATGACGGCGATTCGTCCCTCGTAAGTGCATGCGATGAACTTCCCATCGGGCGAGACAGTCGGCCATCTGGAAGCCTTATCGGTCAGTTGCACCGGTTCGCCGCCGTCTATTGAAATTTTCCACAGCCCCCATGTTCGCCCTCGGAGTGACGCGTAGATGACCCACTTCCCATCGGGAGATACGCTCGGATTGTAATCCGCGCCGAAGGTTAACTGCACTGGGTTGCTCCCGTCCGCGTCCATGCGCCAGATTTCTGAGCCGCCGGAGCTGAGCGAGCGAAAAACGATACGGCGGTCAGCAGTGACCACCGGAGAGTTGTCCACGCGTCCTACGGGCGTCAGTTGCCGCGCGTTTGCGCCGTCGCCGTCCATCATCCAGATGGCTTGACTGTCGCCTGTGTGCGAGCTGTAAACAATTTTGCCATCTGGTGTCCACGCGAGGCCGTAGAAGCCGTCATACCTCCCGATTGGGCCAAGACTGATCTGGCGCGCGCGTGCAGGGTCACCTTCCGCAAGAACCCAGATGTTGGAAGTAGTCTGTAGCTCCACTGTGACTAGCGAACGTGAATCGGCCGACACGCTAAGCGTGACTCCTTTGTAGTCAGCAAGATCGTTAGTGATCCGGCGCACTTCGGCCCCCGGGTAGGAGACGTACCAGAGCTGCCCGTGGTAAAACTCGCCTTGCCTGCCCTCAACCAGGACCAACCCGCTTCCATCACCGAGCCACGCTACTCGGTCAACCTCTGACCATTCGTAATCTGAGAGGCGTTCGACCTTACCGTCAGACACCCGCACGCCCAGCACTTGAAAACCTGCGCGATTGAAGTCTTTCGTTGCCCCGAGCGCGATCATCTTTCCATCGGGAGACCAGGACGGTCCGTCACCGGAAAAACTCTCCGGGATCTTGCGCGCGACCAGGATATATTCGCCACTCCCATCTACTGCGTTTGCTACCACGAGCGCCGTCTCCCCGCGCTCAGGGTAGTTGCGTACAAACGCCAATTGCTTCCCATCGGGAGACAAGGTGACGGGTCCGCTGAACCCGGTCAGCACTTTCTGCTCCACACCGCCCAGCACGTCTGATCGGTACAGCGTCCTCGGCTGATCTTCTTTTGAGACGTAGTAGTAGAGACTCTTGCCGTCGGGCGCGAAAACTGGGAAGCCGTAAGAAACTTCCGAGGGCGGGCGGATTTGTACGCTGCTGTTGGTACCCACCTGCATGAGGTGAATGCTCTGTTTTTCCCCGTCGCGCAGCACGTAGGCTATGTACCGCCCGTCGGGTGAAATGGCCGCGTCTCTGGCGTTTCCGGTAGCGGTGACGCGCTTGATCTCCATCTGCTGGAAAGGTCCGGGTGGGACGACGCCCGTCTGCCGTGCGTCCCGCTGACGTACAGACCAGGCGAGGAACATCGCCACCGCCGCCAGCAGAGAAACCGAAACCGCAACGACCGCCGCCCGTCGTCGCGTGAACCTATCGACCAAAGAGAAGGAATAAGGTGCCGATACGGGCACGCCTGTCTCTCTTTCTCTCTCTTCCTCGATGGTGACGCGCGTGCGCTCGCGCACCTCCAACTCGTCAAACCCCGTGTGAACGCCCGCCACGAAACGATAGCCCTCGCCCGGTATCGTCACGATGTACTGGTGCAGGCGAGGATCGTCGCCGAGCGCCTTGCGCAACGAAGAGATGTTGAATGTCAGGTTTCCTTCCTCGACCACCGTGTCCGGCCAGATGCGTTTCATCAACTCATTCTTTTCCAGGACGCGCCCGCTTTCTTCAACCAGCGCCAGCAGCGTGTCGAAGGCTTTCGGCTTCAGCGGGATGATCTCGCCGTTCCGCCTCAGCAGGCGTTTTTGCGCGTCGAGCCGGAAGGGCCCGAACTCATAAATGCTGTGATTTTGCTCGTTCACTGTCGCATTAAGAACTTCTAAGAAATTCTACGAGGCTTTTAAAGGACTTCTAAGCAGCTTTTTCTGTACCGTGCGCCGCGAATGAGACGGACGGGCGGTGGCGGGTGGACCCAGAAGCCTCGCAGCCGTTTCAAATTCAGTTGACAGAGGCTGACGCTCGGCCTTGATTGCGCGCTCATTCTAACGCCCTCGGAATGAAGGGACAAATGAAATGATCGCGGATTGCGGAATGCGAATTAACAAGACCTGCGCGCCCTGTCTTTTCGGTAACCCATTTCGCAATCCGAAACTCGCAATCCGAAATCGTCAGGAGGTTGCTTATGAAATGTCGTAACTTTGCCGGACTGATGTTGATGGTGCTGGTCATTTGTGGAGGTCAATCCTCTCGAGCCCAGATGGACCCGAGAAACGTCCCCAAGCCACCTGCGGCGGAGCTGGCAAAGTTCAGGCCGTTCCTGGGCCTCTACGAACACACGATGGACTTCGCACACCTGGCGTGGAGCGGAACGCTCGAGGTGAGTCCCGCGGTCAAGGGATGGTACGTCGAATGGACCATCAACACGCACCACGAGAATAAGATCGACCGCCAACTGCGGCTGCTCCTGACGTGGGACCGGAGGTTGGGTAAGTACCGCATCTGGCGCTTCGCAACGGTTGATCCGGAGGAAGGACTTGAAGGGGAGGCTCGCTTCGAGGGAAATGAATTGATCATGGAGTGGCATTCGCGAGACCCACGCACGCCCGAGCGTGTGCCCGTACTTTACCGAAACCGCGTCAGGATGAACGGCCCCGACGAGTTAGTGATCGTGACGGAGGGCAAACGGCTGGACGGAAAGGTCGAGCAGATCGGCATCACTACGGCTCGAAGGCGTTTGTAAAGCGCTTCAACCTTCCAGCCTGCGGAGTCCAGGTGAAACGGAGCGTGAAATGTCATGAATAAGCCGATGCGCGTCAGAAGGATGACCATCGAGACCGAGCGCACCTACATCTTCAGGAGTCGCGGTGATCGGCAGGCGACCTGGTGCCCGGCGTGTGGGGCGGAGGTCGAGATGGCTTGCGTGGAGACTGCAGCGCGCGACGCCGGCTTGAGCGAGTTAGCCATCTATCAACTGATCGAGTCGGGTACGCTCCATTTTACTGAAGGCGAGAACAAGCGCGTGCTCGTCTGCCTCAACTATCTAAAGCAGTAACCTCGGAAAACTGAAAGGAGAAAAGACTCATGTACAAGTTTAAGAACTCACTCATCGCCTTCCTCGGCCTGACGGCGCTCGTCGCCTTAATTGCCGCCGTCAGGCCCGACACCGGCGGAGTCAACGCTTCCACTGCTTGAATTCTCGCAGGGCATTGGCCAGTGGAGTATCAGTCAAGGTCTCGTTTCGGGTGCCGGGCCCGGCTTTATGTTCGGAGTCGGGTTTTCACGCTACGGCTCAGCGGAGGAATCAGCGACGATGACGATCGTTTTGACTGGCGATCTTGTCGATCATTGATGCGAGCCAGAGACCGCGACAGTTTTTCGGCCCGCGTGCGGCGCTCCGGCCGGAAGTCGCTGCGCCGGGCGACGCCTCGCGCGAGCTCCTCGTCCGCCTCAATCCGCGGTTTGGGCAGATCGCTTCAACCGCACCAAAGAGAAGGAGAAAGATCATGAAAACTCGGAACAGAACGACAAAGCTTTTGGCCACGGTGTTGGCGCTGGGAGTGCTCGCCGCGGTTGGAGCAATCTGGACCGCGCGGCCCGCGCAGGCCATCATCATCATCGGCACTAAGACTGGCCTGTTCGGCATCACTGAGGGCCAGACAGTGCGAGTCAGCATCCTCAACGCGGAAGCCAGAGGTGGCATCATCCCCTGCGCCGGTCTCTTCGACATAAACGGCAACGAGATCGCGCGACATGAGGCGAGCACACGCCTGAGGCTGGGACGGGGAACTTATTTCGACTTCGACGCCAGCTTGCTCGGCTTGCGTGCAGGGCAGCGGGCGCAGATACGCCTCCAGGTGGAGCTTGAGCAACCGCCCGATCCAGGTCAACCGCCCGATCCAGGTCAACCGCCCGATCCAGCTCGGCCTGGAGACGCCATCGTCACGGTGGAGGTCTTCGACAACGTCTCGGGCAAGACGATGTTCGTGCTTCCCGCAACGATCAAAGGGTTCAACCCCCAGCCCGAGCCGCCTATGCCTCAGAACTGATTTGCCGGCATTCCCAGGCAGAAGCGCAATCGGCGGTTCGCGTGAGATTTGTTAATAGTTTGAAAGGAGACATCCGATGAAGAAAGCACTCCGACGCAACAGGATGAGATTAGCCGTGGTTGGAATGCTGCTGGCTTCGTTCCTACGCAGTACTGTTCTTCGACCCGGCTGATCCCACAAAGATTGTAGGCGGCAGCCTGGTCTCGCCAATACCACATAGGAACTTCAACGTGATCTCTGGGCAACTTACGGACAAGGCGGACACTCCGGCGCCGGGCGACTTCTTCCTTACGTTCGACGCCGAGGACGGGTTTACCGCAAGCTTTTCGGCCCAGGTTGCGATCGATGTTCTTGCCGACGGCACCGTCGATGTCAGAGGCATAGCGCAAACCTGGAATGGCGTGCCAGGCAAATGGATCGTGGAAGGCACGGGCAACGCCAAGTTTGTGCTGCCCGCGCAGTAGATGCTGAAAGGTCTTTCAAACAGGAAGTCGAATCCGGTTACGATGCCTGGTTAACCGGCTAATAACCTATGGAGGTAAAATCGGCTTGAGTCCATTTGGAGTTTTGCAGTAGAAGTACATCGGAGGTAGCGATGAAGACGCAGATCCTTGCCTTAAGCTTACTGACTATCCTCTCGTCGTCGGCCCTGGCTCAAAAAAATAAGCAGACCCGTCCTCCGATCATTGACGTTCACATGCACTCATACGCGAAAGACGAGAGGTGGAACCATAAAGTCCCAAATCCTCTTACCGGACAACCGATGACAGCTACTACTGAACGGGCCCACATGCATGCAACACTCGCTCAGATGAAAAAATACAACATCGTCAAGGCGGTTGTGAGCAACGACTACCCAGCGGTTCTACGGTGGAATGCTGCTTATCCTGATTCCATAATAACTTCCTATGGCTTTGATGATCCTGCTTCTCCGAATTTAGATTTTCTTCGCAGAGAATATGCTGCCGGTCGTCTGGAGGCTTTGGGCGAAATCGGAGCGCAATATGAAGGGATAGCTCCAAATGCTTCGAAGTTGGAACCATATTTCGCGCTGGCCGAGGAACTGGACATTCCACTCGCCATTCACATCGGGCTCAGTAAACCGGGCATCGCATACGACGACTCACCCAAGTACCGCATGGCGCTCAGCAATCCACTGCTTTTGGAAGAAGTACTGATCCGGCATCCCAAGCTGCGTATCTCTGTTATGCATGCTGGATGGCCTATGCTGGATCAGATGGTTGGGTTAATGTGGGCGCATCCTCAGGTGTATGTAGACACCGGCGTAATTGATTGGGCAATACCGCGCAAAGAATTCCACGCTTATTTGCGCCGGTTAGTAGAGGCGGGATTTGGGAAACGGATCATGTTTGGGTCAGACCAGATGGTATGGCCCGAGACAATCGGGATGGCAATCGAGGGCATCGAATCAGCCACATTCCTGACACCAGAACAGAAGCGAGATATTTTCTATAACAATGCCGTGCGGTTTCTTCGATTGGATAGAAGTGGTAATCCCGCCCGTCGCATTTCCGTAAAGGTCGACAACTAACATCGCTGCTCACGGGCGGTCCCGAAAAGAAGCGAGAAGCTTTCTCACGCGCTTCAACCATGAACAGCGTTCATCAACAAGTTCTTGTTTGCAGGTATGAAACTGCCTCGCAATGGGCGGTAAGTTAGGCCTCTCCGGCAGGGGCCTCAATGGATCTCAGGCTCGGGGAGCTCTGCGCCGGCGTGAAGGAAATCAAAATCGCAACCCCGCTCAGCCTGGGTCACGTGCGCGGCGTACAGGGCGCCGAAGCCACGTTCGAAATGACGCGTGGGTGGCCGCCAGGCTGCGCGGCGCGTGGCTAATTCTTCATCGCTGACCTGCAGATTCAAACGGCGACTGTTCACATCCAGTTCGATCAAATCGCCGTCGCGCACCAGGGCGAGTGGGCCGCCAAGATATGATTCGGGCGAGACATGCAGGACGCAAGCGCCGTAGGAGGTGCCGCTCATCCGCGCGTCGGATATGCGTAGCATGTCGCGCACGCCTTTCATCAGTAACTTTTGCGGGATCGGCAACATGCCCCATTCAGGCATGCCCGGACCACCAAGTGGCCCGGCGTTCTGCAGGACCAGCACTGAATTCTCATCGACCAGCAGATCCTCCTTGTTAATTCGCGCCACCAGATCGTTGTAGTCTTTGAAAACGACTGCTGGTCCAGTGTGCTGAAGCAGACGAGGGTCGGCGGCAGTTGGTTTGATGACTGCTCCGTTGGGCGCCAGGTTGCCGTACAGGATTGCCGTCCCGCCTTTTGCTGAAACTGGATTACTGACCGAACGAATGACCTTGGAATTAGCTACGCGCCCTGATTCGATATTCCGGCCGAGCGTTTGCCCGGACACGGTCAAACAATCCAGGGTTAGCGATTCGCGAAGTTCCTTTAGCAGCGCCCTGAGTCCGCCCGCGTAGTAGAAATCTTCCATCAAGTACTCGCCTGACGGACGGATATTGGCAATCATAGGAATGCGGCCGGACAGTTCATCAAACTTCTGCAAGTCGAGTTTGAGACCCGCGCGCCCGGCCATCGCTACCAGGTGGATGATGGCGTTTGTAGAGCCACCAATAGCCATGTCGGCAATAATGGCGTTTTCAAAGGAAGCGGCTGTCAGGATATCGCGCGGCTTCAAGTCTTCCCAGACCATCTCCACGATGCGGCGGCCGCACTTCGTGGCCATGCGCGCATGATTCGCGTCGACCGCCGGAATCGACGACGCGCCCGGCAAAGTTAGTCCCAGCGTTTCTGCGAGCGCCGTCATCGTCGACGCTGTGCCCATCGTCATGCAGTGCCCGGGCGAACGGGCAATGCCGTCTTCCATTTCCGACCATTCACAGTCGCTGATGTTTCCGGCGCATTTTTCAGCCCAGAATTTCCAGACGTCACTGCCGCTGCCCAGCACCTGACCATTCCAGTTGCCACGCAACATTGGGCCGGCGGGCAAATAAATGGCCGGCAGGTTCATGGTGGTTGCACCCATCAACAGGCCCGGCGTGGTCTTGTCGCAACCGCCCATCAGAACCGCACCGTCGATGGGCTGGCTGCGCAGGAGTTCCTCCGTCTCCATCGCCAGAAAGTTCCGGTACATCATCGGACTCGGCTTCATGTAGGTTTCGGTAATCGCCATCGCCGGGAGTTCAACCGGAAACCCGCCTGCCTGCCAGACACCGCGTTTGACTTCTTCGGCGCGAGTGCGAAAGTGGCTATGGCAAGTGCTCAGATCGCTCCAGGTATTGATGATGGCGATGACCGGCTTGCCCTGAAAATCCTCAAGCGCATAACCCATCTGCTTCGCGCGCGAGCGGTGTGCGAATGAGCGCAGATCGTTTGGGCCAAACCAGCGATGGCTGCGTAATTGATCGGGAGTCTTCTTCATCTCTTTAAGATACTCGTGCGCCGCACGAGTGACTGCCAGACGAATCCACGGAGATACTCATCACTCATTACTCATCACTCATTACTCATCACTCATTACTCATCACTCATCACTCATCACTCATCACTCATCACTCATCACTCATCACTCATTACTCATTACTCATTACTCATCACTCATTACTCATCACTTTGGCTAATGCAGGTGACTCTATCAATCTCTTCACCACGGGATCGAGCTGTTTCTCCTGCTCCGGGGACAAAGGCGAAATGTAAGGGGGAATCTCTCCCATTCGGGCAATGCCCGCGAGTTGAGTCGCTGCATGCAGCACCCTTGCCGGACCCCAGAGATCGCGTAGGTCTTCAAGCGGTATGAACTCCGCACGTAAATCGTCAGCACGCTCGAATTCTCCACCGCGGCAGGCCTCAAAGATCATCTGCGTCAAACGTGGGGCAATGCATCCGGAACCGGTAGTGAAACCGGGCAGCTTCCAATCGCGCAAGTGCACTACCGCAGGACGCTCACCGATGCCGCTGATCACGAGTTTTCGATCCACGCGCTTGAGCAGAGCCTCCAGGTAAACATCCTCACATGGCGGCTGACGAACAACTGCGTACTTGATGCCAATGCAAACGCCGTCATTAACCAGCCGGGCCACCGCATCCAGACCTGCCTCAAGATCAGTCCCAAGATTATTCTCTTCTTTCAGGTAGAGTATCAAATGCTTGTTCGCTGCCGCGGCAATTTCACGGTAGCCACGCTCCAGTCCTTCAGCGTCACGCGGATCACCACATGGCAAAACCATTACACAGGGAAACTCATACCGGCGCAGCAGTGCTGCCTGGTCCATCGCGCGACCGTAGCTGGGGCCAACGCTGGGAATGGCCCAAACGTCACCTGTCAGATCGTTGAGCCAATCCAGCAGCTGTTCATACTCTGCCAGAGTCAAGTGATAGAGGAAGGCATTGCCTCCATAAAGTAGCCGCGTAATACCGCCACTCAGAACGTGACTAACAATAAGATCGTTTTGTTCGAGGTCCAGCGTTCGCGCCGCGTCAGTTCGGCGTGCCAGGGGCGGCACAGCAAAGACGCCGGCGCAGAGATCCTGGGGCGATAGAGTCGTTTTCATTGAACTCACCTGGTCCCAACTTAGAATGATGGAGCTACGTTAATGTGAAAGTCGGCAGGTCAGTTTACACTGTTTCGCCAGATGGATTCGCGGAGAAAATTGAAAACCAGAGTTTTCATGGTTACCCCTGGCGCCATCTAGAACAAAGTTCACAAGCAGCTTCGGTCCAGGTTGGAAACTCAAACGTAAATCCTGACCCAAGCAATCGCGTTGGAATAACGCGACGGCTTTTTAGCATGAGCTCTGTTTCGCTGCGAAGAACGAACGCTCCCAGCTCCAACATCCACCCTGTTGCGGGCAGACCAAAAGGCATGCCCCATGCTTTTCGCAGAATCTGCATGAATTCCGAGTTGGGTAAAGGGTTCGGTGCGGCGAGATTAACGGGACCTGCCAGCTCCTCCTGTTGAATTAGCCACTCTACGGTTCGCACAAAATCCTGATCGTGTATCCAGGAGACAAACTCTTTCCCATCTCCGAAGCGACCGCCAAGGCCAAATCGCACCAACCGCAAAAGCATGTCGAATGGACCACCTCGATCCGGAGTCATTACGATCGCTGAGCGCATCAGCACTTTGCGCGTGTTCGGCGTGGCCGCCGCGTTTAGTTCACGTTCCCATTTCTTCACTACATCGATGCTAAAGCGCCACGTATCAGGCGCGTCAGGCTCCGAACCGCCGATGATTCCGGTGGCTTCATCATTTGGCGCGTCGAAGCGGTGAGCATAGAGAGTGGCGGTGCTGGCTTGAAGCCAGACGCGCGGCGCCTTGTTCGCCTGAGCGATAGCCTGACCGACAACCCGGGTTGATTTCACTCTTGAATCGATAAGGATGCGGCGGTTCTCCGCCGTGTAGCGGCAGTTCACGCTCTGTCCGGCCAGGTTAATGACCGTATCTGAGCCTTCTATTTCCGCAGCCCAGTCGCCGAGTGTCTCGCCGTTCCATTTCATCACCCGCCAGGGGTGCACATTAGTTTGCGCTCTACTGAGAACGACCACTTCATCGCCACGTTGGTGAAACGCGCGAGCCAGAACTGTGCCCACCTGCCCTGATCCGCCCGGAATTACGACTTTCATTGTGCCTCGCTTTCGGCGGCTTTCTCGTTCTCTTCGTCACTTGAACGGAGGGTCAACTCATCTCGCAACTCCGCAACCAGCCCGAGGGCCTTTTTGCGCACTGGCCGCATAAGTGGATTGCTGGCCAGCGAGATTAGCTTGTCCAGGAGATCAACTGTCTGATCAATCAGCCGGTACGTGCGCGTGCGCTTGCGGGAAGAGTCGTGGATCCAGAAGAGAATGATCCCCATGTGGTAAAGCCACAGCAGGTAAGGCAGCTCCGCGCGCAGGTCTTTAGGAATGCGTGCCTTAGATTCCGCCACTACATTTTCGAAGAGCTTGATGCTGTCGCGCCGCACAGGGGCTGATGCGGGCGCGAACGGATTGAGGGGACTATGCGGGTCGGCGGCGGTCTGGAAGAGTACGCCGGCAAATTCATGATACGGCTCAAGTGTGTGGATCTTGAGCCGTATCACCGAAAGCAAGCGCGTTTTCAATGACGATTCCTTTTGCAGCGCCGGCAGCGCCGCTCGCAAGTGATCTTCATGCGTACGGTGATAGAACGCCTGGATCAGGTGATCTTTCGAGCCGAAGTAATGATAGGCATTGCCGAGTGACACGCCCGCCTTCTCGGCAATGGCGCGCATAGTTGTCTGTTCGTAGCCACGCTCGTGAAGCATTTCCAGAGCAGTGCTCAGGATAAGCGCTTTCGTCTGTTCACCCTTCGCCGTCTTCGTCGTGGTTGCTTTTTTGGAAGACTTCATTTCGTCACCTCGTCAAGCCGGCGGCCCGACTGATCTGATACCGATGCTGCGAAATCATTGAGACTACTTTCCGCGTCGTCGGCAATAACTCTGGCGAAGCGAGCCGGTAGGACCACTCGCGATACCGGCAAAGCGCCCAGAGGACCATGAGCCAGGCTTTGGGGCCGAAATAAACGGCGCCCTGGTCACTGATCACGGTCAGGTCGTTTAGGGTAGGTTCATGGTCAAGGTGCGGAAATCGATTTCGTGCTTCCTGGGACTTAACCGGCACAAGAATCAATTGAACCAATTTGGGTTGCTGCTCGAGCCATGCGTGCACTCTCCGGCACAGCCCGCATGTAGGATCGTAGAGAACTGTAAGCGACGACATGCTCATGCCTCCTGCACTGCTGTATAAGCATCGGGCGCGACTGGCGGCGGCGCGGTGCGGAGAGTCGCCCGGCGGCGCATGCGACTGAAGATGAAGAGATTGAAGAAGTGCATTCCGCCGAGAACGAGCAGCACCATTCCCACCTTCACTGACAGGGCCTCAATCCCTTCCTGAGCCGAGGCCAGGCTGTAACCGAGTTTGAGGGCCAGACTGACGTACCCGAGGTTAATCAGGTAAAAGCCGACGACCAGCAGGTGATTAACTGAGTCCGCGAGCGGCTCATTCCCATGGAAGACGTCCACCAAAAACACGCGGCCGTTCTTGTGCAGTGTGTGGGCAACCCAGACAGTCAAACCAATGCTTATGGCCAGGTAAACCAGGTAAGTGATGATCTCAACCGACATAACAGCCTCCTTTTGAGAACGACGTTCGAAATTGAACGCGTTCAGATTGCACCATACTCCGGGGCCGAATGGCTGTCAAGCATTTTTTTGAACTCGTTCAAAAAGGGTGGGTAGGTGATGCGGGACAGCCTGCCGTCGCCGGGGAAGGCTAAGGCTGGGCTCGGTCGCGGGACACTTGTTTTTCCATGGCCCTGACTTTCAGGGGTTCAGAACTCATAACCTTTCGGCTATCTCCGCGGAAATCTCATCAGGGGATTTGTGAGCGGGAACTTCGACGTGCAAATTGGCAAGTGCATATTGCGGTCTTCGCTCGCCGTATAACATTCGCGCCTGCGTTTCGTCACGCGCGAGTGGGCGACCACCTCCGCTGGTGAGAATTCTCTCCCAGCAAAGTTCGAATGGCGCATCGAGCCAGACGGTAATTCCCCCATATTGGCTTATGAGATCTCTGTTGCTTTCAAGAGTCCAGGCGCCGCCGCCCAGAGCAATCACGGCCGGCAAAGTTTTGACTAAGACTTCACGCAGGTTACGTGTCTCTTTTTCTCGAAACGCATCCTCACCGTCCTGTTCAATGATCTCTCTGGCTGTTCGCCCTTCTCGTGCAGCAATCACCTGGTCCAAATCCAGCATCTCGCGGCCCAAAATACGGGCCAGTCCGCGGGCAATCGTAGTTTTCCCGGATCCCATGAAGCCCGTAATGACGATGTGATGGTGGTTGTCCATTTGTAGTCGATAAACCAGGTGACGCGTGGCTCTAATATAGACTAAGAAAGCGATCGCCAGCATGGTTTTGGTTCTTCGTAGCCAGGGAAAAATCGCGGCAAACTGCTTGATTGCTGATGGATGGAGCGGGTGAGACGTTCTTGACATGCGGCACGCCAGCATGTTAAACCCTCGGTCTTCCGGGTAGCTTTTGGAGTTTCACAGAAACAGCCGAGACCCAACCTTTGGCTCTTGGAGCGGCCGTGTCTTTTAATTGTGACTCTAGAGACGACTGAACTCAGATTTCCCAGCCGTGTCGAGGCTGTTGACCAGGCCGCTGCTGCAGTTTCGGAATTCCTAAGCAGCGCAGGTGTCGGCGAGGACACGCTTTTTGGAATCGACATGGCCGTGCGGGAAGCCGTAACCAATGCTGTTTCTCACGGAAACAAGCTGGACGAAACCAAGTTCGTTGAAGTCGGCTTAAAGAGTTTGCCGGAGTCTTTCGAAATCACAGTGCACGACCAGGGACCTGGGTTCAATCCAAGCGACATCCCCGATCCGACCAAAGAAGAGAACATTTTAAAAACTTCCGGGCGTGGCATTTTTTTCATGCGTAACTTCATGGATGAGGTCGAGTGGTCATCAGATCCAAACGGTGGAACCACTGTGCGCATGACCAAGAAACTTTGAGTACTGTTTAATCGGTGATTGCGATTTGTGATTTTCATTGGCGGCATGGCTGCCGATAACCCCAGAGGCAGCAGTCGTAATCTAAATCAGACGGAAGGTCGCAAATCTTAAAGGAGATTGTTAAAAATGGCTGAGTTAAATATCTCGGAGCGCCAGGTTGGCGATGAAACAATTCTGGATATGGATGGGAAGATTACCATTGGCGAAGGTAGCGTTGCTCTACGTACTGCCATCCGGCGGTTGCTGGAGGAGAACAAGAAAAAAATTCTTCTTAACCTGGCAAAGGTAGGCTACATCGATTCGAGTGGCATCGGAGAATTAGTCTCCAGCTATACTGCGATTAATAAGGAGGGTGGTGAGCTAAAGCTCCTCAATCTTACCCAAAAGCTTCAGGACCTACTGACGATTACGAAACTCCTTACCGTTTTTGACGTTTATGAAAGCGAAGAGGATGCCCTCGCGAGCTTCAAGTAAGACGGAGCCCGCGGCGGAATCGCCCGCCGGGTGCCGGTCCGCGCGTCCGACAAACATTGAGTTTTGTCTTTCGCGATGATCACTAAGCGCACCCGCGACAAACCGGAAACTTTGTCGGACAATTCAAGGGAGAGAAAAGATGGCAGAACTGGAACTCAGCGAGCGTCAGGCAGGTGACGTAACAATTCTGGATATGAGTGGCTCGGTAAGAATGGGTGAAGGCGCCGTCTCGCTCCGCAACTCCATTCGCGGTCTAAACGACGAAGGCAAAAAGAAAATCCTACTCAATCTCGCCGGAGTGAAGAATATCGACTCGAGCGGGATTGGGGAACTCATTGCCAACTATACGACGATTAGCCGCGATGGCGGACAACTCAAGCTATTGAATCTCACGGATAAGATCCAGAACCTTTTGGTGATTACCAAGCTACTCACCGTGTTTGATTCATTCGACAATGAAGCGGAGGCCCTGAACAGTTTCAAGTGAAGCGGGACAGGCATTCCTGCCTGTCCTTTCGTGCCCAACTAGCTCTAAGCGCTAGTCAACGACAGGCAGGAATGCCTTTCCCACAAGATGTTTCGCGCCACCTTTCGCCGCTTGCTCGCGCTGGATGATCCACCTGAGCGAACGGCGCTCGCTTTTTCAATCGGGGTCTTCGTTGCTTTTTCACCCTTCCTCGGCCTTCACACCATACTGGCCACTTCCATCGCGTTTATATTCCGCTTTAACAAGCTGGCGATATACAGTGGGACCTTTATCAACAATCCGTTTTTGACCCTGGTTCCCATCATCGTTGCCTCCTACGCAATCGGCGCGTTCTTACTGGGACGGCCACTCAGAATCTCTCCCGAAGGCGTAGAACTGCTGAAGAATCCCCACCTTCTGACGGCGGATTACTACCACAAACTATTCCGGGAGAGCTGGCAAATCGTTTGGCCTTTCAGTATCGGCGCCACAGTGCTTTCGTTGGTTTGTTCGCTTATAGCTTATCCAGTAACATTATGGCTGTTGCGAGCGAATCGACGCAGAAAAGCTGCCAGTTAATTTGCTTCGGCTGGTTGTGGACATGGCATCTGTTTCGTCCCCGGCGCGCATCTCTAAGATTCCCTGCAGAACATTAACGAAGCCATTATCAGCAATCTCATGATAAAGACTATTTTCTTAACGATTTCCTTTACTCTTACTTGCGCAGTTTCGTACTCGCAAACTACCCCAAAGCAGGTTGCCTCTCCGCGTCCTACCCCGGGCTCACAAATACAACAAAGGGAGGCGACGAGTTTTGAACTCTCTGATTACGGGGTCACCTTCACCAGCGAGCCGCGTCTAATAATAATGATGGCGGCGCTTGAAGCTGCGGGTTTTGACCCGACCCCTGCCGGCGCTGAACCTTCGGTATTTCGCGCGCAAGTCAGGAAGGACCTGGCTGAGCTTGATCCCGACCTGCGCGGCCGCTTACGCGCATTTTACGAACGGAACAAACTGCCCGCACCAGCAACTGCCGCCGACCAGGCGGCGAGGTACGTGTCACTGGCTTTCGCGCTTGGTCCACCGCCTTTCCTTGAAGCGCCTGCCAGATCCGATGACCTGCCCGGAAGTCTTCTTGAAGTTCTCGACTTCGCTCCTCTGGTAAAGGAGTTTTACCGCCGGTCGGGAATTGATGAAAAGCTTGTTAGCTATACTCGTGCCTATCAAGCTGAAGGGGACCGCCTCAGAAAACCAACCAGCGAAATGGTTCGAGCTGTTTTGTCTTACTTGCACACGCGGCCCGTCACAGTTTCCATGGAGCGAGTTCAAGTCAAAACGCCGACCGCCGGAAAAAAGAAGATTCCAGCCAGGTATACGACTCGGGAGCATGAGCGCCACTTTTTCATCGTGCCCGATCTCCTGGGCGCTTCGGGAGCGGTTAACTTTCGCGTAATTGGCGACGAGTATTACGCGGTTCTGCCTGAGGGCACAGACCCTGCTTCTTCCGAACTGCGACGTGCTTACCTGCAATACGTGGTTGATCCGCTGCTGGTGCGATTCAATCGCGCGATTGCTGATCGTCGCGATCAAATTAAACAAGTCCTGGCCGAACGGGAAAAGGCAGGGGCCACAGTCACGCCGGATGTTTTTGTGGCGGTTTCTCGCTCGTTTGTCGCTGCCGCGGAGACTCGTTTCGCGGAAGTTAGCCGGCTCGAAATCCTTTCGCGCGAAACTCGAGCCAAACTGGGCGCGGCCAAAGACGACGCAGCGCGCCAGGCGATATCAAAAGATTTTCAAGCCGCCACTGTGGCTATCCAGGATGAGAGTATTGCCAGGCTGGCGGAGGAATATGAGCGCGGCGCCGTGCTCGCTTTCTTTTTTGCCGAACAGCTTAAAGGGATCGAAAGTGCCGGCTTCGATGTTGCCACCTTCTTCGCCGATATGATCGCATCGTTTGACCCGGCGCGGGAAACTCGCCGGCTGGCAGAAAACGCTCAGGCGCGCGAGCGAGCGTTGGCTGCCCGACAATCACGCCTGGCGGCCCGAAAGATTGATACCGATGTACCTGTCTACTCGGAAGCTGAGAAGGTCAGAGCCGCGTCGCTCATCAAGAAGCTGGCAGAAATTGAGCAGACTCTTCGTCTCAAGGACTATGAAACTGCGGAGAAGAGCCTGAAAGATTTGCTAAGGGATTATTCACGCGAACCGCGAATCTTCTTTGCGCTTGCTCAAACCGCAAGCTTTGCTGCGGCTGACGCTACGGACGAAGAGGTGCAGGCGAATCGACTGAATCGAGCCCTGGGGAATTACCGGCTGGCGCTCGAAGCAGCTTCTCCGGAAACCGATCGCGCGCTCATCTCGCGCGCTCATGAAGCCATGGGAAGAATTCACGCCTTTCTTGAGCAATCAATTGAAGCCTCTAAGGAGTTTGACGAAGCGATCAGGATTGGCGACGTCCCGGGCGGCGCTTACAAGGAGGCGTTGGAAGGTAAGAAGAAACTAGTGGCTCCGCGATAGAGGGGAAGCCAGGGGAAAAGGGGAAAGGGGAAAGGGAAAGAAATTCCTGGGGCTAAGGGAAAGCGAAACGCAAATGACGGACAGCGAAAAAGGGTAACGGGGTTTGTTCCCCCTTACCCTTTTCCCTTTCCCCTATTCTTTGCCGCGGTTAGATCGGCTGCGACGACGGTCTTCTGATCACCCGCACTTTCGGCGTTGTTGGAATTACAACTCTGATCTCGGGAATGACTGGAAACTCGATCCGCGGCGTCGAAATGTTGACTGCCGGAACCGCCGGAATCTGAATGTTCGGAATTACCACCTGCCCTTGTGCGGCACCCACCCTGATGGCATTGCGTATTTGATCGCGGATGACTCTTTGATTTGCAATGCGTCCGGGCCGGATTAGCTGACTTTGAGCTTTCTCGGGTGTCACCTTGATGGTGCGCTGTTTCTTGTCTCGGATTACCACCACCGTTACATCGCCATCTTTGTTCTTATTGACGGCCCTTGAAAGATCGCCCGGGCCTTCAATCACCTCGCCGTCAACCGTGGTAATGACGTCACCTGCCCTGAGCCCCGCTTTCGCGGCCGGACTGTCGTCGGAAACGGCAGTGACGAGCACTCCCTTGCCATCCGAAATTCCGAAGTAGTCGCCGAGCTGTTTGGTCAACTGTACCGTACTGACACCCATGCGACGGTTGTTACCCAGGGCGATTGTAAAACCATCGTTTCCCTGACCTTCCCATTTCCAGACGTTCGCACCCGGAACCTTGAAAGCCTTTAAATTGTCCAGTCCCTTGAACCCGTCCAGTTTCTGCAGTCCTTCCAGACCCTTAAACCCGTCCATTCCTGGGAGGTTCTCAAGGCGATTGAAAGCGTTAAGTGACTGGTCGCGTTTGCCGATTGTGACGGAAACTTCCTGCTCCGATCCGCCGCGGCTGATCCCGATTCTTACGCTTTGATCAGGCGCAACTTCCGAAACGAGTCGGTTGAGTTTCCGAACGCTGGTTACGCTATCACCCTCAAACCGCAGGATGACATCGTCCTTTTTTAGACCGGCTTTTTCGGCCGGGCTGTCTTTCACTACCTGGGTGATGCCGACGCCGCGGACCTCGCGCAGTCCATAGCGACCCATGTTTTCCTTGTTTACGTCCTCCGCGTAGACGCCCAGAAAGCTGCCGCCTTCAATGAAGAGAGAGAAAGCGCCAAGAGGTTCACCCGGAACCACCGGCATCGACGGACTATCAGGCTGAGCCGGGGCCGCTTGCTGTGCCATTACGACACCGCTGGTCAAAAGGAGGGAGACTAGAAAACAAAAGGCTTTTTTATAGTTCATAAGAGAGAGAGTCCTCCGGATAGATTTTTATGGTTACACGCGGGGTTTTAAGATGGGTTCCAAAAAGAAAACCGCCAAGACGCCAAGCTCGCCAAGAAGACAATAGGACCTAAGCGACTATCCGACGTATTTTGTCTTTCTTACCTTGGCGTCTTGGCTTTCTTGGCATCTTGGCGGTTAGTTGGAAGAGATTGGCCGGTAGATCTCTTTCCCGTCACCGAGCTCGAGGGCGATTTTGCCTTCTGAATGCGCCAGGTCGAGGTGCGCCACCGCCTCTGAAACAGCTAGAAATCGATGGACATCGTCGGCTCCGGGAAACATCTCCTGGGCTACATCCCAGGCGGTGGCGCCGGTTTTGGGAACCAGTCGAATAACCTCAGTCTGGCGCTCCCTGATTGCCCGAAAGTAGCGGTTGAACAGCTCTTCGAAGTCGTGCACCGGCCCGCCGTGGCCGCCGTGCACCAGGGTTGGCGCGAAGCTGCGCAAACGGGCGAGACTCACCAGATACTCCGCCAGTGAAGCAAAACGCTTTGATGGATCGATTGGGTCGGGCGAAAGAATCGGGTTGGGAGTGATGCGCTTCAGCACGCAATCCCCGGCAATTACCGTACGGTCTGCTTCGCGCAGAAAGGAACATGAGCCTGGCGTGTGACCCGGCGTGTGCAGGATGCGCAAGGCGCCATTCGAAAATTCGAGTTCTTCTTCGTCGCGAAGCTCGTTATATTCATCTGCCTCAAATGAATCGGCATACTGGCGCACACCCTCGTACATTTTGCGCATGCTTTCGACCTCAGCGGTCGGCACACCGGCGCGGGCCAATAGGGTTCTATGTTCTTCGTATTCGAGTCTGCCGATTCGATGTCCAGTTTCCCATGAATGCACCAGCACCTGCGCATCCTTAGCTTCGTCGCGAAGTGAACGGGCAAGTCCGCAGTGATCTTCATGAGCGTGGGTCAAGACAATGCGACGAATATCGGAGACGCGAATGTGCGCCTTTCTCAACCCTTCACGCAGGGCGTCGTTGGCTTCTTTGGTTTTGGGACCGGTATCGATAAGCGTGATCGGATCTTCGGCGATCAAATAAACATTCACCGGGCCGATGTAGAAGGGTGTGGGCAGGGAGATGGGGACTATTTTCATTATTTCATTTGCCAGCCCAGATCTTAGATTCACCAGTGAGCGTTAAGATTTACGGTTTCGAACTTCGGCCAGTTCTTTCAGGAACTCTTCGCGCTCTCGGCTCTCATTTGTGATGCGGCGAGACTTATCAGTCAAATATCGCTGGCCTCTGATGTCAGAGTTCTGCATGGATTCCGCCCACGCGCGGAGCTGTTTGGAAATACTAAGTGCGCGTGCCCTCAGATCTGGGATCTCAGATCGCAGTTCTTTAAAGCAATCTGCACGCTCCAAAAAGCAAAACATGGAACGGACTTCGCCCGCGGAGCCTCGGGCAATGTAAAGAAAAGTAAGCGTTTCCTGAGTCGTCCCGCGCTCGAACCCTTCAGCTATATTATTGGAAATCGAAACAACAGCGTTCTCTAGCTGGTTGCGTGTTCCAGAATGACGTCGAAAACAAGGCCGGGCAGTCAGCGCAAACACCCGAACGGCCAACTCAATCGCGTCCTGCCATACTGGTAGATCTTCAAACCGAGAGTATTTCATAGACACCTCCGCTTCTGGATAAGGACCCAAGCGGAGGGTCTGATTTAGATCTGAGATCTCAGATCTGAGATCTCAGATTTCAGGGTGATGGTCGCAAAGAAACGCTAAAAACTTAACTCCCCAATCAGCAAAACAAATGTTGATGAGCAACAAATGCCGACCAGCGACCAATTGCCAACCAGCAACAATGCCGATCAGCGACAACTGCCAATCAGCAAACTTAGTACGCCCACTTGTTCGCCCCGATCAGCACATCGGCGATGCGCTGGCGCGCGGTGATCGTGTTCATGGGTGTCAGTTTGGTGAAACGTCGCAAGGCGGCCAGCAGCGTGCGCAACTCATCTCCGTCAGCCATTCCCGCCAGCGTGTTTTTGGCACGCGCCTCAACCCGCTCGACCGCATCATTGCAAAAGACGCGCGTCATATCGATGTACCTGGCCGCCGCATCCTCGCCCTGGGCAGCTGCCAGCTTTTGCGCTCGCAGGATTGCCGACTCCATCGCGTAGGTGTCCATGATGATATCTGCGATGCCCAAAAGTACTTCCTGCTGATCGCCGAGCGTCATCATGTACTTTTGCGCGGCCGTGCCCAGCGTCATCAACGCGACTTTCTTTGCGTTCTTTGCCAGCTTCTGCTCGGCTGCCAACAGCGTCTCATCGTCATCAAAGGAGGCCATCTGCGGTGTTAAGACTTCATCCATCAACGCCTGTGCGGCCGGCAGCAACTTCAGCTTGCCGCTAAGCGCGCTCTTCATCAGCCGGCCCGGAATCAACATGCGGTTGATCTCGTTTGTGCCTTCGAAGATGCGGTTGATGCGCGAGTCGCGATACGCGCGTTCAGCCGGATAGTCCGCGGAATAACCGTAGCCGCCATAGATTTGCACCATCTCGTCGGCAACGTAGTCGCAGTATTCAGATAGAGCTACTTTAATGATCGAACACTCAGCCGAGTATTCTTCGATGGCCCGCAGCTTGGCGTCGGGATCGGTGGTATCGCTAATGGCCGTCTCGATCATTCCGAGCGTGCGATAAATCATCGACTCGCCCACCCAGGTGCGAATCGCCATCTCCCCGAGCTTTGATTTAATTGCGCCAAAAGAGGAGATCGATTTACCAAACTGCTGGCGCTCATTCGCGTAACGAGTTGCCTCGTGGACCATCAACTTCATTCCGCCGATACACATCGCGCCGAGTTTGAATCTACCGATGTTGAGAATGTTGAAGGCGATCTTGTGACCTTTACCCACCTCACCCAGCAGGTTCTCCAGCGGCGCCTGCGCATCTGAAAGCACCAATGGCGTGGTGCTGGATCCCTTGATGCCCATTTTGTGCTCTTCCGCCCCGGGTGACACCCCTTCCTGCTTTTCAACGATAAACGCTGAGAACTTGTCACCATCAACTTTTGCGAAAACGATGAAGATGTCGGCGAAGCCACCGTTGGTGATGAACATCTTCTCGCCGTTGAGAATGTAATGCGTGCCGTCCGCGCTCAGCCGGGCCGTCGCTTTCGCCGCCATCGCATCGGAACCCGATCCTGCTTCAGTCAAAGCGTAGGCTGTGATTAGTTCGCCGGAAGCGATTCTGGGAAGATACTTCTGCTTAGCGGCTTCAGTGCCAAAGTAGATGATCGGAAGCAGACCGATACCACTCTCAGCTCCCAGCGTCGTGGCAAAGGAAGCAGAACGTCCAATGTTCTCGCCGACCAGCGCACTGCTCGTTTGATCGAGCCCGAGTCCCCCGTATTCTTCGGGAATGTTTGCGCCAATCAAACCAAGATCTGCCGCCTTTTGGACCAATTCGCGCGCGAGTTTCCAGTCGTGTTTTTCCAGTTCGCCGATGCGGGGCATGACTTCATTGTCGACAAACTGACGAGTTGTCTCGGCAATCATGCGATGCTCTTCGGTGAAGTCCTCGGGCGTGAAAACCTCGTTCGGCGTGCGATCCTCAATTAGGAACGCTCCACCCTGGATTACTTCTTTCTGTTCAACTACGGCTGCCATATGCTTTTCCTTTCAGAAATTTACTAACCGCGAGGGACTAGCCGCCAAGACGCCAAGTGCGCCAAGACAGCAGAACGAACGAATTATTTTATTGAGAACCAATATTGTTTTTCGCCTTGGCGCACTTGGCGTCTTGGCGGTTAAATCCGTTCAAATATTCCAGCGGCGCCCATGCCGCCACCCACGCACATCGTCACCATCCCGTAGCGTCCGTTCCGTCGTTCGAGCTCGCGCAGGATTGAGGCCGTTAATTTTGCACCCGTACAACCGAGCGGATGGCCCAATGCAATTGCACCACCATTTACATTCACCTTGTCGATATCGAGACCCAGGGTCTTGATGACCGCCAGCGATTGCGCCGCGAAGGCTTCGTTTAATTCGATCACGTCGATTTGGTCAAGCGTCAACCCGGCCATTCTGAGAACCTTCGGAATCGCAAAGACCGGGCCGATACCCATTTCTTCTGGCGGGCAGCCGGCGGTGGCGTACGCAACGAAGCGCGCCATCGGTTTCACTCCGAGACTCCTCGCCCTTTCTTCAGACATCACCACCGCGGCCGCCGCGCCGTCAGACATCTGCGAGGCGTTACCGGCGGTGATGGTTCCTTTGAGATTGAACGCCGGCTTCAGTTTCCTGAGACCTTCAATCGTGCTGTCGCGCCGCACCCCCTCATCGCGATCAAAGATCACTTCGCGCTTCTGCTTGCGACCTTTCTCGTCCAACTCCTCGAAAGTCACGGTCAACGGTACGGTTTCATCCTTAAACTTATCGGCGTCGAGTGCCGAGGCGGCACGTTGATGCGAGCGCAATGCAAACTCATCCTGTTCCTCGCGGCTCACATTGTATTTGCGCGCAACGTTCTCGGTGGCCAGGCCCATATTCAAATAGAAGTCGGGGTAGTGATCGACGAGGTAAGGGTTGGGACGGATAATGTGTCCGCCCATTGGAACCATCGACATTGTTTCGAGCCCACCCGCCAGGGCAACTTCGGCACCACCCGTTCTAATCCTGTCGGCCGCAATTGCGATCGATTGCAAACCAGACGAACAGAAACGATTGATGGTCATGGCGCTGGTTTCAACCGGCAGGCCGGCGCGAATGGCCGCCGCCCGCGCGACATTCATTCCCTGTTCGGCTTCCGGCATCGCGCAACCCATGATGACGTCCTCAATCTCAGTTGCGTCAAGCCCCGGGACGCGCGCGAGTGCTTCTTTAATCACGGCCGCGCCCATCTCGTCCGGGCGCGTGTTTCTAAGTGTGCCTTTCGGCGCCTTGCCTACGGCGGTTCTAACTGCGGAAACGATAACTGCGTCTTTCATCACTAATTCCTCAACGGCTTTCCGGTTTTCAACATAGCTGCCAACCGCTCTTGCGTCTTCCGCGTGCCGGCCAGCGACAAAAATGCTTCCCGTTCGAGATCCAGCAGGTACTGTTCGGAAACCCGCGCCTCGTGGTTCAGGTCGCCGCCTGTCAAAATGCGCGCCAACTTCTCGCCAATCAGCGCGTCGTGATCGGAAATGTAACCGCCGCGTTTCATCTGGTGAATCCCCAGCTTGAGGGTTGCCAGAGCTGGATTGCCCAGCGCCAGGATGTCGGCCCGCGGCTGCGGCTGCACGTAGCCACTCGCCGCCAGCGCCAGCACTTCCTTCTTTGCGTCTGCGATCAAACGATCACCATTCATCGAAATGGTGTCGTCTTCAGAAAGGAAACCAAGCGTGCGTGCTTCCTCGGCCGAGGTGGCGACCTTCGCCAGCGCTATAGTTTCAAAAGCTCGCTTCACGAAGGGAAACGGATCGGCGTCGGCGACGTTTTTCGGAATCGAATCCAGGCTGCGCAGCAACAACTCTTTCGTGCCGCCGCCCGCGGGAATGATACCGACTCCCACTTCAACCAGACCGATATACGTTTCTGCGGCCGCGCGCACTCTATCGCCGTGCAAGACCATTTCGCAGCCACCGCCAAATACAAGGTTGAAAGGCGCAACCACAACCGGCTTCGGCGAATATCGCAGACTCATGGTTGAGTTCTGAAACGCGCGGGCCATCATGTCGAGCTCTTCCCAATTCTCTTCCTGGGCCTCCATCAGCATCAACATGATGTTGGCACCCACACAGAAGTTTGCTCCCTGATTTCCCACTACCAGGCCGACAAAATTCTTCTCGACCTCAGCCAGCGATTGCTTGAGCATCTGCAAAGTGTCGCCACCAATGGCGTTCATCTTTGAATGAAACTCAAGGCAGGCAACGCCGTCGCCGATATCGACAAGTGAAGCGCCCGAGTTTTTCTTGATTACGCCGGTGCGATCCTTGACCGACTTGAGCACGATAACGCCGGGCGAGTCAGCCAGAGGCAGGTACTGCTCCGAGACGAAGTCAAAATAAAACTGCTGCCCATCGTGCTTCTTGTAAAAAGATTTTGCTCCGGCATCAAGTAACTTCTGCACATTCGCCGGAATCTCCTGACCTTCTTCCTTGAGGCGTGCGACAGACTTTTCCACGCCGATAGCGTCCCAGGTCTCGAAAATGCCCAGCTCCCAGTTGTAACCCCAGCGCATAGCGCGATCCACTTCGACGATGGTGTCGGCGATCTCGGGGATCCGGTTGGCGGTATAACGAAACGTGCGCGACATGACCTTCCAGAGAAACGCACCCACACGATCCTTACCCCAAGCGAGTGTCTTGATGCGCTCGGGTAAGTCTTCCATGTTCTTGGCCATGTCGAGGGCAGGAAGTTTCACCTTCTCAGCGGGACGATACTCCAGGGTGGCGTGGTCTATGGTCCAGATTTCTTTCTTGCCACCCTCACCCGGTTGCCGGCGATAGAAACCTCCCTTGGTTTTATTGCCGAGAATTCCGCGCCCGATCATCTGCTTTAAAAACTCAGGCGCGATGAACACGTCGCGTTCTTCATCTTCCGTGAGGGCTTCGTAAAGGTTTTTGATGACGTGACCACCGACGTCGAGCCCAACAATATCTAACGTACGGAAGGTGGCACTCTTGGGCCGGCCCACGGCCTGGCCGGTGATCTTGTCGACCTCTTCGATCGAATAACCATCTTCCAGCATGGTCTTAATAGTAATCATCGAGCCGAAGGTGCCGATGCGATTCGCAATAAAGTTTGGCACGTCTTTCGCCGGCACCACTCCCTTGCCTAACCGCTGATCGAGAAAACCATAGAGAAAACAAGACACTTCCGGCCTGGTCCATTCAGTGCGAATGATTTCGACGAGGTGAAGGTAACGAGGAGGATTGAAAAAATGGACCCCGAGAAAATGGGCGCGAAAGTCTTCCGAACGCCCGTCGGCCAGTTGTCGAATGGGAATGCCGCTGGTATTGGAACCCACGATCGAGCCGGGGCGTCGATGTTGTTCGACCCTTTCATACAGGCTTCGCTTGATATCAAGGTTCTCAACCACCGCCTCAATGATCAGATCGCAGTCCTTTAGTTTCGCCAGGTCGTCTTCAAAATTTCCGGTGCGCACCAGCGCTGCGGCATCAGGGGTGAAGAAGGCCGCCGGCTTTGCCTTTTTCGCGGCCTCGAGCCCCGCCTGAGCAATGCGATTGCGCACTTCCTTCGACTCCAGGGTCAAACCTTTAGCCTGTTCTTCTTTGGTCAATTCGCGCGGGACAATATCCAGCAGGATGGTGGGCACACGAGCATTAGCGAGGTGAGCAGCAATCTGTGCCCCCATGGTTCCCGCACCCAGGACTGCAGCTTTTTCAATACGCATATGCTTCTTCGCGATTCGGATGGTTGATTAACTAACGGCCCATAATACTGAATGAGCGCTCATTCAGCAAGGTTAGAAAGAGAAGGAGACGTGGGCCCGATAGGTCAATAGGGTCCTATGCTTCTTAGTAGTTGGTCAAAATCTCATTTGGGGCAAAGCCCATCTGACCCAGGCGGTCGCGAGTTTGCCCCATCATCTCCTGGGACCCGCAGATCAGTGCGATGGGAGATTTCAAATCCGGCAGCACGTGGTCGAGAAGAGACTGTACATACCCGGTTGGCCCGGACCAGTCGTGGCCGTCAGGTCGCGATATAACCTGGCGCAACTCAACCCCCTGTTCTTCCCAACTCTCTGTCTCATCTCGAAAACAAAAATCGTCGGGAGTGCGCGCGCCGTAAAGCACCACGAACTGGCCAAACTCATCCTTCCGCTTCAGTACATGACGCAGAGCCGATCGCAAAGGCGCAACGCCGGTGCCCATCGCTACGAATACAAGGTCTTTACCTTTCTGCTCGTCAAGCGCAAAGCCGTGACCCGCCACTTCGAGCAGATCAATTTTCTGCCCGGTTTTCATGTTGAAGATCAGATTACTGGCGCCCAGCTTTTGCTTCACCAGCACCTCAAGCTCATTGTCTTCAGGCGCACTGGCAAACGCGAAATACGCCGGCGCTTCGCCTTCCACCGACAACACTGCCACCTGGCCCGGGACAAAGCGAACATCATGCTTTTCGCTCTCGCCGTCAGGCATGAGATCGAATGAACGTATGTCACGCGCTTGATCGCGGACTCTGGTTATGATTAATGAACGCAAAATTCCCCCAACGAGTTTACAGCAACAACTTGTTTAGAAAAGCAGACTTGTCCGCCTCCCTCGGCGGGGGCACAAGTGCCCTTTCTAAACGGTTACCAGGCGAACAAGTTTAGCAAACGAGCCTCGAGATATCGCAGGCAGGTGTTACAATGCCTCAGATCAATTCGCCACCGGAGTAGTCCAGCATGCTGAATCACTCGACACTCTTGCGCGCCCTCGTTACCGGCCTCGCCGTTGTTTTTGTATTGAGTTTCGCATCGACCAGCCCGGCGCAGTCAGGCCGGCGCGCGCGACCGTCGACGCCCGTTCCAGTACCAACTCCTGAACCAACGCCGGCGCCCACCCCAAACTCACCTTCGCAAAAGCCAAAGCCCCGGCTCACATTCCTCGTTGGCCTGGACCGGTTTAACGGTTTCGCAAACATACCCTCTTACGCTTATGAAGGCGTCTTGCAGAGTTTGGTCGATCGTCTTGAGAAGGCGCCGGGAGTGGAAGTAGCATCGGCCCAGACCGACATAAGCCGCACAGACGCGATACGCAAGGCAAAGGGCGAGAAGGATGGCTATGTCGTCTGGGTTCAGCTTCAGATCGATACGATGAGTGACAGTCAGAACAGTAGAACCCCGGACCTGGTTGTTGAGTACGTGGTCTTCGCTCCCACGACCGCAAAGCCAATGGTGTCCGGAGGCGCCTACACGCGGTCGCAACGAAACAGAGGCATCATTCCTCTTCCCAGAACTTCCAGCGTCTATGGTGATCGTTATTTGAATCAAGCTGCCCAGGAGGCGGCTGACAGAATCCTGGCTGCCTTCCACATACAGGCGCCGCCGATCAAACTGCCGTAAAGCGGTAAATGGTGAATGGTAAATAGTAAATGGTGAGACTGATCCATTTACGATTTACCATTCACCATTTACCCGCCTTTGGGCGAGAGTTCAGCGTCCTTATAAAGCGAATCGATCACTTCCCGGTACTTCTCATCAATCACGCGACGTTTCACTTTCATCGTGGGGGTTAACTCACCACCCGCAATCGTCAGCTCATCCGGGATCAAGGCGATCTTCTTTACCCGCTCGTAATTCGCCAGATCGGGCGTGAGCCCGGCAATCTGTCGTTCAAACAAATCAATGACGCGCGGGTTTTTGCACAGTTCGGAGTGGTTTCCCTTGATGCCCTTCAATTGTGCGTAGGATTCAATGCTTTCCCAATCAGGCACTATTAAAGCGGCGGGAAATTTGCGGCCGTTGCCGATCAGGACAACCTGGCCCACAAAACGCGAGCCTTTAATCATTTGCTCAATCGGCTGGGGGGCAATGTATTTGCCACCCGAAGTTTTGAAGAGTTCTTTCTTGCGATCAGTAATGCGTAGAAAACCATCTTCGTCTATGGTCCCGATGTCGCCGGTCTTGAACCAGCCATCCTCGGTAAAAACAGCCTCAGTTTCCGCAGGCTTGTTGTAGTAGCCTCGCATGACATTTGGGCCGCGAGTCTCAATCTCGCCGTCTGCGGCGATTCGTACTTCAACATTTCTGATCGGCTTTCCTACCGTGCCCACGCGATTGTCTTCAACGACGCCCGCGGTAATTACCGGAGAGGTTTCAGTTAGTCCATAGCCCTGCACGATTGGCAACCCGGCGCCGATGTAGATGAAGCCCAGTTCTTCGGGCAGGGCAGCTCCTCCGGAAATCAACAAACGAATTCGGCCACCCAGGGCCTGGCGCAATTTTGAAAAAATGAGCTTGTCCGCCACCCTGTGTTTGAAGGCGAGCAGCGGCGAAATCTTCTGGTGTGCGACCGATAATTTCGCGTGTTCTTTTCCAACCGTAACGGCCCAATTCAGCACGGCGACATTAAGCCGACCTTTCTCCGCAGTCTTCTCCTTAACCCGGGCGTAAATCTTCTCGAAAATCCGCGGCACTCCCACAAAGATGGTTGGTTTCACTTCCCGCAGGTTCGGGCCAATCGTCTCCAGCGATTCGCCGAAATAAACCGCCATGCCGTGGTACAGGTACATGTACATGGCCAATCGTTCCAGCACATGCGAAAGCGGCAAAACAGACAACGTGCTGTCGTCTTTGGCGAAGGAAAGATGACCGGATGAGTCAATGAGGTTGGAGACCAGGTTTGAGTGGCTGAGCATCACGCCCTTCGGCTCCCCGGTGGTGCCGGAAGTGTAAATGATGGTAGCCAGTTCATCCGGCGTGATTTGGCGCGCCAGGTTATTGATCAAGTCAGGCTGTTGTTCTGCAAATGCCCGGCCGCGACTCTCGAGTTCCAGCAACGAGATGGAATTTGGTATCTGCCCAGAAGGCTTCTCAATGAAGACCAGTCGATCCACCGACGGACACTCTGAAAGTGTCGCGCTCATCTGAAGAAACTTTTCTTCATTTTCAATTACCAGCACGCGCGCGCCTGAGTCTTTCAAAATGTAACGAACCTGAAGCGGCGTCAGCGTCGGATAGATTGGTATGTCGATCGCGCCGGCGAAGATGCAGCCCGCATCAGTTAAGGTCCATTCCGCCCTGCTCTCTGAAAGAATCGCGACCCGGTCGCCGCGCCTGACTCCCAGCGAGTAAAGGCCACCGGCGATGTGGCGGGCGCGGCTAAGCATTTCGTCCGCAGAAATAGAGACCCAGCGTCCGCCGGATTTGTAGTTAAGTGTGTCCGGCCTCTTATGTACTCGACTAACGTACTCAAACACTTCGACGAGGGTGGTGGGCTCGTCCGGAGCCAGCGGAATACGACGAGGTGTTTCCACTTTCGAGTCCTGCGAAGCCATCCCGGCCTGAGTGACAGTGTTCACTTGGCTGATACCCCGTTGAGAAAAATGTCCAGCACTTGATCGGCCATGGGCGCTAACTTGTAACGGCGTTTGGAAAGAATCCAATTGGTGGCCATCTCATCCAAAGCGCCAAAGAGTATTTTTGCCACGACCTTGGCGTTGAATTCCGAGCGAAACACGCCGGCACGCTGGCCTTCTTCCAGAGTGGACCGAATCAGGTTGAGATACTCTGCGAAACCCGCAGCGGAAAACTCTTCCATGAATTTGGTAGAGCCTCGCAATTCGACCTGGAACACGACGGCCAGGTCGCGATCGGCCCCGAGGCGCTCAAGGTGCAGCAGCGCAATACTGCGTAACTTCTCCCTGGGGTCGGAGATTCCTTTCAGCTGTTTGCTTCCGGCAGCAATCGCTTCTTCCATGTTGCGGTCGAAGATGGAATGAAGAATCTCTTCTTTACTCTTGAAGTAAAGATAAACAGTGCCGTCGGCGACGCCCGCCTCGCGCGCAATGTCGGCTACTTTGGAGTTGAAATAGCCGTTGTGTGCGAAAACGCGAATGGCGGCGCGCAGGATGGCCTCACGCTTGTCGGTGACTGCCGGGCGGTCTGAATTAAGAGAACGAGCTGAACGCATCTTAAAAACTACTGGCAGCAGACTTGATGTTTGGTTTGGCTTTCACTGAATGAACCGTCACTCAGTTTGCGTAGCCTACTCTTAAGGTGGGCTGTTGTGCAATTCTCTGTGCATCCTCGGTGTTCTCTGTGTCTCTGTGGTGAGTCTTTCTCCTGGGAAATTCACCACAGAGACACAGAGTTCACCGAGGATGCACAGAGGCTTGAGTTATTCCGACAGCTTCGGGTTGACCTTCAGTTTTCGCGGGGACTATTTCTCTCGGGCGGACGTTCCTTTGACAGCGATTCGTGTTCGTCTAACCTGCCATCTTGTTGCAGTTCGCCTTTGAGTCTGTCAGCATCGGCGGTCGTCAACAAAAACTGCTGCGTGGGAACCGACATTTCGATTCCGCGCTCGCGAAACAATCTCTCGATCCGGTAATTGATGTCACTTTTGATTTGGGGATGACGGCTGGGTTGATGGGTCCACACCAGCAAACGAAAGTCGAGCGAGTAGTCACCGAACCGCAGGAACTGCACTTTGGGCGGCGGGTCAGTTAAAACATTCTCAACGTCTTCGGCTGCCAAAAGCAGAGTTTCGGTGACTAGCTGTACGTCAGAGGTGGTCGCGACGCTAATCGGTATCGAAATCCGTGCCCGCGGGTCGCCATAGGACCAGTTGATCACCCGCTGGCTAACCAGCTTCGAATTCGGAACGATGATCGCAATGCGATCGTTGGTCATAACCAGCGTGGTCCGCAGGTTAATGCTTTGCACGTCGCCCTCATCTTCGCCAATCGTTATGCGATCACCGACGCGGATCGGCCGTTCGAATAGCAGGATGAATCCCGAGACAATATCAGCGGCAATGTATTGAAGACCAAAACCGATACCAACGGAAAGCGCCGTGAAGAAAACAACAATCGATGTGAGATCGATACTGAACAGTTTTAGCGCTACCAGAACGCCGGCAAGCACAAAAAGGTATTTGACGAGCCTGGCAATCGTGTAGCGAAGCCCCGCATCGATGTGGCCGCGTTTGGCGAGTCGTTGATCCAGAAGGGAACTAAAGCGGCCGGACAGCGAGAGCGTTAGCAAGAGCACGACAATGCCAATCACAACGCCGCCCACTGAGAGGCGTTCGTTCCAGAATGGCAACGGCCTGGTCAGGAACGACCAGATGCGTCCCGCGACGCTCCCGCCATCCTGCCAAAGCAAAGCAGCACCGAAGAAACCCGATGTGATAAATGGAAAATTCAATTCAACTCACTCCGCCGTCGCCCGATTGTATTTGGATCGTTACGGGCCGCCAGAGTATCGCGCAGTCTTCAGCAAAAGCAACATTTTAGAGAACCGCGTCAGTGACGAGGCAGATATACCATGAAGCTCTCTTGGAAATCATAGAATGAAGTCTCTAAAGAATGATCAGTGGCGAAGGGACCGGTAGGTTACGACATACGTTGGAGACGCCGGAATGGCGGTTTGCGGAACAGCCTCAGCGAAAAATCACATGAAAACGCACCGGCCATCGCTGGCCGGTGCGCCGGATAAGGTGGACCATGTCGGTCCGGTTGGAGCACAGTTTAGAATTTGTATTTCAGAGCAAACTGCACTTGACGCGACGAGCCGGAGTCGCCAGTTGGAAAGCGCGTATTGCTGATGACCCCAAACGATGTGCTGGCAAGTTGGGCCACTCGGCCAGGTTGGCCGAAGTTGGCATGGTTGAAGATATCAAAAAACTCGGTCCGGAATTCGATTAGCTGGCGCTCCCCAATTTTGGTGCGTTTAATCAAGGAGAAGTCAGTGTTGTTGAAACGCGGACCGATAACCGTGTTTCGTCCCAGGCTACCAAAGTGGTAGATCGTCCTTCCGCCAATAGCAGCTACCGGCAGCGTGGCGACCGAACCGGCCGGGCAGATGCTACCCGGACGGGGATCGCAAACGAGGTTCGGAAACCACTGCACACCGATCACTCCCGGCGCAGCCGTAGTGGAATAGGTTATTGGAGCTCCGGGATCGGGCCGCAGAGTGGCCAGACCTGTTAACGCGTTCGCGTTCGCCGCCAGGATTGTTCCGATGGCGGTGGCGTTGCCGGCCAGAAGCGTGACCGGATTACCGCTCTGCGATTGAGTAATCAAAGACAGTTGCCATCCCTCCTTCAGCTGGTTCCCGTGGAAGGGCAGTTCATACAGACCACTGACCACGAGTCGATGGCGCGCATCGAAGTCTGACAATCCGCGGTCTCCGCGCAGGTTGTAACTATCCTGCAGAGTAACACCTTGAGAACTCTGGGAGTTGTAGTCCATCGACTTCGACCAGGTGTAGGAAGTATTGAACTGCAAGCCTCGCGAAAGTCGTTTAGTGGCAGTGACCCAAAGCGCATGGTAATTGGAAACGCCGGTGCCCTCCCGAAATGTGATATTCAGCAGTGGAAGGCCCGGAGCGATTGGGCTTGTCGGCGAAAGCGACGGGAACGGCCGGACCGGATTGAGCGCCGAATTAAGGAACGTCTGATTCAGATTACGTGAGAGCCGCAAGTGTGTGCCCCTCGAACCAAAATAGCCGACCATGAATGCCAGTCCCGGAACGACTTCACGCTGGACGTTCAGGTTCCATGACTGAACGTAGGAGTTGTTGAAGTTAGGATCCGACGAACTGGGAGAGACGGTACTTCCGGGAACGGCATGGCCCGGATCCGTAGCGTTGAAAAGTTGGGTAGTTGAGTTTGCCGGCAGCGCCAGGGCGAACGCGAAGGGCGGGTTCGTGGCATTACCGGTTACCAAATTGGTGACTGGCTGATCCGCGAGCATCGCAAAGGCCCCTCGCACCGACGTCTTGCCATTCTTAAATGGATCCCAGGCGAAGCCGACGCGTGGGTGAAAGTTTTTCCAGTTCGTGTGGTATACCGGCGCAATCCCCTGGTTGACTCTCACCAGCGAGTTTGTTCCGGGAATGTAGTCAACGAAACGGTTGTACCGCTCAGTCGGCGACATGAGCCAGTCGTAACGCAGCCCCAGCTCCAGGGTCAGGTTGGGTCGCAGTTTGTAGTTGTCCTGTACGAACAGGCCCAGGGCGCCCTGCGCGATTGCGGTCGAGATTTCATTTGGAGTGGAGTTAAACGCGTTTGCAGTTCCCAACAGGAAGGCAGCGGTATTGGCAAACGTGAAAGTTCCAGTGTCGCGGTTGGTGTTGTTGTTGAAGAAACGTCGCAACTCACCGCCAACTTTGATCGAGTGATTGTCGCGCAGGTAACTCAGAGTATCCGAAAGAACGTAGGTGGTATCGGATCTGCCCTGCGGGAAGCCGGCCGGTCCGCCCATATTGATCCCGCCACCACCTACCGCCATCTGCGGCAAGCCAATGGCATCCGTGACTGCGTCTTTGATTCCGAAGTCGAGTGGATTTAGCTTTGCGTTAGGGCTAAACGTGATGTGGATGCGATTGAAACCGAACCGCGCCTCGTTGACCATCCGGGCGCCGAGAGTGTGGGTTTCGTTTAGGGTGAATATCTGGCGGTGAGACCGCCGGGTATCCCCAAATCCGGGAATATTGTTGCCTTGTAATGTCGGCTCGCCGCGCTCGTCTCGCTGGAAAGCGTAATAACCATGCAAGCGATCGTTAGGGCCGAGAGTATGGTTCACGTCTCCGGTCCACTGGTCGATGTTTACCGGAGCGGTCGCTGCCCCACTGAAGCTGGAAGTCCCGACATTCGGAAGAGGAATTAGCGGGAGTAGTTTAGTAATCACCGGATCCGTTACTGCCGCTCGTTGTGCGAGCGTGGGCACGGTAACGCCCGAAATCGTCAGTCCCTGACGCTGGCGCAAACCTTCATAACTGAAGAAAAAGAAAGTTTTGTTTTTCCCTTTATACCCCAGGGCTGAGCCACCCTCGCCAAAGTGAGGCATGACCACCGGCCCACCCAGGTTGAAACCGAACTGATTGCGTTTGAAGGGGGCGGGCTTTGTAGTGCGCTCGAAGAAATTCCGGGCGTCTAACGCGCTGTTGCGCAGGAATTCGAAGAGCTCTCCGTGATACTCGTTCGTGCCTGACCGGGTGGCAATGTTGGCGACCGCTCCGGAGTTTCGGCCGTATTCAGCACTGAAAGTTGAGTTATCGACTTTGAATTCCTGCACCGTGTTGATTGAAGGTTGGAACGTTATCTGATTCTGGACCATGTCATTTAGATTAACGCCATTGATCATGAAGTTGACTGTATCTTCGCGACCACCGGCAGTATTCAATCCAAATGATCCCTGGCCACGAAGAGGCGCGGTAAGAAATCCATTTTGCGGGGGAGTTACCGACCCGGGAATAAGCAAACCCAGATCGACAAAGTGCCGGCCGTTGAGTGGAATCTCCTGGACCGTGCGCTGATTTATCACCGTGCCGACCGATGTTGTTGCCGACTCGATTACTGGAGCGTCGGAAGCTACTTCAACTTGTTGAGAAAGATCGCCTACCTGCAACTGGAAGTTCTGCACTATTGTCCGCGCCACCTCAACCGGCAGTGCGGCGACAGTACCCGTTTGAAATCCGCGAGCCTGGACCTCGAGGCGGTAGGTGCCAACCGGTAGCGCGGCAACCTGGTAGTTGCCGTCACTATCCGTTTGGGTCGTGCGTTCCGACGAGGTTGCCACATCGCGCACGATAACTGTTGCGTTCGGGATGGTTGCTCCGACGGGATCTGTGACGGTGCCGCGCAAAACGGCCGTTGATTGGGCTGAGGCGGACACGCTTACAATTAAGAACATTACAGCCAACAGTACGAGGTTGAACAGATTGCCAATTTGAATTCTTGGATACATACACACCTCCTGAAGTATTAACAAACGAGGGTTGTAAGCCGGCGGATTCGCTCGGCTGTGCTGGATAGAGAAGGAACAATTTGTGCGAGGTGATTCAATAGCAGGTCTCCGCTGAGCTATTGATGTGGAATTTCTCGCGATTACCCCTTGTGAGATCCAAACGCCCAGCGCAAAATGAATGCCGCAATTCTTCAACGAATAAGTTGCAGCTTTTATTGAAGAATTTCGCATGTTGTGGGGAAGTTGAGTCGCCTTTCATCCAAATTCCCCAAGGTATCTCCAAAAGCTCATATGGTTGGTATTTACATCTGAATTCCGGCATGCAAGCGAAGATATCGGATGAACTGTAAGAAAGGCTTGACAGCCATTTCGCGCACGAGGTCCGGTTACTTCCAGGCCGCGGTATTGTGGGCAAACCCGAAAGCTAATGTTAGAATCCGACGCACTGCCTGAGTTGGCTCACAGTATCAGTCTTTGAACCTGCGTTTTTGTGCGTGAACGCAGCCAGGCAATCGCAATTTCAGAGGAGGCTTTCCCCAAATGGCTTCACCTCTAATCGTGTTGACGGCTTCATCAACCGAGGCAAGCGAATGGCACCACAGCATCTGGCAGCAGATGTTGTCGGCCGCCGTACCACACAAACTCAGCCATACCATCTTTAATAAGGTCTCCTTTGAGAACGAATCGTGGCCAGATGGCCGGGCCAAGTATGTGCCCAATGGCCTGCGTATGGTGGAAACCTTGTTGCTGAGGGAATACAACGAAGAAGACGTCGTTACTTGCTATGTCCATAACCTTGAGAAATTCATCGGCCCCGAGACTAAGGTGTTGGCGATTCATGCCCACAACCCACTCGGCATCTCCTACGCAACAGATGTTTACGCCAAGATCTTTGGCGAAAATCTGACTCCCCTCAATGCGTATGAGTTCCTTAAGATTGTCACCCATCCGGTAATTAAGAAATATCAACCAAAGATTGTTGTTGGCGGCCCAGGCGCCTGGCAACTGGAAAAGGCAAATCGTCTTGACGAGTTCAAGATTGATTATTTAATCGACGGGGAGATCGAGCGTGTTTTCAGCGATATCTTCACGCGTATCATGCAAAACGACCCATCGTTGCCCAGAATCATCAAGGTGCCGAAAGAGATGCAGGCAACCGTCGAAGAGATTCCGGTTGTCCGTCATCGTTCGACGTTTGGGGTAGTTGAGATTACCCGTGGTTGCGGCCGCGGTTGCCAGTTCTGCGGGCCGGCAACGAAGGTGGGACGCTCGTTTCCGTTGGAACATATCCTCGAAAGCGTCAGGGTAAACGCTAGCGAAGGAGCGGACGAAATATTGCTCGCCTCCGAAGACATGTTTCTCTATGAGCAGTTGCCAAACTTCGAAACCAATGTGCCGGCTCTGGAGAGACTCTTGAAAGGCATCGTTTCCGTGCCCGGGATCGAGCTCATCCAAACTTCGCACATCACGATGGCGCCGGTCGTAAAGGATCCATCTATTATTGAGCGTCTGGCGCCTTTGATCGTTCCCTATTCTCACGTTCAGCATAAAAGCTCGACTCATCCGGATAAACGCGCCGCCGATCCGATCATCGGCCTGGAGACAGGTAGTCCCCGTCTTTTTGATACGTATATGAAAGGAAAGGCGTATCCGTACAAATCTCATCAGTGGCGCGACGTTGTCCTGAAGGGAATGGAGATTCTGAACCGGCACAACATCTTTCCATTCTGCACATTCATTATTGGTCTGCCCGGCGAGACCAGGGAGGATACGAAGCAATCTCTGGATCTGCTCTACGATCTGCGCGATGCCAAGGGCACGTTTGTGCCGACTTTCTTTGTTCCGCTTGAAGACACGCGTATGCAGAAGAGGGACAGCGCAAAGTTGATCGAGATGACCGACTTACAATGGGAGTTTTTCTTCACCTGTTGGAGATACAATCTTGAATTTTGGAAAGGCGGCAGCAAGGTGAATGCGAAGTTTTCACTCGGGGTGCCAATCTATTACAGCAAACTGGGTAAGAAATTGTTTGGGGAAGTGATCAAGTATCCAATCGCCCGGTTTGCCGGCGTGCCGGATCGCTTCCTGCGCAAGCATCTATATCTCGATTTCACCGGTCATAAGCGAAATCCCAACGGCATGAGTCCATTTGAAGGAGAGATTGTTCCGGGATTCAAGAGCGTCCGCGAGAAGGGCCTCAACCTGATCGACGCCAGTCAATTGCATCATCTAGAGCCTTCGCGTAACACTGTGGCAGCCGGTCTAACTTCAGCAGACTGACCCTGACGCTGACAAATTGACTTACAGCTGTCGCTTCACGATCACGCTGGCCAGGCGGTCAGCAATGGCGGGATCAATTGCTTTGAGCTTTTCCTGTTGTTCGAGGGCCTTAGCGGTGTTTTTCAGCATCAGGTAGCTGATCGCGCAATTGAAGTAATAAGAGGGCTCGCGCGGGTTGAGGGCAATTGCCTTCTCATGAAATGCAATGGCCTCCTGCGCTCTGCCGGCTTTTGAAAGCGTAACGGCGAGACCATCGTAGGCGAGTGAGTATTGAGGACTACTCTTGATCAGATTTCTAAAAACAAATTCCGAGTAACGAAAGTTCCCCATCCGATCGTAGGTGACTGCCTGATTGTATTTTGCTTTGAGCAACGTTGGATCGAGAGCGAACGCCCTGGTAAAAGCTTCTATCGCGCGCGGGTATTGTTTCAGCTCTCCCAGTGCCTCGCCTAAGTTGTTGTAGGCTTCGGCGTAATCAGGATTTAAAGTGACCGCACGCTGATAGCCGATCGCCGCATTCTCAAACTTCCCCCGGACCATGTAGACATTGCCAATTCTAAAATTGGCCAGGGCGGTGTTTTTGGAATTGTTTGCCGACAAGGCGATGACGCGATTGTAAGCGGCAATAGCCTCATCAAAGCGCCCATTATCCTGGGCAACCTGGCCGGACGCCAGAAGCTGTTGCACATCGTTAGTCGAGCCAGAGGGAGTGGAGGGCAGATTTGACGGTTTACCCGGGACCTTTGACGGTAATTTCGAGGCCGCATTCGAGGAGGTACTTTTTGTGACTTGCTGCGCCTGGGATTGCTGGCTAAAGGAGAACAAAAGGATGGCGGCCAGCGCCGGCAAGATAGCAACGGAAACAGGTAGATCAGGTGCCGGCTTGGCCCGAGGTTTTGTTCTTGCTTGCTTCGAAGTGTCCATGATAAAAGAGTGCCCCCTATCGATAAAACGGGTAATCAACGGGAAAAATTGGAAACACGTGCGGATTCCTATTTTTCTTATCACCACACCGTATTGCTAGTGTTGATGAGAAATCATCAAGGAGGACTACCGCCATGCGTAGGCTATTTCTTTTGTTCGCCATTTTATTGGTTGCGGCGCCGGCCGGCTTCGCCCAAAGCGATTACTCAAATTGGGAATTTTTCATCGGTTACGCTCACGAACGGGCCAATAACGGCGCCGATCGATTGGATGCTCGCGGGAGAGCCGTCTCGTCTACCGGCGCAACTTCGCGCGTGGATTTTGTTTCCAAACGCGAGCCGCATCACGGTGTAACGGCTGAAGTTGTCGCGAATGTTCATCGCAACATCGGCCTGGTAGCAAATTTTGCAGTCACCTTCGCGGATGTTGGTTTTCAGGATCGACTGAGTGGGCGAACGTTTAATGCGCGACTAACCAGATATACAGTGCTCGGTGGACCGCGCTTTAACTGGCGCAATTCGTCGCCGTTCATTCCTTATGCCCATGCGCTCTTCGGCGCGACGCGCTACAGCGCAAAGTTCCGCAACAACGATTTCACTTGTCCTGACACGACGGCCACTGCTTTTGCGATGGCTCTTGGCGCCGGGTTGGACATCAGGGCGGGTAATAGAATCGATATTCGGCCAATACAGGTTGACTATCTACCCGTATTCTTTAGCCAGGGCCGAGAAGACAATTTGCGTTTCTCGGCGGGTGTGAAGATCAAGTAGAGGGTTTCGGCAGTTGGGTTCTGCGGGCACTATCGGTGTGGCTCGGCGGTGAATCAAACTTTAGCCAGCTTCAGAGTCTGCCGCTGGTTAAAGAAGTCGGACCAGGTATCGCCTTTTTTCTTGAGCAGAGCGGGAACGTTTTTGACTGTGAAGTCAGAAATCTTCGCGCCCTGCTCAATTTGTTTCCAGGTTAGGGGCATTGACACAGTCGCCTTCGGTTTCGCCCGCGCAGTGAAAACTGCCGCCAGACTCTTCCCGCGCGCGTTCTGCATCCAATCAACATAAACCTGAGTGCTCTTTCGTTTAGCAATCGCTCGCTCGACTGTGGCTATTTTGGGCACTCGCCGCGCGATCTCGCTTGCCAGGAGTCTGGAAAACTCCGCCACGCTTTCGTACTCATTTGTCGGCTTTAGCGGCAGGTAGATGTGAATACCTGAAGATCCTGAAGTTTTGGGAAACGCCTTTAAACCCAGTTCGTCACAAACCTCTTTGCCGGTTAGTGCGACCTGCAGCACGTTTTCCCACGGCGCTTTCTTTGGATCGAGGTCAATGGCGATCCAGTCCGGGTGGTCCAGTTTCGCAATAGTTGAATGCCATGGATGTTGCTCAATAGTTCCCAGATTTACGAAATGCAGCAGCGAAGCGGCAGTGGTGTAAACAGCGTAGTCGAGTTCCCGCCCTTCCTTGTTGGTAAGCCTGGCGGTCCGGATGAATGGCGGGGCGCTTTCCAGATCCTGCTGGAAAAACATCGGGGCATTCACACCTCGCGGCCAGCGCTGGAGTATGGCGGGCCGGTTCTTCAGGAAAGGCATTATGTGAGAACTGATCTCAAGGTAATAACGAAGGAGCTCAAATTTAGTGATCTTCTCGTCGGGCCAATAGACTCGCTCGAGGCTGGTTAGTGAAACGCGCTCACCATCTACTGCGAGGGTTAGATTTCCTTTGGGGTTCTTAAGGGCCAGGAATTCATCGACTGAAATCGAGGGCGTCGCTGACTGGCGGGTGCGCTTTACCGCCGACTTTTTCACTGCAGCTGTGCGCTTCGTTACCATGGTTTCTAATAGTTCGATTATGAACCACTATAACCGGGGCCTACAATTCAAGTCTATTTTGGGAAGACAGGTCCAATACGTCCTACTGGTCCTATAGTCGGCGTGGCAACTTGTGAGGAAGGCCGGAATGAGAACTAGAGAGAATTCGCTATGAGCCAGGCGCTCGTGCTAAGTGTGCGCTACTTTTGGCTGAACCGAACCTGAGTTTGCCGGCGCCGCATCCGAAGGCGCGTAATAGAGGATGCGGTTGCAGTTGTCACAGGTCACAATCTCCTCGCCACGTCGCACCTGAGCCATTGCCTGCGGTCGGAGGGCCATGAAGCAGGCCATGCACGCTCCGTTGCGTGCCTCAGCCACGGCCACTCCATCGCGTATGCGGGCGACGGTGCGCACATACTGCGCGCCCATCGATTTGGGCAATGCCGAAACTAGACGCTCGCGTTCGGTCCGACTGGTTGCCAGCTTCTCTGCCTGTGCCTGAGTCTCATCGTCAAATGCCCTCAATCTTGCTTCCCGATCGGAATTGAGGGTAGCGATCTCTTCTCCACGTTCTTTAAGGGAGGCCTCGGCTTTTTCGAGCGCTTCCATCTGTTCAATTGTTTGTGTTTCCAGGGTTGAGATCTGTTTCCGGGCGGCGTCGGCTTCGCGAATCGCGGCGGTGTATTCGTCCTGTTTCTTCGACGACATCAAATTGCGCTCGGCGCGCTCAACCCGTACCCGTTGTTCCGCAATTTCCAATTCCAGGCGGGCTCGCGTGTGCCTGGCTTCATCCCGGGCATTTTCCACTGCTCTAATTTCAAAGGCGCGCTGATCGAATTCTTTTTCGATCTCAGCGCGCCTTCGAGGTATTGCCTCTAGTTCTGCTTGGAGTTTTCTTATGCTTGTATCCAGTTTTTGTAAAGCGACTAATTGCTGTAATTCCGCTTTCACTCTTTATGCTCTCCTTGAAAGATCAGGTGTGGCTTTAATGTAGATCAGGACAATCATCAACAGGGATTATCAGGCATCCCCAGCTTCGACGCAAGTCCGGGTCATTGGATTCCCCGCCCAAGCTAAAGTTATTGTGCCGTTTTTAGGTAGAATCCGAGGATGCCGGAAATCTGCCGATTCCTGGGTATTGTTATTACTATGTTCTATAGAGATCACGGTCCGCCGCATTTTCACGCGGTTTATGGGGATTATGCTGTTACGATATCAATTCGCGAGGAATCTGTGACAGGGAGATTCCCAAAACGCGCCCTGAAACTTGTATTGGAGTGGTGCGAATTGCACAAAGAGGAGTTGCTGGAGAACTGGGAGTTGGCTCAACAGAGAAAAGCACTAAAACCAATCGCGCCGCTGGAGTAAGTTATGGTTAAAATCGTCGATGCAAAACACGTTAGAGACTACGTCATCTGGTTACGATTTAGCGACGGAGTAGAAGGTGAAGTAGATCTTAAGGACGAATTATTTGGAGAGGTGTTTGAGCCCCTAAAAGATAAGGACTACTTTGGGAAGTTTATCCTCCACCCAGAGTGGCTGACGATTGCCTGGCCAAACGGAGCTGACTTTGCCCCTGAGTTTCTTCACTCGGTCGTACGAGTGCACGCCTAGAGGAATAGAATCAAACCAGGTCCCCCCAACGATGTTGCAGCAATACGGCGACCGCAATCGCGGCGGTCTCCGCACGCAGAGTGCGTCCGCCCAGCGTGACAATAGTCCATCCCTGGTCTCGCGCGGCTTCAAGTTCCTCATTTGCCCATCCGCCTTCGGAGCCTACCAGAGCGGTTATCCGGGAGACCTTCGCCGGAAGGTTTTTCGCGGCTTCAAGCAACGAATGCCCCTCGCGTTCAGAAAACATCAAGCAGGGTATTGCGCCACCGGAAGCCTTTTGAATCAGTGACCCGAAGGCAACCGGGCTTTCAATCACTGGCACAACCGCCCGCCCTGATTGCTTGGCAGCCTCAAGAGCGATTCGTTGCCAACGGGCGACGCGCTTGGCGGCGTCAGATTCATCGCGCAAACGAATGTCGGCGTGCTTGGTTATGACAGGCACGACGCGGGTGACCCCTAACTCGGTTACCTTCTGCACTACCAGATCAAACTTCTCGCCCTTCAGGAGAGCGACCGCCAGGTCCAACGCCAACGGCGATTCCGGGCGAGCCGGCTCTACTTCACTAATGACCTTTAGCTGAGCTGAGTCGCGCCTGCTTTCTTCGATGCGGCAGTGAAATTCTTTTCCCGCGCCGTCGAAGACATAAACTTCGTCGCCTGTTTTGAGTCGTAACACGTCGCGCAAGTGACGGGCTTCGTCTGACGCTAGACCTACGTTATCAGCTTCGGCACTGAACGCGCTCGGCGGCGCATAGAATCTGCGGCGAGTCATAGAGAGATTCACGCCTCACGCGTTTTAGCTGGTAATCCCAAGTTAGTGTTGCTTGGTGTGATTTAGTGGATCGTTCACTTTTGCTTAACAAGTGCTAAGAACGATCCACGAACTCCCGCGAAACTTCACGAAAAGCGACACCGCAAACCAGGACACTACGGGCGAGATCAAACAATCAGCGCGACCCATTCGCCGTCCTGCATCATCACCAGATTTCCGCTGCTACCTAGCTGGTGGAGCTGGTCCATGATTCCATCGACTTGCGAATCCAGAATTCCCGAAAGAACCAGCCGCCCGCACGAGGCTCCAACGAGTTCCGGCAGCAACGCGCTAATGGCGTCTGCGGTTAGATTGGCACAGACAAAATCCGCCGAAGCAGTGACGGGCTCACGCCCAGTCTCATCCAGCGAGCCAACTCGAAAATCAATTTGCTCGGCAACACCATTCAGCCGCGCATTCTCTTTCGCAATCTCAATAGCCTCGGCATCTGTATCGCACGCTGCAATCCTTGCTTCCGGAAAAAGTTTTGCGGCGGCGATGGCCAGGATGCCCGTCCCCGTGCCGATGTCCAGAAAGCTCCCGCCTTTAAAGAATCGCATTATTGCCTTCAAACAGAGGCGAGTTGTTTCGTGGGTCCCGGTTCCGAAGGCCATGCCCGGCTCAATGCGAATCACCACGCGATCCCTGGCAGCTTTTACTTCGCTCCACGGCGGCGCGATGACCAGGCGACCTAGCTCGACGGGTTGCCAGCTTTTCTTCCATTCGCCCAGCCAGTCCTGGTTAGACACCTCCCGGAAGTTCATCTCGCGCACGGATGACGATGGTAGTTCATAAATATGCAGCGCCTCTGATAACTCAGCGCGCACGCGTTCGAGCTCAGGAGTCTGATCGAAATACGCCGACACCCGTAGAAATTCTTCGTCTTCACCGGGCGCATCTTTGGTTTCAGTTCCCAAAGCGCCCGCTTCCATCAGCGCATACTCAACCGCCTCGCGCGCTTCCTCGGTGACGATGAGATCCAGCCCATACCACATGTCGAAAGTATATAGGACTTACATGACCTATAGGACCAATTACCTGGCTTCGAGCGAACTTTAATGTGCAGTGCGGCTCACACTAGTTTAAGATACCCCTCCTAAAATGACACCGTCTGTTCCTATTGACGCCGCGTCGAGCGGCGAATCCGACTACAAGATCTTCGAGCGCGGCGGCTGATACAGCGGAAGCATGACATGGCCCCAAACGGAGAATCAAAATGAAGATAGATCGAGAGGGAGTGAAAGCGTGGTCTGAAATCATTAAAACTATCCTGAGTATTGTTGCGGTATTCGTGGGAGCCTATTGGGCCCTTTTCCTCTATGCAAAAAAAGACGCGCCCATTTTGGAGCCTCGATTTAAACCAACATACAACCTCAATTGGCAGAACACCGATGATAAGTGCCGGGCAAGCGTCAGAGTAATCCTGGAGAATACAGGCGCGGCTTCATATCCAATCGATAAGGTCCACGTCCAGGGTTGGGTTTTCGAAAGGACCGATGAAAAGATTGGGAATATCGATTACTTTGAACTTAACAAGGTCAAGACCGACAAAGATCGTTTTTTTGACCGGACCTACAACAAGCCTGGCGAGATAACGTTCATTCGACAATTTCCGCCGCAGACCGGCACAAGCCATGACTTTGAATGGACGTTTACAAAACCGGACAATCGCTGGGTCTACTTCAACGTAGATTTCTACAAGCCTGGAGATAAGTCACCGCAGACCTACATCGGAACCTGGTCAAAGATTTGTGGTGATGGAGCCATGCCGGTTCCCTTGCACTCGTAGTGGTACTTGTTCCACCAGTCTTTTTCCTTCTGACAGCTTCGTCGACGCGGTACTCGGTGATTAGCTGAAAGGATAAAAGTGCAGTGGAGCGTGTTCGTAGTTTAAGATACACGGCTTAAAATGGCATCGTCTATTCCCATGAACGCCGCCTTGAGCGACGCGCCCGACTACAAGATCTGGAAGGTCATCACAGCCTCGGCTGTGGGGACGATGATCGAGTGGTACGACTTCTACATTTTCGGCAGCCTCGCAACCGTGATCTCACCGCTCTTCTATCCAAAGGGAAATAACACGCTCGCGTTGATCGCCTATCTCTCAACTTTCGCGGTTGGCTTTGTGGTTCGTCCTTTTGGCGCTCTCTTCTTCGGAAGGATCGGCGATCTGGTGGGACGCAAGTACGCCTTCCTGGTGACGCTGCTGATTATGGGTGGCGCGACTTCGCTCATCGGTTTCCTGCCCACCTACGCCACGATTGGCATTGCGGCGCCAATAATTCTCCTGGCAATTCGCATTTTCCAGGGGCTGGCGCTGGGAGGCGAATATGGCGGCGCTGCTGTCTATGTCGCCGAGCATGTGCCTGACGCGAAACGTGGGTTCTACACCAGCTTCATCCAGATCACGGCGACGCTTGGACTGTTCGTTTCCCTGGCCGTGATCCTGGTGGTGCAGAATTTGATGAGCAAAGAAACGTTTAGCTCGTGGGGCTGGCGCATCCCGTTCATTATTTCGATCTTCCTCGTGGGCATTTCACTTTATATTCGGCTGCGCATGAAGGAGTCGCCGATTTTCCAACACATCAAGAGCGCGGGAATGACTTCGGCGAAACCTTTGAAGGAAGCCTTCACTAAATGGGTGAACCTGAAGCGGGTTCTGATCTCGCTCTTCGGGGCGACGGCAGGCCAGGGCGTCATCTGGTACACCGGACAGTTTTACGCTTTGTTCTACCTGCAAACGGTCCTTAACGTGAACGCTACGTCGGCAAGTTACATCATCGCCATTGCGCTGCTGTTGGGAATGCCATTTTTTGTGGTCTTTGGTGCCCTGTCCGATCGCATTGGCCGAAAGCGAATCATGATGGTTGGTTGTTTGCTGGCCGCAGTTTCTTACATTCCAGTCTATCGCGCCATGCAAAGCGCCGCCGGCTCCAATGTGGTGACCGCTTCACCGGTGAAAAACCCAATCACCGGATCGATCAGCCTTACGCCCCAAACCTACGTTGATGGCGTACTGCAGCCGGCGAAACAAGTTTTGCCTTACACGGATTTCGGGAGTCTTATCGGTGACCCGATCGCCTGGAAGCTAATCCTGCTGGTGTTCATTCAGGTAATTTTCGTGACCATGGTTTATGGTCCTATCGCGGCGTATCTGGTCGAAGCATTTCCCGCAAGGATCAGGTATACGTCGCTATCACTGCCTTACCATATCGGCAATGGGGTGTTCGGAGGGATGCTGCCGTTGATCGGACTTTATGTGGTGGCGGAAACCGGCAATATCTACGCTGGTTTGTATTACCCGATAATTGTGGCAAGCATCACGTTCATTGTCGGCTCGCTCTTGCTCAAGGAAACCAGGCACGTTTTGATCTGGGGAGAGACGGAGACTGCTTCAGAACCACTGAAACGGGACGCTTGATAAAAACGTGGCCTACTACTCAGTGAATAAAGCCGATCCACAAAATCACACGAAATGACACGAACAAAGCTTTCTTCGTGTTGCTTCGTGTGTTTTAGTGGATCGTTCTTAGTTTTTTCACGCTTCCTGGTTTTGTCGCAGAAGCGCGTTGCGGGGTAGCGCGCTAGTTTCCACTAATTCCCATATCGTCCAGCAACCCTTGTTTGTTGCGCCATTCTTCTTCAACCTTCACAAACAGCTCGAGATGGACGCGATGGCCCAGCAGGTGTTCGATATCTTCCCGGGCGCTGATGCCTATCTCTTTCAGTCGAACGGCGCCTTTCCCGATTACGATTTTCTTTTGTGATCCTCGCTCAACCAGAATCGCGCAATGAATTCGGGTGAAATCTTCCCGTTCCTCGTCCCACTTCTCCACCACCACCGCGGTCACATAAGGAATCTCTTCCTGCGTCTGCAACAAAATTTTCTCGCGTACAATCTCAGCCACCATCGTGCGCACAGTCTGATCGGTCAAATCATCTTCATCAAATAAGGGCTCACCCTCGGGCAGGTGTTTGATCATTTCGCCCGGCAAGACATCGTTCACGCTCTCGCGCAACGCGGAGATGGGAATAATTTCGCGCCAGTCGTATTCGTTTCGGTACCAATCGATTAATGGCAGCAGCGCCTTTTTGTCTTTGAGCTTATCTATTTTATTGAGCAGCAGGATGGCGGGCTTGCTGGATCTTTGGATCAACTCAAGCACGAATTTGTCGCCGCTGCCGGTTGACGACGAAGCATCGCGAATAAGGCAAACGAGATTTACTCCCATCAACGCGTCCTGGACGGTTGCCATCATGCGCCGGTTCATTTCGTAGCCGGGTTTGTGAACGCCGGGGGTGTCAACCAAAACGATCTGGCCTTCCGGCTTGGTAATCACGCCTTGAATTCTGAAACGCGTGGTCTGGGGTTTGTCGGATACGGCAGCAATCTTCTGACCGACCAGGGCGTTCAGGAGCGTCGACTTGCCGGCATTAGGTCTGCCAACGAGTGCAACATATCCGCTACGATACAGCGGCTCTTTCTGGGGAGTTTGGGAATTCTGTGTCATACAAAAATCAGCCGCGGATTTACGCGAATGAACGCAGATCTAACCTAAAGAGTCGGGACTCATTAAACAGGGATTTTCAGATTCGTATAATCCGCGTTAATCCGCGGCCTTTACTTCTTTTCGGCAAAAAGTTGCACCAGATTCACCAGCGTCTCGGTCGTCTTTTCCAAACCGCGTCGAGAATTAAACTCGAGCTTGCCGTGAAAGTTTGACCCGCCCGTAAAGAGATTCGGCGTAGGCAAACCCTGAAAAGTCAATCTTGAGCCATCCGTGCCGCCACGAATTGGTTTGATGAAAGCCTTAACGCCAGCGCGTCGGGCCGCTTCGATCGCGTTATCAGTCAACTCGGGATAGTCCTTGAGAACTTCCTTCATGTTCTTGTAGTTCTCTTTGACCTCGATAGCAATCTTCACCTGGGGAAACTTAGCCTGTGTCTGGGCCACCATGTCGCGCAGCAGCTTCTCCTTGGAATCGAGACCACTCATATCAAAATCCCGCAGCAGGATCTTCACACTCGACTCTTCAACGTCGATAACTCCGGCGTAGGGATGCACAAATCCAACGCGGCCTTCAGTGGTCTCCGGCAACATGTCATGCGGAAAGCGCGACAGGTAATCACCCAGCGCATACATCGCGTTTACCATGATGCCTTTGGCAGTTCCCGGATGCGTGCTTTTACCCTTGAACGTCACTGTGGCGGTGCGTGCGCTCCAGGTTTCGTTGCTGATCTCACCGAGCGCCTCACCGTCGACAGTGTAGGCCAACTTCGCCCCAAAGCCTTTTACATCAAACTTCTCAACTCCGGTGCCAACTTCTTCGTCGGGCGTGAAGGCTATGGCCAGCGTTCCATGTTTGAGTTGTGGATTCTGAAGGAGCGTGTCCACCATCGTCATAATCTCGGCGATCCCGGACTTGTCATCCGAGCCGAGGAGGGTCGTGCCGTCGGCAGTGAGGATGTCGTCGCCGATCAGCTCCTTGAGTTCGGGATTCTTTGCCGGGGTGATCACTTGAGTCGGATCCTTTGGCAGCACGATATCGCCGCCCTGGTAGTTTTTGTGAAGGATCACATTCACATTTTGGCCGGAAACGGCGGGCGAGGTGTCCATGTGCGCGATGAATCCGATCACCGGAACCTTTGAGTTATCGGGTAAGTTCCCGGGCACGGTCGCGTAAACGATTCCAAACTCGCTGACCCGCACATTCTCCGCGCCAATCTCCTTCAACTCCTTCGCCAGCAGGTTGGCAAGATTCAATTGCTTCGGTGTGCTGGGCACCGTCGCCTGATCTTCCTGCGACTGTGTGTCGATCTTTACGTAACGCAAAAACCTTTCGAGCGCACTCTCTTTTGGCGGTTTTACGCTTTGTGCCTGGGCGGAAGCTGCAATAAACAAACAAACTATTAGGGCAAACACCGATTTCATTTCGACTACTCCTCAGGGTTTATGACGGGGAAGTGTGGAGAGAGAGTAAACAAGGATGCGAATAAAGCAAAACGGGCAGCCTGAGTTGACAGTGTGTTGGTCTCTATTGAGGGGCTTCGATCGGAGTGAAGAAAGAAAGGCTAACCGCAAAGGACGCAAAGACGTCGCCAAGGTGCGCTAAGGGTGTTTCGTTTGCAGTTACGTTATTGCTGGTCCAGCAGTAGACATTAGAAGTCAATCGGCAGGATCCAGGAGTTCAGGCGAGATGACTATTTCTTCCGGCGGCACGATAACAACCTTGCCATCTTTCCAAACGGCGATTGAATTTCCCATTCGCTTGTGCATGTAAAGTGCTTCTTGCACGGCTGCCTGCAGAATGCGCTCGATAGCTTCCGCCTGTTCCGCGAAGTTGACTCTTGAGAAGGTGACGTGCTCTTTCATCGGTTTTTACCCACCACACTTTGCCATAAGTCAGGGAAAACAACTGTGGAAGTCCCATCTCGCTTGCCGCTCGCGATTAACAAAGGTGAGCCAGCGCCGGAGTTGTCGTAAACAGCCCATGTATTGGCGAGCGGAAGATACAGCTCCGATAGGTTTTCAAGGCCTCGCTGGTAGCGCCGGCGAATTATCTCGCCACTCACCGAGTGACCCCCACCGCGAACCCGTTCCGCTACCCGTTGAATCGCCAGCTCCACGGTGTTCAACCAAAGAAATAGCAAATGGAACTGATATCCCTCCTGGGCCAGACGGCTAATCCAGGGTGCGTAAGAGCGGGTTGCCAGTGTGCTTTCAAATGCGAAGCTCTGCTTATTTAAGGCGAGCTCGCGTAATCTTGTCAGCATTACACGCCCTGCGTCCAATGCCACAGCCCCGGCGTTGAAAGCGGACAAACCTGCGGAGATCGTATCTGCGTTTACAAATTCGAGCAGACCGAAAGTATCCCGAAGAAGAACAGGGGCAAGCGTTGACTTTCCAGCACCATTTGGGCCGGCGATGATCACTAGCTGAGGATTTGCTTCGACCATAAATTCATCTACCCATCGGCCCACTGTTTAGCTCGCCGGTTGATTCCATCCAGAGTTCGTTGCAATTCGTCTCGCTTTGCTTCCAGCGTCCCCTCATCCGCATCAGCAGGCACGTAGATGGGCGCGGCTATATCCACCCGTGCCCGCGAAAATGGCATTGGAAGCTCAAACCTATCCCAGCTTTTCTTCGATTCCCAGAAATGCTGTGGCGTAATCGTAAAAGGCAGAATCGGCTGTCCGGTTTTCTTGGCAAGTAAGACAGCACCCATCTTGGCGACGTTTCGTGGACCTTTTGGGCCATCTATCGTAAAAGCGGTCGGCAAGCCGGCGCGCATCAACCTCACCATCTCAACAATCGCGCCGGTGCCACCACGAGTACTCGATCCGCGCGCCGCGCCGTAGCCAAATCTCTGAATGAATCGGGCAATATATTCGCCGTCGAAACTTTGCGACGTCATCACCACGATGCGCCGCTTCTGCCAGAAATAAGTCGCTAGAAAGACTCGGTTGTGCCAGAACGCATAAATTGGAACGCGGCCCTCGCCGGCGGCGTCTTCCCAGTTGTTCCAGCCCTCAACCTGCCAACGAATTGTCCGGCCTATCACTTTGATCAAAAAGAAAAAGGTGAGATCCGCCGCTCGAATGAGCCAGCGTTTCCGCAAGGGATAAGCAGATAGATCGGCAAACTTGTAGGCGCGCGCGATAGTCTCCTCTGCGTGACGTGCACCTTTGAACTGTTTTTCAGCGGACGCCTGCATGGGTGTTAACTGAGGGTAAGGGGTAATGGGCAAAGGGTAAAGGCTGAGGGTTGAGAGACGTGATAATCCTTTCCCTTTGCCCGTTTCCCATTTCCCCACTAGAGATACACATCCGGCTCGCCCGGTGGTCTCGTCTTCCAGCGTTGGTGAATCCAGAGCCACTGGTCCGGGTACAGACGAATCATCCGTTCCACAGCGGCAGTAAACCGAGCGGTGTTTACCTCGATATCCTTGTCATGGTCGCCGGTTCGAACTAACTCGACCGCAGGGTCGCCATGAAAAAAGTAGCGCTTGCGCTCTTTGTCCCAAATGGCACAGGTTGGGATCACGACCGCATCTGTTTTGAGCGCCAGGGTCGCAATCCCTGCCGTGGTGCAGGCGAGTTTTCCAAAGAAAGGAACAAAAACCCCTTCGAACGGATGCGTGTTCAGATCGGAAAGTATACCGAGCGTTCCACCCTGTCGCAGCACTCGCAGCGCTTGCCGGGCCGCACTTTTTTTGTCGATAGCATGGTTGCCAAATCGAGTTCTGATGCGCTCGATCATTTCTTCTACGCGCCCGTTATCCAGGGGGCGAACCAGAAAACTGATGGGATATTCCAGTGCCGACCAGCCAAAGCTTAGTAGTTCCCAGGCGCCAAGATGTCCGGTAAGAAAAATCACTCCGCGCTTATTTCTTTCCGCCTCTCTTAAGTGGGCCAGGCCCACTTGATCA